>Ga0302237_1000757_pt1 | contig 26259 bp, 40 predicted proteins | sample AAG_UR_Ala_MG_FD_193530 | JGI IMG/M metagenome (GOLD analysis project Ga0302237, IMG submission 193530) | Enriched activated sludge microbial communities from anaerobic digester in WTTP, New Holstein, Wisconsin, United States - AAG_UR_Ala | ecosystem: Engineered > Bioreactor > Anaerobic >... | reverse complement strand
GATCAGAACGGCTGGCGGGTTTTCGTCCGAAAGCAATGCTTGAATGGCTGCACTGTTTTTCGGGTAAATTTGAAGGAAAGATTAAATAATGAAAAGAAAAGGAGGTCATATGAGAAGAAAGATGACGCCGTTTGAGAAGGCCGAGCGGGCTGCGAAGCGCGCGGCGCGGCGAACCGAGGCTGAGGCCAAGGCTGAGGCTAGCCGGCGGTATTATGAGAATGTTCGCTCGATCGTGGCATCTGGTGTTTGCCCTCTGTGCGGCGCGGGCTTGAGACGCAATATGGCTCTTCTCGGCTGGTGGCAGTGCGAGCAATACGGTGCCCCCGAGTGGCGCAAAAATCCTGAGGCGCCGGACTGCAGCTGGCAAGGTTTCACTTGTCCGATGTAACAAAGGATATAAAAAATGAAAGACTACCAGGATTCCGGTTGGTCGAAATTTCGCTGTCACGCCAGGCTGCCGGGCCAGACGAAAGCCTTTTGCGGGGCGCGGATCGAGGATAGCCCGAACACCAAGCACGCCTACTCAGAGCAATGCGGGAACTGCCTTCGGATCGTGGAAAGTATGCCCGATCCTGACGAAGCGGAAAACGACATCAAAAAACATTTCCGGTATGTATAGTTTAACAGCGAGAGAAACCCGGGTGTTAACAGCAAAGGAGGATAGGATGGACAGTAAAGGGCATCTCTGTTGGCTTTATCGTGGCGAAGTGGAGGAGCCGATCGAATATTTCGAACGTGATGGAGAAGTACGAAAGGCGCCAGCCTCTGATGTCATCATGCCTGACGGATACCGATCTGGTAGGTGGGTGTGTAATGCTGGCTCATACCAGAAACTTCTTGAACTGCTAAAGACTTCAGGGAGGGTTAAATGACTGAAAAACAACAAGCACCGTCGGCAGAATGCGAAACCCCAATGCAGTCTGACCAGATTGTGCAATTGGCACAAGCAATTCGCTTACTTGCATTCCATGTTGATACGAAGATAGTTCATCCTGGTGGCTCCGGATGTCGTGAAGATTTGCGGGGTATCCGGGACAACATGGAAGACCTGATCTTTACGATTAAGGGCAGACCGTGAACCATGTTCAACGGCTGGAAAATAACCAACATCCTCGACGTGGGCCTGTGCGAGTTGGACACAGCCGACGGGCCCTACAACAAGACCGGATACCGGCTTGAACATCGAGATGACGGCTTTGCGGTCACGGTTGGACTGATGGAGCACATATCGGGATTGTCAGCTTGGGAAGTCCTCGGCTGGCTGCACGAAAAACAAGCAATACCAAGGAGATACGACGATGACAAACGAAGACGATAAGCCTCATCTGTGTGTGCCGACGCTGGACGGAAACGCCCATGTGATTCCTACCGCGGTCTTCACGAAAATCATTTTGGGCGAGATGAAGATCACCGACATGGAGGATTGGGAGATCATCGTCCGAACAGCGTTTTCCGAATGGCTGCGAGGATTGGAAACGGCAGCAAAGGCAAGAGTTTACAAAGCTGCCGTTGATCAGTTGGCCGATACGATGGCTGCCGGAGCATGGCAAGACGGGCCAGCACCGAAGGACGGCTCTTGGATTCTCGGGCTCTTTCATGGGCTGCCCTATGTGGTCGGGTATGACTCATGGGAGGTTGGTGGGGAGATGTTGCCAGACGGAACCGGTTCTCCTCCTGACGGCCATGAAAGCGGCTGGTGTTTGGCCGGAGACAATATCCAGGTTATGGACCAGGACGAACCCGAAAAGTGGGCCCGCATCATCCACCCAGACCGGCATATGCCGGCGTCGTGGGACGGGCCCGGAGACCTCGGTTAGGAAATGTACATTTGGGAAAGCGTACCTCGTGCACTATGATGCTATGAAAAAATACGCTCCCGATAAAATTTTTAAGAAGCTGAGCCCGATCTGCGATCCGTACAATTTCAACAAAAAACTGTCGCGAATTTTCTGGTTGTCCGTTGAGCTTGAAGACGACAAAGAGAACAAAGAATGAACCGGTACGAACGAATCAAGATCTTGCGTGAGTTTGTTGCGGCCGGCTTGGCGTGGAAGCGCGCTGGCCGGCCGCAAGCCGGTCAAGAGCACGAAGCTTTTGTTGAAGCGGAAAGTAAATTTTTGTTAATGCTTGAGAGCGTTTCCATCGGAGATCTTCTCGTAGAAGAAAAAGAAACGTGGAAGAAAACCGTTGCAGCATCAGGACTCTATCAATGAAGCCGAAAATTTTATTGATGCCAGATGTGCCCGGATGGGCATTCGACTTTTGTGCGCGCGAGATCATGCACCATCTCGGCGACAAATACGATTTCGAGCTACGGTACATCAACGCAAAGACGAACGGAAAAAAATCGATCGCGCCGAAGGCCGGTGAGTTTGATTTAGTCTTTCGCTTTATATACTACGTCGTCGGCGCAACGAAACACATCCCAAAAAAAGAGCTGTTGACATCGATCCGAGGCGAAGCGTCCGTTCGCAACGCGCCGAAGCATTTTACCGAAGCGGTGATGACAACAACCTATAACTCAATTAGTGTTGTCGCGTGGCGCCTTGCTGATCTAATGCCGAAAAAATGTTGTCCGATTTTCTATACGCCGAATGGGGTTGACACGGATCTTTTCAGGCCGGCCGGCGACGCGCGGCGCGATGAGTTTACTATTGGATTCGCCGGTAATAGTAGACATCCAGCGAACAAAGGTGTTCGACAGATCGTACAAGCCGCGAGCGCGGCCGGCGTCGAGCTGATCGCGGCCGACAGAAAGATCCGATGGATCCCGCACTATGAAATGCCGGCGTTCTATAACCGAATCGATGCATACGTTTGCTTTAGCAAGAGCGAAGGAAGCCCGAACACGATCCGCGAAGCGTCCGCTTGCGGCCGGCCGGTGATTACTACGGATGTTGGCGACGCGGCCGATGTTGTGTTGCACGGTAAGACGGGGCTGATCATAGATCGCAATGTCGACGCGCTGATCGAGGCGATAAATACTCTAAAAAATGATCTTGACTTGTGTCGAGCGATGGGCGCGGCGGCGCGCGAGCATATGGTAGCGGGCTATGACTGGCGCGAGGCCGTGAAAAACTATGACAAGTGGTTCACGTTCGCGCTCAACAATAAAGGCGACTGATTAAATCTTTAACATAATTCGTATCTTATGGATACGAACGAAGTTAGAGTGGCTTGCATAAAAACTGTTGGCGTGGTATACTGTAAATGAGGAGGCCGAAAATGAGTTTTTTTTGCCGTGACTTGGGCTTGTGCGACGGTGGCCGTGACTGCGGGCTATTCCGTGTCGCGGTATAATGCGCGCCGGTGGGCCGTGGCGCTGGCGACTCTGATCGTCGGCAGCGCGGCCGTTTTCGGCGCGTGGATCGTGTCGCTGCTGCAGTAGGTGCAAAAATGATCGTGTTTACCGACGCCGAGAAAAAAGCGGCGCTTCGCGATCAGTATGATCGCGTGGCCGCTGGCGCCGACGATGGCTGGCAAAGTGATGTTGACGCGCTCGCGCTCGCGATGCTGGCGGAAGAGGCCGGCGCCGAGGAGATCGGCGCGGCGCGGATCATGGCGAGGCTCGTTCAATGAAGACAATAATCAACGCAAAAAAGGCAGCAGCCGCCGTAGCAGCTGCGCGCGCGGCCGAGGTGCCGGCCGACGCCGTGTTGTGGTGCGCGCGCTGCTTTTGCAAGATCGCGGCGAAGCACGTTGTGGAGTGTAGATGTCCGCTGTGCGGCGGAAGATGTTATTTGTCGTTCTAACACAAAGGAGATGTGAGATGGCGCACGAAATTTACACAATCGACGGTAAAGCGAGCGTGGCGTATACGGGCGCCGTGCCGTGGCACGGGCTCGGCCAAAGCGTTGATCACGACGCGAGCATCGAAGAGTGGCGGAGACAAGCAATGCTCGAATGGCGTGTCAATGAGGCGCCGGTGATTTTTAATGTAAACGGAGAAGCTCGGAATTTTCGCGATCGAAAAGTTTTGTATCGTAGTGACAACGGAGAGCCTCTTTCAGTCGTGACGTCCAGGTACAAGGTGGTACAACCTGAGGACGTGCTCGAGTTTTTTCGATCTCTCGTCTCTTCTCACGGCTTCCGTATTGACACGGCCGGATCGTTGCGCGGCGGCCGGCGCGTGTGGGCACTTGCGAAAACTAACCGTGAGGCACGGCTCGGCCGCCGCGATGTGATCCGTCCGTATCTGCTGTTGGCAACTTCTTATGACGCCGGTCTTGCTACGACGGCGGCGCTTACGACCGTTCGTGTTGTGTGCAACAACACGCTTCAAATCGCGTATCTTGGGGCCGAGCAAGAGCGCGCGGCCGCGAACTACGCGGACGGCGGCTATAAACAAAGCGTCAAAGTGCCGCATATTTCTATCTTCGATCCGGACGCCGTGAAACTCGATCTTGGGCTTATGGATAAGTCATTCGCTGAGTTTATGCAAACAATCGACGCGCTATCAAATGTGCGCGTGACTCGCGAGCAAGCCGTTCAGTTTTTTATGGATCTCTTGCACGACAAGAAGCGCGGCGACGACTATTCCGACGTGCCGAAGCGCGTGATGAAGACGATGCTGAATACCTATGATCACGGCGTCGGTCAAGATACGGAGACCGCGCGCGGCACCGCTTGGGGACTTGTCACGGCCGTGACTCGGTATCTGGATCATGAGCGTCCCGGCCGGCGCGTCCCTGGCGCGAAGCTCGACTACGCTTGGTTTGGACAAGGCTCCCTGATGAAACAACGCGCGATGCGCGAGGCTTCGAAGATCGCGGCGATGGCTTGACGTTCAAAAGAGGCCGGCGCCGTCCGACGGCGGCGCCGGCCGCATTCTCTCTAAGCATGGATCCAAAAATTCTAGAAAAAATTTCTTGCATGTCGCAGCTAGCGCCTTACGCTCTCGACGAGCTGCTTGAAGCATATAAGAGAATTTGGCCGGGCGGAAGGACGCGGATGTTTTTGAGCAAGGCCGCTGCGTTTTATCGTATACTGGAAGCGCGCGCCGAGGCGGCCGCCGAGGCCCCCGGCGGAGCGCGGCCTCTTCCCCGGCGGCCCCGAGGCCGGCGGCCCCGGCGGAGCGCGGCCTCTTCCCCGGCGGCCACGGCGGCCCCGGCGGAGCGCGGCCTCTTCCCCGGCGGCCACGGCGGCCCCGGCGGCCCCGGCGGCCCCAACGGCCCCGGCGGCCCCGGCGGCCCCGGCGGCCCCGGCGGAGCGCGGCCTCTTCCCCGGCGGCCCCGGCGGCCCCGGCGGCCCCGGCGGCCCCGGCGGAGCGCGGCCTCTTCCCCGGCGGCCCCGAGGCCGGCGGCCCCGGCGGAGCGCGGCCTCTTCCCCGGCGGCCCCGGAGGGCCCGAGATCATAAAAGAAACCGCAAAGGCGATGAAAATGAAAAAAGATAGGTCAAGGTGCCCGTTTTGCGGCGGTGCCCTGGTTGATGTGCAACTGCGCGGCGACTTGTTTATCCTTACGTGCTGCGCGATGAAATGCGGCTTTGAGTTTTCGCGTGTTGTTGGTATGCTATATGAAGCGGCCTATGATGCTGCTGCAAAGGACATCAAGTCTTTTCAGAAACAGCTTGACGCGATTGCTGATATAAGCGATGTGAGTAGCGACGATGATTGAAGGCAAGCCCGACGGAGTAACGGGACCGCTGTTCGTAACGGCGGAAGACGCTTTGCTAGTGGCGGATCTGCTGAAAGAGGTGTTTTACGCTGAGACTGAAATATGTGGCAAGAGCGGCGATAGAATGTGGATTTTATATAAGCTAACCGCTAACAAGAAAAACGACGAACTCGACGCGCTGATAAGAGGCTACGTGCGCGGAGCGTCCGATGTGATCAAACGGAGGAAGTCTTGAACGGAAAAGGATCTGCTCGGCGGCCGGCGCTTGTGTCCGACGACACGATGCAAAAAAACTGGAACAGAATCTTCGGAAAAAAGGTTGCAACGAAGCGGAGCTTGTGGTATGATCGAAAATCGAACAAGATCATTCAAGGTATCGTTCGTTGTGTGCGACGGCTCGCAAAAAGTTTTTTCGGACTCTTTGGCATTTGACGTTCCGTTCGATAAACTTCTTGGCATTACCGATGTTCGCCGAGAAGCGCAACAGGCTCTTGACGCGCTGCTCTTGTCCTATGAGGCTGTTGCCGTTGACAACAAGGATCTAAAAGAGCTTGTGATCAAGGAAATAGATCGTAGAATAGCGAACCTAAAAGACGACGCTGCCGGAGAAAACAGAAAACGATGTCTGCTATCGTATAAAAACACGCTGCTAAAGGAAGAAAGTCATCATGGTACCGAGGAAACAAGCGAGCGAAAACGTAGACGTTGAAGCCGTCCTGGAAAGACTTGATAACGCCCTCGATTTGTTGGCGCAATTGCGCGACGTTGTGGTTATCGAATCCGACGGATGCGGGCTGATAGAATCAGATGTGTTGAACGAACTTTTGTCGGCGGCCGAGGCGGCGCTCGAAGGCCGGCGCGCGGCTTGCGATTCCGACGAAGACGAATCCGACGAAGACTAATCAGATGAAGTATAAGACCGTCCCGTACAAGCATCAGATCGAAGCTCTCAAGCGCGCATCGTCGTCGAAAATATTTGCGCTGCTTATGGAGCAAGGGACCGGAAAATCTAAGGTGATCATAGACGGTATCGCGGCCGACTATCCAGCAATCAAGGCCGTGTTGATAATCGCGCCGAACGGCGTCAACGCTAACTGGATTAGAAACGAGATCCCGACACATCTTGACGATAGCATACCGAGGCTGGCTGTTGTCTGGAAGTCGTCGGGACATAGCATAAAATACAAGCGGCTGTTGTTGAAACTTCTACAGCCGTTCGACGGCGTGAAGATATTGGCGATGAACGTTGAAGCGTTTAGCGCGAAGCGCCCGCCGGAGTTTGCGGAGAAATTTTTGCGGAGCGTTTCTCCGTCGCAAGCGATGATTGTTGTTGACGAATCAACGCGGATCAAAAGTCATCAGGCGAAGCGCACAAAGGCGGTTCTGAAATTGAAGACGTTAGCCGATACGAGACGGATCTTGACCGGAACGCCGATCACGCAATCCCCGCTCGACGTGTTTACGCAATTCTCGTTTCTCGATCCGAAGATCATCGGCTTCAATTCATACTACGCCTTCAAGTGTCACTTCGCGCAAATCGTACAACGAATCGCGATTGACGGCGCCGGCCGTTCGTACAAATACGAGGATGTGGTAGGCTATAAAAATCTCGACGAATTGCATAACAAAATCAGCAAATTTTCTTTTCGCGTGCTAAAATCCGACTGCTTGGATCTCCCGGACAAGATCTATACAAGGCTAATAGTACCGATGGCCGATGAGCAGCGAAGGATATACGAGAAGTTGCGCGATGACTTTGTGCTCGAAGCGCAAAAAGACGCCGAGATCCCCGTGCCGCTGGTGTTGACGCGGCTGCTGCGAATGCAACAAGTGACCGGCGGCTATGTGCCGGACGACGCCGGCGGCGGCCGCGAGCTCGAAGACAATCCAAAGCTGAACGTGCTCATCTCCGACATCTCTGATCTGCCGGAAAACGAGTCGGTAATAGTGTGGGCTCGATTCCGGAATGAGATTGAATCGATAGCCGCGCGGCTTCGTGTGTTTTCCGGAGGAAAGAAAAACGCCGTCGGCGTCTACTATGGATCGACAAATGTAGCGGAACGCGCGGAAATAATTGACCGTTTTCAGCGAGGCGAGACGCGCTTCTTTGTTGGCAACCAACAAACGGCCGGCCTTGGATTGACGTTGACGGCAGCAACAACTGTTTACTACTATAGCAACGATTTCTCGCTAGAAAGTCGGACGCAATCAGAGGACCGCTGCCATCGGATCGGCCAGAAAAAGCATGTCGTATACAAAGATATTGTGTGCGAAAATACTATTGATGAGTACGTACTAAATGCGCTCAAGAGCAAGCGCGACGTTGCCGACGCTGTGCTAAAGGACGGGGCTGTTGCGGCCGTGAGAAAAAATACGGTTGACATTGCCGGCGCGATGTAGTAGAATAGCGTTTTATTGGAGGTGCAGTATGGACAAAAGCGATTTGTCGTTTTTTGAGGAAGACGTTGATAGTGCTTTGCCGACATCGGATCAGCTACAAACGCTGGCCGCTCTGGCGGAAAAGCAGTTGCAAGCCGAGGCCGAGATCAAGAGAATCGAGGAGGAGCTGGCAGAGAAGAAAAAAGAACTTTTTGTGTTGTCGTCGGAGCAGATCCCGTCGCTAATGGAACAGTGCGGCGTTAGCGGAATGACGTCGTTTACTCTTGGCGACGGATCGCGGATTACTATCAAGCGCGTCGTCAAGGCTTCGATTCCGAAGGCTCGCCGTCAAGAAGCGTTCGCGTGGCTTCGCGGTAACGACGGGGCGGCGATTGTAAAGAACACGGTGTCTGTGTCCTTTGGCAAAGGCGAGGACGACAAGGCGGCGCGACTTGAAAAACTTCTTCGCGAGTCGGCCTCTGGATACAACGTCGAGCATGATGAGACCGTCCACGCTCAAACTCTCGCGGCGTTCGTAAGAGAACGCCTTGAGCGTGGCGAGGATGTGCCGACCGATTTGCTTGGCGTGTTTGAGTACAAGGAAACAAAGATTGTTAGGCCCAAGAGCTAAGGAGAATGCACGATGTCTAAGAAGAAAGACGAACCGATGGATCTTGAAGTCGTGAAGCCGAAGGTTGAGGCGATTGTTTGCGCTGCATTTGAAAGCGATGCCGGGGCCGGCTTCGAGAATGCATCGTCGGACTGCTACGCTATCCCGTACCTGCAGATCTTGCAGAAGGGATCGCCGCAGTGCGACGATGACAACAACGCGCACATTGACGGCGCTGTTCCCGGCCAGATCTTCAATAACGTAACGCAAAAACGTGTTGACGGACAAGTCGGCGTGTTGGTCGTGCCGGTGCATATGCATCATCGTTTCGTTGAGTGGGTACCTCGGACTTCCGGCGGCGGCTTCAAGGGAACGTATGATCCGAACGATCCTCTCGTGCTCAAGGCGAAGAACAACCGCGACGAAAGCGGAAAGCTAATCCTTGAGAATGGAAACTATCTCGCCGACACAAGGTACCATTTCTGCCTTGTGCTCGACGAAGACGGATCGATGGCTCCGGTTGTGATCGGAATGACTTCGACGCAATTACGGAAGTCGAGAAACTGGATGACGCAAATGCAGAACATCCAGTTTAGGCGCGCCGATGGTTCGTCGTATATTGCGCCGTCGTATAGTCACGTTTATCGGTTGACGACCGTCGGCGAGTCGAACGAAAAAGGCGGATGGAAGGGCTGGAAAATTTCGCTTGAGCGCCGACTTAATCCGTCCGATCCCGCGGACGCCGCGATTGTGGAGTACGCTAGAACTTTTCGCAAGCAATTGATGGACGGCCGCGCGCAAGTTGCGCCGATGGATGACGAATTGTCGGCCGGATCTAACGACGCATCGTTCTGAGACACAAGCCGCCATCTGCGCGCACAATGGACATCAACGAACTTGCCACAAGGTTCAACGACAGATTCCGTGGGCTCAAGCGAGCCCACGGAGTCTATCGTATTTTAGAGAAAACGGACGCCGGATCAAAAACGAAGGGTACCGCGCGGACGGTTTCCGAACCGGTGACCGATACTGTGTGGCGAGATCATTTATCCGGAACCGTCGGAGTTGGCATTGTCCCCATTGACGACGATGCTTCCTGTAGATGGGGCGCCGTCGATATAGATGTCTACGACGGGCTGAATATCCAAGAAATCGAGCAAGCGCTGAGCGAAGCCGGAATGCCGCTAGTGCTTTGCCGCACAAAATCAGGCGGCGTCCATGCGTTTCTTTTCTTGTCCGGCGCGATGCCGGCGTCTTTGGTGCGCGCGCATTTGGCACGGGCTGCCGTTGTAATCGGCCATCCATCCGCTGAAATTTTTCCGAAGCAAACGGAGCTAGGCGGCCCGACCGATGTCGGAAACTGGCTCAACATGCCGTACTTCGGCGGCGATAAAACCGATAGATACGCTATTGTCAAAGGGAACCGCTTGACGGCTGAAGCGTTTCTTGAGTATGCTAAAAGCGTCGAGGCCGATCTGAGCGAAGAAACGCTGCGCGCGTGGATAGCGGCCGCCGATGCCGCCGTCGTCAAGCAACGATCAGATGACTACAAGGACTGCGAAGATCTTCTTGACGGAATGCCGCCGTGCTTGAGGCGCGCGTGCTTGGACGGAATCAGCGAAGGAAACCGCAATAAGATCATCTTCAATCTCGCGATATACGCTCAACGGCGATGGGGAAAAGACGTAAGCGACAAAGTGATGCGTATCAACAACGCATTCTGCCGCCCCCCGCTTCACGACGCCGAAATAAAAGCATCGGTTAGATCGGCCATCAGAAAATCGGGAAAGTATAAGTACACTTGCGCCGATCCGGCGCTCCGCAAAAACTGCGACCGTGCGGCGTGCAAGCTGTGTCGGTATAGCGGCTGTAACGGCGGCGGCGAAGATCTCGGCGTTGATATGGCCGACTTGCAAAAAATAGATTCAGATCCGCCGGTGTGGTATGTTACAATCAACGGACGCCGATGCTCATTCAACGATGAGACCGTGCTCGCTGATCAGAAAACATTTGCAAAGTTTGCGATCAAGAAAATAAACTTTGTCCCCGGAGACATCGATCCAGATAGCTGGCGTGCGACGATCAACGAACTGCTAGAGAACATAGAGATCGTGTCGGCTCCCCAAGACGCGAGTGTTAGCGGTCTGTTGTTGACGTTGACCGAGGAATTCTGCGCCGACACGGCGCCGGCGGCCGAGCTAGCCGACATTCTCAACGGAGCGGTTTTCAAGGACGAAAAATTCTACTATTTCCGGCCGGCCGACTTGTCAAAGTTCCTCGACACAAGGCGCTTTCAAAAACGGAACGAGATCAACTGGATCTGGTCAACGCTTCGCCAGTCTGGCGCCGAGGAGCGGACCGGATCGTTTTATGGTAAGCGGACAAAGTATTGGGCAATGCCGCGCTCTGCGTTTACTGAGCAAACAGAAAACGCAAAACAACGTGTCCCGGACGGCGACTTCTAATGCATACGCATCTCATACTTGGCGGCCCCGGCGCCGGCAAAACTCATAGGCTGATGGACATTTTAGACTCTGAGTTGTCCGCCGGCACGAGGCCCGATAGAATTGCGTTTGTGTCGTTCACGAGACGCGCCGTCAAGGAAGCGCGCGAGCGCGTACTAGTCCGCTTCAAGCTAAGCGAGCACGACACGCCGTATTTCCGGACGCTGCATTCTTTGGCCTATTCGCTATGCGCGTTTAGAGCGGAGCAAGTGTTGGGCTCTAATGCCGAGCATTTCAAGGAACTCGAAGCGTACACTAGCACAAAGTTTTCGACAACCATTGACGCCGGCGACTTAAGCCCGTACTCTGGATCGATAGGTGATCGCGGAATTTTTCTTGACAATTTCGCAAGAGTAACGCAAACGCCGCTAGTGGAAGTTGCGCGCCGATACGGGGAAGGTATTCGTTGGAACTGGCTGCAATGGTTTTCTGAGACGCTCAAGGCTTACAAGAAGCTTCACGCATTAGTTGATTTTACCGACATGCTCGAAAGCGCTTTGTCCTGCGCGCCCATCGGAATCGATGTTGCAATCATTGACGAAGCGCAAGATCTGTCACGGCTGCAATGGAGCGTCGCAAGGACTCTTTTCAGAAACGCGAAGCGAGTGTACTACGCCGGCGACGACGATCAAGCGATCTATAAATGGGGCGGCGCCGATGTCGAGGAATTTTTGTCGCTCGATCCGAGCACCACCGAAGTGTTGCCAAAAAGCAACCGGCTTCCGGACGCCGTTTATCGTTTCAGTCAATCGATCATCGGAAGAGTAAGGAAACGGTACCGCAAGCATTTTTCGCCCTCGGGGCGCGCCGGCGACGTCGTACAGCATCGGCATTACGACTCGATACCGATTCACGACGGCGGCCAGTGGTTGCTATTAGCTAGGAATAGAATTCACTTGCGGATGTGGGAAGATCTAGCGCGTCGGCGCGGCGTCCCGTATACCACGAGGCGCGGCGGCTCGGTAAATCACGATGACATAGAAGCGATCAAGATCTTCGAAAATCTAAGAGGCGGCGGAACCGCGAGCGGCGAACAAGGCAACACCGTGTTGAAGCGAATCGGCGCGCGCGCAAAATTCAAGAAAGAAGACGTTGTGCGATTCAAGGACATCGGCGTCGCCGATGTCATATGGTATCGAGTGTTTGACGGAATCTCGGAAAAGAGAAGAGCGTACTATCTGGCGATGCTGCGACGTGGCGTTGACATATCAGCAGATCCGCGTGTGCATATCGATACAATCCACGCATCAAAAGGCGGCGAGGCCGACAACGTGGCCGTCATTACCGATGTGACACGCTTGACGTATCGACATATCGGCGACGATCCGGACGACGAAAACCGAACGTTTTATGTCGGCGTGACTCGCGCGAAAAACACGCTGCATATTCTTTTGCCGCAAACTACGAGGAGCTACAAAATATGAGCTACAAGGAAAACCCAAAGACCAAAGGAAGCGGAATCTATTGTGCTATCCCGCATAGTACAAGGTGCCCCGTCGGCTGCCCCGACTGTTTTTTCCAGAGCGGAAGATCGTATCTCGAACCGCTCGAAAAAAATCTTCCGAACATGCCGCCGGAAGACATGCTTGACGACGACAACACCGTCATTAGGTTCAACGACGGGAACGATAGTAACTTTGACCGCGTGACCGTGTTTAAGAGCGCGATGCGGTATCCTCGGAAGTTTTTCAACACATCGTTTCCGATAGACTTGGCCGGCTTCCCGGGGCCGGTTGTGTTGACGGCGAATCCGAATAGGATGACGTATACCGACTTCCATAAAATCGAGAAGCCGCCGCCGAATCTGATGTTTGTGCGCGCGCGAACGTGCACGTGGAACTTGCCGCTTGTGCGCGACATCGTAAATTGGTACACAAGCCGCGATGTTGTAGTCGTGTTGACTTTTCTTGCGTATTTCTTGGAGGATGTGCCCGACGATCACAAAAAAAATTATGAGGCGAGAAAGCGTGTTCTTAACGAATACAGTGCTATTACGACGGAGGCTTGGAAAAATGTGATGTTAGAGTTTTTTAATAACATAAGAGTGTACTCTTGTGGTAAGATTGAAGGCGTGAAGGACGGAACGAAGTGTCGATGGTGCGGTAACTGTTTGAGGGAATACCATGCAACAACGGAACGGATGAGGAGACCGTGATGTCCGACAAAGAAAAGTGTCACCTTTTTTGGTTCTGCGTTCTGTGGACCGCATTTCTGATGTGCATTGCGATGGCGTGCGTCGCGCGAGGTGCCGAGGCCGATCTCGGCAAAATGGCGAACGACGTAATGCGCCCCCTTGTGCGCGTGTCGTCGGCCGGCGCGGCCGGATCTGGAACGATTGTGTACTCTTCCGACGCCGGCTCCGCTCCCGGAAAATATCGAACTTTTGTCTTGACAAACTACCATGTCATCAGCGGCGCGATTCACGTTGTGCGAGTGTGGGACTCGTTGACGCAATCGTACCGAAGCGAGGAAAACAACGATCCGATCACGGTGGAGTTGTTTAGCTATTATAGGGGCGGACGGACTGTTATCAGCCAGCCGGTGCGCGCCGTTGTGTTCTGCCATAAGGAAGCCGAGGATCTCGCGCTGCTTGAGATCGATGTTCCGTACAAGGCGGAGTATGTGGCCGTGCTGTATCCAGAGGATGCAGAACTGTATTTGCTGCAGCCCGTTTGGGCCGTTGGCTGCTCTCTCGGCGCCGATCCCCTCGCGGCCTTCGGCTATATCACGGATCTTGAGGAGATTATTGACCGGCGCCCTTATGTGATGGCGAGCGCAAACATCATTTACGGAAATAGCGGCGGCGCGGTCTTAACAATCAAGGATGGCAAGTGGTACTTATGCGGCGTTCCGTCGCGCGTGACCGTTAGCCGTGGTCAAGCGATAACGCACATGGGATTTTTTATCGGCCCCGAGCGGCTGCGCGCATTTGTCCGCGCGCAGCGTGTTGACTTTTTGATTGACTCCAAGAAGACGCCGGCCGACGCCGAGAAAGAGCGCGAGCGCGCGGCGGCTTCCAACAAACGCGAGGTGCTTTAATGAGAAAGCTGTATCTGACTCTGCTGATGGCGACGTTTGGACTGATGATCTTTTGCGTCGGCGCGTCGTTCCCTATCGTGCCACATGATGGCACGCAAAGCGATCCGGCGCTCTTGTACGCAAGCGATACCGTCGCCATCGTGTTTGACGATGTGTACTCCCCTGAGAATATCGACATCGTAAAGATCGATGTTGAAGTTGTCCGACAGGGCGCCGTTGTGGCGACGTGGGAGTTTACCGACAACATCGTTATCGCCGGCGCCGTTGTTAGAGTTGGCATTCGCGCCGAGGCCGCCGCCCTCGACAACGGCTTATATGTGATCCGCGCGCGAGTGTGGGATTCATTCGGCAACGTTTCCGACTGGTCGGATGATCTGTGGGCAAGCAAACAGTGGCGGACTGTACCGAAGCCCGGCGGCTGCAAGGTGTTTCCGTAGCTTTTAGTAGGCCTGCGCCGGCCGGCGCTTTCAGCGAGGAGACGAACGAATGAGTCTACAGGCCCCGTTCCCGTATTTCGGAGGAAAGCGCCGTGTCGCCGATAAAGTGTGGGCGGCCCTCGGCGATCCGGATCACTATATCGAACCGTTTTTTGGATCCGGCGCCGTGTTGCTCGCGCGCCCGAATTGGATGCCGAAGCGTACAGAAACCGTTTGCGATAAAAACGGATTCGTCGCGAATGCGTGGCGAGCAATACAATTTCATCCCGACGAAGTTGCGCGATGGTGCGATTGGCCCGTTAATCATGCTGACTTAATGGCACGCAAAGCCGCTTTAATCAGAGAAGAGGATCGTTTGTTACAACGATTATGTGAAGACGAACGATGGTACGATCCGATAATGGCCGGCTATTGGATATGGAGCGCATCGTGTTGGATAGGAAACGGAATGATAAGTCCTAAACAAAGGCCGCAAGTTAGCAACAAGGGAGAAGGTGTACATAAAATCGGACTAATACAAAATACTACAAACACAACGAATAATGATCCGCGCGCGCCTTATAAGGAAGCGCTGTGGACTTGGTTTAGATCTTTGTCTGAGCGACTACGATATGTCCGCGTCGTTTGCGGCGACTGGTCGCGAGTCTGTGGCGGAAACTGGCAAGCGAAAAATTGGAAAACATGCGGAATTTTCTTTGACCCGCCGTATTCTGATATAGCGAAGCGAAACGAAAAAATATACGGCAAATACGATTCGTTGTCCGTCGCGCATGATGTCCGTGAATGGGCAAAGAAGCGCGGCGCCGATCCGCGTTATCGGATCGTGCTTGCCGGCTATTATGAGGAACACGAAGATCTTTTGAAACACGGATGGAGTATTTATAGGTGGTCGACCTCCGGCGGATATTCAAATATAGCAAGAAATAAAAACATAGTCAATAGCGATGAAGCTAATAGACATAAAGAGACTTTATTTATGTCGCCCCATTGCTTACGAGGTGAAGAATGATCGTCGTAGAAGGTCCCGACGGCTCGGGAAAGACAACGTTGATAAAGCGCGTGCTAGCGTTGTATCCCGCTATCGAGTATGTCCGCTTTGGCGGCCCCCCGGAAGACGACGCCGAGGGACAACGCCGGCTTGACTGGATGCTTTCGTTTGATCCGGACAAGCCGACGATCTTAGACCGGTGCCCGGCCATATCGGAGCGAGTGTATGGAAAGTCGATCCGGAAATCCGTTCGGCCGAGCGACGAAGCTTGCTATAAGACGCTGCTAAAATTTATCGCGAAGCATGATCCGTTGTTTATATTCACTATGCCGCCGAACCGATACGAAGCGGTGGCGATGTCGGAAGAGCGCAAAGAATGGAAGCCGGACGACTTCAAGAAGAGCGTCCGGCAAGTGTACTACAGAATCGTTCGTGCTTACGAAGAAGAGCATCGTTTGGTATCGCGGTTGGTAGCCCCGAGGCTATCCATGAATAGGACGCGGATCGATGTATACGACATGCAAAACGCAAGGCCGTGGAATACTCTTATGACCATCATTCGCTATATCGGCGAAAAGTTTCCTTGGCTTTGGCATAGCATCGGAGTCTTTTTACAGAACGGGGAAATAAATGCGAAAGAATAAGCGGCGCGCGAATCAAGAACCGGCGGCTCAAGGCAACGATCCGAGGATCTCTGATGCAGTTGCGCTTCGGCGCAAAGGATGGTCGCTGCAAGATATTGCCGACAAACACAAAGTCGGCGAAACAACCGTCCGACGCTGGATTCGATGCTATTCTCCGGCCGGCGGCGCCGTAATCAAGCCCGATGTTTCCGGTGGGCCGCCCCCGGCCGACGTCGGCAGCGTGCAAGATCGGACGGAAGTTGACGGAACCATAGAAGCCGTGAAAATCGACCGGCCGATGAGCGAGCAAGAAATGATGGCTGCTTGCAAGCTCGATCCGAAGCGGTGGATTCCGACGTGGTACAAAGGCAACGTATGGAGTGGCTTCTACAAGCTCCCGACCGGATCACATAAGACCGTCCGGTTGTATCAATCGAAGATAACGTGCCAGCGTGTTATTTCCGAGCAATTGGAAGACGCGATCTTGCAGTTTGTCCGCGAGAACGTCAAGCCGATCAAGAATACCATCAGGGCCCCCAAGCCGGCTAAGCAAAATCAGATCGTGTCATGGGGACTGTGGGACGCGCACATCGGGAGCTACGCCTGGAGCACCGAGACCGGCGCTGATTGGGACGTGGATATCGCGTGCCATCGGATCTATAACTCAATCGACGACATTGTAGAAGAGCTTCGGCAGTATCCTATCAAGCATATCATCATGCCGATCGGCAACGACTTCATGCACTTCGACAGTTGCAGAATGAAGACTGCTCACGGCGATCACCCTCTCGATACCGATACAAGGTACGCAAGAGTATATCTTGCCGCTCTGCGGTGTTTAAGCTATATGGTAGAGCGCGCTCTTGAGATCGCAAGGTACGTCGAGCTTCTGTATGTCCCCGGGAATCACGATGTCACATCGTCTTTTACGCTGATCGCGGCGTTGGCTCAACGGTACCGCAACATCGGCCGCGTGCGGATCGACCTTCGAGCTAATCCCCGTAAGTACCGAATGCATGGCGGCGTGTTGTTAGGATACGATCACGGGGCCGAGTGCCCGCCGAACCGGCTCGCGCAAATCTTCTCCAACGAAGCGCGCGATCTTTGGTCAAAGGCGACGTGCCGAGAAATCCATGTCGGCCACAAGCATCAGACGCGCGAGACTCGGTACGACGGAGTGTTGCCATTAAGCGGCGTTGTTGTGCGCGTGAATCCGGCGCTATGCAATTCGGATGCGTGGCATCATAGCAAAGGGTTTATCGGCGAGCCGAGGCGCTCCGTCGAGGCTTGGCGATACGACGATGTGGGATGCCGAGGCTGCCACATTGCTTGGGCGCGCGACGATAGGCGCAAGGACGTGTTCGAATTTCTGTTGACGATATAAAGGAAAACCGATGGCCTGGCAGTGCCCTCAAGATCTCCCCGACTTGTCCTCTCATTCCCTGATCGCAATCGATACCGAGACGTGCGATCCGGATCTAAAGGAGCTCGGCCCATCCGTCCGGCGCGGCGGCTTTATCGTCGGAATCTCCGTCGCGGTCCCCGGTAAGCAATGGTATTTCCCGTTCGACCATCGCGCGAGCGGAAAACAGTTGCCCCGGAGTGCCGTCATTTCTTGGGCAAAGGCGGAGCTCTGCCGCAAAGGACAAGCGAAAGTCGGCGCAAACATCATTTACGATCTCGATTACTTGTACGAAGCCGGCGTCCCCGTGGCCGGTCCGTTCTACGATGTGCAACACGCTGAGGCCGTGCTCGACGACAATCGCCGGACATACAATCTTGACTCTCTTGCTCTTGCATATCTTGGCGAAGGCAAGGACGAAGAGCTTTTGTTCGCGGCGTGCGAGGCGCGCGGCTGGCGGCGCGAATCCGCGCATTCGCACATTTGGGAGCTGCCGCCAGAGTATGTCGGGCCGTATGCCGAGGCCGACGCTAATCGAACGCTGCGCGTGTTTGAAAAGCAACGCGCGCTTCTCAAGGAAGACGGCCTTTGGGATTTGTTCGAGCTTGAGGAGCGGCTGATACCGCTGCTCTTGGCAATGCGCCGGCGCGGCGTTCGTATCGATACCGAGCGCGTCAAAAGCATCAGGCTGTATGTGCAAGAGAAGAGAAACGCGGCGTCGGAAGCCCTTAACAGAATAGCGGGCCGCGAAGTGGACTTTTGGGCGGCCGAGTCGTTGGCCGTCGCATTCAATTCCGTTGGCGTCGAATACAACCGAACCGAGAAGACAAACGCTCCGCAGTTTCGGCAAGGCTGGCTCGGAAGAGTGTCGCATCCTATCGGCGCGGCCGTGCTCGACGCACGCCGGTGGGACAAGCTGCTTGGGACATTTCTTGAGTCATCCATTCTATCGAATGAGATCAACGGAAAGATCCATACGCAATTTCACCAACTACGGACCGAGGAATACGGAACGGTAACGGGGCGCTTTTCTAGCTCGAACCCGAACATGCAGTTCGTTCCGTCGCGAGACGAAGAGCTCGGCCCCATGATCAGATCCCTATTCGTCCCCGAGGCTGGCGAGCTGTGGGGCCGCGCCGACTATTCGCAGATCGAGCTGCGGATCTTGGCGCACTACGCCCGAGGCGAAGGCTCCGAAAAAATTCGTGACATATTCAACGCCGATCCAGACGTAGACTTCCACGCTGCTTGCGCTGAAATGGTGCATGAGGCTGGCGGCTTCGGCGATCACATTGACAAGAAGCAACAACGGAAGCTGGCGAAGGCGATCAATTTCGGCGTTGTGTACGGAATGGGAGTCGCGAAGTTGGCCGCGTCGCTTGGGCTACCGGAAGCCGAGGCGCGCGAGCTACTCGGCAATTATCATCGTATGCTTCCGTTTATCAAGCGGACGATGTATGAAGCCGGCGACGTGGCGCGAGATCGCGGACACGTCAAAACGATTTTAGGCCGCCGGCGACGCTTCATATTCTTCGAACCGTCCGACTGGAACTTATCGGTGCAGTGGAGACAAGCGAACGAACCGACGACGGACGGAGCGGCCGTGTTGGCGTGGATTCGCTCGCAGCCGAGGCCGCGCGGCGGAATCAAGCGTGCATTCACCTACAAGGCGCTAAACGCCGTGATCCAAGGCTCGGCGGCCGACCTTATGAAGAAAGCGATGCTCGACATATGGGAAAGCGGAGTCTGCGACGTGCTCGGACCGCCGCTCTTAACTATTCATGACGAACTAGATTGGTCCGTTCCAGATACTAAAGAGGGCCGCGAGGCTTTCAGCGAAAGCATCCGGATCATGGAAAACGCGATCAAGTTTAAGGTACCGATCGTTGTTGAGGCCGAGCTTAAAGCCGATTGGGGCTCGCAGCCGGTGGAATTGCTGAGGAGCAAGTGATGACAAAATCGCCGCGCCGACTTCTTGTTTACGTGTCCGGCCCGTATACCGCGCCGACGTATGCCAAGCTTAACGAAAATGTGCGCGCGGCCGAGGCCGCCATGATCATGCTGATGAACGCCGGAGCGTCGGTGATCTGCCCGCACAAGAATACGTATATGATCGACGGCGCTGTTAGTACGATTGACCTGCTTTGGTCTGACTTCGAGCAGATCCGAAGGTGCGACGCGATGTATGTGCTACAAGGATGGCAGACGTCGCTCGGAACGCGAATGGAAATGGAAATCGCGAGGCGCTCCGGCGTTCCGATCTTCCATGCAAGCGAAGACGACGATGAGCTTTTGAAGATCGTCAAGCGCGCCCTGCCAGATCCGCGCGACGTTGATAAACATCTGCCGTTTCCGGATGACCTGCCCACGAGGACTGAGCGATGAGTGAGAAAACGTTGTGGAAAGTTGTACAGGCGGGGCTCAAAAAGGATGGTCGGCTCGCGCTGCAGCGGCTTGAGGATCGCTATTCGTCCGGCGTGCCGGATGTGTTGTTTGCTACGAAGACAAAAATTCCATTGTGCCCGCCGCGCGTCGGGCTGCTCGAACTGAAGTTTGTACCGTGTTATCCCAAGAGACCAGAGACCCCTGTTCGCGTGCCGAGCTTTACGCCGATACAACGCGCGTGGCTGCGGCTGTTCGGCGCGGCGTCCGTCGGCGTTTTTGTATTGGTACAAGTTGACAAAGATTATTATTTATTCAAAGGCCCGTTTGCGGCTGACCGGCTCGGAGACATGACGGCCGAAGAAATGAAAAAAACTGCATCTGCGTGTTGGAAAAAAACTTTAATTTTCTCCGAGCTAGCCCTCGCCCTCACGCGATTGTAGCCGGCTGCCGCCGTCTGCCGCCCCTGAGGGCCCGGCGGCTCCCCGGCCCCGGCGGAGCGCGGCCTCTTCCCCGGCGGGCCCGAGGCCGGCGGCCCGGCGGCTCCCCGGCCCCGGAAGCCGCCCCTGAGGGCCCGGCGGCCCAGCGGCTCCCCGGCCCCGGCGGAGCGCGGCCTCTTCCCCGGCGGGCCCGGCGGCCCCGGCGGCCCGGCGGCTCCCCGGCCCCGGCGGCCCCGGAAGCCGCCCCTGAGGGCCCGGCGGCCCGGCGGCTCCCCGGCCCCGGCGGAGCGCGGCCTCTTCCCCGGCGGGCCCGAGGCCGGCGGCCCGGCGGCTCCCCGGCCCCGGAAGCCGCCCCTGAGGGCCCGGCGGCCCAGCGGCTCCCCGGCCCCGGCGGAGCGCGGCCTCTTCCCCGGCGGGCCCGGCGGCCCCGGCGGCTCCCCGGCGGAGCGCGGCCTCTTCCCCGGCGGGCCCGAGGCCGGCGGCCCGGCGAACAACAAAAAAGGCCGACGCGATGGCGTCGGCCTTAATAAGTATTAACCTTTTTGTTAACAGCTATCGGCCATTCTATCGGCCATTCTATCGGCCATCTGGCCGATAGACTTATGAACGCAACGCAATAATCGCAGCCTTAAATTTACGAAATTCTTGGATAAGATCCGTTGACGATTCTTCAATAAAATTTTTTTCTTTAAGCTCGCTGACTGTAACCATCGGCACAAGCGCGCCCGCCGTCTTCCAAGCGTCGGCTACAGCCAGTGCCATAAATCCAGTTGACCGCTTGTAAAGACCGAAATAATTGATAACGGCGGGCGATGGATAAAAGAATCGCGTGCCAACGGCCTTGGCGATCGCTGGCTGTAGTATGGGGCCGGAGCGGAACGGCGTCCATACTATTTTTCCGATTCGCTTCGAACATATACCCGGAAGAATAACGCGCCGTTCAAGTGTGACCGCAAACTCTAACAGTTTCTCGTACTCCATCGTGAGATCCATTCTTCGATCGTGGTTTTTTGTTTACTGGCGATAAGAGCGCGATGCGCTGCTCCAGAATCAAACACGTCGTCGAGGATCGCGCCGGCCTTTTTCTTCCATTGCTCATAGTCGCGATGATTGAAAATGAACTTCTCAGCCCATACGTGGCCGCCATAGATAAAGGCCGCGAGCGTTTGGTTGCGGAGATAATCGCCGTAGTTCCAGCGGTAGCCGCGCTTGTCCCCGTGATGGTGTAGCGGAGCGCCGGCGTTGAAGATCCATTTCTTCTTTCCGAGGACCGCGAGCGAGAAGTTGAAAAAATTCTCACCGCCGCCATAGATCCCAAGCTCGCGCGGCCAACCGCCGAGGAGATCGTATGTTTCGCGCGCGAAGATTACGCCGCAAGTGCTCATACATGGAACTTCGAACGCCGGAAAATGTGGCGGCCGCTGATCCGGCGCCGACGAAAAGCAGTAGTCCGCTGTGCCCTTATCGGCATCGGCCTTGAGCGCGTAGATCAGCCGCCGATCTTCGAGGATGTGATAGGTAAGCGGAACGTGCAACGAACCGTCGAGCTCTTCTTTGTGTTGCTCGAAATACTTGAGCGCCGACGATAGTGATCCTCGGCCCGGTACAACGTGCGCGTCAACGGACAAGATCACGTCCCCGGAAGACGCTGCAACGGCCGCATTCTTGGCTTGCCAATGCGAAAGCTTGTCGTGATACTCAACGTACTTCAACCAAGGCTTGTCGCCGAGCGCGGCTTGAAGCCTGATGTGGCTTTGGTGCGCCTTGCCGTCTTTCTTGCTAACGCGCGCGTGGCCTTGGTCGGCGTTTTCCTTGCCGCCGACCTGATGTTCGACTTCCTCGCACCAATTATCGACCGCGATTATTTCATGATCGATCTCGGACAATTCCTCGTGGACTGCGCGGAGCGTGAAGACGATTGCTGGCCACTCCTGGCAATACGGAATGATCACGCTAACTTTCATTGCTATTCCTCGTCGTCGTCAAGATCGATCGACTCCGTATCGTCGCTCGCGGTTAACGGAATAATCTTCTTAACCCATCCGCAAGGGATCGACAGGACTTCCGTGATATTGTTGGCGTTAGCCGTCATTGACACAACGATGTTGTCTTCCTCGGAAATCAGCATACCGAAGCTGACGGTTTTCATGGGCTGGCAAGCGTCGGCGTCGTGATGAGACATCCATCCATTGTTGCAAGACGCGTCGTACCAAATTACCGCGACCGCTTTATGCTCGGCTGTTCCGGAATCCGCGACAACTCTCAATGACTCGGGCTCGGCCGCCTTACGCTTCTTTGCCATAACTCATCCTCGCTTTCCAGTTACTCTAAGATCTCTCTCCGGATGCCGATGCGTCGTGCCATCGCCGACTACAACATCGACAAATCCGATGCGCTTCATTTCTTCAGCTAAAAGCTTCCCCGTCCAGCCCGAACGATGAACTCCCCAATCGCCCCATTTCAAGCGATGCGCTTCAATGCCGTACATACACTCTATAACGTACTCAAGGCCGATCTTCTTGTTGTAATACAGATCTAAGACCTTGCTAATATCAGGGGCTTCGACCAACAGCGTTCCGGACGGCTTCAACAACTCCAAACAATCGGCTAAAACTTTAGCCGCGTCCGATCGGTAAAAATGTTCGATAACGTGCGAGCAAAGAATGAAGTCGAACCGCTTCGGCCCAAAGATCGACAACACGTCTTCGATTCTGCCGATGACATCGGTCTTTTGTCCGCCGCGCTCGATCTCGACGCAATCAAAATTTATGAAGTCTGGCTTGAGAACGTTGCCAGACCCTAGGTTAAGCTTTCGGCAATTTTTCTTGTTCATTAGAAACAATCTCGTTAACGGCGTCAATAACAGTTTGGACCGAAATATTTAATAAGCAAGGCGGCGGATCGTTCTTGTTAAGACTTGCTTTGCACGGATGGATGTTGTAGCAGCCGTCCGAGCAAACCTGCCGCGACGCGATATTTCTATGAAAGCTGTAGCCCGTATGCTCCGGACGTATGAAGCCGCCGTAGACAACAACACATGGAACTCGAAGCGCCGCGCACAAGTGCTGAATGCCGCCCTCGTCGCACACCACGGCTCGGCAGCCCGTGAGAAATTCGGCGAGCTCTTTTATGCCGCCTTTGACCGGAATCGGAACGAAGCCGCTGCGCCCGAGAAGCTCTTGTGTGTGCGGCCACATTTTCTTTCCGTACCATTTCCGCTTTCGCTCAAATTGAACCCCAGCCGGCCCATCCAGCCCGCCGCGCTTGTACTCAAAGAATATTTCCGGAACGACGTCGGCAATCGGCGCCAAGCGATCAAGCCCGCACGCGTCTTTTACGATATCCCAATCGTGAAGAATAATGTGCTTTGTCGGCCGGATGCCGCTGAACGGATCAGGATATTTGAGGAGAACGCCGCGCTTCTCCCTTGTTATCTCGTGGACAAACGGACTGCGTTCAAAGATCTCCGGCCAACAAGTGTTGACGATCACCTTTGTCTGTGGGTACGATTCTCCGATAGCGCGAAGTGTCGGCGTCAAAAACAAAGCGTCGCCGAGGCCGCTGTGTGCGCGAATAGAAACGGCGGACGGCTGATCTCGAAGAGGCTGAGATGCAAGGTGGCAATGATGAGTGTGGGTTGTGTGCGTGTGGTTAGGCGAGGTGTTCATCGGATCGCCGTCCGCCATAGTTAGCTTTGCTCAGATTCTCTAATAAGCTCGTGCATTAGCGGCTCATAGTGCCGCAAGTATAGCCGATCATAGTTGAGTGTTTGTCGCACCATCGTTCGCGTCATAATGGACTCGTTATGCCGCATCCGCGACAAAATAACCCCCGCATAGTGATCGAGGATGTGAATCCATACATCCGGATCGACGTTCAATTGATTCTCGAATGAGTGAAACGGAAGATACAAGCCTTCGTCAAGTAGGACTTCGCCGAGAACCGGGAGATTACGGTTGAGGACAAGGAAGTTACCGCACAAAGCGGCTTCCGGCGAGACAAGGCCGAAGGACTCTTCGCGAGTCGGGAAAATAAACAGGTTCCCGCACATCATAAGCTCGCGGAGAAACCGCTTAGAAATGCCAGTTGAGTATTGCGGCCGCCGCCATTCGCTTGTAAAGATAAACTCGCTATCGACGGCCAGCTTCGCTTCCTCGGCGAGATCGATAAACTGCTGAAGATCCTGTCGACGCTGTCGGCCCGTTGCCCATTGATTAGCAATGATAAGACATACCGACAAACAACGCCGCTTCATTGCGCCGATGATGCTAATGACCGCGCCAACGTTTTTAGCCGTCAAGCGATCCGAAGAGGCCGGATAAACGCAAACGACGTCGGCTTGCATTGCATTCGGATGGTCGGCGATAAAATCACAAGCTTCGTCCGAGAAGTCAAACCACGTCCGGAGATCCTTGATGTGTGGGATCGCGACTATCATTTCACGATCGCATTTGTAGGCGTCGTGAGTGTGGTTAATCATTGACTTCGACGGTGAAATGATTCGGTGCCGGTGGCCGTATTCCTCACCTCGCCACCAGTCAAAATGCTGCGTCGGTATTGAGTGCAGCCAGTGCATCCAGCCTAGCTTCGGCAAGCGTTGATTCGCCATCTTAATGCCGGCCGAGTATGGTAAATTCCAGCCGGTAAAGATCCAGTCGTGCGAGAATGCGATATCGAAATCTTGAAGCTCGCGCGCCAAGAAGTCGGCGATTCGGTTGGCGTGCTTAACATGCTCGGGGCTGATGTCGTCGCGCGAGCGATAGTCTATGAGCTTTGACTGTGGGACGCCGCGCCCCGGCCCCGCGTGAAGTGTTGCCTTAGCGGGCGCCGGAAAGCTTTTGTCGTTGAATTCTTCGCTCGCGAAGACGTGAACTTCGTTGCCGTGCTCATAGAGCATCCGCGCCTGATCACATACGATCCCCGTCAACGAGTATCCAGGATGGAACTCGTTGAAGTTGGTAAGGATGGCCACCTTCATCATATTGCACCTCTAGCCTGACGAATAATTACAGGATCGGCCTTAGTTTCGGATCATTGGCCTTGAACTTGGCGAACTCTGCGTTAAACTTCTCGGCAAGCTGCGCTTCCGAGTAGCCGGCGATCTTGTTTGCTTCCATGATCGCCGTCAATAGCGTATTGATTAGTCCGATGGCGGCTGCTACTGCGGTCTGTGCGTTCATAGTTTATCGCTCCCCGCCGGAACGGCGTTGATAATCGGATCGGCAAGCTCTTGCAGCAAGGCGATGATCAGCCCCTCAATGTGGATATCGATCTCATCGCCGTTTCTGACGGCTGTCACATAGCAAAGGATAAGAGGATAGACTTTCTCGAAGATAGTCTGCTTGGCCTTTAGAACCTTGAGAAGCGCCGGATTTGCATCCGGATCTAAGACGTAAGTTTCGTATTGCTTTTGCGCCAGTTCGTATTCGGCGTTGTAGATACCCATCATCCATGTCGCGCGCTCCGTCGGCGACATATTCGCAAGCTTGTTAATGCCGACGCATCCGGACATCAAACAAGAGATCGCGATCAGCAAAAACGCCGCCGCGATCAAGCAAACGGAAACACTAACAACGCCGCGCTTCTCGGACTCCATGATCATTCCTCCGCTTTCTCGCCGTCGTCAATCGGAACGGCTTTCTTTTGCCCAAAGAGAACCCTTAAACTATCCTCAAGAGCAATCGCGCCGCTGCCGCCAACGGCCGCGATCAAGCAATCCCGGATCGTCTCACGAGAAATGCCGAGCGCGAACGCTTCGCTCAAGAATGCAAACATGATGACAATGAGGACTAACCAGAACTTTCTCCCGCCGTTTTCAAGGACGAACGATCTAGTGGCT
>Ga0302237_1000753_pt1 | contig 26322 bp, 16 predicted proteins | sample AAG_UR_Ala_MG_FD_193530 | JGI IMG/M metagenome (GOLD analysis project Ga0302237, IMG submission 193530) | Enriched activated sludge microbial communities from anaerobic digester in WTTP, New Holstein, Wisconsin, United States - AAG_UR_Ala | ecosystem: Engineered > Bioreactor > Anaerobic >... | reverse complement strand
GGGGTCCGTTAGTACCAAGCTCTTCTTTGTCATCCGGCCCAGCAAAACAGATGGGCGGAGGATTGTCCCGCAAATTCGTTAAGTCCCTCTTCCTCAATCACCCCATCCCAGCTCAGAACCGCCCTGGACAAAAAGTGATCGTCAGGGTAGCGGGGCTCGGGGATTGGCGGACCCAATTGCGTCTTGTCGGACGCCCCGGGCCGCGTCACAGTGAGCGCCTGCATAAGCCCATGAAAACGACTCTGTCGATCCTCGCCATGATCGCCCTGTGCGGTGGCGCCACGACCCTGGCCCAACTCACGCCCGGCAACCCACTGTCCGGACTGGAACGGCTCAAAGACTTCGAGGCGCGCCGAGCCTCTTCCTCCGATGCCAACTGGAAAGACGGCAACGCAGACGCCCGTCCGATCGCGCCCGGCGGCATCCTGACTCTCGCCGAACTCGAAGGCCCCGGCGTCATCACCCATATCTGGTTCACCATCGCGCATGAGGCCCCATTCTATTCCCGGCTCCTGACCCTGCGCATGTATTGGGACGGCGAAGATCACCCGAGCGTCGAGTGCCCGGTGGGCGACTTCTTCGGAATCGGGCACGGTGTCGACAAGTCGTTCATCTCGATTCCGATCCGGGTCTCCTCCGAAGGCCGGGCGCGCAACTGTTATTGGCCGATGCCGTTCCGCAAGTCGGCCCGCCTGACAGTCACCAACGAAAGCGACAAGCGATGCGGCGCCTTCTACTACTACGTCGATTGGCAGAAACAGGATTCCCTGCCCGACAACACCGCCTATTTCCACGCGATGTACCGACAGGAGCACCCGTGCGTCATGGGACGCAACTACCTGCTGGCCGACCTCGCCGGGCGCGGCCACTATGTCGGGACCATCCAGAGCGTCTACCACATGTCCTCGGGCTGGTATGGTGAAGGCGACGACTTCTTCTTTGTCGATGGCGCGGCCGAGCCGCAATTGCGCGGCACAGGCACCGAAGATTACTTCTGCGATGCCTGGGGGTTCCGACAACAGGATGGTCCGTTCTACGGCACGCCGCTTTGGGAAGGATACAGCGAGGGCGATCGCAGCACGGCGTATCGGTTCCACATCCCGGATCCGGTCCCGTTCGCCAAATCGCTGCGGGTCGAGATCGAGCACAAGGGCTCGCAGTATTTCCCGGACGGCCAGGTCAGCGGGTTCATCGAACGCGATGACCTGATGTCGTCGGTCGCCCTGTGGTACCAGACCGAGCCGCACAAGCCCTGGCCCGCCCTGCCGCCGGGTCCGGATCGCCTGCCGTTCCGTGAGCAGACATTGGTTGTCGGTTGGAAGGCTGTGCCCGAGGCCAAGCACTCCGAAGCCCCGCTCGAAGTCCAGCCCATCGGCGGGACGACGGATGGGAAACAGCTCTGGTTCCGGCCCTCGACCGGCGAAAGCTGGCTCGAAGTGACCTTCAGAACCGACGCCGAAATGACCGCCGAATTGTGGGTCAAGATGCTGCACGCGCCGGACTATGGCGCCTACCGAGTGCGGCTGGACGGCAGGGACGCAGGCGCGCTCGACCTGTACGGTCCGGGCATCGCCCCCATGCCGCATCGGCTGGGCACATTCACTCTGGCGTCAGGCGAGCACACGCTCCGGTTCGAAGGCGTGGGAAAAAACAGCCAATCCAAAGGCTATCTGCTCGGTTTCGACGCGCTCACGGCTCGAGTGCCGGTCTACACCCGCCCGCCCGGGTTCGATCTGCGCAAAGTGGCCGCTGGGGCGAAGTAGCCGCCCGCGACATCCTTCGCGATCCCGGCGTCGCCACGTTGGGCATGTTGATGCTCGTGCCGACGGCGAGAAGCACCAAGACCGATCGGTAACAGACCGCGATGCATAGCTTCGAGCAAACGGTCGCCCGACCCCAGCATGTGGGCGGCTTCGGTGACGACAGGCTCACAGGTCGCCAACGGGAGGCGGATGGTCCTCAGCAGGGCCTCGGCCCAACGTTTGAACGCGGTTTCCAGGCGGGCGAACGCACTCACCAGCGCGCAGGTGTCGAGGAGGTAGATCATCGTCCGCTTAGCAGGGCGTGGCGCACGGCCTTAAACGGGTCAGCATATACTGCGCCCTGCGAAGGACATGGCGCGCGGACTGTGAATCGAGTCTGCTGGCAGAGTTGATCCTCGGTTGATGGGATGCGACCAGCCCTTTTGGATTGATCGAGCGGTTGAGGCCGGATCACCTCCCCGCCACCGCAGGTCGAGTCAAGGGAGCGCGATGGTCTATTGGGCTTGTGGCTCGGGGGACAACCCTTCGGCTGCGGTAGGCGCCCAAAGGCCGATCCGTTCGCGCCGTGCCAGGCGTTCGGCACGGACCAGTGCGTACTGATCGAGAAGCGGCAGAGCGCGAATCTGGTCCCGCTTCAGCCGCGCCAATCCGTCGCGGAGCAGCGTCTCGTTCACGTTTGTCTCGCCAACCCGCACCAGGCCCAGTCCGGTCCGGGTCTGGGGATTGGCCAGCGTGACGTCGATGGCCACACGCTGGTCCAGCACCAGGCGAGTCACATTGGTCAGGCCCGCCCTGGCCGCGTAGCGATCGTTCAGAGTCGCGTTCGGGCTCGTTTTGGGAACCGAGGCTCCCGCCAGGCCGTAGTTGAAGAGCCAGCCGTTGTCATCGCGCAGTTGGAGACTGTCGGCGGCAAAAATCCGGGTCACCCGCCCCTCGATGCGGCCCAACTCTGATGGCCGACTCGAAGGCCGGTTCCACCAAAGCTCCGCCAGATCCATCGCCGGTTCGAGGGTGGCGCGCTGCGTGTAGAGGAAGCCGGCCGCTGCGATCCAAAAGCACCAGACAAGCGCCTTCATGGCGCGATGCAACGTCCAGAAGAGGCCCTTTTTCATGGGCGGTCAGCCGAGTTGGGCGAGCCGGCGTCGGCCGGACCCGACGTCGTCGGCGACGAGGGTGGCGGCGGCCCCGATGCCGGGTCATCGGCGGCGAGCCGGATTCTCGGGTTGCGTTTGAGATGAGGGGTTGACGACGCGGGAACGGGGAGGACTGCGTCATCCGGTTTGGCGGTTATTTCGAGCGACATCAGCTCAAGGTTGATCTCAGGGTTCGGATGCGGTTGAGGCGTGACGCCGCGTCCGCGCAAGACACGGAACGCCTGCATGCAGTTCTGAAGATTGTTGAACCGATACACCTCGCGCGCGAAGACGAGTTCGAGCCACGAGCCGGGCCGCGCGTGGTTCAGACCCGTGATGAACTGGGCCGGGAGCCAGGGATGCCGGATTCCCTCGGCGAAACAGAACCACCGGACGAGGAATCGACAGCGCTTGCGTTCGAGCCAGCGGATCAGCTTCATCAGCCAATTGGGGCGTTCGACAGAGGTGCTGTCCGTCAGGATGCCCGTCAGAGGCTCGGCGATCCGGCTGCCCACCACGGGCGCCCAGGTTATGGCGGCGAAAATGCCGATGATGACGCAATACGCCATCCAGAAGGCGTTGGCGAGATCGCCTGCCTGCGGGTTCTCCCCCGCGTTCTTGGCCGCCTGCATCAGGCCGTACAGCAGCGCGACAGTCAGCACAATTCGCAAAAGGGTCAGCATAGCGACAATGTGTCGAGACGCGCCTCCGCCCAATCCATGAGCGGCGCCCAACCTGTGATGCGAGCAACGCGCTTCATTATTCCAGGATTCTATCGGTCTTCGTCACGGCGCAAGATCGGTGTGGCGCTCGCGAAGCCGCGCAAGGCCATTTCGAGCCGATGCCGGTTGACCGCGTATTCGAGAGCTGTCTGCCGCATGACGACGCCTGCGGCCAGCAGATCGGTGAGGTACAGGTCGAATGTGCGCATCTCTTCATTGATCGCAGTCTCGATGATTCCGCTCAACAGTTCGAATGTTGTATATGACGCAGTCGCTGGGCGGGGATTGCGGCTGGCGTGCATGATGATCGAAACGCAATTCACTCTCGGGAGCCAGTTTGCAAATACTGGCGGAAGGGGAGGGATTCGAACCCCCGGTAGCCTTGCGACTACGCCTGATTTCGAGTCAGGTGCCTTTAACCACTCAGCCACCCTTCCACTCGTTTATTTACAACAACTTACAAATTCTTTGAGCGTTCCGATTTGCCAATATGATACTGCTCGTGTGAAACGGAATCCAAATCAGTCATCGCCTGCCAAACCCGGCAAGGTGTGGCAGAAAACGCCGTCTTCAAACTTGTTACGTTACGTTCCAAGCGGATCTTATTTTGCCCGAATCCGTGTCGGCGGCAAGCTGATTCGCCGATCGCTCGAAATCCACGGTGCTCAGTGTGGCCAAGCTGAAGCTGGCCGATCTTTAAAAGGAAGAGCGCACCAGGTTGGAAAACCACAAGCAGTTCGGATCGGGCAAGGCAACCTTCGACGACCTGCTTGCGGAATACCGCACACGCCTTGAAGCCAACCACAGCATCGCGCTGGCTTGGCCACAAGGATGGCGGCGCATCGGCAATGAAAGTCTATCGACATCTTCGGAACTCACACTCGATGAACATGGCGCAGAAAGTCACTTCCAGTGAAAAGAACTGAGTTCGCTTATTTGCGCCCGCTGAAATAAGAAAACGGCTTATTTCAGTTGTTGTATTGAAAATGAAATAGGCGCATCCTTTGTTTCAGCCGTGAATTCCGACACACACAGCCAGAAAGCAGTGACCCGGGCCGGCCGGTGGATCAAGGCCCTGGAGGGCTACCGCGCGTTCCATCCGAATCCGTTGCCGCCCCGAATCGAATGGACGCAGCCGCTGGCCGTGGCACTCGCCAATGCCTCGACACTGGTTGGCAAACTTGCCGGCGAAGGGAAGCGACTGCCCAACCCGCACATTCTGATTCGCCCTTTCGTGCGCCGCGAAGCCGTGTACTCCAGTCGCATCGAGGGAACGCAATCAACGCTGGGCGAGTTGCTGGCGGCGGAAGCCGGCGCCGCGGTCGAGCGCAGCCCCGATGATTTGCGTGAAGTGGCCAACTACGTGGTCGCGCTCGAATATGGCATCGAACGCCTCAAGACCCTGCCGCTGTCGCTTCGGCTTGTGCGCGAACTTCACGAGAAGCTGATGGCCGGCGTTCGCGGACATCACGCCACGCCGGGGGAATTCCGACGGACGCAGAACTGGATTGGCCGTTCGGGCGATACACTGGCGCAAGCGTCCTTCGTTCCGCCGCCGCCTGATTCGCTCGGCGAGTACTTGTCCGCTTGGGAGAGATTTCTGCACGACCGGATGTTGCCGCAATTGGTTCACGCGGCCTTAGCTCATTATCAATTCGAGACCATTCACCCGTTCCTGGACGGGAATGGCCGCGTGGGGCGTTTGCTCATCACGCTGGAGCTGTGCGAGCGCGACGTTTTGCCCGCGCCGCTCCTTTATCTGTCGGCGTTCTTTGAGGCGACCCGATCCGACTACTACGGCGGACTTCGCGGCGTCTCCGAACGGGGCGATTGGGCTGGCTGGCTTCAATACTTCCTGAACGGCGTCGCCCGGCAGGCCGAGGACGCATTGAACCGCGCCGAGCGGATCAATGGCTTGTTGACACGCTGGCGCGCCAAACTGGCCGGGGATGCCGGGGCAAAGACTGCCTTCCGAATGGTGGACATGCTGGGCGCGAATCCGTTCGTCACCGCGCGCGGCGTCGAGCAGCGGCTGGACATCGCTTACAACACAGCGATGCGCGCCATCGGGCAACTGGAAAAGCACGGCATCGTCAGGAAAGTCAGCGGCGCGAAGCGCGACCGGGTGTTCTGCGCCAAGAAGCTGCTCGATATTATGGAAGAACCGGCACAACTTACACCCGCCAAAAAGTTTTGAGTCGGGGAAGACCGCTGTTGAGAATTCTGAAACTTCACGCCGGTTTCAAATCCCCATGTGAGCCGTTCGCTCGAAACCACGGTGCTCAGTGTGGCCAAGCTGAAGCTGGCTGATCTGGAAAAGGAAGAGCGCACCAGGCCGGAAAACCACAAGCAGTTCGGATCGGGCAAGGCAACCTTCGACGACCTGGTTGCGTCATGATGAAGTCGACTGCAATCTCGCAGGATGCTGTGGCGTTGGTCAATACCATGTCGATTCAGCCTTCGAACCAGAACGCCCCAAAGAAAGCGCCCTGTGTCTCCGCTTGATCCCCCGTCTCTCTGTCTACGGGTCGGACACGCATGGCTCGCTCCGGTCGAGTGGGACAGACAGACTCGCAAGCCCCACAGCCGTTGCACCGATCCAAATCCACGCGCGGTCGCGGCGAGAACGGATCCAGGGTGTTATCGACGGCAATCGCCTTGTAAGGACAGACCCGGACACATGCATTGCATTCGCGCCCGAGCGCCATCAAACACGTGTCAGGATCAAGCCGCGCCAGGCCGATCACCCGCCTGCTCTTCTCGGCCAATGACAGCCGGGCAATGGCCCCGCTCGGGCAGACCGCATTGCAGCGATGGCAATCCTCACGGCAGTAGTCGTGCGTGAAATCCAGGCGCGGCGCCATCCAGGCGGACCACCTGCCGGCGACGTCGGGGTGGATAATGCGGCTCGGACAAACCCGAGCGCAATTCCCACATCGCACGCACAGGCCACCGAACTGTTCCTCAGATGCGGCGCCTGGAGGGCGCAGCGGCGTGCTGGGCCCATACGCGCCTCTGCAAACCGCGGCGCCGACCACACCCGCGCCCGCCGCGAGGAAATGACGTCGGCTTCGACGCGCGAGAAGGACTGTGCCGCTCGAGTCCGCCCCGCAAGACGTCTCGGGACCCGCGTAGTGCATCCGGCCTCTGATCAAGCGCACCACGAGGCGGTGACCCTGCCAAAGCATCCGTTGACCGGCGCCGAGCGGACAAATCCGGGCACACCAGAGCCCGGGCCAAAAGAGTTCGACGATCAACAAGGCCGGCAAACCCAATCCCCCCGCCACGGCTATCCAGGCGATCGGTGTGCGCCATGCATTGAGCCAAGCCGCAAACAGGGCCAACGGATCCAGCCAGAGAAAAAGGGGATGCCCCAGGACGGCGCCGGTCGCCGTCGCAATGAGCAGGCACGGGCCGATCGCGGGTGCTCCGATCCAATGGCGACGCCTCACCGACCTGAGGCTGGTCAAGGTGTCTTGCAGCAGCCCAACGGGACACGCGAAGCGGCAAAAACCGCAACGCACCGACCACGCCAACAGGAACAACGGCAACGCCAGCAGGGCGAGAATGCCGACGGAGCGTATGGACAGTGCGCTACCCAGAGCCACGAACGGGCTCAATGCCGGCAATACCACCGCCGCGCATTCGGGCGGCCCCTCCGAACTGCCCGGCCACCCGAGAGCAACGGCCGCCGCAAACGCGCTCCAACGGATCAACCGCCGCCGGAGTCGCGATCGCACGTTCCTGAGCTTGGTTGCGGCCATTCGACTCAGGCGATGTCACCAGTCGGCGTTCAGCCCAAAAAAGCGCCTTGATGGAGGAGAATCTGTCGCAGCCGCAGGATGTCCACATCGCGAGGGCGACAGCCCTCTTCCACAGCCAAAGCCGCCGCCACGCCCGCCGCATGCCCCGTGAGCAGGCAGGTGGCGATGAGACGCATATCCTCGACCATGGGCGTGTCGACGCCGATGCAGCGACCGGCAGCGATCAGATTGTCAAGCTTCTTGGGGACCAATGCGCCATAAGGAATAGCAAAACCGGGGTTGTCGGCCCCGGGGCCATACGTCCCACCCACGGCAATCGTGTCCGCAGGCCTCACCCCGGAGCGTGCCTCCGCCTCGGTCAACTGTCGGGTCGCAGCCAGCAAACGCGTGATGCGCACGCCGATTTGTGGTGCTGTTTGGAGCAGGAACACTTTGTCCCCGCCGGACGATTGGCGGATTCGTTCCATCCGCTGCCAGATGCTGCGCCGGTGCTCGATTTCAAGCCGACTGAGTTCGGCGATGTCCAGGCCGTCGGTGCTTGGACCGCGGAGGTTAATCCACCGCACGCTGGGCTGGGGCTCGATTTCGCCAAGGTTCTTGAAGCCGGCAGCCCGCAATGCGTCCAGGTCGGCGCGATCCGCATTGCCAAGACGATGCACGAGGCCGACTGCGTGAAGGCGCTGCTCGTGTTCCGCGCCGCCCGCGGCGAAGACGTCCCCGTCGCCTGAGGCATCCACAACCACCTTGGAAAGGATGGCTTGGCGCCCGGCCTTGCTCTCGATCACAACGCCGCGCACGGCGTTGCCGTCCATCACCACGTCCGCCACCCAACAGTGAAAGATCATTGTGACGTCCGCCTCCCGCACCATCTGGTCCATGACCAGCTTGGTGATCTCCGGATCAGTTGTTGGGTCGGGCTTGCCTGCGGCATGATTCGTAGCCGCGTCGGGATACCGGGCGATGCGCTCCAACAATTCATCGCCCACACCGCGCACCACCTTGGTCCGCACACCCTTCTCCGTCGCGTGCGTCGGATAGACCAGCAGCACCAAACCACCCGTCCAAAGACCGCCCAGGTAGCCGTATCGCTCGATCAGCGCGGTCTTCGATCCGGCTCGCGCGGCCGCCACTGCTGCCGCAAAGCCCGCGGGACCGCCGCCAACGACCAGCACGTCCGTCTCGTGCATCACCGCCAGCGGGCGCCTCGGCTGGATCACACGACCGCGGGACAGCACGGCCGGATAGCGATCGCGGGGGCTGACTGGCACCACGATGTTCTCGGGACTTGGGGCGCTTTGGATGCTCGCGTCCGCTTCGTCGGCCACAACGCGCGTGGCGAACGGGGCGCCGAGCCCCGCGGCCGTCAGGAGCTTGAGCAGGCGTCGCCGGGTGAGCGTGGCTTTCATACAATCAATGCCTGCGTGACCTGCGCCGCGATGTGAAAGGGCCGAAGCATGTCAACAACGCACCCGATGCGCGGATGAACCGACCTGTCCGATGAATCATAGGCCCATTTCAAAGAATAGAAGCCTTGAAGTCAACCCCACCGGCGACGCCCTCGATGCGCACGTTGGTCAACTCAGCCGCACGGCCACGATTCCCTCCAGCTTGAAATCACTTCGCGGATTTCCTACGGTATACCAGTGAACGCGACGCAGCCCGGCAGAGGACACTCAGGACGAACCCGGTCCGCCTTGCGCTGAGTCGATACATGGGCGTTTTCTACGACACACACGCGCACTTGAGTTCCCGCGAGTTTGCCGGGGATCTCGAGGACCTTCTGGCTCGAGCGGCCGCCGCCGGCATCACGCGCATCGTCACCGTCGGCATTGATCTGCGGTCCAGCCAGCGGGTAGTGCAAATCGCCAGCGATCATCCAATGGTGTACGCAGCCGTCGGCTGGCACCCAACCCACGCCGATGACGCGCCGGAGGACGTGCGAAGCGACTTGAGGGACCTGGCCCGGCACCCGAAGGTCGTGGCCATAGGCGAGACGGGGCTCGACTACTTCCATCTGCCATCCAAGCGAGGAGGGACTGCGGCGGATGATTTGCGGCATACGGCGAAACAGAAAGAGCTGTTTCGTCAGCACCTCGAACTGGCAGCCGAGATGGGGCTCAATTGCGTTGTCCATGAGCGCAAGTCGTTCGAGGACGTCCTCGAGGCTGTGCGGCCGTTCGCGGGGCGCGTGCGAGGGCAGTTTCATTGCTTTTCCGGGGATGTCGCCGCGCTGCAGCGGGTCCTGGCGCTTGGGTCGATCGTCAGCTACACGGGTATTCTGACGTTCAAGAACTCAGGAACAGTCCGGGAGGCATTTGCCGCCACGCCTCTCCAACACTTCATGCTCGAAACAGACGCGCCCTATCTGGCCCCCGAACCGTATCGCGGCAAGCGTTGCGAGCCGGCGTACGTCCGCGAGATTGCCGCGGCCGCAGCCGCGGTCAAGGGCATCAGCCTCGAAGAACTGAGCGAGGCGACCTGTGCCGCCGCGCAGGCGTTCTTTCCTCGAATGGGGCGCTGAGATCGAGCCGTCGGGGAATCGCTATGGAAGATACCAACACATTGATCGAGCAGCGTCGGACGAAACTGGCTGCGTTGCGGGCCCAGGGCCTCGATCCGTTCCGGAACAAATTCGCCCCCTCCGCCGGATGCGGCGAGACGCGCGCGCGGTTCGAGTCCGGCCAACTGGCCGAAGGCGCGCGCGTCGCTGTTGCCGGTCGCATCACGTCCCATCGCGACATGGGGAAGAGCCAGTTCCTCGATCTCAAAGACCAAAGCGGACGCATCCAGGTCTACGCCCAGAAACAGGTGCTGGGCGAGACGCAATACGCCATCTTCAAACATCTCGACCTGGCTGATTTTATCGGGGTGACCGGGACGATGTTCCGCACAAAGACCGGCGAACCGAGCGTGCGGGTCGAGTCGTTCACCATCCTGGCCAAGGCGCTCCGCCCGCCTCCGGCCAAATGGCACGGCCTCGAAGACACGGAGATTCGCTACCGTCAGCGTTATCTCGATCTAATGTCGAACGACGAGGTCAAGCGCGTGTTCCTGCTCCGCAGCCGAATCCTGAGAGAGATTCGCGAGTTCCTGCACGGACGCGGCTTTGTGGAGGTGGAGACGCCCATGATGCAGGCGATCCCCGGCGGCGCGGCCGCAAGGCCCTTCAAAACCCATCACAACGCGCTGGGTTGCGATTTCTACCTGCGCATCGCCATCGAACTCTATCTCAAACGCCTGCTTGTGGGCGGAATCGACCGCGTTTTCGAGATCGGGCGCAACTTCCGCAACGAAGGACTCTCCCGCAAACACAACCCCGAGTTCACCATGCTCGAAGCCTACCAGGCTTTCGCCGACTACGAGTCGATGATGGACTTGGTTCAAGGACTCGTTTGCCACGTCGCGCAGAATGTCCTCGGAACCCTGCGCATCGAGCACAGGAACTCCGCGGGCGACATCGCCAGGGCCATCGATCTCACCCCGCCCTGGCGCCGGGTCCGATACAAAGACATCGTCCGTGAGTGCGCCGGAGCCGATTGGTTCGCCCTCGCCCCCGATCGGCGCCGTGTACGGGCCATCGAGTTGGGCGCCGAAATTGCGCCGGAATACGAGGACTTCGAAGTGACCCAGGCTGTCTTCGAGAAACTCATCGAGCCGACGCTCATCAACCCCACCTTCGTCACCCACGCGCCGAAGGAGTTGATTCCGCTGGCCAAGCTTTCGCCCGAGGACCCGACGACGGTCGAGGTTTTCGAGTGCTGCATCAACGGCCAGGAAATCGCGCCCGCTTACACCGAGCAAAATGACCCGATCGAACAGCGCGAGCGGCTCGAACACCAGGCGGGCGGCGAGCAACAGAAAATCGACGAGGATTTCCTTGTGGCACTCGAACACGGCATGCCGCCAGCCGGAGGCATGGGGCTGGGCATCGACCGGCTCTGCATGATGCTTCTGGGCCAGGAAAGCATCCGCGACGTAATCCTCTTCCCCCAACTCAAGCCCAAAGAGAGTTGATGGGTGACGGGTGATGGCTGGAGAACTGAACACATAGCCCGTCCCCTTGTGGCATCCCATTCGTCCCATGTGGCTCACGCCGCGCCCATCCGTGGACAACACGCGGCATCATTGGGTCACCGCATCGCTTCATTCGAAGCTCCGCCCTGCATCGAAACTCAGCGGGCCGCAGGCTCGTCACTGCAGCCTGCGGATTCTGTTCTTGCGGCGTCACGAACTGACCCGTGATGCTCGACGCCTTCGCACAAACAGCAGCATCCCCGTGCCCAAAACGAACAGAGCCCAGGTGGATGGTTCCGGAATCGACGGCACAGTGGATGGCGGCACCGGCTCGAGCCCACTCGATCGGTACTGCTGTGCCGTTTCGAGCACGACGGCGCCACTAACGGGCGTAACCAGTTGATAACGGCCAGCCAACTCGACTGCTTCCTCCGTCATCCGCGACACCGCCAAACGCCGGATTTCGTCCTTGGCCCAGAGCCGCACCAGGTGTGACGAGGCCTCGGCCCCTTCCCGTGGCGCGGCGGATGCGTCAGCCTCTCGCTGCTGCACCCACTCCCATCGACTACCTGAGTCCGTCCAGGAGCGGAAGAGCGCCCGAAGATCGGCAGCCAGATCTCCTGTGCGGGGCAGCAACTGGACTGCGGCAATCCCGTCGAGCGCTTCGAGCAGACGATTGGGACCCACTCGGGTCTGCACTGCCATCAGACTCGGGCCGTTGGGTCTGCGCTCGTAGCGCTGACGCAACCCCTGCGCACTCTCGAGCACCTCCGGAACCGGAGCACAAATCCAGACAATCAGACTGTCGGGCTTCTGCGCTGCCAAATCCCAAGCCTCGACCAGCGCAGGCACGTTGTCCTGACCTCCACGGACCCTCCATCTGGCCAATCGGTCGCGCGTGTCGGCGCTGACTGTCCCGACCGAAATCGGTTCGTCGCCCGCGATCATCACCGATGCTTCGACGGTCGAAGGCAGTTCCGTCAGGACCTCTGCCACGACTGGCATCTGATCCATGCTCTGGGAACCGTCAATCACGATCACCATGCGAGAGGGCGGACGGACCGCAGCCGCGCGGAGCGTTCGCCGCACGACGGACGGCGTGGCGCCGCGTGTGTCCCGGGCCCAGACCTCGCGCACGGTGCCTTCACGGGCGACCTCGACAGAGTTCCTGGCCAGCCAGAGGTCGGTTTCCTGGGCCTGCCCCCGGATCGCATGCCAGCCCTCCTTGAATTGCTCGGTCTGAAGCGCGCCGCCCGCGCTGGCCAGAGGTCGCGGCCCCTCGACCCACAATTGATGACGAAACGTCTCATGGATCGTGAAGTTCCGTTCGATCGCGTGTGGCCAACGCATGAGACCCGTCTCAGCCGACTTCATTTCGAGAGGAGCCGTGATTCCCAAACGCACTTTCATAATCCCGCCGTCTGGCGGCACGGGAAAGCACTGCACCAGGACTCGGTCCGGACCGGCGGTGGTGACCAGCACAGGATCCCGCCGCTGGCGCACGATCTTCTCGTACGCCTCTCTGACCTCGCCGCGCCCCGCAAACGCCGCCTCCCTCTCCTCTCCATTCACCCAGAGTGTCAGGCGAGAGACGACACCGCCGGGCGGGAGCAGGATTTGTGCGCGGGCTTCGCGCTGGCGTGCGCTACCGTTCTTGAACTCCATCGTCCATTCGCAATACGCGATCGCCGCATCCGGTTCCACAACGGCATCCAGCCGTGAACTGTGCAACGTGAGGCCCTTGACTCGCCCGCCCACTTGCTCGCCCGCCTGGTCGAAGTCCCACGTCCAATCGTCCAGACCGGCCCAGCGTGCCCGCCCAGTCCGAACCTTCGGGGCGGCAACGCTGTTGAACGGCTGACCGGTCACACGGTAGTAAATCTCGCGCGCCTTCTCGGGCCGCGTCGCCCGCCCGCCCGTGACGACCCACCCCACCAGGTCCATGTTCTCCGCCGCCCGTGTGCGCCCGTAGCAATCGCGCAGCAGGACGCCGCGGTCGCCCCAGGAGCGGAGCAGATTGATCCCGCGCTGAACGGTTCTCGGATCAGCGTCCGTCGCCAGCGTCAGCCCATAGCGGGTCAGAGCTTCCGGGATTTCGAGGAGGACCAACCCTGCCAGACCGACAGCGAATCCAGGCCACACGCCCCGAACGGCGCCGGAGCCGATAGCTGTGTGCTGGACCCGCAGACGCCGGATCAGGACGAGCGTGACGACCAGAGAGAGCACCGGGGACAGTGGCAGCAGACCCCAACCGTAGAAGACAATGCCCAACAAGCCCGGCAACATCAAAGGAAGAAAGATCAGCGCATAGTAGAGTTCGACCCCGACCGCCAGGCCGCCTGCCCAGCCCACCCAGCCTCGACCGGCTTCGCCACCGTGGGTTAGAGCGCGCCAGAGGAGCCAGTTGGTGAGGGGAACCAGCGCCACCAACGCCACGTGCCAGAGTGTCGGGAGCGGATCGAAGAAGGCCCCGGCGCACATGCCACTCATCCATTCGATCAGCAGAGCGATCGTCGGTAGCACAATGCCGAAGCCAATCGTCATCGCGTTGGCCAAACGGCCCGGAGGCCTCGAATCGGTAGCCGCAACCGCGCTCGACCGGCCTTCGTGACGCCCCGAAGCCTCGGACGCCGGAGGTTCTGGCGCGCCGATCCGGGCCAGCAACCGGCGGACGTCCTGTTCGGTGACCACTTCGAGTTGGGAGATGGCGGCCTCCTGCTCGAGGTGACGGCGCAGATCGTCGATCACCTCGGCCACATCGGCGCCCGACGCTTCGAGTGTCGGCCGCACGCGACCGAAGTATTGTTCCAGCACCTCCCGTGCTGCGACTGTCCACGTCCTCATGTCATTGCTCCCTCAGCCCCATCCTGTGGTTTCAATCCCGCCGCTTCCACCATGCCATACATGGTTCGTCGGACCGCGCGTAGGGATCGAGCGGTCATCCCGACCGGACTGGGGGCTCCAGCCGCTTCCTTGCGCCCAATCCAACCCTGTGCAGAACAAAGACCGTGTCGAAAAGAAAACCGCCCCTCAGAGCTGAGTGGGCGGATGCGATGGGGTGGACTTGTGTCCTGCCGCGTTGGATCGGGGACCGGGTTCGGCTAATCGAAAGTCATCTCGAAGCTGATGACGTTGCCGGCGAAGCGTGTCTTGATCTTGCAGTTGCTCTTGTTGAACACGGCCTGCATGGCCTTGTTGTCCGTGAGCACTTCGGCCGTAAAGCCGTGAATGCCGTTGCGGCGCGCCGTGTGGATCAGGTAGCGGAGCATCGCGGTGCCGATGCCGCGATTCTGCCAGTCGTCGTGAACGACGAAGGCGACCTCGGCCATGTTGTGTTTGGGATCCAGGTAGTAACTGCCGACGGCAATGATGTTCTCGCCGTGCGCCTCGGGCAATGTCGCGACGACAGTCACGTCGTTGCGATGGTCGATGTAGACGAACTCCTGAAGCTCCCTGCGCGGGACCACGCGGCGAAAACTCATGAAACGGTAATACATCGTCTGCTGCGACAAGGCGTAGAACAGATCGCGCATTCGCGGTTCATCGGTCGGGTGGATCGGTCGGAAGTTGATCTGGGTGCCATCGGCCAGAAGGTGGGTCGTGCGCAGTTCCTTGGGGCCGACGTGGATCTTGCCCTCCTTGTCGGACATCGAGGCAGACAGGTACTTGGCCTCGATAGCCTCCCGCAGCAACTGGGCGCGGTAGTTCGGATGGGCGATGCAGATCAGGGCCAGGGCACGTTCCTGAATGCTCTTGCCGTGCAGATAAGCGACGCCGTACTCGGTGACAACATAGTTCACCCCGGCGCGCGTTGTGACGACCCCGGCACCCGGGCTGAGGCGCGTGACGATCCGAGAGATGGTGCCGTTTTTGGCGGTCGAGGGCAGGGCGATAATCGCCTTTCCGCCGTGGGCCTTGGCCGCGCCCCGGTTGAAATCAACCTGGCCACCCACACCCGAGAAGAACCGGGTGCCGATCGAATCCGCACACACCTGGCCGGTCAGATCGACTTCGAGGGCGACGTTGATGGCCACCATCTTGTTTTGCTGGCTGATCACGTGGGGATCATTCACGTACTCCGTTGGGTGAAAGGCGAACATCGGGTTGTTGTCGATGAACTCGTACAACTGCCGCGTCCCCAAGCAGAAGCTGGCCACAATCTTGCCGCGATCGACGGTCTTGCGCGAGCCGTTGACCGCGCCCGACTGAACGAGTTCGACGATCCGGTCGGAGACCATCTCGGTGTGCACACCCAGGTCCTTCTTATCCTTGAGAAATCCAAGCAGGGCCTGCGGAATCCGACCAATGCCGACCTCGATGGTCGCGCCGTCGTCGATCAGGGCCGCGAGGTTCTCGCCGATCTGCTTCGTCTCCTCGGTCAACTCCATCTCCGGAACTTCGAGGATGGGATCGTCGACCGGCACCAGAACATCCAGGTCATACACATGCACGAACGAATCTCCAAGCGTGCGGGGCATGTTGGGATTCACCTGGGCGATGACGAGCGATGCATTCTCGGTCGCGCATTTCACAACGTCGACGGACACACCGAGACTGCACATGCCGCGTTCGTCCGGGGGTGTGACCTGGATCAGGCTTGCATCCAGGGGCAACTGACCCGAGTTGAAGAGCCTCGGGACATCGGAAAGATGAATGGGGGTGTAGTCCCCCAAGCCTTCCTGAATGATGCCCCGGACGTTCTCCGCGATGAAGAAGCTGTTGACTCGAAAGAACTGGGTCATTTCCTTATGGGCATAGGGGGCGTCGCCAAAAGTCAGCAGATGAATGATCTCGGTGTCGGGAAGTTCGTAGGCCCGTTTCGTGAGAGCACTGACCAACTGGAGCGGTTCCGCGCACCCGGTGCCGATGAAGATGCGCTGGCCGGGGCGGATTTTGGCCACAGCCTCGTCGGGCGTGGCGGTCATCGATTTATACTTCTCCCTCCACTCCGGATCGTAAGTGACGTTGATGTTCTTCATGTTAGTTCGCAAGTTTGGAGAGGGTCATCCGGGCGTCGGCGGCATAGGCCTCCGTGCCCACCTCGCCCACAATGTAGGGGTTGATGTCCAGCTCCCTGATCTCGGGATAATCGGTCGCCAGTTGGCTGATGCGCTGGAGCGCGCTGGCGAGCGCATGGAGGTCGACGGGCGCCTGGCCGCGCGCCCCTTTGAGCAAGGCATACGAGCGCGTTCCCATGAGCATCTGCATCGCTTCCTCCTGCGTGATCGGCGCCAGGTGGAACGTCACGTCCTTCATGACCTCGACGAAAATGCCGCCCAGACCGAACATGAGCATCGGTCCGAACTGCGGGTCTCTTGTCATCCCAAGAATCACCTCGCGCCCGCGGTGGCCCATCTTCTCGACGTAGGCGCCCCGAATGAAGGCGTTGGGCGCGCGCCTCTGGACGCGCAGCATCATGAGGTCAAAGGCATCGCGCACCTGCTCCGCCGCGGCCAGGTTGACCCGCACGCCGCCAAAGTCCGATTTGTGAATAATGTCCGGGGACGAGATCTTGAGCACAACCGGGTAGCCGATTCGGTTGGCTACCTCGACGGCTTCGTCGGCATCCTTCGCCAATGCGCCCGGAAGAATCTTGAAATCGTAGGCGCGCAGGATGTCCTTGGCCTCGACCTCGCCCACCTGCTCGATCTCGCTCCGGATGTGCCATTGGATGACACGGTCGACGCGGCGGTGATTGACCGGGAATCGGCTCACTATCCGGGCCGGGCGCCGTCGCCAGGCCGCGTAATCGCACATGGCCCGCAACGCGGCCACTGCGCGGTCGGGCGCCGGGTAGTTGGGAATGCCCAGTTCCATGAGGCGCGCCTTGCCCGCTGCCACCTCCTGGCCGCCCATGAACGCGGTGAGCAACGGCTTTTTTCCCTTGTTGGCCGCAGCAAGCTTCTCAGCCAACTCGAGAGGCCGTGTCATGTTCTGCGGCGTGGCGACGACCAGGATCGCGTCGATCGTGTCGTCCTCCTGCAAGATTTCGAAGGCCTTGAGGTACCGCTCCGGTTCGGCATCGCCAATCACATCCACAGGGTTGCCAAACGAGGCGGTCGGGGGCAGCACCGCGCGCAGCCGCTCCTTGGTCGCATCGCTCGGAATCACCATCTTGAGCCCCATCGTCTCGGCAGCATCGGCCGCCATGATGCCCGGACCGCCGGCGTTGGTAATGACACAGACCCGCTCGCCGGCGGGAAGCGGTTGGGTGGAAAAGGCCATGGCGTAATCGAACAACGCCTCGAAATTCTCCGCCCGAATGACGCCCGATCGCTTGAAGGCCGCGCCGTACGCAATGTCGGCTCCGGCGAGACTGCCGGTATGGGACGAGGCCGCCTTGGCCCCCGCCTGCGTGGTCCCGACCTTGAGAACCACGACCGGCTTGACACCCGCCGCCTGCTCGGCAACGCGCAGAAACTTGTCCCCCTCCTTAATGCTCTCGAGGTAACCCGCGATCACCCGCGTCTCCTTGTCCTCGGCCAGCGCCTGGATGAAGTCGACTTCGTTCAGGTCCGCCTTGTTTCCGAAGCTGATGACCTTGCCGAGACCCAGCTCCTGGCTCGCCGCCCAATCGAGGATGGCTACGCACAAGGCGCCGGACTGCGAGATAACCGAAATGCGGCCGGGCGGCGGCACCGTCGGCGCAAAGGTGGCGTTCATGGCGTGGTGCGTGTTGAGCACGCCCAGACAGTTGGGCCCCATCATCCGCACGCCGTGCGCCTGACAAAGCGCGACCAATTCCTTTTCGGCCTCGGCGCCCTTGGCGCCCACCTCCTTGAAACCGGCGGTAATGACAATCACGGTCTTGGCGCCGGCATCGATCGAGTCCTGGATGGCCTGTCTGACGTACTTGCCCCCCACCACCACGACGCTCAAGTCGATCTTGCCTCCGTACTCCGCGAGGCTCTTGTAGCACTTGACGCCGAGGATCTCCGAGGCTTCCAGGTTGATCGGGACTATCGTGCCCTTGAACCCGCCACGGGTCAGGTTGTGCATGAAGGCGTAGCCGACCTTCTCCGGGTTCCGTGACGCGCCTATGACCGCCACGGTCCGTGGGTAAAGCAATGTCTCAAGCATACTCGTAATCTTTCAAGGCCGCCTTGCGAAGCAGCAACCCGCTCTTGGGCCGAATTCTCTGCATCCCGCGTGCCGCCAGACATTTGCCCCGGAATGCAAGGGAATCCGCACCCCGGCAGTTCCAACGGCAATTCGGCCACCGCGGTGAGGCTAGAGATTCCCGCGCCGATTCACTCGTCCGGAATTGGCGAAAGCGCGCCATTTTTTGGAGAAAAGGGGTCGGTCCGGGAATTGATGAACAGGCGATGACAAAACTACCGTTTGACCCCTGACATCGTTGGCAGCATCGCCTGTTCCGCAGCCAGCAGGCACGCATGCATTGCGGAGGAATCCGGAGCGGCGCGCAACTGCTCGAGCACGTTGGTCTTCTGGGCCACCAGACACAGACGCGCCAGCGTGTGAAGGTGCAACCGGTCCTCCTGACAGCCGAGCATGAAAAACAACTCGGTGGGCAGGCCGTCGGGGGCGCCGTAGTGGATCGGACAGACCGTGCGGCCCAGAAGCAGAAAGGACGCGGTGAATCGGTACGGATCTTGAGCTCGCGGGTGGAGGAACGCCACGCCGCCCGGCACGGCCGTCGAGCAAAGGGCCTCTCGAGCCTGGAGGCTCGAGGTCAGTTCCCGCGGATCGCAAACCCATCCGGTGCGCTTGGCCATCTCGACCAGATCGTGCAGCACGGCGGCTTTGGTCTTTGCGGTCATGGCCGCGTCAATCTGCTCGGGCCGAATCAGGCTGGGCAACAACGGGGCAGCGGATGACAGCGTGCACGCGTGCGGCCATGATGGCTCGTCGTTCCGGGAGGACTCGGCCCCCGCGGCTCCGAGGATGTGTCGCGACGCCCAATCCTCGAGGTCCTGTCTGCGGAACACCGTGCGCTCGCCACGGGTCTCGAACTGGATGAGCCGGGCCTTGACGAGCCTCTCGAGTTCAGTGCGTCGAAGACCGAGGTGCTCCGCCGCTTCGTCGAGAGTGAGAAACCGATACGGCATGCGTGTTGTTCCGTTTACTGGGGTGCGGCTTCGAGCATGAAATAGCGGGTGTCATGCTCCGGCGACATTGCGGGGAGACGGACCTCGACCAGCCATGTGTTCGCGTCGAGGATATTGGTCGTTGTCGTCGTATCGAGATCGACGCCGACGACCGCGTCCCTCCATGCGATCGGGGTGCTGAGACTGCGAGCGATCTTCAGCGAATATCGGACATCGGTGAAGCTGCTGTTCAGACGGGCATAGCCGAGCCAGAGCCGGTCGTCCTGGCCGCGGATCGACACCGAGGATCGGGCGAAGCGCTCTTCATCGGTCATTCCGTCATTGCGCTGCATGCCGAAGGCGTAGAGCGCGAAGTTGCTCATGCCCGCGAATCCGGATGGAGCATCCGGTGCGGCGGCCGCATCACCCAGGATCTCCTGTTCGCTGTAATTCGCCACCTGCCACCGCTCGTAGCCTGTCGGCACGTGAGCCGGGGCGGAGTCGGGGCGGAATCGGCCCACCAGCGTCGCGGGCATCTGGCCAACGAACACAGCAGGGCTGGGATTCGTGATCGCCGTGCCCGCCCAACCGTCGAACAGATAGCCGGCGTCGGGCAGGGCCTGCACCGGGACAGGCAAGCTGCGGAAGAACCTGCCAGTCCACTCTGCGCGGTCGGTCACACCTTCGGTTGTCGAGTCAATAACGACGCCGCTGACGGCAAACCGCCCCCCAGCTCCGCTGGGATCGTTGTTCTTCACCGTCAGTGTCCCGGTTCCTCCGAGGCCGAAGAATTTGTCCAGATGGTCCCACGAGACGTCGTGGCGGGTGGCGGTAAACCGGACCAGGACCTGGCTCACCGCATCGAGCCACTGCGCCTGCGTGTGGACGCGGCCCCAGCGGCGGAAGTGTGTCTCGATTTCGGGAGCGATGACGGCGGCGGCATCGGAGATAATCCGTTGGAGGCGCTCCGGGCGGAAGGTGGTGTTGAGCAAGTTGGCGTAGCGCGTCACGAACTGGTTCCTGAAATCCATGTTCGACCAGAGCTGGTTGATCAGGAAACCCGGTTCCCTGCCGCCTGTCATGTTCTTGGACGAGAGGTAGCCGAACATGTCGAAAGCGGGGCCCTTGGCGCCGGCGACATCCAGGTCATAGAGCATCCAGCGCCAGCGTGTGTCGCCGTACTTGCCGGAGGAGGCGACCTGGTTGGTGTGGGCTCTCCAGAAATCGCAATTATTGATGGGCCAATCGGTGTTGGCGAAGAATGTCTCGGCGATGATGTAATCCGTGTAGTTGTTGACATCGATCGAGGTCTGGAGTTGGGCGTAGTTTTCGGCTTGGCTCGGCGGGTTTGCCTGAATCCAGCCGATGAGCGCCTCATACTCTTCATCGGCGTTCCTGTCGCCGTCGATCCGCTCGATGCGGACCTTATCCTTGTCGCGCGAATCCTCTTGGTGCATGAGAATGTCGCAGTTGTCGGCTTCGAGTCCGTAGCGGGTGGCGAGGTAATGCTTGTCGAAGCTCTCGCGAAGGTTATGGATGCCCCAGTACTCGCCGTTGATGTAAACCACGGTCGGACGATAGGCCATCACCGAGATGTCCAAACCTCGGACCATTCTGTGAAACACGGCGTCCTTGAGCATTGTGGCGACCCCGGCATGGTCTGGCCCATACCAGTCGTTGCCGCTGCTGCGCAGCAGGAAGCGTTTGTAGTCGGTCGCGGCTTCGTCCGGAAAAAGCCGATACTCGATCCGGTCTGCGCCGTATTTGCCCAGGCGCGCCAGCAGATAAAGGGCCTTTTGCGGCATCGCCCGTGTCCCGCCGCCGTGCATGGCCAAGCCCAATAGCTGAGTGAACGCAGCCTTTGTCTGATTGGTCTCGAAGAACTCGATCTGCAGCGGACGCTCCCAACTGCCGTCCTTGCTCTCCTGATGATAATTGGCGTGAGGCTTGCCCCATTTGTTCTCCCCGTACCCTTCGGGGGAATCGGCGTAATGCTTCCCCGGCACATAGAGGCCGGAGGTGAACCCGAAGAGATTGTCCGAATCGGAGATCAGGGAGACGATTGGCATTGCGCGGTTCGCGAACTCCGGTCCGATGAAATAGGTGCCGCGTGTCTCGGGGGAGCAGTGTTTGTTGTCGGCCGAGACGGCGATGGCCCGCAACACCACCGCCCTGGTCACGCTGCCGAGCGGGGCCTGCCATGCGGCGCCCGGGACGGCGTTGGCGATCTCGACCGGACTGGTGCGAATCCACGACAGTCCGGAGGTCAAGGGAGCCGCGGCGCTGACCGACACGGCATTGCCGCTGTAGACGAATGTCGTCGAGTCCCGCGGGTCGCTCCCATCCAGCGTGTAGAACACCCTGTAACCCGCGGTCATTGTCCTGAGCACCACGTTTTGCCCGGATGCGTAGACGCCCGGCGGGATCGAAAAGGTCGGCTTTTGCGAAATCAGCGTCTCGGCGTACTTCGTCTCATACGTGGCATTGGGCAGACCGGGAGAGGGAATCTCGTACACCTTCATGGCGCCGGTGAAACCGTCCGGCACAAGTCCGTAGGACTTGTCTTTGCCGATCTCGTAACCTGGAGAATCGAGTTTGTGGATGCGGGTGAGAGCATTGTTGAACAGGTGCACGTGCTCGCCGTCCTTTTTCAAGCCGAAACGGCCATGAACGATGGGCACCTGCTCGTTGACCAGCGCCGTGAGGGTCAAATCCATGATCAGGTCGGCACTCGACACTGAGGCCTGATGCACCTCGACAGCCAGCGCGTTGGTGCCGCGGGACAAACCGGTTGTGGGCAAAACGTTTGTGGTCCACCAGGTGGGCGGGACCTCAATCGAGGCGAGCGTGGCGTGGCTGACGGCGCCGGCGGGCATATTCTGGCGCAAGACCTCACTGCCGTTCAGATAGACGACCATGCCATCATTGACACGGGCTCTGACCACGAGGCCGGTGATCACGGACGGGTTGATGACATTGAATGTCTTCCGGAAGTAAGCCGCCGGGTGGCGGTTGTCCGGATTGCCTCCGTAAGCCAGGACCGTCGCGCAGTCCAGGTCGAGCGTGCGGTCGTTGTACCCGATAGGCGCCATGCCTGAGGCCCAGGCGCTGTCGTTGAAGGCGGCGGACTTCCATGCGGCGGCCGGAGCGCTCGAACCCGAGGCATACCTCCAGGTCGCATTCTCCGCAATCAACGCAATGTCCGGGGCGTTGGTCCACGCCGTGTATTCGGGCAGATCCGAGTTGGCGAAGACCACAAGTGTGCCTCCAGGCGGAATCACATAGTTGGGCAACCGGACGCCTTTGGTCTCGTCGTAAGGATTGCCGTCTCCCAATCCGTAATTCGACACGTTGACACTGCCGGGCCCGGAGTTGTAGAGCTCGATCCAATCTGAACTCGTGTCGCCGTTCTCGTCGGCGAAAACCGAGTTGTCGTAGCAGACCTCGTTGATCACAAGGGCAGCGCGCGTCCAGACGGACGCCGCCACAAGCGCGCTCAACCAGACGGCGGCGATCCACAGTCGATACCCCATCGCACGCTGCATTCGGGCGGCTGTCTTCGGCAGCGGACGGCGGAGACGAAACCAATTGTGACGATTCATAGTGCCACCTCAAGCAATTCGCATGCCCGTCTGAATCCGGGCGCTAAACCTCGCAAGGGTATCAATGACCAGGCGAGGGCGCAAGCGCCCTAAAAGCGCGCCGAATGACCATTGTCAGACGCGAGGCCGCGATGTAGCCTGCCGGGCCTGAAGAGCGTCGGCAGAGGGTGGCTGGCCAAAGGACCGATGCGCATCATCGCCGGGAGTGTCTGCTGCGGACAACGATGGGGACCCCAGTCCGATGTTTCTGATCGACACGTTGATACTGGTGACGGGTGTCTTGCTGCTGCTGGGACTTGCTTCGAGCAAACTCGCGGCGCGGCTGGGCATGCCGGTGCTCGTCCTGTTCCTCTTGGTGGGCATGATCGCGGGGTCCGAAGGCATCGGAGGTCTCGATTTCGAGGATTACCGCCTGGCTCATGGTATCGGCACGGTGGCCCTGGCGGTGATCCTCTTCGACGGCGGACTTGGCACTTCACTGGCGGCGATCCGTCTGTCGTGGAAGCCGTCGATTCTGTTGGCCACGGTTGGTGTGCTGGTGACCGCGGTCATCACCGGTGTGGCGGCATCCTGGGTTCTCGACATTTCGCTGATGGAGGGTCTCTTGTTGGGGAGCATTGTGGGTTCAACGGACGCCTCGGCCGTATTTGTGATTCTGCGCTGGGGCGGCGTGAGTTTGGCCAAGCGCATCGCGGCAGTGCTCGAAGTCGAGAGCGCATCCAACGACCCCATGGCGATCTTTCTGACGATCGGGTGCATCGAGGTTCTGCTCGGGCACGTGACCATTGGACCGAGCCTGTTGGGTTTGTTCGCTTCGCAGATGGCGATCGGGGCAATTTGGGGAGTCGCTGGAGGCTATGCCACCGCTTGGCTGGTCAATCGCATCGAGTTGGGGGCCGCCGGCATGTACCCCGTCCTTGTCAGCGCCTGTTGCCTTTTGATCTTCGGGGCGGCCGCCCAGTTGGGTGGCAGCGGTTTTCTCGCCGTGTATCTGGCCGGGGTGGTCATCGGCAACCGTCGACTGGCCTTCCAGCGGAGCATCCGCAGGTTCCACGATGCCCTCGCGTGGATGGGCCAGATTGTGATGTTCGTCACGCTGGGTCTGCTCTGTTTTCCGAGTCGATTGTGGGACGTGGGCGGCAAAGCCATCCTGATCTGCATCGTGCTGATGTGCGTCGCACGCCCGGTCGCCGTGCTGATCTCTGCCATGCCCTTTTGTTTCACCGAACGCGAACTCGGGTTCATGTCGTGGGTGGGGCTCAAGGGAGCTGTGCCGATTACGCTGGCGACGTTTCCTCTGATGCTGGCCACACCCGAGAACTCTTTGCAGGCGCCGCTGATCTTCGATGTGGTCTTCTTCATCGTGGTGCTCTCGGCCATCGTCCAGGGAACCAGTCTAAATCCGGCAGCCCGATGGCTCGGGCTCGAACGCCCCCGAGACCCGGAACCCCCAGTTACGCTCGAGATCAGCTCTCTCCGGCATGTGGACGGCGAAGTGGTCGATTATGCAATCGGCGAAGACTCCCGGGCGGCGGGGCGCATGGTGAAGGACCTGGCACTGCCAGGAGGCGTCGTCATCGCGTTGATTGCGCGCGGCGACCGGGTCATTCCTCCGCAGGGCATCACCCGCATCCATACCGGCGATCACGTCATTCTCGTGCTGCGACCGGGCACCCAACCGCTGGTGAACCAGGTCTTCGGGCGCATCAGCGACAAGCCAGCCATGGTGCCCAAGGCCATCGAGTTCCCTTTCCGCGGCTCAACCACCGTGGGCGAGTTCGAGGAGTTCTATTCGATTCACATCGATGCCCCGCCGAAAACCACTCTGGACGAGGCGATGCGACGCGAGCTTGGACCGGAGCAAACCGCGTTGGACGCCGTTGTCGTGTTCGGTCCCCTCAGATTCCGCATCCAGCGTCTCTCGGAAACCGGCAGGATCGAGTTGGTGGGTATGGCCATCTTGCCGAAGTCGGAAGACACCGAGTCGGAAGCGGAACGTTCCGAAGACGGAATCGGTTGAGAGCGGGATAAAGCGATTCTCCTAATCTCCAATAGCGGCCGAAACTGCCTCGCCGAAAACTCTCGGAAAACTGCTTGCCCCCACGAGCGGCTGAGGCATAGTACCGGCCCGTTGACTTGATGCGATGCAGACACCCGCCGCCTTCATTCACCAAGCCGTTCTTCGGGTCTTGTTCGATTTACGGCTTGGGCTGCGGAGCATGAGCAAGAGAAGGTTTGCGGCAACGCGACGTGGATTGTCTGTCCAAGGGCTGCATCGAGTCTTTTTGATTGAGTTGTCTTAAGTTGCTTTTTAGCAGTATGTTATGGGTTGGTAGCTCAGCGGTAGAGCAGCGGCCTTTTAAGCCGTTGGTCGTGGGTTCGAGTCCCACCCGACCCACCAATTCCCAAGCGTAAAATTTTCCAGAATTTACTTGACGAGATTTGGCTATGTGATATAAACGCCGCACGACTTGGTCGCTCCAGGTCGTGTTTCGGCCGAATCAACAGTAAAAAGAAAGGTAAAGATGAAGAAAACACTCACAATGGCTGTCGCCACGCTCATCGTGGGAGCAGTCACGGCGAGCGCAGCGGTTATCGATGTAAACACACTGGTGGACACCCGGGACAACTACTTTGCAACGGGTGAGTGGCATCTGCCAGGCGGGGCAGTAACGTGGGCAGCCATTCCCGGCAGTGGCCACTTCTGGAACGTGGATGTCTCCGGCAACGTCTTCTCCCTCGGTGGTGGGGTGAATCTGTACGCCGTCGCTGTCAAGGGTAACCATAAGGTCCCGAGTCCGGGAGGGCCTACTGCATCCTTGGCCGTTGGGCTTGTCGACTATGTCGGCGCCTCTGGTCATGCCACGGTCACCGTTCCTCATCCAGGCGGTTTGACTAGTCAGGACCTTTGGTTCCTGAACGCAGAGATTAACCCGGCTGGCAAGATGAACTTCAAAGTCACTGCCTCTCATCCAATCCCTGAACCGGGTGCATTCGCGCTGATTGCGGGTCTTGGCTTGGTTGGGTTTGCGGCTTATCGCCGCACGCGGGCCTAAGCCTGACGACAGGCAATTCACTCATTCGCAGGCGCCGAGCAATCGGCGCCTTTTTTGTTTTTTTGTCTCGTCAGCAGAATCTCAGGAACGCCTTGGCCCAGGTCAGGGAGCGATAGTGCCAGAAGTCCTCGAAGGTCTCCTTGAGCATCCACGCTCTGCCGGTGGCCAGCTTGGTGCGCAGCAAGCCCCAGAGTTTGCGTTTGGCGTGACCCCGGACACG
>Ga0302237_1000719_pt1 | contig 27279 bp, 48 predicted proteins | sample AAG_UR_Ala_MG_FD_193530 | JGI IMG/M metagenome (GOLD analysis project Ga0302237, IMG submission 193530) | Enriched activated sludge microbial communities from anaerobic digester in WTTP, New Holstein, Wisconsin, United States - AAG_UR_Ala | ecosystem: Engineered > Bioreactor > Anaerobic >... | reverse complement strand
GGTTGTCTCAGCCCATAATAAAACTTTAACCTTAACTTAATAATTATGTGAAAAAAATTAAATTTAGAAAACCAGATATGAAAAAGGTATTGAAGATTGTTTATATTATGATAGTGAGAACATAAAATAAGAAAGTGTTGAAGAAAACGTATATGAGTTAGATGTAGATGTGATTGTTGAACTGAATGAAATTATTTATTAGAGTCATTAAGGTGTTGACATACAAAATCTTGTTGATGTTACCATATAGATATGGTTACAAAACATAAATTATCATGAACTTCTTTTTATAATATTTGGATTTGAATTAATCAAAGGTGTAATAATATAAATGCTACATGATATAAAAATTATTGATGAAGATGAATAAAATGTTTACGAAAGACATTCGAAGAATTCAAAGTAGATATGTATGATGATTACTTAATTCATCTTAAACAACATTGATGATGAAGAGATACTAGTATAGAGAGAATAGATAATGATGGAGATTATTGTAAAGATAATTGTATTTGGTTAGATTGGTCTGGTCAGTGTAAAAATAGAAGATGTAACTTTATTAATTTAAAACAATATAGAAATGTGAACAAACTCTCCATGATATTGGAAAAAGAAAAGAAGTAATTGAAAGACAAATTACGAGCATTTCCATTGAGGTAAAACAAAAATATGAGAAAGGTCAACTAGAAACAAAGCTAGAAGAAAAATGGAGAAAGTAGGTAAGGTAAAGAAGTGAGATAAAACACGCGAGGTTCATCATAAAAAAGGTATAAAGGCATGAAACTGAAAAAGTAATTTAGCAGTTATAGGTAGAAAGAAAAACAGAGTTTTAGGTGCAGCCAAAGCAAATAGAAACAAGAAAAAGAAATAATTTAATATTTAACTATATAGATGGCTTGAAAGATATTAGCAACAGCTATAATAGATACTTCAATAAAGAAAGTGTACGAAGCCCCTGCCGACTCAGGCGTTACTCATTGAAAAATAGTAATAAGCAATTACTCGCCAGATATAGTTACTGTGTATATGGTATGAACTCCTTGATGGGATTTAACTTGATGAGTATTAACTTGGGTATGAAGTTGAACACCAGTTACATTTGATGATAAAAAAAGAAGAATACTATATAAATGAGAATTAAAACAGTATGAAAGATTTGTAGAAGATAATTTAATGTTTGGAGATGAGAACCAAATCCGAGCAGAATGAGAAAATGGGATATGTAATATAATTATATTTGGTGACTTAGATGTTGCTGCAGCTGAGGTTGAAGTATTGAAAGGTAAAGTATTAGCTTGAACAGCTACATCAGGTGAAAAAGAAAAATTAATGTTATTATCCTGAGGTGCTTACAATGTTAATAATTGTAGCTGTCCTTAGTTTTATAATTTGAACTATGTATTTTGTATGATGTAGTGTATGTATATAAGCATGGAGAACATAATGGTCTTGAACTTAAATACTCTTTAAGGTCGTTAAAAAATATACCACATAATAATGTATATATCTTTTGAGATAAACCAGACTGGGCTAAGAATGTAATACATATACCAATGAAAGATGATAAGTGAACTAAGTTTAAGAATGTTAGAGCTAAGTATAAGGCTATATGTTTACATAAAGAAATATCACATAGTTTTATATTAATGAATGATGACTTCTATATTATAAAACCTATATTAGAAATACCATCTTATGTAAGATGACCACTAAAAGAAGTATTACAATGATTAAAAGAATCTATATGAAGTAAGACAAGGTTCTTTAAGGCTATATATAATGTGTTTAGAAAGTTTCCTAAAGGTAATTGTTATTCATTACATATACCAATGGTTATGAATAAAACAAAACTACTTAATATTATGAGAAGGTTTTGAAACACACTAACTTGTAAAAGAAGCCTATATTGAAACTATTATAATATCCCTGCCAAAATATCTCCTTATTGAGATTGTAAAGTATGGGGAGATAATAAAATAGATATAAAAGAGTGACAGGAGTTTTTTAGCACTAATGATGATAGTATTATAAGAAAGGATGTATTGGATGTTTTAAATGGATTTTTTCCAGAAAAGAGTGAGTACGAGATTTAATTTATTTATTTAATTTATTTTGGGGATGACAGGAAGTAAAGTTGCTATATGAGGATGAATTGCAGTAGTATTAAATTATTGTGGGTTACAACAAGAAGCCATGATTATTTATTCTATGTTTATTCTATTTGATTTTATCACTTGAGTAATAGCAGCATATTATGTTAATCCTAGTGAAGTCACTAGCCAAAAATGAATTAAATGATTAGTAAAAAAAATATCTTTACTATTAATACCTTTTGTAGTTGCATTATTTGTTAAGGGAACTTGATATGACCCAACAACTATATTGACTACAACATTAAGTATATTAATAGCAGCAGAAGCATATAGTATATTATGAAATATATATACAATGCAAACAGGACAAAAAGTAAAAGAGAACGAAGCAGTTAAGATGTTACTCGAAAAACTTATGTGAATAACAAAAAAACAGTAAAAAATCGTTTAGTATAACGAACAGAACTGGTGATAAACTCGTTCATTGCTGTTTTTTTCTATACTCTGATTTTAAATTCTAAACTATATAACTATGGAAAACAACGCTACTTTTATAAACAAACAAGGTAAAGAAGTATATAGACAACCAGTAGCTACCTATACCCGTGTCATGTGATATTTATCCCCTGTCTGAACTGTTGTTCCTAATATAAAATGATGAATGGAGGTTAATGATTCTAATAGAGATATAAATTTAAAAAACTTTAGATATAATTTAGGTAAGCGTAGCGAGTTTTATTCAAGAAAATATTTCAGTAAAGAGAAAGCAGAGAACCATAACTATATAGATTATGGTAGTTCTTGTGGTAGTTTAGAATTTGTTTGAGAACACTTTAAAGTAGTATCTGATATGGTTTTAAATAATAGAGAGTTTATTAAACAATATATTTAATAAATGTCAAACTAAACACTTGAAATTGTGTAGGAAATAATTATAGTAAAATTGTCCTAACGGATAATACGTCCCCCCACTGTATTGCTTTTGTTAGTTTGGCGTGATTAAACTAATATAAATATATAGAAGGGGGTTGTTAATTCAATCCTCTTTTATATTATAAACCAATATTATGGCAAATATGATACCCTTTAGAGGGGTTAAGTCTACAAGGAAGAATAGGAATAGGAAATATAAGCCTAAACCATGAACACCTATATGTCATCATACAAGGGAAGCATACACAGTATATAAATGATATAAAAGTTTTCATAGCTTTTATCAGAAGAGACATAAATGAGAGTTAATAGAGATGGCTTTGCCTATATATGATAAGGATTGAAATGTGAAAAGGTATCAGAGAATATTTGTAGAGCTACAGGACTTACAACCATATTATAATAAATTTTTAGAAAACATTGATTTTGTAATAAATGTGAAAGATATTTAACTTTAATGATGTGGTGGATTTGTATAAAGAGTGAAAAAGTGAAGAGGGTTGTGAATTATTGTATGAAAATATATGGGTGTTTATAGTAGGATGTAAAGGTATATATGTAATGCCAGAGGATAGGATGGACATTATGTCAGAAGCTATATTAGAAGCACATATATCTATATTAAAATCACTAGATAAAGATTACTGACAGATATATAATTATGTTAAGATTAGAGTAGTAGGAAGAATAAAAAACTATTATATTAGATTGTATAAAATATTCAATGACTATTATACCTTAGATGATGAATTAATTGAGTGTAATCCCGCTGATGAAGTTAATATAAATGTGTCTGATGAAACTATATTGAAGTTTATAATAGAATGAATATTATCGTTATCTAAATCAGAAAGAGAAGTTATATACCTAAGAGTATTTAATTTCCCAGACAAAACACTTAAAGAGATTTCTGAAATATCTTGAATGAGTACATCAATGTTATCTAGGAAATACATATCAGCAGTAAATAAAATAAAAGAACATTTAAATATTAATTGATTTAATCATGAAGATTTATTCTAAAGGTAGAAGCGAGATAATAGAACAAGCAGGAAGAAAATCATTCCATATGTGATTTGATTTAGAAATAGAACCACGATGAGTAAGTATGGAAGCAGACTTATCTTTACCAACAAAAACTAATAGGAAGATTTCTATGATGACAGCATTTAATGAAGAACTATATAATGCAGCATCAGATTTTATTAGTAAGGTAAATATATATGATAGTAATATGGAAAAATTTACTGATGATATGATAGTAACTCTTGTAACAAAAATAATTCATAATGCTATACAAAAACTAAACGAAAAAGATGAACCATTATGGAATATATTTATAAAAACTCCAAAAGCAAAAGCTAGGGAGTTAGAGTTAGCAAAAGAAGAATTTTTATGAAAAAAAGTTGTCAGTGCCACTAATATAGACAGTAACGATTGAATGAACGAATTTATCCAATCGGTTATGGAATGACCTAGTAAAACTAACGAACCAACAAAAATAGAAATACAAGAGGCTACAGAAATAAAACCTAAAAAAGTAATAAAACCTAAAGTAACAAAGACACCGAAAACAACAGTAAATGAAAAACCTTTTACCAATAAAACATTCTAATGCTAGACCAATTCGCAAAAACATTTAAAGACCATTATGAATTACAATGAGATGACTATATAATATCATATACATTTGACCAGAAGAAGTGGTATTGATTAAAAGTACCTAACACATTTGAGTCAGTAGCTGAGATATTATTAAAATGTAATGATGATGTAAAAGAAATAAAACAAAAGATTAATAGATTATTATGGTTAAGTGAAACCTTAGTTGGTAAATGGTTATGAGTAACTAGAAAGAAACAAGACCTATTAGAGATGATGTTTATAGTTGAGTTACAGATGTATATGGTAACTAAAGCAACATTCAAATTTAATAAAAAACTCCATGAGAGATTAAAAACAGATATTTTAACTTCTAAATTATTTCCAGATGAAGAGGAATCCAACAATTGATAGATATATCATAAGTGTAAATGAACCTAAAATGAGAATGATTCTACAGAATATGATGAATTATTTTTATGAGTTTAGTGATAGGGTAGCTAATATGGATGAGAAATTTGATAAACCTATAGACCTATCTGAAACAATCAACAATATTAATAGTTCTATAGCACAAAAAGTATTAGAACTTAATAATATGATTAATAGTAAATTTAGTGTGTTTGATAATCAATTCAAAGCAATGAGAGAAACCTTAAGTAGAAATGATACAAATTCCTTTAATGAAAGAGTAACTTCATTAGAAAAGTTCTTTGATAGATTAGATAGATTAGAACCACAAGACAATAGTGACTTAATTAAAAGAATAGAAGAACTAGAAAAGAAACTGTCTGAATGTTCTAAAAAGTGTGATAAAGAACCCACTTCTCCTAAACCTAAAAAGGAAAAGAAAGAGACTAAAAAAAGAAAGATAGTAATAAAGAAAAAAGATTTAGATAGTAAATAATAAAAATGAAACGACAATATTGGTTATCTCATAGACTATTAAAACTAAAGGCTTGGTTATTGAAAAAGAAATTAGTTTATCTTGGGAAAGATTATTTCATATATCATAACTGGGTAGTAGAGATTAAGTGATTAAAGGTATTGAAAAGGTTTACATATAATAATACTGTTATGTTCCTTACTGGTACTAAGTTCTATATAAATAATGAAACAGTTATAGATATAGAAGATTGAATTAAAGTATTATTCCATTGATTAGAGTTAAGAAAAAACAATATAGGGTTTATAATAGATAATAAACAGTATAATGGTATGTTGGAACAGATGGATGATTGAGATGTTTATTGAGTATTGTATAACTTCCTAATCACAAAGAAAGAGGTTAAGAAAGGCTATATATATAAAGTAATGAACCTACAATGAGAGAAGATACATGAGTTCCCTACATCAAGAGATAGACTTATACTTAGTCCACCAGTAGATGATTACATAACATTCAAATTATGAAACCATCAGAAAACATTACATATTGGCTGATTCCCTGATGTTATTAAAGAATTGAAAAAATAAAAAATAAAAAATGTGTTTTTTTGATAGGTTGTGTTGTATATTAAGATATAGAATAAATACAACACGGCATGTCTAAGGAATACCATCTTGACCGAGAGGTCATAAAACTAAAAAAAAAAGATAGGTTCTTTCGTTTCTTAGACGCGACGTGTTGTTCCTATCTTTTTTTATGTGTTTAAAACAATACTATATCGGGGTCAGCAAACCCCTAACCGTATGTACTCCGACGACTATGTTAATACTTCCATAGAAGTTCGGTACACGTATCAGATGATGCGAGATGGCAAGGATACTTGTCGAAGCTAGGGCAAACCTTATTGGCTTAACGTTGGATGGGATAGGAATTTTAAAAAAATTCACTACGACCCTAGACATTTCTATTGCCTGAACTTAATTAGCTTATTAAGTATAATCTTTACTACTAATGCTTTACCAATACCCACATAAGGGAAAGAAAAGGTAAAGTTTTTTTTAAAAAACTAGACTTATAATTTTAATTGGTAAAGGGTTCTAGACCAATACCTAAACTCTAAACTAAATTGCCAAAGCCTAAAAACTGTATGGGTTTGTAAAAAAACATTTAACAATATATTCTGATATATTATCAGATTGTTCAAGGGGTGGATACTGCCTAAATTTTAAAAATAACTCTATATACAAAAAAGTGATTTTAAAACACTAATAATATTGTATATTAAGATATAGAGAAAATTATTTTAATTACTATATAGACAATAAATGAAAAACCTATTTAACAAATTAAGAATGATGATTAGTCATCCTATAGGAAAGAGAGAACTAATGTGCAAGAAGAATGACTTTTGTGATTGTTCACAAGACCTAGAGGGAATGTGTTTGAATTGTGGTGATAAAAGAAGAATGAATCTCCACTGTGTAAAAGAGAATGGAGACGAAAGTCCTAATATTTAATATTTAGAATCTTTACGAATACTAATGGTAAGTATATCAGAATTTAGTCAAAGCATTTTAGGTTGAGTACCAACATATACAAGACCTAGAATAGATAGTGACCAGTACATAAACAACATGTCAGAGAAATTTCAAGATAATCCTGAGATAGCAAATCAGTTTAAAATTTTGTGATGATTTAAAAGTTGATTACTTAATGACGCAAGAAACAATATTATAAACGCTTATAATATTTTTGAGGAAAGCACAAACCCTGCATTTAGAAACTATATGCAAACATCTTTGTCTCAATGAAGCAAAATGTTATCTGATATAGATAGACAGAGACAACAAGCAGAAGCATATTACTGACCTTGATGAGAGGCAGAAAGAATGATAGATGATTATGTTGTTAAGTATGGTAATCTTATAGCACAACAAGCACAATGAAGCCAAGCACTAGCAAAGAATGTTTGAACAAGGGCAGGTGGTAGTCAAGCTGCTATTAGAGCATGAGTATCACAACAACAAGCTATGGATGCTGAGAATTTAATTAAGTTTCAAGAAAAAAGGGTTGGTGATTTAACTAACCTATATAATATATATAATAATTTAATATCTTCACTAAGAGCTGAATCTGCTTGAGCAAATCAACAGTTTATTATACAGCCATTAGCACAAGCATTAGAAAGACAAACACAGATAGCAGGTGCATTAGTGCAGAATGAAGCACAATTAAATAATATGAGAATGCAGATGAGTATGGCTGCTAGTAGTTCAGGTTCAAAAAATCCGATGGATATATTTAATTATTTTAAATCAGCAGGTTTTTCAGATGAAGATGCTACAACTATGACTAATCAATTATTAGGATGAGCAACAAATACTACATGAGATAATAACCCTCTTACATATAATACAGGGTGAAATATTACACCAATCAATACAGGGTCAAATAATACTGCAAATAATACTGCAAATAATACTGCAAATAATATTGCAAATAATACTGGTATAGTAATGCCTTTATTAAATAGTAAACCTTGATTTGGTGCTTGAACGGTTTTATAATTAAATAAATAAAATGTGATTTATATGAGATATGCAAAGGAGGAATATATTATCTAGGCAACAATATAAAATACTAGAGAAAGCACAGAAGGATTGAAGAGAAATGACAGCTAGACAAGCATTAGAAATAGCTAGAAATCAACAAAGAAATAATTGAAGGGTAGAAGATAAGACACTATATTTAACTGAAATATGAAAAGCATATAGTAACTTTTCATCAGAAGAGAGGGCGATATTTAGGAGAGCTAAAGAAACAGGTAAACCTATGAGCCACTATATGTATGAATGAGGTAAAGTATTATTAAGACCAGAATTTAGAAAGATAAAAAGAAAATAATGGGATACACATGTAGGATATGTAAATTTACACACAGTTGTTGGTGTGGTGGGAAGAAGTGTAAATGTTGAATGTGATTAGGAGAAGCTAGAATAGCGTGAAAAATGATAGAAAAATATAAAATAGAAGATACAAACAAACTAATAAAATTAATAAAAAACAGAGCTAATGAACAAACTATATTGAATGAATTTAATATAGAGAGTACAAAAGAGATAGCAAAAAAGTTTGATTGAAACACCAATGCTATATTAGATGAAAAGTTTGCTAGAGAGTTAGGAATGAAGAGTGTATATTGTGAGTATGAATCATTTAATGAAAACTCAGAGTGTATATTCTGTGGAAGAAAAAGAAAGGATGGTTACCTAAAACCTTGTTTATATTACCTTGCAAAACGATGAACCAAATAGATAACAACTGCTGTAGTTCTTGTTATAGTAATAAAGGATGTGAATGTCCTAATATAGTCTGAAGTGGTCAGATAGATATTTCTAGTATTAACGAAAATGAAATAAATATATTTGCACCAGAAAATCCTACGATAACTTCTACTGATTGAACAGTGCAAATAACTGAGACATTAAACTCTCCTTGAGGTATAAATTATGATTTAAGTGTAGAGTGACAAGATAATAAGGTTGGTGCTTGTATAACAGACCCAAACCCAAGTTCGTTAGATAATAAAATATTTGTTAATTCACCATTAACTAAATCAGTACAAGACTGTGCTAGTGATGGTAAAATAGTATTATGAATTAATACAGCTTTATTGGCTGATGAGAAAGTTAAAGTAGCGAGTTGATGTAGTTCAGTATATTTGGAAAATGCTATATTATGAGTAGATGGTATAAGAACATATAAAGATGCTTGTACTATGAAAATAGATGTAGACCCAGCATACTTTGTAAAACCAATGGCTAAAGTAATGTTATCTGCTGATACAGAGATAATTAAGACACATGGTACTATGGATTCAACACAAGATTCTTGATGGTTCTTTTTACCAACCAATGTTACAATAGATAATAATACATCTTGAAGGACAGATTGGATTACTTATAAGAATACCACAACTACATTATGAACATTAAAATCTATAGAGATAAAAAAATCTTGATATTATAGGGTATCATTTAATGCTAATGCTGATATAAATTTCGGTATAAGTGCTATGAGAACTATTGTATGGTCTAGTATGCCATGAAAAACTATAGTACTAGATGATAAAATATGAACAACTGATTGATATGCTATAGCTAGTAATGCTACAGCTAATGCTAGATTTGATATTGGACGAGCAGAACAAGTATCATTCTCAAGAAGTTGAATAACTTTTTTAGAAGCAGGAACACTTTTATTTTTATGATGAAGGATAGCACCACATGTTATTACTTGACCTTGAAGTTGAATTAATGCTTGGGCATTATATAGAAGAGCTTGACTTGCTGAATGAACATTAAGTAATTGAGTACAAACAGAGAACTCAGAAGCAGGAACAGAATTAACAGTAGAGTGGGTATGTGATGAAAATTGATGATTACTATATATTTAAATATTAATAAATTAAAAAATGTCTTATCAAAGTTTAATGTTATGTAGGTTAACTGAAATAGTTGAAGAACTAAGGAGACCTAAAAGAGACACAGAAATTACTTGTGTTATTGAGAACTCAAATCTCTATATTTTACAATTTTCTTTAGATGATGAAAGTTTCCATGTGTATGATTTTAATGGTAACGATGTAACTTGAACAGTTACTCCAACAAGATGTGAAATAGAAGAAAGGTTTGATGTTGTTCATGCTTGAGATTTCTGTGATGAATGAATTGATTTATCAAGGTATGATGTAATAAGATTATCTGATAGAAGTGTTATTGGTTCTTATTTTACTGATAATACTTGAACAGTAGTTACAACAACAAATCCATTAAAAGGTAGTTGTGCTACATATGAAGTTAAAGTGTTAAATTTATGAGCAGTACAAGTAGCTGATGGAGACACTTATACATTACCAGCTAATGTTGTTAGTTTTGCTGTATCTGCACAAGATTGAAATTTTGATTTATCTTTTGATGGATGAGCTACATATCCAATAACTGCAAGGGAGTGAGTTAGAGAATATGGTGATGGTACTACAATAATTACTAATTCAGACCAAATAACTATATTATCTCATTGAGATATAGATATTATACGAGAAACTATTTAATCATTTAAATATAAAAAATTATGGCTAAATCAAAATTACCAGATATATCAGCATTTATTCATAGAGAACTTTGGATAAATGTTAATGAAGCAGAGATACCATGAAAGCAATATCAATCATTTGCTAATGCTTTTGCATACTTAGATAGTATAGCAGGAACTCCTGACGAACCATCACAATACAATAGGTGGGCTATTAGATTCAATGGTATTTTTAATGATGCAATTGATGTACCTGAGTTTGTGCATCTAGTTTGAGATGGTAGAAATACCTCTTGAATAATTTGAGGTGTTAATTTCTTATGAGATTGAGGTTCTGTTGTATCTTCTATATCTGCATATAATTGTCTATTGAATATAGATCAAAAAAAAGGTTGAGATTTACCAGTTAATATAAATACAAATGAGATACAAGCATATAAACCATCTGAATTTAATTTACATTTTATAACACTACCAACATCTTGATCGTATGGTATAGATTTTTTTGGTACTACAATCAACTTTCCATTCAATGCTACTGCTAGTGATATTGAAAATAGTATAAGAAGTCTTTTAATGAAATATGCCAACATAACAGTTTCTTGAGATTATACTACGGGCTTTAGTATAAACTTATACTGATTACCTTGGAACACAGATAGTTGAATATCTATTTTTGATATATCGTTAGATGTGTTTGATATAAAGAGTTGGTTTAATATAGGTCAATCACAAATACAGCAATTTGCTTTTAGTGCTACACCTACTGATTGAAGTTTTAAAGCAAGATATTCATATGATTGAAATAATTATGAAAAAATTGTATCAGCAACAGACTTAATAAATCTCCCTACAATGACAATATTATTTGAATGATTTTCAGATACTGTTCAAGTTGATTTCCCAGATTATCATATATCTCCACGATCATATAATTATCAAACTCCAACAACATTTAATGTAGAGTTTAGTTGATTTGGATGAGTTAGTGACTTGATTTCAATAACAGAGAATACATTAACATCTACTTGAGGAACAGTTCCTGTGACAGCGAATGTAAATCTTTTACAAGAATACATACCTGACTCATTTAAACTAAGTTTTATAGATGTGCCTACAAGTTGAACATACCAAGTAGAACTTGATTGACTACTTTCTGCACCATTAAATTTTAACGCTACTGCTATTGATGTACAAAATGCTATTAGAAATATGGATGTTAGGTTTTCTAGTATTGATGTTTATTGAGACTACACAACAGGTTTTCATGGAGTGTTAAATAATTTGCCTGTTGGATGACATAATTTAGATTTTATTAATATAGATTTAGACCCACGAGCATGAACAAAAGTAGATTTAGGTGGTTGAAAGATTGATATACAATGAGTGTATTTAGATAATCCACCAACATCCTGAAGTTTTAAACTAAGATTTAAAAGGTCTGATTTATGATATACTAGAGATTCTGATCCTATTGATTGGTCAATAGATACATGAAGTTTCTCGACTCAAATGCTTTTGTTTGCACAAGCAATCCAAGCAGATATAGGATGAGATATTTGAAATTGGGACTGAGATAGAGTTAACGAAACAACATTCCAAGTTTATTTTATGTGATATGGTGGACCGACAGAAATGTTAGAGGTTGTAGACAACACACTAGCATACTGAACACCTTGACCAGTAGGACAATGAGCAGATATATCACTATATAATTGTGTTGTATTTGATGCTAAAACAGAAACAGCATCTACACTAAGAATGTTTGATACTGATATTTATAAATGAGACTTCAGTGGATTTGATACCATTATAATGAAGTGAGGTAAGGCTTGGTCATCTATTTGAAAGATACATTTTTCTCCAATAAATAATGTTCTTTTGAGTGAGGTTGATTTAAAAAAACAAGCAGCGAAAGTATATATAAATAATGCAGAACTGATTAATTGTAAACTATCTTGAGAGTTTATGATATATTGAAATAATAGTATTAGGCAATGTATATTAGATATAAAACAAATTCAATTAAATAATTGAGATGAATTAAGTTTAATACAAACAGATTGAAATGGTGCTGAATTTGTTGTATACGCATGAGCAAAATTAAATATATATGGAACATCTCAAATAGTGGTTACAAACCAATGATGAGATGTACACACATATGGAGATTATTATGATGGGGCTATATCATGACTTTCTTCTAAGAATGAGAAAGATGCTATAGACGAACTGGCTGGAATGATGAATAATTTAATAACTATGGCGACACCGATGACTTGAGATGGTAGTCCAATAGATAATGCAGTAGAGCCAAGATATATATGAGATAGGTATATAGATAATCTTTGACCGACAATATATACTGCATACAATACTACATTTAATGACCGAATCTCATAATTTTATAATATAAAATTTTAAACTATGAAAAAGTTTTTAAAACAATTCTATTGAGTAATCTTAGGTATATTTTTATTAGGGGTTGTGTTTTGAGCACCCGCACTAAAACAATGGAACAATTCTAAATTTGAGTTGTCCCAATATAGAATATTATTTACTGATACAGGATTGCCTAATGGAATACCTATTATGGATATAAATAACTGATGAAATAATATATCATACTGACCATTATTAGATGGCTGATTAAATCCATATATAACATGATGAGTATTAGATGGTTTTATACCACGAGATAGTTCTGATTTATGATATGCTTTTTGGGAACTACCATCATCAACTTTAGAAGATGATTGAGGATGATTATATATTGAATCAGACGCATTAACTTTCAAAGCTAAATATACTGAAAATTCTTTACAATTTACTGATTCATATTTTATAATACAAAGTGATACATGAGATTTTCTTATAAAAGACACAAGAGATAATGTTAAGTGAATAGAATACGAGGATGATTATTCAGCAGGATACACAGACAGAAGTCTAGTGGATAAATGATATGTTGATGGAGAATTATCTTGAATAGAAAATTTTTGGGAATTTGATTGAGTTACGTTAAATCCAACTGCGACATGAGATGTCAGTCTAAAAATAGGATTAGGTAGTGAAGCAAATACATCAAACTCTGCTTCTATAGGACAATATGCTTGGGCAAATTGAACTGGTTCATACGCTTTTGGAAACTCAGCTTGGGCTTTATGAGAGGGTTCTTTTGCAATAGGTCGTCAAGCAAACGCTAATGGGCGTAATGCTTATTCTGTATGATTAAATAGTCAAGCTAACCAAGAAGACTCATATGTTTTCGGTACCCATTCGTCATCTAATGGTTTTGGTGCTATAGTATTTTGACAATACGCAAAAGCTAATAACGTTTTCTCAACAGCAATATGATATAGTTCACAAGCTAATGCTGACTATTCAATATCTGCAGGAAATAATACAATAACTAATTCGGTAAGTTCTATGGCTATATGAAAATATAATGTATGAAATTATGACTCTGTATTTGAGGTAGGATTTGGTACTAACACAGATAGAGCAAACTTATTTGAAGTTAAAAATAACTGAAATATATATGTTAGTAAGCTTACAGGATATACTTGTCTAGCTACAGATTCAGCTGGTATGGTATACGATAATACTGGTGTATTTGCAAACTATGTTCCACGAACAGCAGTTGATACTGGGTTTAATAATACTGGTAGTGATACTATAATACCTTCAGAGAAATTAGTATGGAGTTTGGTAAGTTGATTAAATAACGACTATATTCCATATTGGGATGGTAGTAAATTTATCAATAGTTCTATATTTAAAACCATAGACTTTTTAAGATTATCTTTTGTATCTACTTGAACATTCCTTTCAATATATAATGATTTTATGTTTGCATCAACAAACTTTGTTGATTGGAAAATAACTCAAAATAGATTTAAGATATGAGCTCCTGACTGATTAACAACTGGTGTTTACATAGAATGAAAAATGTTAGATTGAGTTATAGATGTATATGCTAATACAGGTGTAAATCTTAATACAACAGATGTGGTTATAACTGGTAATATATATGCTGATTGAAGTTCTGTAAAATTTAACAATGAATTTGAATTTAAAAGAGATGGTAGATTTATAATATCTGAAGAATGGAGTTTTATATTAAATGCTAGTGGGAACTTAGATGTTCAATATTTATCAGGAAGTTCTTGGGAGACAGCATATACTTTTACTAAATCATAATATAACTAATGATTAATAAACCATGTTTAGAGATTGAGAAGCTCCTATGAGCGATATGATAGGCAACGTATCTACAGCACTATCATGACAAGCACAACGGACTATAGAGAGATTCGGATGACCTCTTAATTGAAGTTAATTTATTTATTATATAATATTAAAAAATGATTAAAAAATTATGGAGTAAAAAAGAATTTAGAGTTTTTGTTTGGACTTCATTTAATGCTTTAGTAGCATTTTTATGAACACAATTAGTTCTTCCTGAGTATGTTATGTATTCACCATTTTTAATACCATTATTAAACATGATTACAAAATATGTAAACACTAAATGGTTTGGCGATCTATGAGTAACTAAAGAATAATAGCACATTAAAATCTTTTAGACCTCAGTGCTAGAGGTATTAATTCTTAGTATGAATAAACTTTTTTGGATGTTTATTAGTAAAAGATATAAAAAAGACTTGAAAAAACTTTTGAAATTATTATCAATGTTATTGTTAAGTATATTATTGTTTTGATTTGTTTTAGCTACTGTCATTTAATATGGAAAAGTATGTATTCTATGAAACAGATAAAAGCGTTTGATTATGTCCTAGTAGAGATTGGAATAAGTTTAAGTATGATAATGAAATCAGTCCTATTAGAGAGGTAACAACACTAGCCACACAAGAGGGGATAGCTGAATTATTTAAGATTTACGAAAGTGATATAGATTTGTTTGTAGAACTTATAAGAGAAGAATTATCTGAAAACTTTTTAACTGTTTATAATAACTAAATGGAATACAATCGCCATCACTTATTACCAAAATCAAGATGAGGTACTTCTCACCCTGATAATGTAGATAAAATGAAGGTACATAAACACTCTGCATTACATTGTTTGTTTGATAACAAAACTCCTATAGAGCAGATAATCCAAATACTTACAATGAATGAAAAAGTGTTTACAAAGAAATTCCAAGAAGATTTAGTTGATGTATTGGTATGACATATAAAAGATTACTATAACCATCATATCACAAACAGTAGATACGAGTATAAAAAAGAGTTATGAGATTTATATAAAAACATTAAATAAAATGTGTGATAAACTAGAACAAATTGAATGTGAATGTGTCAAGAAAGCTATGTGTTTACATATCGCCGACTTGCTAAAGAACTGACACCGACCAGAAGCTACAGAAGATTTACAACCTTATAAATAATAATGGATAAAAAAAAGTTACAGTTTCAATTGGATGAAATTGAAGTTAAACTTAATAGAGGAAAAAGATTATGACTTAGTGCAGATGTTATGGAAATTTATAAAAAAGAAAGAGAAAAAATTTTAGAATTAATAGAAGAGCAAAATGATTAAAGATTGAATATTGAGTGATACATTATTAAATCAATTACAAACTTTTGACAACCCTGATAGTAGAGATTATTCTTATGAAAAATTTTTTATGAATGAATATTGACAGGGTGCTGTTAAGAAGGTTTGGGATAGAACTAAAGTATCTATATGGAATCAATTTGATGATGAAACAACTTACAAAGCGTGTACTGTTTATGCTGCTTGAATATTATATAATGCTTACAATATAGCAGAATATAGTCGTTTTAATGTAGAGTTTAATCAAGTTGACCCAAAATTTAAACGACATCAGTTCCAAGAAACTAGATGACGACCAAACACTGGTAGTAATTTACAAACAGTTATGAGGTTTTTTAGGAGTCAATGATGGATAGATTGATGGTTAGTTTCCGAAACAATTGAATGAACAAAAAACGCTATCAAAAATTGATTCTTAATTTATACTGGTTCTGATAAATGTGATTGGAATGCAACAGGTAAATCTAATGTATTTGTGTATAAAAACAACTGATGATGACATGCTTTCTCTTTAGTTGATTATAATGATGATTGATTTATAGCTGTTAATTCGTTTGGTAAAAAATGGTGAGATGAATGATATTTTTTAGTACCATATAGTAATTTCAATGACCTATATACTAAAAATGTAATAATAGATAAAGATGATACTGGTATTATAAAGAACTTAAACTATGAAAGAGAGTTCCAGAAAGCTATTGAAATGGGAATAACTAATGGATTAAATCCAGAAATTCCAACAACTAGAAAAGAATGTGCGGTGATGGCTTATAGAGTTTATAAAAAAATAATGGAAAATAACAGTTAGTTATTGAATGAAAAAAATTTTTACGAATACAAAAAAGTTAGGGTGGTATATACCCTAGCTTTTTTAAATAATTCACTTTATATAGTTTATTATATAATGTTTTAATATACATTTCATTATTTAGTAAGTAAACCTTCTATTTCACAGTATTTTATAAATCATTCTACTGTTCATTCTATATTATATTCTTTTTCTCATATAATTATCTTTCAACCATCTTTCATATTTTTACATTCATACCAAACATATATAAATATATCAAATAGTTTTTGGTCTAGTATCTTTATAATATCAACCAATGAAAAATAATTAATAAAAGGTCTATATTGGTCTTCAAACATAACAGCAAATCATTCTTCAATTTTGCTTTGTTTCTCATCTACCTCTATAAAGTAATCCCATAATTTAGTAAGTTGTTCCCTTGTGTATTGCATTTTATATAGTTTTAAGTTTTAAAGTAGTTTCATCAAAATGGTTTCTAAATATACTAACTATAGTATTTTTAAGTAATTGTTCAGCTTCTTCTTTATATATCTTAATTCTTATTTCCTGTACATTAGGCATAAGGTTTTTATCTTTAGCTTGGTTCTTAACCACTACATTATATTGAAAGTATATATAGTCCTTATCTCCAAATCAGTGCATAAGTGGATATAACCACCATTGTATTTTTTCTCATAATTCACTACCCATAGTTTCATCTACAGTATATATCTTTCAATCATAATCTTTAGTCTGTATCTCTAAATTCTTATCACTATTACTATACTTAGTTCACATAAACTGTCAGAATTTATCTTTGAAATATTTACTATATAGTTTATTATCATATACTATCTTAACTCAATCTTCAGTAGATAGTCATACCATATCTAATCATCAAGACTTAATAAACAATAAATATTTACCTGCTTCTATTCTAAGATATAATGGTGTTTCACAATAAATAATACCTTTATATTTTTCTCATATCTTAATTATATTTCAAGCAACTAAATTATTATAAAATGTTTTTGTCTTTTGGCTAGGACTGTTTTGTAAATGTTTCAACATATCTATATACATATTATTAACATACTGTCAGTATAATGAATCTAATGCTGTATGCTGTATAATACTTCAACAAGCATGTCATAATACCTGTGCTTCAAATAATTGTTCCTCTGTTGCGTGGAAGTCTATTGGATGCAATGCAGATTCTATATCAGTTACTCATAACGTAACTAATTTATATCACTCTTTTAAAGGTTTTATAATCATCTTTTATTTTATATAGTAAAGTATCTTATATATAATGAAATGAAATTAAAAATCAATATAAAATTATAATATACTGATAACTAAAACTTATCACTACTATCATTATCAGTAAAATAAACACTTAAATTATCATAATCACCGATATTTCATACCATTCTTCAATACCAACTTCATCAATCAACAGCACAAGTTTTACATTTACATTGTACAAAATTGTGTCTGTTTTTACTTCTTATGACCTGTCAGCATTTATTACATTTTATCTGATTTAAGTATATATCACCTATATCAAACTTTCTCCTAATTTCCTTAGGTGTATCTATATTAACCAACAGAGTATAATCTCTTGGCTGACTTGTGATAAAGAACTCGTAACAGTCTTTACAATGTAGATGTCACTCTTTTTCTGGAGTAAACTCTATTCAACATTTTAAACATTTCATTTTTATAAGTTAATTATAAATATTATTTTTTGGTCATATTTCCCATTCTTCCCAAGTTATTTTTCTTCATTCTTTTTTAGCTAATTCCATTTCTTTTTTTAAATAATTTAACACTCATAGCCTTTTTTTTTTATTTTCTTCTTCAAATTGTAATCTATCTTCTTCTAGTAAATCCCACAATAACCTCATTTCTTTTTTTGTTAATCATCGCATTTTTTATTTATTAATTTTTAAATCATCATCTATAAATCATTTTAATATATCATATGTTTTTCGTGCTTCACATACAGCACATCAAGGATAGTAGTCTTTACATCTCCTACCAAAACACTTTACAAATAATTTATATAATATTTTAACTTTAATCATTAGTCTCGTAAATCACTAAAATATTTTCATAATAATTCATTAAATCTTTTGTAGTCTGCAACCTTTGCTTCATAATCAAAAGATGTCCAGCTATAATAATAATCAAAAGGAAACGATAATCTATTAGCTAATTCAATCATTTCATTTTTTATTGTATCCCATTCTATTTCCGTTAAATCAATTGGATGTCAGCTATTATAATTAGGTAAATTAACCCTAACCAAATTAATTATATAATTATCTAGTTCCCATACTAAAGGATACTTATCTTCATAATAATACTGGTAGTAGTTCCTACCACATATAGCTTTTCGTAACCTTCTAAAGTAATGTTTCATATTTATTTATATAGTTCTAAAAGTTTTTTTCCATATATGTCTTGTTCTTCTTTACTCCATATATCCTTATTATTAATTAATTCATCTAACATCTCTAATACTATTTTTGTTCTTTCTTGGTTATCCATTTATATTATTAATATTAAATTCTGTTTCTGTTTCCATATCATTAAATATATCTATATCTTTTTCCTCTTTCTTAACTATTCACATAGTAGGTAATCAAAACCTATATTCATAATAATCTAAATCAAATGTAGCTACAAATACTAAGTCTTGCAATGGTCATCTAAATTTAGTAAAGTAGAATTTAGTAACCTCTAAATCACAATTATCATCATCCTCATCTCTTACTAACTGTATTATCTTATGTGCAACTTGTTTCAGGCTTGAACTATCGCGGAAGTAACTAGGGTTAGGTTTCATTCCTCTTCATCTTTCCCATCAGGTAGTATTTCTATAATGGGCTACAAGTATAATAGCTATATTATTATTCCTAGCCATCTCATTTAATATGTGCATTACATTCTTAATCTGTAAGTCTAATCTTTCATTGTCATTAAATATAAAGTAATGAAGATGGTCTATAATAAATAGTCTTGTTCATTTTTCTATCTCTTCGTCCATTAGTTTAACTAAATCTTCTATAGTAACATTCCTATCCTTATCTAACTCTATCACATCTGACTTAATTAATTCTTTATATGCTTTTCTTATATAGTCATCAAACATAATATCATACATACTTCAATCCTTTCAATATTCATTAGCTATAAATGGTCATCGTTTATATGGTTTTCTTCAATCTTTTCTTCTTAATCTATTACACATATAGAATAACTCTTCTTTAGCTGCATTTTCTAATCTATTTTCTAATGAATATTTAACTACTCTATGTCAACTTTTGCTTACATTATTAGCTATCTGATTACAAATTGTCGTTTTTCAGCTTCATGATTCTCAACCAACAACTATAATCTCTCATCAAAATATACCTCATAAACAATTATCTCGTTCTTCCCAACCATATTTCATAACCTCTTTTGGATTAGTATTAAGAAGCTCTTTAGCTCACTTAACCATTTTATCCTTATATGATATATGACGAAACATAATTTTTGATTATAATTTAAAGTTTTTTTTCATTGGCTTTATTGAAACATATTATATCTATCTGCATTTCATGATACTTCTTACTAGCCCATTCAACTGTTTCTTTATTACTACTATTCATATTACTTCTTAATGTATTTAGTTTTCATGCACACTTGACACAAGTTCTTGATAGTAACTTTTTGTCTCTACCACAATAACATTTATTTTTTTCCATATCTAAATATTATTATATAAATCTTTTTAATCAATTCTTTTGGGATAAAAATTGATATAATTTAAATCTATGTTTTCAATATCAATCATTATCATCTCTTTCTTTTATGTCTTTTAAATAATTAGATAATCAAAATTTAACTAATTTTAATATCTCATTAACTGGATTTTCATACTTTGGACTATAAAGAGACCAATATAATTTATTTCGTGCATCTTGATGTGTCTGTGCTATATTCCTATTTTTAGGTAATCATTTCTTTCATCATATCTTAGTCTGCTTATTCCATCGTTCATTCAATTCTAAAAGATAATTATCCCATTCTTTAGGTGTCTCTCTTTTAGGTTTATCTTCTACTATAGTAAACCTTATTCATACCTCAATCATTTTTGTTAATGAGTCTTTGTCTACTATTACTTTTACCATTATTGTTGTATAGTATTTAAAACAAACTTAACTGGATTATTATAATCTATATTAACTTTTAAATCCATAAATAAATTATCATATAATCAATCTACTACTATATCATTCTCATCTATATATTTCACTAACTTATCCATAAAATCATTCCTAAATATTATATCCTTATCAGACAACCCTTCTCAAGAACCATCTATATAACAATCACAATTATCTGACCATGTAAACTTTTTGTATCATATACATTCACAAATAAATTTCAAGTCATTCATTTTATTTTAGTTATGTTTTAAAGTATACTCTCTTCCATAACCTACACCCAAAATATTTATAGGTATTTACACCGTGAACTACCCACCCCCTAAAGAGGGCTGGGCTTCCTACACTGAACCTCTAATGAGTATTCATATCTTGTAGGCGTAACTTTCTCTAATACCTAGAGTAGCTTTTTACATCTTGTAGTGATGTTTGCAACATAGATATATAGTTCTAAAATTCGTCTATGTCTTATATGCAAAGTTTTTTATTCCAAGCGACTATCCATCCCACGACACTAAAAGATGTCGGGGAATTCCGTCGCACTTATTAAAATAATTCATCTAATTCATCCTTATCATCACTTATACCTAATATAGCTTCTACTTCTGCTACTCATTTTTCATCTATATTTCTTTTAGGAGTTTCTTTATTTAATATAGCTTCTGTTTGACTAAATGGTTTAGCTTCTTTAAATGTATATTTAGTTCAAATACCTTCACCACTTACAGAAAACACTACATATAAATCTTTCATATCCTTTAAGAAAGATTCTTCCCAATCAAAAGCATCTCTACCATTATTTTGTGGAATATCTTTACCAAATGCTACAGTAGCTTTCATTATCTCTCATAATATAAATGCTGATAATGTAATTGTAACAATTCTTCAAGACTTAACTGAATCTTTAAACTTAAATTCTTTTTCTTTTTCTAATTCTATCTCTACATCATATACCTTTTTATGTAATTTCATATCTACCTTTCAAGGTCTCTCTGCATACTTTTGTCAATCCCAATACTTTTCTACCCATCACCCATCACCATTAGGTTTAAATGTTTCCATCTTATTTGTAATTGTATTAAACCCTTGTCTATAAGATGGGTAAATCTTGTTTATCTTAAATGTTACTCAAGATAATGTTCTAAAATGTTTTTGATACAAGTTCATTTTTAATTATTTTAATTATAAAATTTATTTCAATATCTTTGTAAATCTTTTCTAAATTTTTCAATAAGACTTAATCTAATATTAATAGTAAGGGTATCATCTCATGTCTCCTTTATTTCCTTAACTACTCATCTTAAATTCTTAAAAGTTTCTTTTATACCCCCATAGTATTCAATTAACTTATCCCAGTGTTCTATTCTTTGCATTTACATATAATTTAAAATAAATCTTCAACTTCGTCATCGGATACATTCTTTTGTAGTAATTGTTTATATTCATCAGATTTTTTTAAGAACTTATTATCAAATCATAGTCAATCAACTTGTTCTTTAGTCATCTCGTCAGTCACTTTAAAAGATTTTAGTTCCGTTCCCCAATCTATATCTAAATTTCATTCATACATCTCATGTCATTCATTACTTATAATAGGATATTGTTTTCATTGATATAGATTATTTTCTATATTCAACTTAACTAATCAACCTATATGTTCTAAAAAGAAATCCAATAAATTTCATTCTTTATATCACATAGCATTTGCCAAAGGTAACACAATACCATCATCAACCAAGCATTTAGTATATACACAATAATCTGGTAAAGTTGTATCAATGGGTTTTGCTTTAAAATCAGCTAACTGAAATCCTAAATAATACTTCCCCACTCAATCAATAGTTCAACAATCTATCACTGTAGATAACCTCGCCACTCTAAGTCATTCATACATTTTTATTTTTTTAATTTATCTAAAATATAATATAATGTTCTTATACCAATAATAACTGGTCGTAAAAAAAAACAAGCTCAAAATACAATAGATAACTCAAATATATCATAATTATAATCTGTAGATTTTTTAACTATATATACTCATATAATAACTCATATAACTCGTATTAACAATAACATTATTATTGGTTAAGACTTAAAAATTCCCCTGCTCTCTTATCTCATCATAACTTCTTAATTTCTCATTGAAATATAGTAAATAATCTACCAAACCACTCTAATTCTGCTTCTCGTATTTCAACTTGTGAGAAATAGTTTTTTTCTATTAACTTTATTTTATCCATAGCTTCCCATTTATCTTCTCATTCTTTCATTAACATCCTTTTATATTTGAGTGCTGTTAATTCTATATATATTTTTAATGTAGCTAACTCTTTTTTCATCAATGATATATGAGTCCACATATCAACACCAACATCAGTCATATAGTCTATATTGGTTTCATCATGACTTTTAATAAGTTCATCAACCTTTTTTATAAATTTATCAAGTCAATCTAAATATTTCTCATAATTCTCTTTCATTCAATTAAATACATCTATATTCTCCTTTATAAATTCTTTTGATGTCATTCTATATGTTATAATTTAAAATCGTGATAAAGAAACCTATTTCTGTTTCTCATATAATATTCTCACAAGTTCCCATAGTTTTTCTTTACATCACATTCTACTATATACACTAATCATTTCCTGAGCAATTTCAAGGTATTTTTCATTTAAGGTACTTATGTTCTCTATATTTTTATTACTTTCATATTGACTTATATAATTATGGTAATCATCGTGACACTTTTTACAAACAAGTAAAATATCAGAACCATCTTTCTTGTGTGTCCTTTTGCCTCTAAATGAATGTGTTAAATGGTTTATATCCACACCAATATTGACTCATTTAAGAGAACCATTCGCTAGGTGGAATAAACAGACCTCACATGGCAATGGTTGTTCTCATATATCTATATTTCTTGAAACATACCAATCTTTTGTATATTGCTTCATTCTATTATATTATTTATGGGGTAAAAGGTTATAGACAAACTCTATACATTCTTTTGATTGTTCTGATAATGTATATCAATAATTCCTCCACAAATCAAACAATTCTATTGCTATTGGTATATTTTGTATATCACGAAAACTGTCATCAATATCTTTTATATATTGTAATATATCTCAAATCCTTACAACTTTATACGAAGTATCTCATTCCGTATGGGCAATTTTATATTCAATTTTACTTAACATTTCTTCTTTTTTCATCTTCTCTTTAGGTTAAGGTTAAAAGGTTAGGCACTCTCTATTCTTTCTTTTGCTATATTGAAATATCACTCATCTAATTCGATTCATATGAAGTCTCTTCATAATTTTTTGCAAGCAATACCCGCAGCTCAAATTCACATAAATGGGTCTAAAATAGTTTGTCATACATTTGATGAATTTAAAATTAAGATTTTATTTAATTCTATTGGTTTTTCTGTATCGTGTAAATTTTTATTTTCACCATCTTTTAATTTTATGTTTTGTATATTAAGTATATCAGATGTTCAACAGTTATTTATTTTAACTCATTTTCATTTTCTGATAAAAATAATATATTCAAATTGACTCATATAATATTGTCACATAATTTTATTCCCTTTATTCCATATAAGACACTTGATAAAATGTAATCAATTATTTTCTATAACATTAAGATAGTGATGTAGGTTCTTATGATTGGTCATAATATACATATGTCACGTCTCTTTCAAAATAGCTTTGCATAGAGGTAGCCAAGTTTCAATCTCTATACTATTATGTTTAAAAACTTATCATTGTTTATTTATTTTTTTTTGTAACATTCATCAAGAATTACCTGCACATCACCTTGAAGTTACTTTATATGGTGGATCTGTTATAATAGCATCTACTTTTATTCACTGCTCTATAAGTTTATCCATCTCTTCTAAGCAATCTCATTTAATCAGTTCTATCTTCATTTCTATATATCTTTAGGGGGTAAAAGTTCTTTTATTAAATATGTTCTATTATTTTATATAATAACAATCAAACAAAATGTAATAAATACTCATAAGAAGAAAAAGAAAATACAGGCATTTCATAAATAATCTTTTTGTTCTTCTGTAAAATTTAATTCATTCATTTTCTTCATTTCTATATATCTTTAGGGGGTAAAACTATACTTCATCTATTCTATTCTTTGCTATCTCAAAATATTTATCATCTAGCTCTATTCCTATAAATTCCCTACCTAAGTTCTTACAAGCAACTCCTGTTGTTCAACTTCACATAGTAAAATCTAATACAGTTTCTCATTCGTTTGTATAGGTTTTTACTAAATATTCTATAAGTGCCACTGGTTTTTGAGTTGGGTGAACTTTTCAAGTCATATTGTGACAGGCTTTAAAAGTTTGAATACTTCTTGGGTAATATTCATCACTATCGTATCTTATTATTGGAATATTTCAATAATTATCACTTTTACCTCAGCTTGCTTTTCTCATCATTTTTCATTTTGTCATTTGTGGATAATAATTCTCTGCTCACTTTGAGAATATAGATATAATTTCGTGATATTTTAATGGCCTCCTTTTTGCAAGCATACTTCCAGAACTTCTATCCTTATCCCATATCCAATCATACTTGTACTGCTTAATATTACTCATTCTTAAAGCACTACTAAAAGGCTCACTTCCAAATAATACAATTGCACCATTAGGTTTAATTAGTTTATTCAATCTCTCCCACATAGCATCAAAAGGAATAACAGTATCCCATTTACAAGCAGTAGTTCAGTATGGGGGGTCTGTTATTATAGCATCTACCTTTACTCACTCTGCTATAAGTTTATCCATCTCTTCTAAACAATCTCAATGTATTAGTTTCATAAGGTTAAGTTAGTTAGTTAAAAGGTTAGATATTCTATTCTTTGCTATCTCAAAATACTTTTCATCCAACTCTATTCCTAAAAATACTTCTATAAATTACTTAAATAAAATTATAACATAGTATTTATTCGTTCTTTTATGGTATAGTTATCATATAGAGTTGTGTTCCTAAGTAATTTATATGATTTATCTTTTCTATCTCTATTTCTGGAGTTCTTGAGTGAAGGTGACCTAAGTAATTTATATGATTTATCTTTTCTATCTCTAGCATATATAGCAACGCAATAAATTAAATCTTCTGGTGCATTATCTGTAATAACTTTAGAAACTTTCTCAAAGTTTTTTACAAAATCTTCTGCTCTACTCATTTTACTTTATATAAATATATAAAAGGTTTAATTTGGGAGATGTATCGTTTTCCTGATGTCAGCAATATGATAATAGACCAGTATTTAACATATATCTATTATATATTATATTTTGTAATATTTTTTAACATATTGTTTTACTAAAAGGTTTAATTTGGGAGAGAAAGGTTATTATCCTTTACGAACGGGGACTCCCCATTCCACTCTCCCATAATGACTAGCAGCTTTCTGACAAGCAGTCACTTACTAGCCAAGAATACACTATTTGGAGAGACAAGGATTTGAACCTTGTAATTTACCATAACCTCGCTAAGGCTGGGAATCGAACCCCTGATACTGCTTAGTATCGCACGTCTTACCTTTCCGTCACTCTCCATAGTAGCTAGATGGTTAGTCTAGCTTTTGCAAAAGTTTATTTATTCAAGACATTACTTCTTGATGTTCTTGACTTGGTGTGCATTGTAACTGTTCCTCATAAGTCCACATAAACATAATAAAAAATAATAACCACATCACAAAACTTAACAACGATCACATAACAAATATTGTTTTTTCTTTTGTATTTCGTTTCATTTCTTATCATAAAGGATTTAAAAGGCTCGTAGGTTTAACCGACTAGGCTATTCCCAATAAAACTGGTCTTTGTATCTATTTCTTACATTATACCCATAGAATTTAGTTCATCATTTATATTTTCTCCAACATACATCTACTTGATACTCCCAACTTTCCCAAAACTCTTTTGTGTTTACTTCAGGATGTCGCTTTTTCATCATCTGACATAATCAATAACTTTCCTCTCTTTTTCAGTTAGTCACTACATTACTTTGTTGATACATATTGAAACCTCAATTTTCTGCC
>Ga0302237_1000718_pt1 | contig 27335 bp, 24 predicted proteins | sample AAG_UR_Ala_MG_FD_193530 | JGI IMG/M metagenome (GOLD analysis project Ga0302237, IMG submission 193530) | Enriched activated sludge microbial communities from anaerobic digester in WTTP, New Holstein, Wisconsin, United States - AAG_UR_Ala | ecosystem: Engineered > Bioreactor > Anaerobic >... | reverse complement strand
TTTTGAGCATCACCCTTTTCGAGAAAATGCCGCTTTTGCAGGCACTTACTCATATGGAGATGAAAGAACAAAACACCCACTTTGAAAACCAGCTGAATTTATTCAGCTAACGTTGGGACAGTACTGTCCTATTATAAAAATCAAGAAAATAGTCAGTCAGGGCCCTTATGTCTCCTTTCCGTGCCCTCAGCGGCGGAACCTGAAGCTGCATTACATTTAACCTGTAATACAGATCATTTCGAAACTTGCCCTCTTGAACCATTTGCCACAGGTCACGATTTGTTGCCGCGATGATCCTTGTGTTCACGTATGTGGTTTTGGTATCGCCCAGCCGGTCAAAGGTGTTGTTCTCAATCACTCTAAGGAGCTTTGATTGCAGATGCAATGGAATCTCGCCGATTTCATCCAAAAAGATTGATCCATTATTAGAGAGCTCCAGCTTCCCTTTTTTCCCGCTGGCTTTAGCGCCGGTAAAGGCACCCTCAACGTATCCGAAGAGTTCACTCTCCAGCAGATTACCCGGGATTGAACTGCAATCAATGGTCACGAGGTCTTTTGTGCCGCGAGAGCTTTGATTATGTATGGCCTGTGCAAAGAGTTCTTTCCCTGATCCTGTCTCACCCAAAATCAAAGTGGGAGAATCGTATTTTGCGATGACGCATGCACGTTCCTTTGCCGCCTTAATAGCATCTGAGCTTCCGACTATATAATCCAGTTTCTTTAAATCTAATATCAGATCAGGAGATATCCTTAATATATACCCTGTATCTTCTATGTGTCGGACCTTGATTTTAAACCTGTCGTTATAGCGGTAAGTACTATCTTCCGTATCCAAACGTATGTTCGGCAGGAGACTGCGTATGTCTATTGCGCCTGATGCATCATGAGATCGCAGATTAAAAAACTTCAGTGCCGACGTATTAATATTTTTGACCAACCCTTTTTGAGAACAGGTAACTAACCCGTCCGGTATAAGATCTATGATACTGTTCACATATCGTTCGTTTTGGAAAAATGATTTATCTGATGCAATGAGCTCCATTGTAAAAGAAGATAGTTTCTGCAAAAATTCCGCATACAATTGCGCATTATTGGAGAGAACCTTTTTTGACATTAAATAAATTGCGCCTAAGGTCACATCATCGATTTTTAGAGGATAGTATACAACTCCCTTGTAAGGACAGGCACTTTTACCGGGGCATCTCCTGCATTGATCGGAGGAATTTCGGTTTTCGAGGATAAGAGGCCGACCGGTTTTAACAACCTGTGAGAGAAGTGTGTCAGGTCTATGTTTCCCCACGTTGCATCTATACGTTCCGGTTCCCGCGATTGCGACTAAGTCAGCTCGACAAATTCCCAGATCAATCGTGTCTTTTTTAGGATCAACGATATCCAGCAGATTCTGAATTTTTCTGGTGTCGAAGATTTTCCTGTTGTCGACAATTTTCATAACTTCAACCTACGGAAAGACAAAATAACTGTCAAGAATTTTCGTCAGCGAATTCTCAAGTTGAGAAAATTTTTGCATTTTATCAATGATGAGAAATCCGTCTCATAATCCGTCCATCTAACCTTCTGTAAACACACAGTAATTGAATAACTTTTGCTGGCATGGCTCTTGGATTACCCGTTGCACACAGAGAGGGACGGATTCGATTGCATGTAGAGAATCTATCTTGAAATGTGATTATCAAATGGAGGAATGACCGACATGAAGAACAAGATAATGAGCGCTGAAGAGGCTGCAAAACTGGTCAAATCGGGAGATTCTATTTTGCTCAGTGGTTTTGTCAGTATGTGCCATCCCTTGGAGGTTGCTAAGGCAATCGTGGACCGATTCAAGAAAACCGGCGAGCCAAATGGCCTGACACTGGTTTGTCCGGTGGGCATGAATCATTCCGACATTTGGTCGATGGAAAAATTCGTGAAAAAATACATCACATGCTTTGTCGGATTGATGCCGACAATGGTGAACATGATCCATGAGAACAGGGTAGAAACATACATTATCCCATTTGGCCCCATCACGCATCTCGTAAGGGCTATCGCCGGGAGAAAGCCGGGCATACTCAGCCGGGTTGGCCTGGGCACTTTTTGCGATCCGCGGTTTGGCGCTGGATTGATGAACACATGCTCTCCCGAAAAGACGCGCGAGATAATAAACGTTAATGGAGATGAATATATATTTTATCATTCTTTCCCGGTAAGTGTCGCGCTGGTGAGGGGCACAACAGCTGATGAACGGGGCAACATTACCGTTGAAAAGGAAGCCATGGTGCTCGACATACTTTCCCAAGCGACGGCGGCGAAAGCTTGCGGCGGTATAGTGATCGCGCAGGTAGAACGCATTACGAAGTTGGGTAGCCTGCATCCCAAAGATGTCAGACTTCCAGGCATTCTTGTCGATGCGATCGTTGTGGCAAAAGACCCCGCAAATCACTGGCAATCCGGAATTGAGGCCTATAATCCCTATTTAGCCGGTGAGACGCAGCTTCCGGCATCAGCTATGCCCAAGATGCCCTTCAGTGAGAGGAAAATAATCAACCGCCGCGTCGTTATGGAGTGGGTGCCGGATGGAATCATTAATCAGGGAATCGGCATGTCGGAGGGTTTGGGGCCGGTTGCAACCGAGGAAGGCATAGCCGATCAAATGACTATTGAAATCGAATCGGGAGCCGTCGGGGGAGTGATGCAGGGAGGCCTACTCTTCGGCGCAGCCTTGAATCCGGAAGCGCTTCTTGATATGTCCCTCAACTTCGATGTCCTTAACTCCGGCGTGTTGGATTTGACCGTGCTGGGGATGGCCGAGACAGACCAGCATGGTAACGTTAATGTCAGTAAATTCGGGAAGAGAATCGTTGGCCCCGGGGGATTTATGGATATGACGACGAGCTCAAAGAAAATTATATTCTGTGGGACGATGACTGCGGGTGATCTCCAAGTAAAGGTCGATAATGGCAAATTAGAAATAGTGAAAGAAGGATCTCCTAAGAAATTTTTGAAAAATGTGGGGCAAGTGACGTTTTCGGGAGACTATGCGAGAAAATTTGGTTTGACGGTCCTGTTTGTCACTGAAAGGGCGGTCTTCGAATTAAGAAAAGAAGGCATGACCCTGGTTGAAATTGCTCCGGGGATCGATATCGAAAAACATATTCTTCCTCAGATGGATTTCAAACCGCATATTGCAAAAGATTTGAAAACCATGGATCCAAGGATTTTTGGCGAAGGACCGATGGGGATTCGAGATGAAATTCTCGCAAAGGTAAAAAGTGCCAGATAGTAATTCTGGTTTGATGAAGTCCAACGATAGAAAAATGGCGTAAACTTAATCTCCCTCCAGTGAGGATGGACGCCCGGTTCCACTCCCTTTGCCGGGCGTCCTCCGAACAGTTGTATTGCAGAACATGCGATTCATTTGCCGACAACAAATCTCCATAGTTCTATCACCGAGGAGATGGAGAAGAGAACGTTATCCGGAGGCATCCCTGGCTCTCCGGACCGTTCTTTTTTCCTCTCCTTTTTAAAGAGGCCGGACTTTGAAGCCTGCATGCAAGATGTTTGCGTGATTCATATTCTTACACAGGGAATAAACTACGGCGGTGGCGGGCGGCCGATAAAGCGTTCAAGAGGCCCGGCGCAGGATCGTGGGCCTTTTTTCATTGCTGTTTCCGGAGGACGGCCGTTGCAAAAATACCCCGCGGGCGCGGAAGGCCACCCGCTGCGCCGGCGATGAGGCCTGAAGCGTTCGATGGTCTCGACATTGAAAACGGGCCATCACCGCCGAAGCAGTGCAAACACATAAAAAAAGAGGGCAAGATCCCGCTTGCCCTCTTTTCGCATTTCGTCGTCGGCCGGTCTTATTTCGCCACCTCCTGCCAGCCCGCCGCGGTCGTGTACTTGATCCAGGGACCGTTCAGGATCTTCACCTTCACATAGTCCTTTGTCATCTCGAAGTTTCTGTTGAGCATCCCCGTGCTGTCGTCACAGCCTTTCTTGTAGGTGAACCAACTGTGTTTGCTGTAGTCGTAAAGGGACACCTCGTGCAGGCCGGCGGCCAGGGCGAAGTTGTCGTTGATCATGTTGACATAGCCCTCCACCTTGGAGCGGGTGATGGTCGTCATCTTGTGGAAATTCCATTTCTTCATCGTACTGTCGTAGACCGATGCGCCCAGGAAGCCGTACTTGAGCGTCATGTTCATGGACTTGCTCTGGAGCGGCTTGAAGGCGGGCGACCCCACGTTGGCCGGGTCCTGCTGGGCCTGGCAGGTCATGGCGCCGACGGCCAGAGAGGCCAGAATGACGAACAGGGCAGGAACGATTTTTTTCATGGAATACCTCCTGAAATAGGGTCCGGGTGACTTTCCATTTCTGCAATGACCATGCCAGCGGCAGGTTCAAAGGTGCGTGGTGTCCATGGACCGATCCATGGCGTGTCGGTCCTTTCTCTTGTTCTGTTTCCGGGGTCTAAGGGTGATGGACGGCGGCGCGAAGGAACAGGCTGTGGGGATACGTCGTCAGTTTACGAAAGTCTGGATGAATTTCCGTTCCCCTTCCTCGGTGCCGATCAGGATCAGTTCGGCGCCCTTCCGGATCGGCATCTGCGGGTCGGGGTTGATCGTTATGACCCCGTCGTCCTTGATCGCGACGATGGAGCAGTCCGTCACCTCGCGGACCCTGGAGTCGGCGAGGTTCTTTCCCACGAGCGGCTCCGGGGCCTTCAGGCGGAATACGTTGAGCCCCTCGGCCAGCATCGAGGTGTCCTCGTTTTTCAGGAAGTTGTAGATGGCGTCGGCGCCCAGGGAGGCGTAGGACATGACGAAATCGGCGCCCGCGCGATGCAGCGTCGAGACGTTTCGGTCGAGGTTCGCGCGGCTGAGGATCTGCATGTCCGGCCGCAGGCTCCGGAGATACTTGGTCAGGTAGATGTTCGTGGCGTCGTCATGGGTCGTGATCAGCGCGGCGGGAGCCTTCTCGATCCAGGCCCTCTGCAGAGTGCGGATGTCGGCGGCATCCCCGACGACAAAGTGCTGTTCGTCCTGCAGCCTCTTCGGATGCTTCTCGATGACCAGATAGGGTCTCTCTTGCTCCCGGAACCGCTCGGCGATCGTGTTCCCCACTCGCCCGCTGCCGACGATGAGCACCGGGTCCGCGGTCATCTTGCAGATGTGGTAGAAGGAATAGATCTCGTCGTAGGCCGCCAGGTTTTTCTCGCTGCCGGCCAGCAGGAGCACGCTGGTGCGCTCGATCCGGCTCTCGGCGTTGGGGATCCGGAAGTGTCCCCGGTCCCAGATTCCCACGACGTTCACGCCCAGGGTCTCGCGCAGCCGGCTTTCGGCCAGCGTCTTGCCGACGAGGGGTGTGCCCATGGCGGGGAATTCCGCGATGATGAGCCCGTCGAAGCGGCCGATGATATTGGCCTTGCAGTCGCCGCCCACCGTCCAGGCGGCCAGGGAACGGCCCAGCATGTCATAGATCCCGAGCACCCGGGTGCTGCCCGCCATTTGCAGGATGTCCTCCGAGTAAGGTGAATCCGCGGTGGTGAGGATCGAGACGTCGTCGCTCAATTCCCGGACGGTGAAGGCGATGTTCGTGTTGATCTCGTCGCGGTCGGTGGCGACGACCAGCGCCGCGTGCTCGACGCGCAGCCTCCGGTAGGTTTCAGGGTCGTCCACGTCACCCACGGCGACGCGGACTCCCATGTCATAGAGGTCGAGGGCGCGCTTGAAGTCGTCGACGATGACGACGTAGTCATGTTTGTGATCCTCGAGCTTTTTGATCAGCGCCGTGGTGACCGGGTCGAAGTTGGTGATGATCACGTGGTCGCGGGTGCCCGGCGGAAGCTCCCGGGGTGTGCGTTTTCTCGACTCGGCCTCGATCCAGGGGGCGTAGAAGAACTTGATGAACATGAAGGGCAGGAGGGAGAGAAAGAAGACCATCCCGGAAAGCAGCACGACGATCGAGAACGCGCGTCCCAGATCCGACTGGAAGGTGATGTCGCCGAAACCCAGGGTCGACATGACCGTGAGGGTCCAGTAAAATCCGGTGATCCATGAGTGGTCCTGCCCCTCGGCGGCCATGATGAAGTGAAAGAGAACGCTGTAGACGGTCACCATGATCACCAGGGCGAGGAGGAACTTGAGGAGCTGACGGATGTTGCGCTTGGTGCTTTCCCGTTGGAAGAAGTAGCTGATCAGGGCGGGGTTGTACTTCATGCCGGCATTCCAGAGGACGTCCGTCGTGCGACGAAGCTGAAGAAAAGACTGGGGGGGCGTCCGGGGAAGGTCTTCACTTCCCCGGCCCCACTTCTTCGATCTTCACCACGTTTTCGTACATGGAAAAAAAAGGGATCCGCCATCCGTATTTCCAGATCTTGACCTCTTTGCCCTTCAGGCGGATCGCTTCATTCTGAACGGTCCCCGAATCGAACTTGAACCGGTACTTCGCGTCGTGATTGATGAAGGGCCGATAGTCGGTGGCGATCATGAAATTCCCGCCGACCTTGGCCATCTGGGCATCGGTGATACGGGTCACAACCGTATCCGAAACAAAGTAACTGTACAGAACGGCGAGTGCCAGAACCACCGCTCCGATCAGGATGGCCTTTACCTTTGTGCTTTTCAGGAAAGCGGACATGGGTCACACTCCCTCCGTATCAGCCGGCGATGCTCAGATCTCCTCAACGGTGACCTTCGTCATCCGGTCGCCCTGCCGGATCGCGTTGACCACGTCCATCCCCTCGATCACCTTCCCGAACACGGTGTGGCGGCCGTTGAGGTGCGGCTGAGGGGAGTGGGTGATGAAGAACTGGCTTCCGTTCGTGTGCGGTCCCGCGTTGGCCATGGAAATGACGCCTGTTTCGTGCTGGAGGGGGTTTCCCTTGACCTCGTCCTCGAAGGAATACCCCGGCCCTCCACGGCCTGTCCCTGTGGGATCACCCCCCTGGATGACGAAATTCTCGATGACCCGGTGAAAGACGACGCCGTCGTAATATCCCTCCCTCGTGAGGAAGAAAAAATTGTTCACCGTCTTGGGGGCGTGCCGGGGATAGAGCTCAAGCGTGATGGCTCCTTTCGTTGTCTCCATCACCGCTCGATAGGTCTTCGCCGGGTCGATCTGCATCGCCGGCGGATTTCTCCACTGCTTGTCGGACATCGGTTTGTTCCCCTTTCCCGGGTCCTTCCGTGTCGATCTATGTCCCGCTCTTGTCCATCCCGTCTTTCCGGTCCCTGCGGCCGAACCGAAGGGCAGGACCGATGGGGAAGAGCAAAGGGATCGCCCTTCTTCACCGCTTCTGATTTCCCTGACTTCTCATCCTTTTTTCCGATCAGTCCTTGCCCGCCGTTCACAACGGGGCAATCGCGTTCACTCCCCCTCGTCGTAGGCTTCCGCCTTTTTCTCCCGGGCGCGAGTCTTCCCCTTCCCGGACAGACCGGGCGGCGGCGGAACGGGGACGTCGAGGGGCCGCACGAACTTTCGGACGGTCTCGCTCGTGTTCAGGACGTTCAGCTTCTCGAAGAGGAAGTAGAATTTTTTCTCCAGCTCTTTCCCGATCCCCTGCAGGACATCCGGGGGGAGGTTCCACATGTCCTTCTTGAAGGGGCCGAAACCTTTTTTGCGCGTCTTGTAGATGAACTGCTCGTCCGTGTCTTTCTCGCTTTTCTCCGCGGACAGTTCCGTGCGGATCCATTCGTAGATGCGTTTCCTCAGCGGTTCGGGGAACAGGGTGCTGTCGTAGATCATGTTCTGGAAAGCCGTGGCGAGATGCACTTCGGCGGTGCCTCGTTTCGGGAAGTGATCGAAGGCCTCGTCCGGCAGGGTCGAGGCCCCGTGCTGGACGGCGCCCGACATCCCGTACTCCTTCCTTGCCGCTTCGGAGAGTGTCTCCAGGGTGTCGAAGTCGAGTTTCACCCTGGCAATGGATCCGTCCGGAAGGACGACGCCGCCATGGGAAGTCCCCGTCTGGATGCTGATCTTGCTGAGACCCTTGAGGCCCCTGCCTCTCCCGTCGAGTGCCTTGCGGTAACCGTCCATGAAGGCCCGGAGTTCATCGACGGTGCTGTTCTTGCCGCCCACCTCGCCGATTTCTCCGCCCACGGAAACGGTGACCCCCCGGGGCTCGATTTCACGGATCATCGCCGTGATCTCGGCGGCGATGTCGCTGTTGTTTTTTTGCTGTTCCCGTACCGTCGGTTTCGACAGGTCGACGACGGTGGAGGAGTCGATGTCGATGTTGTAGAAGCCCGCCGCGATCCCTTCGCGGACCAGGTCCTTCACGGCCTCGATCTCCCTGCGGGGGTCCTGGGCGAATTTCTTGGCGCCGATCTGGAAGTGGTCGCCCTGGAGGAACAGGGCCCCGCGGTACCCGCTCTTGACGGCGGCCGCCGTGATCACGGCGGCGTATTCCGCCGGCCGCTGTTCGGTGTAACCGATTTCGGACCTTGCGATTTCGAAGATCACAGGCCCGACCTTTCCCCTCATGGCGGAACGGAAGACCGCCCGGGCTGATTCGTAGGTGAGGCCCCTCAGGTTGATCGCGGGCACCGTGAAGCCCGAGACCGCGCCCCTGCCCATGGCTTCATAAAGGGCCTGGATGGAGGAGGGTATGATCCCCAGGGCTGCGCCGGCTCGACGGATGATCCAGCGGGCCGCATCCCGGAGACCCCCATCGGCGCTGAGCGCCGCCGTCTGAGCGAGGTCGTCGATGAGGGAGGCCCTCAGCTTCTTCTCGTCGAGTACGCGGACACTGTCCCCTTCGATCTGCAGGGTTCCCGAAATCCCCTGTTTCAAGGCCTCCATGCTGCTGAATACCATGCCGTCATACCCCCTTTTTCGGTGTCCCGTCACGTTCACCGGTCTCGGCCCGGAGACGAAGGCAGCCGGAGGATCGGCCGACCGCCCGTCCCTGGATCGGTCCGCGACGTTTCTTCTCCGGGGACGTCCGGCGGGACCCATCGCGAAGATGATCGGACGGAACGTCCCTCCGTCGGGCCGTCTTATTTCATATATTCCTTCACCTTTTCCACTTCGAAGCGGCTTCCGATATAGATCGGCGACCGATGGTCCAGGGTGTTGGGTTTGATGGCGAGAATGTCGGACTTCCCGTCCGTGGCCATACCGCCGGCCTGTTCGATCAGAAAAGCCATGGGCTGCAGTTCAAAGATCAGGCGAAGCTTGCCCTGGGGGCTTTTCTTCAGGGCCGGGTAGGTGAACACCCCGCCCCGCTTGATGAGCACCTGGTTGATGTCGGGCACGAAACCCCCGCTGTATCTGAGCTTGTAGCCTTCCGCTTCCAGGAACTCGATGTAATGCAGGTGCTCCGGCGTCCACTCCTTGCGCAGGCCGCCCAGGCTGTAGATGGACCCCTTTTCCTCCAGGGTGATGTTTTCCTCCGACAGGACGTATTCCCCCTCTCGGTTGAGGACGAATTCGTGGGTTCCCTTGCCGGCGGAATAGACCATCGTGATCAGGGGTCCGTAGGTGATGTACATCGCCGCCACCATGGATTCGCGTCCCGGGGTGTTCAGAAGCGGGGCATTGTGAATGCCGATGATCGTTCCCATGGAAAGGTTTGTGTCGACGAGGGATGACCCGTCCAGCGGGTCTGCCGTCACATAGTATTTGGCATCGCCCGTCTGAAAGGTGATGACCTTGTCGGATTCCTCGGAGACGTATTCCCGCACGAACCCCGAAAACTCGAGCTGGTTGACGAGGATTTCGTCGGCGCTTCGGTCCAGGGCGAGCTGGTCGTCGCCGTGGATGTTCTTGAATCCGGCAAGTTTGCGGTTCGCCTCGTGGATCTTGGCCGATATGTACTTCCCCGTGACGGCAATCTGCCAGATGAGCCGCCTCAGATGCATTTCGACGCCGGCCATCCACATGTGGCGCCGAAGATCGACGATGAATTTGCTGTAGTCCGAGATGTTCGCCATATGCCGTCTTCTCCCTGCAATTTTCAAGTGTTGTATTTTAAACGGGAGCCCGCCCTTTTGACAAGGAAATTCTGGCCGAGGGCCGGTATGTGATAACCGCTTGTAAAATCGGCCGGCAAAAGGTAAATTGTGACGGTAAGGCATTTCATCGGGGGGAGCCGCCGGATCCTCCGGGCGGGACCATGATTCGCGATATCGTCATCCATCCCTGTGTCGGCTGCGGTTTCTGCTGTGTCACCCGGACCTGCACCTTCGGCGTGAGCAGGCACCCCGAAGCGCGGGATCGGGTCTGCCCCGAACTTCACTGGAACGGGCATCGGTATATCTGCCGGTTGATGCAGATCGAGGGGCGAATGGGGCAATTCTACCGGATGGAGCTCCGCTGCGGCAACGGCTGTGTCTCCTCGCAGAATCCCTGGCGCGCGGATGTCAGGGAGAGAACACCCGAGGAGATGGCCGCCATCGAGAAGGGTTAAAGTGGCAGAGAGTTCAAGACGGTTTTTTATCCTTGAACAGGGCATGGGGATTGATGTAAGGGTCATGGGCGCAGTCGATGCAGTAGTACACAGGCCAGACACACCCGCAGCCCGTACCGACGAGATCGAGGATCGCGCAGGATTCGCAGAGGTTCACCTCGCAGCCCAGGCACCTCGCGTAGCTCTTCGGGTTCCCGCATTTCGCGCAACCGGTTTCCTTTTTCATTTCCACCGGACCCCCTTTGCTTTTTTCCCGATGCAGTGTAACATCCGTAGCCCTTCTATGGCCAGTTGATTTTTCACCGTTTCGGCATACAGGAGAAGCACGAACCTTGCATGCGATGACAGAACCCCCGGTGATCGTGATAACATCTTGACATCAATCCCGAAGGAGGATTTCAGGCGTGACCCGCAGACACAGGAAAGAGGCCGAAGGAAAGACCATTACACCCGACGAAATCCTGTCCCTCATGGGACGCACACCGGCCGACAACCTCGAGAGGCTTGAGACCTCCTATCCGTGGAAGAGCAGGCTTGCCGGACAGTTCATCACCACTCTCTTCAAGCAGCAGAAAGCCCTCGAGTCCATCAGCAGGGATCCTCTGCACTGGGGGCCTCTCGCGTTTGCGGCATCCTTCCAGAACGCCATGGTCGAGCGCTACTGGACGGGACCCATCAAGGCCCATGCGCGTCTGGCCGCGCGGGCCGGGAGGAACCCGGATTTTTTCGGGGACATGAACGGGTGGATCTACAAGAACTACGCGCGCCTCTTGCAGAGCTTGACGGGTTACTTCATCCGAAACGGCCACCTGGACCGCCAGAAGGCCCGCAGGGTTTCCTCCACGCCGGAAGGCCACGCCTTCATCCGGGAGTACATCGATGAGTTTCTGTACCTGGAGCGGAATTACAGCTCCATCGGGCTCACGCGGCTCAAGGCGATGAAGGATCTCCTCAAGAGCCTGTTGATCGTCATCACGGAAAAGCCCCTGACAGGGGAGCCCCTTCCTTTCGCGGGCGGCACCTGCGACGCAATGGCGCCGGAAACCTTTGAAAAGTATCTTGACGAGAACCGGCGACGCCTGGAAAACCTCTACCGCGAGAGAGCCTTCGACCTGAAGGAATTCTCGGAGTGGGCGACCCTCGGAAAGATCGGGTACTCCTACTGGGAAGCCGTGGAGGGTTCGCGGTTGCACAGCGTGACGCTTCGCCATTATCCCCTCCCGGCGGACGTGAAGCCGAACGGAAAGGTGCTCTACATGGCCACGCCCCTCATCAACAAACCGGAAATCTTCGACCTGGCCAGGGGCAAGTCCGTCATCGAGGGCATGCTCAGGGAAGGGTACGCCGTTTACCTGGTGGATCACGGCGAGGCCGGTCCCGAGGACACGGAGCTGGGTCTCGATTTCTTTGGAAAGACGGTCCCGGAGACCTACCTGGATTTGATCGGCGAGCGGCACCCGGGTCAGGAGATCCAGGTCATGGGGTACTGCATGGGCGGAACCATCATTCTTCCTTACCTCGCACGGCGTGCGGAGGAGAGGCTGGCACGGGGGGAAATCATGGATATTCGCAGAGTGGCGCTGATGGCTTCACCGGTCATCTTCGACGACGGACCGAGCGGTCACGGCCCCATGCGGGATGTCATCCGCCGGAGTTACGATCCGCTACTCATGGAATCGCTTTACGGGTCGGTGAACATCCCGCCCCAGCTTGTCGAGGCCGGCATGAACGAGATCCAGCCCGGTGTGCAGTATACCGTCTCCCTCGGTTTCTACGGACGGGCCTGTCATCTGACGGCCATCCACGACTCGGCCCATTTCCTTTACTGGCTGACCCACGGGACGAGATTCCCCGCGAAGGCGCACCGGGAGTGGATCGAGAAGATCTTCCTGGGAAATGCGATCTGTGAGGGCCGCTACACCCTGCCGTCGTCCAATCCCGCTCTGGACGGCAAACCTGTCGACATGGGCGTCCTGCGCAAGGCGGGGGTGACGCTTTTCGATTACAAGGGAAGTCGCGATCCCATCGCGCCGCCGGGTTCGTGCCGTGCCAGCGAGATGTGGGGGCAGGTACAGGACGGGAACATCCAGGTGGAGAGAGGCGGGCTGAACCGGACCATCGAGAAGAATATCGGTCACATCTTCGTGGTAAGCAAGAAGCTCCTGTCCGAATACCTGGAGATGGTCACGGCCTTTCTGAAATGAAAGAGGAAGGCGCAAGGCCTTCCTCTTCCCGTTTCATCCCGGGGTTCGGGCTTACTCTTTCGCCTTCGGTCCCCCTTTTTTCGGAGCGGCCTTTTCCTTCCCGTAGAAAGATTTCCACAGCTGGAAATAGGCCCGGGTCTGACCGGCGACGAATTTCGACCATTCCTCCATGAATGTCTCCGTGGAATCCAGACAAACCTTCATGATCTTGTCCGGTTCTTCCCCTTTTTCCCTGACCGCCCGGTAAGCCTCGGCCATCTTCTCGAGGTTCTCCAGCCATGTCGAGTAGACCTTCACGTAACTGTCCTGCCATCCCCGGGTGAACTTGACGAACTCGTCGATCCCCTGCATGGGCGGGACGACGCCGATCGGCATGGTCGAGAAGGACTGCTGCCAGGTCCGGAAAGCCTCTTCCCACGGTGCCTTGTCGAAGGCCGGCGGGAACCCGAACATCTTGAAGGGTTGCTGGAACATCTCGAAGAGATCCTTGTAGATTCCGCCGAATGATTCAGACCATTTCTTCATGATGTCCTCCGGTTTCTCCCTGGTGGAGGACTCCGCCATCTCCATCCAGGCCTTGTTCATCTTACCGTACATGTCGAGTCCTTTGGACATCATGTCGAACCCCTCTTTGGGCCAGCGGGCAAAGAAATCCCCCCAGACTCCCTTTTCGTCCTGCAGTACCATAGGTACACCTCCTTTCTGAATCCGTTCTGGTTTCATGGTTCGGGCTTCTGACACAGTTTCGAAAAAATCACAATACCTGATTATTCCGGGTTAAATATCAGGTCCATTCTCGTAGCGAAGAACTTTTCGTCGTCGATCTGTTTCCGGAAACCCCGGTAAAAAAATTTCTACTCCGGACGGCAGCGTCCGCCTCTCTCCGGAATCTGCGCACGAAGAAGGGAAGCAGAACAAATATCGGAATCGCAGTGACGACCGCCGGGTAGAGCATGATGCAGATGAGGGGAATGAGCACAACGGCCGATATTTGTTTCAATGCGCCAGGCTTTTTCCGGAGCCACTTGACCAGGGCCGGTGACTGATCGTAGTAGAATTTTACGAGCTGCTTTCCGACGGTGTTTTTCAGGAGGACCCTGTCCCGGAAATCCCTCAGCCGGCTCATGAGGCCGTCGAAAGGCGTTCCCGTCAGAATGTATCCCACAGAGCAGAACAGAAAGTCGTTGTCATCATCGCCTCCCGGGAGATTCGTCGTCGCCGAGGCCTCGTTCGTATAGGCGGAGTATTCACCCGTGGATGAATTATAGGCCCTGACTCGGTAATAGTAGGTCGTGTAAGGTGCCAGGCCGGTGTCCCTGTAGTAGCTGATATTCACGCCCACCCTGTAGACTTCGCTGAATGAACTGTCGGACGCCCTTCTCTCAATGATGAAACCCGTTTCGTTATCGGAGTTATCGGTCCAGTTGAGGTTGATCTGTGTGAGGCCGGCGGCGTGTGCGCTGAGGAAGGTGGGAGTCGTGATGGCGCCGGCGACGGGGATCGCGATACTGCCGGAAGCGGCTTCTCCGGCGACGGTGCTTGCGGGGACCGAAGCGGCACAACGTGCGGGAGATCCGAAGGGTTTCCTGCCGATCACCCGGTGGTCGGCGGTTTGGATTTCCGAAAGAAGCCCCTCCCGCGCATGCTGGATGTAGGCGCGGGCGCCATCGGGTGTAAAAGCGATGCCCGAGGGTTCCAGGCCGAGATCGACGGATGCCTTCACGGCCAGATCCTGCGTGTCGAGAACGAGTGTCTTCGTCGATGAAAATCCCGTCACATAAAGAAAGTCGTCGCCCGGGGCGACCCGGACACCGGAAGGACGGAAGGCGTTTCCAAAATCGATGACGGCATAAACGTTGCGGTCCCGAACGTCGATCACCGTCAGCGTTCCCTCGGCGGCGCTGGTCACGAATAGCCTGAGCCCGTCCGGAGACAGGGCGAGACCCGAGGGTTCCCTGACGGAGACGATGAGATCGGATACGGCATCGTCCGCGGTTCCGATGACTTCGATGCCGTCGCGGCAGGCCGCGTAGAGCAGGCGGCCGTCCGGGGAAATGGCGATATCCCCCGGAGAATCGCAGGCGGAGAGCGTCTTTTTCACGCTGAAATCCGAAGCCGAGATCACCAGAATCGTGTCGTCAAGGCGCTGGGCGATATACATCCATTTGCCGTCCGGCGAAAAGGCTACGCCCCGCGGGCTACGGCCAGCGGGTATCGTCACCAGGAGAGTTCCGTCGGAAGTATCGATGACGGACAGGACGTTTTCCGTACTGCTGGTTACAAAGGCGGTTGTGCCGGCGTCAGCGGCTGCGGTCAGAAAAAAAAGAATCGCGATCACGCAAGGCAAATGTCGATGGGGCGTCTTCATGCTCTGCGGTCTCACTCTGCATTGTCCGGGGGGATCTTATTCCAGCATAACACATTTCAAGATTATCCAAAAAGAGATTTCTATGGAAAATCACGAAATTAGACGGATGTGAGGCTTTTCGAATGCTAAGCTTTTGAAATCACCGGACAAACATCCTGAGGGCTGTCCGCCGTCGCCGGGGACAGGCTGTGTTGTAAGTGACGATGCCGGTGCGCGGATCGTCCGGAATCCGCACGGGCACGGGAGGTATATGGAAATCCGGGACGGGCCTGCCCGGTTGAGGGGACCGTACAGCCGCGGTCTCCCTGACCTGCAGCGGGTGCCGATGAGCGCGGGAATCCCAGGCGCTGCAGCGGCAAAATCGCAGGCCCTGCAGATGGAAAAGGCAGGGCCGTTTTCGACCCTGCCTTCGGTGATCATGGTGGAGCCGAGAGGGTTTGAACCTCTACGCCATTAACAGAAAACGACTAATGCGCTTCCCCCGTTGAGTTGCAGCCCCGTACGTTTGTCTTTGATGAAACGCGTTGTCGACAGTCATACTGCCGGCAGGTCCAATCGGCACTTGAACAAAATTCCCCCGTGGACAGGCACGGAAAAAAGGCGGGGCTGTTTCCGACCCCGCCTTCGTTGTGTCTGTCTTCCATCAGAAATGTTTCAGAAAGATCACGCCCAGGACGACCCATATGGAAACCGAAATGATGCCTCCCCAGATCAGCCCTTTTCTGAGGTGCTGCTGCTCGTTGGCGATCCTCCTGCACTCAAGCGCCCTTACCCTGAATTCTTCGCAGTCAAGAGCCGCCGGGATGCAATCACAAACGCCTGCCGGAGTGTGCCGCCCATCGCCTTCCATCAGTGCCGTGCCCGTCTCCATCATCTCGTCCACCTTCCTTCGCCGGTGATTCTGCGTCATACGAACAGTCCCCCTCACATTTCGCAATAATTGTACCAGCGGCGTTGGTGCGCAGATAACTTGTTGATATAATTCAACTTTATTTATTATTTTTTCGAAAAAAAATCGGAAAGCCAAAATAATTTGCAGGGGTATCCCTACAGCTCGAATGGCCGGAATGGGATAAGGGCCCTGAAACAAATGAAAATTCGAATGAATGATTATCCGTTCATCCGGTGGAGGAATAAGCCTTCGTTTTTTTCTTCCGACAGCGGTCAAGTCTGTAAAAAAAGGGTCATTTCCGACCCTGCTTGCCCGTACAGTTCCGCCTGCCGTCATGTGTTTTACGGAATCATTATCCGGGAAAGACAGACAACATCATGTCCCATTTTCCTTATTTGAAAAAGTAAGGTCCGATTTCCCGGTCGATTGTCAGCAGCTGTTCCTCGATGATGTTGGCCGGTAAAAGGTACGTATATTCATTTCTCACGGCCCGAACCAGCCCGACCAGCTCCCCTTTCTGGTTGAAAACCGGTTTGCCGGAATCGCCGCTTTTCGCTTTCATCCCGTAGACGGTCAGTTCCGTACTGCCGATCTCGGCCAGTTTTCCCGGACCGACCCAGTCCCATCTCTCCCCCTGTTTTTCAGACATGAAAAGCATATCGCCGGAACCCACGCTGTGGGCGAATTTGATAACATCGAGTCCGTATCCCGGATTCACCCTCACGACCATATAATCATAGAGGGCGGATTTGAAGACGGCCGTGGCCGTGCTCCCTTCCACATAGAAGGAATCATAGCCGTGGGTACCGTGCTTCGTCGTCAGGACGAGCTGATCGCGAAAAATCACACCATGGAACTGACAGGCGTTGTAATTCGTGATGGACGGACCCATGGCGACGCAACCGATCCGCACGACCCTGTTCTCGAGCTGATGCAAGATGCTGCTGACGTTGTTGTCCTGATCCGTAACTCCGGCGCTTTCTGCGGAGAAGATGAAAATCAGGATGACCGCCAAAACAAATTTCGTTTTCATCTCTGACCCTGTCCCCTTTCATTCCGGCCGTTACGGATGTTCGAACGCTATTGAAAATCCTCCGGGGTCGGAACGAACCACCCTGCCGGCGAACTTCACCTTCAGGGTTCTTTTTTCGGGACCGTGCCTCAGTTGAAAAACGACCTGGGTCGGTGTGCCCTGAGTAAGATTCGCGTCGGAGCGGAACCAGAGCCCCGAAGAGGAGATGTCCGCCACCCTGATCAGGAATGTCTTCTCTCTCACTGTGCCCGGATGGGCCAGGACGATGACGGGGTAATCGAGGTGCAGACACTTGGACATTTTATCCATGGCACTTTCTCATCGATCCGGAATGGGGATAGAATTTCATTTTCCGAATCCGGTTTAAAAATCAAGGATAAAACAGTGGATTAGACAAAAATACGAGAAAAGTATTAGATGCATTTCAGGCAGAGATGACATCCGTTGCGAGTTTGTGGATATTTTCGCTGAGGGAATAGTCGGGAAAGGGCGGAAAATCCGTGCCTGGAAAAATAGAAGGGTCAGCGGGAGCAGCAAAGAAAGGGGACAGGGCTGTTGCCCGCCCTGCCTCCTGACGGGGGCCATTGCGGCAGGGAGTTATGCGAGCCTCCGGGGGATGAAAAAATCGTCCCTCAGCCTCGCCCCATCGGGGTCGTCCCGGTTCATTTCGGCCCCCGCATCTTTCTGAACAGTTTGAAGGCAACCTGAAGGACAAGCTGGAGGGCAAGAAAGATGAGCACGGCGACGGCAAAGACGAGGATGGGGATCAATATTTTTTGCCAGGTGATTTTCACCCGGTCTATTGCGAAATAGTCCGAGACCTTCGCCAGGGGGCCGATGATGCGGGTCAACATTTCAAACCACATGGTTTTCCCCTCTCTGATGCTTCATGCCCGGGACCTTCTGCGAAACACGGGCACGGGCTCCCGGGAGGCGGGGTTTGACCGCCCTTCATGCATCAAATTTCGGGGTCTTCTGAATGCTTCTGCAAAATGCTGACCAGTTCGAAAAAGGGGACAGTCCCCTTTTTCTTCCCCAATCACCCGATGAAGAGGCGGCGGGAGGGAACCGCCAGCTGGAGGGCTCCGCGATTTTGCGGATTTCCCGGCCCCGGTAGATCACGATGCCTTCCCGCCACTCGCTGCCCAGGCCCTGCGCCACATCCCGACCGGGAAAAGGGGACTGTCCCCTTTATTTTTATGGGGGCTACTACATTCTGACCCTGTTTCCGCTTTCTGCACGTCTGTTGGGAATCCGTTAAAAAAACAAAAAAGAAGGGGTTGAAGCCCAAACGCCTGAACTTCCAACCCCTCGGATTTCTTATGGTGCCGAAGCCGAGATTTGAACTCGGACGGACTTGCGCCCACTAGACCCTGAACGCACGGTCAGGGACAGCGAGGGACAAGACGGGATAACGAAAGAAACTTAAATTTCGAGTAGTTATCCCGTTTTTCTTGCCTAAGGTGCACAAAGGAAATAGAAGGAAACGGGAGGATATTTTTTGAAAAGTAATGACCAAGTAATGACCAAAGAAGTGTTGCCTACCATGCGCATGCCACTCAATGTCCGCCATTTGCAGTACGGGACTTTTCAATCCCCCATGACGCCTGTGCAATGTCTTCAATCTTTGTAATGAATTTATCAACATTAAGGCCAGCAATGAACGCTAAAGCGAGAAAGCCTAGATTTGTAGAATCAGAAGACGATTTTGCCTCCAGTACGAGAAGACCAGCTTTCAGGAACAAAAAACTGATTGCGCCACAAACATGGCTCACCAATGGTCTTATGTAGTACCATGGTTGCCAATCATTATCCCACTGTTTCCTTACGCACGCATTAAGGTATACCCCTCGCAAGCAATATATCGCACCACCTAATCCACCGGTGAATGTGCATAGCAAAACATTTTCCAATGCGTACCACGACTCGGGAAACATACGAGTTTTTATAGTGATTAAAAAGGAAATATCGACAGCAAGCATCAAGAGAAGATAGGCAATGATTTTTTTCATTTAGATAAACCTCCCGTTACCAGTAAGTAAGCGCGGTTCTTAGCCGCCGCAATAAATTGACATGATGTGGATAGCTATTATGGAACGTCATTTTTTCAAGCCAGTTTCCCTTCATCCACTATGACCCGAAACCCGGAAGGCGTCACTATCAGCCCCACGGCGGGCGCTCCAAACGGAAGCCCCCTGAGCTGCGCAAGTGTAGACTTGTCAAGTGATGACGCCTCTCCGCCCTGAGGATGGCTGTGCCATGTGCCAAGATAGGTAAGCGTTTCACCGGATCTGTCATGAATCTCCTGAACCTTACCTCGCAGACCTTCTGTACCCAGGATGAAAGAGTTCATGGCTCTTACAGAATCAGGTGGTGCCTCGACCAGTCTGGAAATGTTGAAGCAGCGGTTGTAAAGAGATATTCTTCCCATTAATACGCCGCCCGTCTCTATTTTTCCCCAAGCGTTCATTTCCTCCAACATACGCTGCTGCACCCTTTCTGGTATCCTCACTTCCCAGCGATGCTGCCCTCTAAAGAGCAACGTTGCTATCGGCCCTGCCGCCACAAGTTTCCATGAAACACCCATCTCGTCTTCGGCAAGCTTCCCTATCCAGAGTTCACCTTCTTTGGTCATGCCGTCATTATTTGAAAGAATTTGCATGACCCGTTGAGCCATCCCGGCCGAAAATAAGGAAACTCGTGTGTCGGGCATCACCATGGTCTGTGATCCGCATCCTTGGCCAACTTCCTGGCGACTGACCGAATGTTTTCCTGAAAAAACGGCTGATAATTCCGGATCATCGACGCATTCGTCATAGAATTTGAGGACTAAGTCATTGACATTTGGATTCCTATCGAGTCCCTCAATCGCCAGTATGCCGACTTTTCCCTGACCGTACAGTATGGCATGTACTAACTTTCCGGAGAGGCGTCCAGGCGGTAGTGACGAAAGCATATCCCTGACCGCGATAGATCCTGTCGATTCAACAACGATCCGATTATCGCCGCGAAGAGGATTCGCACCTCCACTTTCCCCTCTACAAAAGTCGATAATATCTTCAGCGATTGGCTCCGCTTCAAGTCCCAGCCGTTTGATTTCTTCCGATAGCAGAATGGCTTTGGGTATGCCCGGAATTTCCGATGGTGGCACAAGCGCATGGCGCGCTGAATTATGCGGCGAGAATACAGCCCTGTCTATGAACGTAAACGGCCCGTGCCCAGATCTTGCCAGGCTCATGGCTATTTTTGATCCCACACTGCCACACCCGATATGTACAATTGAGCCACTTTCCATATTTTCTTTTACCCCGGACATTCTTCTGAGTAATTTTCCGGTTATTTTATGACGATGACCAAGCGGTATCACACGGGAATCTTCGCTGATCGTAAGGGCAGACGCTGGCAGATGTCCCATCAAATTGACAATCTTACATTCAGCCAAATAGGGAATGAATTCCAATGATGATTCATTCCCTATAAGATGATAGGGCCTCCTAACGCAAAGGATCACAAAAAGGGGCAATGTTGTTAGATTAAAAGATGCTTCTTTTGCCGCCCAACTTAGATTGTTGATCGTGCCGCTCAGCGCGTTGAAAACGCCGTAGTTCTTAGCTCTTTCATAGAGCTGTTTAAGATTCTCAACGTCATCAGGTAAATATCTCGATACAATTGACGACTCTGATCCCCAGACCAGTACCGTCAACAGCTGATATAATCGGCCGAAAGGAGTATTTTCAAAGATGCAGGAATCTGAGATCAACCGAGGAGTCACAGCCAGGGGTTTTTCATCAATAACCCACGCATAGTTAAACTGTTCCTTGTGCCACAATTTTCTAAAGGCTCTACACAGGAACACGCAGGCCCCTTCTTCCTTTTGAATACGCCCCTCAAAGCGAGAGACATCGTACAGTACGGATCCGGAGGTATAATCACGCCTTATTGGCTCCCATCCCTGTTTGGGATCTATCAAATCATCAATGGCTGCTTTGTCGAGCCAATCGGAAAGCTGATTTAGGATTTCGCTTAAACCGTCTCCTTCCTCATGGAGCAGGTCATTGAGTGAGCCATCATAGACGCAAGGGGATATGTATCGTTGCCGATCTTCAGTAAGGACCGGGTTGATGTGGGGAAGACAGCTGTTAAAATCCGGTCTCAACAGAACGCAAGGCGCTCGATAAGGATATGTAGGCGGAAACAGAAAAGTGATAGGTTCAACCGCACGGACACCCGTTTGAGTCACGCCCCTTTCAAGTGCCCGGGATGGTAAAGACACTTGCATATTGAATTCTATTTTGAATCCTCCATCGGCGTGTGATTCGGGAAGAGCGGCTGACTTCTTAATGCACGGATGGGATAGAATGATTTTGTGTGCCGAGGTCGCTTCCGCATGAATCTTACTGCTCGCCGTGTTAGTTTTCTTGTCCCGTCTCTCTTTGTGAGCCCCCCTCTTGCTCTTAGCCATGTCCCTTTGGCTCCTTTGTGCTGCCATAGATGACGGCGGGACCGGTGATGGAGACGCTCTTTTTTGAAGGCGCTTGAAACCCTTCTTTGGAAACCTTAAAAGTGAGCGGTTCGGTTTTTTTCTCGCTGGGATATTCTCCGGTGCAGTAGAATCTTTCCTCCTTTTCTTTTATGATTGAGAGGTATTCTTTTTTTGCACCCCAACAGGGTGGATCATTCTTGTCATCCTTAATGGGCTTGCTGCTCGATACGATAAAGGCTCCTTCCCGGCATTGCGAAAGCGCCGATTTCGCCTTCTGATTAACCTGGGGATTCTCGCTATCGCTCCAACTATCGTAAGAAAGGGTATGCCATGAACAATGGTGCGGCGATAGGAGAAGGTCATATTGAATCTCAGATAGCTTATTTTTTTTGCTTTGCCATAGATTTTCCCAAATATATACTTCAGCATCGCCACCGGTCAGGAACAGGCAAGCATCTTCTTTTTCATCGGCTTTGAAAGCTATCTGTAGAATTACACTCGAATGATTTTTGCTCAACTTCTCTTCTTCCGCATCTTCTTGTGGAGGGAGAGGCCCGAGTACCCGCAGGTTAATATACTGGTTTGTTTTGCCGTTGATCCGATTGAACGTCTCGTCTATTTTGACAAGGTATGATTCAAGCCCGTCTGTCTTTCCATTCTCGTCTTCGCCGATAATGAGAATGCGATCTCCTTCAAGCACGGACTTCTTCTCTTTCAATAGCTTCACCCTTCTTCTGGCCTCTGTGTTAAAGCTTTTCGCATCCTCACATAATTTGTTGCCCTTGCTTGCCCTTCTGAACATCATCGGAGATGACCATACCTCACGTATCACAATCTTCAGATCCTCTCCTTCGGGCGGGTTATAATTGTAATCACTGAGCGGTCCCAGGTGAAAATGCTTTCCTATACCCCTACAATGATCCTGATCAGCATGGCTGAGAAGAAAAACGTCTACATAGGGTCGATCCTTGCCGTCTTTCTTGAGCCTCTTCCTCAATTCCTTTATCACGTCGCAACTTGGGTCTTCCTCGTCCTCAGCACGCTCTCGCAAATTGATATCGATCAATATGGTTGTATCGTCGGCGAGGGTAATGAGGGTCATGTCCCCGTTATCAACGGGGAAGAATGTAATCGTGGATGCCATTTCTTGGGACCTCCTTACAGCATTGAATTGTGTTAAGGTTTAATTCGTTTTGTTTTTGATAAGTTTGTCACAATAATATTAATTCGTTTTTTTCTTACACATTCTACAGCCAAGGGCATATCGTTTTGAGGGACTCGAAGAATCTTTGCTCTGTTTGCCTGCGTGACCAGACGCGAAAGGGCTTGGTCAATTTTCCGAACTGTGCCGCCTCGTTCAACTTCAATTGCCGAAGTGCCGCGTATTGCATCCAAGCGACGGTTCCCTGGAATGGACACTTCAGTCCTTGCCGCGTTTCCTTTACCTGCCTTGTGCGATCTACTTTCCGACATAATTTGCTCCTTTCTATCTCATGGCTTGTCCCTGGTTCGATAACTTTTCGCTTTACATTCTGAGGTGGGAATAATATATGTACGTATAGTAACTATGTCAATATACTTTTTTTATGGATATAGTTAATTTATTTATTGTTGCATGTGATTTCAACAGCTTAGGAGGATTTTTCATGACTTGGAGCGTCGAACGTCGCCTTGAATTTATTGATTTTCGCCTTTATTGGGAAGGACGTATAAACCGAAAAGATCTTACTGAATTCTTTGATATTTCAATCCCGCAAGCATCTGCTGACCTTAGAACATACCAGTTAAAGGCCCCCCAGAATATCGATTATGACAAAAGCGGAAAATTCTATTTTGCCACTAAGCAATTCAAGCCCGTCTTCAAAGTCATTGATTCGTCTCATTATTTTTCTCAATTACGCCTGATTTTTGATAGAGTCCTTAAAAAAGAGGAATCGTTCTTAGGTATGGTACCAAGTTTCGACTCAATACCGAGTGTTGCAAGAGTCGTAGATTCGGAGATCCTCAGGAATATTCTTAAGGGCATTAATGAAAAGATGTCCATGGAAATCAATTACCAATCAATGAGTCGGGATCAATCAATCTGGCGAAAAATAGCACCACATACTCTCGCGTATGATGGATTTCGATGGCACATCCGGGCTTACTGCTATATTCACAATGATTTTAGGGACTTTCTATTGGTCAGAATACTGGAGTTAAGAAATTTGCAGCCCGCTGCAATTGATCCCTCTGCCGATAGCCGTTGGAACAACATCGTTGAAGTTAAAATAGAACCCCATCCAGGCTTGTCAGATGCCCAAAAAAAGATCATCGAAAGGGATTACGACATGAAAAATGGAGTTGGGGTCCTAAAGGTCAGAGCAGCTCTCTATTTCTATCTTGAAAAACATTTGGGGTTGGACAAAGGATGTTCACTACGGCCAGCTCATGAACAGCAGATAGTCCTGGCGAATAGAGGTGAAATCGAAGAACTTATGGCACGTTACAATTCTTAAAGAATATTTACAGTAGCGGCATATTAGCAGCTTGCAACCTTTGTCAACAAGAAAAGGGGCGGCATGGCCGCCCCTTGGTTTGATACTAGACTCACTCCTTTTGCTGCAAGTTTCTCACCATGAGGAAAATCTCCCGGTCCGTCATGGAATTCCGAAAGGTGCCCATGATGTCGAAGGAGTTCTTCAGAAAAAGGTCAGAGCTTCTCTTGTTGTCCGATCGAACGGTGCAACAGACTAGGGGAGTGAAGACCTTTTTCAGGGCTTCCTCCAGAAGGAACCTGCCGACCCCGCTTGTCCTGTATTCCTCCTTGACGAACAGGTGCTTTATTTCCGTCATGTACCATCCTCGCTCCACCAGGGAGACGCAGCCCGCTATCCTGCCGTCCTTAAGCGTGACGTAATAGCGGCCCTCGAATACGGCGAGGGAGTGGTATCCCTCGATGATCTCCCTGATCCGGAAGATGGTCGCCCTCTTGATTACTTTCTTGAATAGAAGCTTCATAATTCAATCTCTCCTTTCAGCCGGCAATTGATCCGGCCCTGAAAAACGTCGGAATCCCCGTTTCCGAAAAGACTCCGCTGATTACTGCTTGACTGCCGACTCCCGCGATGCTGACGTGCTCCGCCCGGGATCTCCGGATCAAAAATGCTTTCGACGCCTTCGCTCCAGACAAGCCTGCTCGTGTGCCTCAGTTCGCGGACCGGCTCCACTTCGAACTCCCCGTCATCGGCGACCCGGTACAACCGGTAAGGGACCGCTTCGAACTTGGTGACCTTTCTGAGATCGCCCAGGGCGCCCCGGAGGATGCTCCAGGCATCCGCGAAGATCTCCGGGGTCGAGCAGAACCACCGGCCCAGGTTGAGCCGCCTCGCGTCGATGACCGTGAGCGGCCTGTCCGGGGATCTCCAGAGGTAGACCGCCTTCTCGAAGCCATTCAGGTACGCGAAGGCGAAGTCTGCCATCGGGGAGATGAAATTCGTGACCTCCTCGATGGCGTCGATCACTTCGTATCCCTGGATCTGAAGTTTCCCGATCGCCCCAAGAGCGACGGCCGAATCCACGTCGTGGTTCCGGACGCCGTAATCCCTGGCGATCACTTCCTTGTCGCCGACGATGCCGTTGTGAACGCCGAAATTCCACTTCCCGGCGCCGACCTTGACGGCGAAGGGATGGGCGTTGCGATCGTTCACGGCCCCGGCTGTCGCGAAGCGGTTGTGCCCGAGGGCGTTGCCGTACTTCCTGTTGAAGAGGAAGGCGCAATGCCCCCTGGCGACGAAAGCCTTGCCCCGCAGGGCCTTCTTGGACATGAAAAAATCACTGGCCGACGTCTGGACGACGAGCCCCGTGGAATGTTGCCCTCTCACCTCGTCGGCGATACAGAGCGCCTGCAGGAGGACGGAGGTCTTCCACGAGGACCGCCCCGTGAACCCGAATATTCCGCACATGGCTTACCTCCCTTCTGCGCCGGTTTCCCGCCTGAGTGCGGTCAGGAACCTGGCAATGTTGACGGTATGGAGGCAGTACTTGTTCGATCGGAACGTCCGGCAGGTGCAGGTAAGCGTGTCGTCGGGGTTGAGAATGACCACGTGGATCAATTCGCTTCTCCGGCTCCGCACCTCCCAGGAACTGCTCACCAACCCGTGGATGAGCTCGCTGTCGGAGAGAGAGGCCGACGGGATGCGGCCCGCGAGATTCATAACGGAGTTTGCCGGCAGCGCCGGGGCTTCCGATGCCGAGGGCGTTCTCCTTTCCTGGTGATAGCGCCTTAGGGCGCCGTCATACCTGACTTCCTCCTCGATGCCGTCCAAATCGATCTCCTGGTTCGTCCAGGCGTGCGACGGGTTGGTCTCGGCGTCCCTTGTCCAGTATTGGAACCTGGATACCAGGTATTCCCGGGCCTCCCTGAGGAGGGAAGTTGCCGAGCGGTTGAGCCCGATCGCGTCCAGGACGCCCTCGATCGACAGGTCGGTCATCGCCCCGTGCGTGAGCCCCCTCTTGACGGAATCCGTCAGCTTGAGGAGAAAAACGATCCAGGGAATGATCTTCTTCGCTTCATAGGTGCCGTTATGGAGCCTGAACTCGACGGTGTGGTAGAGACCGTACGACGAGAGATTCAGGCTGTGGTAGCGGTCGAGGTGGGTCGCCCCATAGGAAGCGAGCTGTTTCAGGTACTCGCGGTCTACGGGACGGCAGTAGGAATTGTTTCTCCTGGAGGGGGAAACGAGGCCCCAGACCACCTTGCGCTCGATCCTGGCCCAGATCTTGGCCAGCTCCAGCATGTCCCGCCTGTCCCAGTTGTAGGCGTCGATGTGGACGTGGGTCCCGCAGGACGCGTTCACGCCGGCCCCCGCCTCCTTCCAGGCGTCGAGGGCTTTCCTGAGCAGCTGGAACCCGTAGGCACCGAAGAGCTTCGGCGTGACGAGCTCCAGCGGGGAGTACCCGGCGAGCCCGTTGACCGAGCTGTCGGGAACGATCTTCCACTCGTTCATGAGCGCGTGAGTATAGCCGAGGCTCACGGTCGAGATCCCCGCGTCTGTGAGGCTACGACCGAGCCCCTCGATACCATGGGAACTCCGGACAAACCCCTCGAACTCCACCCCGAAGGAATAGATGGGAAGGAGACTCACGGTGCCGTGCTCCTTCAGGAGCTCTTCGTATTCCCGGTATTCCACGCCCTGCTTGTTCAGCATATCGCGAAAGATGAAGTACGCCTGGGCGTCCGTGAGGTGCTCGGAGCACTCGACCCCGAGCCGCTTCATGGCGATCAGTTGCCAGTCGGTCGGCTTGGGGGGATCTTTTAAAACTTCCATAGGATTTTGATCCAGGTATTCCTGGATATGCTTGCAGGCCGCGAATCCGTGCCCGTTCCGGACCTCCTTCTGGCGAAGGAAGGAAAGGCAGTTGCATGAATAGCTGCCGTCGGAGTTGCGGTAGATGTTGTACTTGCCGTTGTAATTGGCGGACGTGACGCTCTGGGCGATCTCCCGGCCCGGCCGGTTGTCTTGATGCCGCAGGCGCTTCCGGTCCAGGTTGATGGCCCCGCAGGAGGGGCACTCGATCGTCTCCCTTCCGAGGACCAGTCCGCATCCGTGGCAGGACCTCTCCGGGAGACATTGACTTGACGTTTCATCCCTGGCGGGAAGTCCCGCCCGGGAGTTATATTCCGCTGCTTCCGCGCTTCTTGAGTCTGGCATATTTTCCTCCTTCGGGCATGCAGCCGTCCGGAGGAAGAGGGGGTTCCCTCGACCGCTGGAGACTGCATGCCCTGATTGTTTCGTCAGGGTTCATCCCAGCGATGCCGGGGGACTTGCTTTCGATTTCTTCTTACATGACGGGGACCATGTCTCCGGCGGGAGCGAGCGCCTCCGCGACCGGGTAAATCGCGTTGGCGAAGTTCTTCTTCTCGCCCATGGCATAGTAGAGGTTGATCTTCATGCCCTTCACCAGTTCG
>Ga0302237_1000698_pt1 | contig 27813 bp, 27 predicted proteins | sample AAG_UR_Ala_MG_FD_193530 | JGI IMG/M metagenome (GOLD analysis project Ga0302237, IMG submission 193530) | Enriched activated sludge microbial communities from anaerobic digester in WTTP, New Holstein, Wisconsin, United States - AAG_UR_Ala | ecosystem: Engineered > Bioreactor > Anaerobic >... | reverse complement strand
GCCCGGCGGCAGGGCAACGGCAAGCAGCAGTCATCGGCTCGGAAAGGGCCCCGATGCCGAACGTCCGCCGCCACGCCAGGCACCAAACTCGCGGCCACCACCCACAGTGTGTATTTCTTGACTCCCGCACGCTTGCGGAAAGGACACCGATGTTCCAGAAGGAACTGTACACCTCGGTGATCGCCTATAATCTGGTGGCGCAATTCCGTCGGCAGGCGGCGAAGCTCGCCAAGGTCAAGCCGCGCCGCCTGAGTTTCAAAGACGTTTGGACGACGCTGAAGGACCGGTTGTTGCTGTAGTCGGCGTGCGGTGTCGAGCAATGGCTGGAGCGTTACGCCGAAGCTCTGAACCGGGCCTCGCAGAAGAGGCGTCCCCAACGCAAGTCACCGAGGAGCTATCCCCGGAAAGCCCATCCTCGGCGTCCCAAGTCCACCAAGTTCGAGAAAGGCCAACGGAAGAAGAAGTCTGCGGTTGAAGAACCCCCTCCTGTGGAACCTAAGTAAGTGGCATTGGGCTAACGCCCGCCGCTCGCCGGATCTTCTGGACCGCATGATTGTCGTCACTTTGCCGCGTAGTGCAGCTCCAGGGTCAGCGGCTCGCCCGGCTCGCGCAGCGTCACCGAGTCGGCGTTGAACGTATCCAGGGGCTTGCCGCCGAGCAAAACCTGCTGGATGGGTTTGCCTTCGGGATGGCGGACGAACACTTGGATCTCCTCGGGCGGATTGCGAGTCGGCGGGGTCAGTTGGACCGTCATGCGGCCCTGGTCCACGGCCGACTGGATCGTGTAGCTCGCCGGACCGAACATGGTCGGCGCGTTTTGAACGTCCACGCACTGACCCTGTTTCAACCAGTGCTGCGGCACCGCCTGGGCCAGGATCAGACGCTCGCCTGCTTCGCGCACGAGCATCATCCGCAACAGCTTCAGTTGCTGGGTGCCTGAGCGGAGATGCGGCAGCGTCGGCGCGTTGCCGCCGGATTCGATCCGCGTGCATTCCACGCTGCTGTACGTGCTGCGCGACATGCCGTAGGCCAATGAGCCGTACAGTCCGAGAATCGCCTTCTTGGGCTCGCCTCGCTTGAGCATTTCCAGCCAGTAGCCGTAGGTGAAGCCGTGGTCGATATAGTCAAAGAACGTACACGTGCCCGCGCACAGGCCTCCGCGTTGCTCCAGAGCGCTGATCAGCAACGTGGCGTGGGGATCGCTGGCCGGAAGGAACTCGGTGTCCAGGATCAGGCTGGCGAACAGGCTGTAGTAGCCGGTTGAGCCATAATTGGCCCGCTCCAGCCAGGCCCGCGAAGCGGGCAAGATGGGCAGCAGGCGCTGACCTTCGTGTTCGAACGCGGACCGCCGCATGGCCGCTTCGATGTCCTGGCGATAGGCGGCGGCCTCGGCAGCCGTTCGTTCCGCGTCGGCCTCGCGTCCGACCGTGCGCAGGCAGCGCGCCCCCGCCTCCAGTCCCACGCACAACGCGGTGTCTGACAAAAAGCTGAAGTCGGGCTCCGGATAATCGCCGCTGGGCTGGTACTTGATCATCCCGTAGTTGGGCGCGCCGGGCGTCTGCCCCTCCTTTTCCTTGGCCCGCCGGGCAATGGACCAGTTGGCGATCCGCACGATCGTGTCGGCCGCGCGTGCCAGCCACGCTTGATCCTGCGTATAGCGGTAGTGGTCTTCCAAGGCCACCAGCAGCGTGCCCGAGTCGGACAGCCCGAAAGCCGTTTTCAACTCGCCGTCCGGCTGGACCAGCGTGCAGATCGAATCGAGGTACTTGCCCGCCTCGTCCGAGTAGCGGTACATGTCGAAGGCCCGGCAGGACTGGATCGCCGCGATCCCCCACACCAACTCGTAGAAGCCTGATCCGTCATGGGGAAAATAAAGTTCGCCCTCCTTGTCCACGTTGGTGAACAAGTACGCCAGCCAGGCCCGGTGGGCGTCGTTCACTCGCTGCTCGGGCACGCGAATCGTCATCGCCCGTGCCAGTCGATCGCGCCACGCCCGAGCCGCCTCGCCCAGGCAACGGTCGAACTCTTGGGGCTCAATCGTTTCCACGCCTTGAAAGCCACCACAAAACGGCAACTCGGCGCGGCGTGTCCGCTTCTCGAACTCGGGCGAATCCTTGGTGATTTCCGTGTCGGGCACGATGCCGTCGCGGGGAATCCGCAGGCACAGACGCCGCTCCTCGGCCGGGGCCAGGTCGAACTCCCAGCTGCCAAGCGGCACGACGCGCTGCTTCCTTCCGCACACGGCCTGCTGAGCCAATTCGACTCGGACCGCCGCGTCGGTCGAGTTCTTCATTTCCATTCCCACGTAGGCCCACAGTCGGCCGTCCGGGTCCATGCCCTGCGACCAGGCAAACAGTGTCTGGCGATACGCGACGCCCTGGAACGTGAACGGCACGATGACCATTGGCAGGTAGCCGTCGATCAATCGCTTCGCGTCCGGCGGATTGCCGTGCCCGTATCGCGTCTTGGGCGCCTGCTTGCCGAACAGGAAGTAGATCGTCGCCTTGTTCTCCGGCGCCGCCCAAGGGTAAGCCTCGCCGCGGCCCGGCTTGTCCATCTGGTAGTTGTTCAACTCCATCTCGCCGCCCGCGGTAACCACGAACTCCCGCGCGCTTTCCAGCACCCCCAGCGCCTCGCGGGGCGACTGGAGCATGGGGTAGTGCCGCGCCACCGACTCGAATGTCGGATCGTGCGGGGCCGCTAGCTCGACCTGGGCCACAGGGTCCGGACCGCGGTGCATCTTCTCCGGGGGAATCTTCCAGGGCTGGGCCATCGACCCGTCTGCCAGCAGAATCCACGCAAAGACCGTAACCAGCCAGCCAATTCTTGCGACCATGTCAGTGCTCCTTGGTCAGAGGGGGGAATCCGGTGGGTAGCCCGATACAAGATTCGCAATTGCGACATCCGCGACGATTGTACACAATAGGGTTAGGCTTCGTGAACGAGTTCGAAACGACCGGCGGTCCCTGGCCGCCGTCGCCGCTCGCGGAGACGCTTTCCCATCTCCCTGCCGTTGCGGGCTACGAGATCAGAGGCGAGTTGGGGCGGGGCGGCATGGGCGTCGTCTACCGCGCGTTTTCCGCCAAACTGAATCGCACCGTGGCGCTGAAGGCATTGCCGCGAATCGATCCAATTGCTCTGCAGCGATTCAAGCAGGAATCGCGCGCCCTGGCCGGTGTGAACCACCCCAACTTGGTCACCTTGTACGAGCTGATTTCGGACGGCGAAACGTGGTTTTTCTCGATGGAGTTGATCGAGGGAGTCGGTTTCTTGCAGTACGTCCGATTGGGCATCGGTGGCGGCGAACCGGGTGCGCACGCGCCGGCGGCGGGCGAGACGCTCTCGCCGTTGCGCTGATTCGCCTTCGCCGCGGCCTGACACAGCTGGTGGCGGCGGTTGCCTCGCTCCACAAAGCGGGGGTGCTGCACCGGGACATCAAGCCCTCGAACATCTTGGTGACGGCCGAAGAACGGCTGGTTCTGCTGGATGTCGGCCTGGCCGCCGAGTTAGGAGGCGCGGAAGCCTATTTGAGTTCCGACAGCGGCCTCGTCGATACGGTGGCTTACATGTCGCCCGAACAAGGTTCCGTGGACGCCGTGACGCAGGCCAGCGACTGGTATTCGGTGGGCGCGGTGTTGTACGAAGCGCTCACCGGCCGCGTGCCGTTTTCCGGCGGCCCGTTGGACGTGCTGTTCGAGCAACGGCAACGGGCCCCGCCGCCGCCCAGTGCGCTGGTCGCGCCGGTTCCGGAGGACCTCATCGTGCTCTACGCAGCTTCGCAATTCTCGCGGTGCATCGAGAAATGCCAACAGGCGATCGACCTGTTGGACCGCACCGGCGATTTCTGGGAAGTGAACATGGCTCGCTACCAGGTCGCTGCCAGCTTCTATCGTTTGGGCGATCTGCAGCGCGCCCAAGAGGAAGCCCAGAAGATGTATCACTCCGGCTTGGAACTGGGAGACGTACAGGCCTCCGCCTTGGCCGTGGACATCCTGTCCAAAGCCGGTTGCGGAAAGCTGCCGCGCGAGATGATCCAGGCCGAACTGGACCGCCCGCGCGGTACCGATGCGCAGACGACGTCTCAAATCCTGCAAGCGGAGGGCGTGCGTCTGCTGGCCGAAGACGATTTCCGAGCCGCCGCCGCCGTCTTCCGACAAGGTTGGGAAATCGCCCGCCGGGCAGGAACGAAGAACACGTACGCCATCCCCTGCCTTCCCTGGTTGGCCACGGCGCTCCGCCGGGAAGCGGAAAGAATACGCCAGACGGATCCGGCCCAGAGCCGCCGCTTGCTGCAGCAAGCACAACAGGCAGCGATCCACGGCCGCCGGTTGGCGCGCAAGTTCCGCAACGACCTGCCCCCCTGCCTCCGCGAACTCGGCCTGATCTCCTCCGCCCTCGGACGCGATCGCGCCGCACGGCAGTTCTTTCACGAGAGCCTGGCGGTCGCCGTCGAACTGGACGCCCGCGATGAACACGAACAGGCGTCGCGGGCCAGCGCGGAACTGGACGCGAAACGGCACGCTCAACCCGCTGGCCCCGACTGCTCATGAGCCCGGGATCTCGCGACACCGCGCCCCGCCAAAGTAGCCATCACACTCCGTGTGATGATCGCCAAGAAACACCCGACACGTTACTCCGTGTGATGATCGCCAAGAAACACCGGCCTCTTGTTTCTCGAATGCTGCTTAGCGCGAATCACTCATGAACGCGTCGACTTCGGACGCCGCCTTCAACGGGTACAGCAAAGCGGCGAAGCCCGACTCTGCCAGCAATCCCACCAGGCGGGAGAGAACCGCGCAGATCGTGGCCGCCCCGGCGCCAAACGGCCCCGACAACAGCGTCATCACCACGTACTCGCGGACGCCGAGGCCGCCCGGCACCATCGACATGAATCCGAGCACGAGCGACAGCGCGGCGCAGGCCGTCAGCGACGGCCAATCCTGCAACTCGACCGGCCTCGCCGTAAGCGTTGGAATCGCGCGCAGCGTGAGCCACAGGCTGAGCCCCATCAAGGCCCAGCCTGCCACGTTGATCACCCAGCCGAACAGCATCAGCCGGTAATCGAGTCCGGCCAGCGCGCGATCGATGTCGGGGTTCACCTTCTTGGCTCCGACGATCTTGACCAATCGCCGAAAGACCGGCGGCACCGTCGGCCCGCCGATGCCGACCATCAACCCGACGGCCACCAATACCAGCCACATCTGGTCCCGGTACAACACGCCCAAGATCGCCGCCGCCGTGAACGCACCCACGGCCATCATGGTCAGCGTTTCGACGAACACCGCAGAGACGGCCACCGACGTGTCCACGCGGGGGCTGCGGATCATTCCGCTGCGGATCACGACGACCAGCGTTTTGCCCGGAAAGTACTTGCCCAGGTGTCCCGTGTAGTAAGCGCGCAGCGAATCCAGCCAACGAGGCCGCTGGCCCATCGCCTGCATCGTGCGGTGCCAAAAGACCCAGCACGGCGCGGTCGCGGCCAGATAGACCACGCCGGATGCCAGGAGCCAGCCGAGATGCACCTGGTTCAACGCAAACTGTTTGGCCTGAAGTTCGCCAATCGCCTTGTCAACCGTGTGCCAGATGCCGACGCCGACCAGCACCAGAATCAGCAGACGTACTGAATGCTTGGCGGTCTTGACGATTCGGTCCCGTCGGGAAGGAATTTCAGAATTCAAGCGGCCGCCTCCTGCATGGGCCATCGTGGCGCATCCCAACCCTACGGGGACGAATCCGATTTCTCGCCGGCCGAGGACAGCACCGAGCCAGGCATGGTGAAGTGTTTGTAGATCGGCAGGTGGCGGTAGTAGACTTCCAGCAGGTAGATGCTCAGGCAGGTCGTGTACAGCCGCCCGCCGTGGTTTCCCCAGCGATCGTTGGTGGGGTCCCAGCTGCCCTGTTCCCGGCCAGCCTGGACCTGGTGCTCCGGAACCGCTTGCCGCATGACCTTGTTCCACGCCTCCCAGTCCTTACCGCCCATGTGGTGCAGGACCTGAGTGGCGTAGTACCAGTAGTACAGATCCTGTTCCTCGTAGTTGATCCGGTTCCGCAGCAGGTAATCCACGCCGGTGCGCAGCCGCGGTTCGTCGTGCGGCCAGCCCAAGTACTGGCGGCACAGGAGCGCTTCGGCCGTCATCGACAGCAGCGGTTCGCCCTGAGGCTGGTAGGCGTAGGAGCTGCCGTCCTTCGTGGCGCTGTCCAAGTACTTCCTGATCCCGTCCAGTGTGGGGCTTTGCACCGTCAAACCCGCCATCAATCCGCTCTGCAACGCCATCACGAACCAGCCGGTCACCGACGTGTCGCTGTCCTCGCGCGGGACGTACCGCCAGCCGCCCATCGGCGATTGGGCCTTGGACGCGTAATCCAACGCCTTCTGAGCCGCCTGGCGATACCGCGGATCCTTCGTCATGCCGTACAACTCGCACAACACGATCGTGGCCTGAGCCTGCGAGTACAGCCGGTGGTTGAAGCCGCCTTCGCGAAAAAAGTTGCCGTCCGCGTCCTGCATCCGAACCAGCGCATCAACGCCGTTCTCGACGTTCCGCCGGTACTTGCCCGACTTGTGCGTCTGCCCGTTGCCCTGCAGGGCCAGCAGCGCCATCGCCGTGGCGGCGAGTTCATTCTCGTAGCCGCCGCCGTCGCTGTAAGGCCCTTGAAGACTCCACAGTCCCGTGCGGGCGTTCTGCTGCCGGACCAGCCACTCCAGGCCCCGTTGGACAGCCCCTTCGGTCGTGGCGTTACCCCCATAGGCGCCCAACAAGGCCTCCTTGGCCCCCTTCTCGCGGCCCGTCAGCGCCAGCCCGATCGACGGCGCGACCATGTCGCTGACCGAATGGACCGCATCTAAGCTCAGCAGACTTGGGTCCAGTTGCGGCGGCGCGGCAAAGGGATCGTCCACCTTCAGCAAATCGAAGGACAACGCAGGCTCCTTGATGTCGGGCAATTCCATCCGGCCCAAATCTTGCAGGATGTCCTCTTCCAGCTGCAGCCCTTCGGTTTCTGCGTAAATGGCTTCAATCTGGACCTTGTTTTCCCGGTTGGCGGAGAGATAGAAGACGCCCATCAGGATCAGGGCGATCATGTGGACGACGCCGCTGACCAGCCACGGCGGCGCCGCTCGCACCGCCTTTTCGGTGACCTCCTCCGACTCCGCCTCCTCGTCGCTGTCGGTACGGATCGCCGGCGCGCCGATGGCAAACGCGGCCATCGGGTCTGCGTCCAGGGGAAGCGGCTGAGCGGGCGTGGGTGGCGAACGGTGGGGCGCCAACCCACCGGTGGCAAAGTCTGCGTTCAAGGGAAGCGGCTGAGCGGGGGTGGACGCCGTACTCGCCGTCCCGGCGGTCGCAGAACGCGAACTGGACTTGCGCCGCTTCGATGTCGCCTTGGCCTTGGCCGAAGCCGCGTTGACCAGCGCGACGTAGCCCGTGGACGACGGCGGCGCCACCTGGACGGGACTCGGCTGGGCCAAGGGAATCGGCCGCGCGGGCGCGGTCGCGCCGTGGGACCGAGCCGGGACGCCTTGCGGAGTGGGGCTGGGAACCGGAACCGCTTGCGGCCAAGCTGTCACCGCGACGGGCAGAACCGACGGAGCTTGCGAGGACACGCCCAGCGGAACAGTCGAAGTCGCCACGGGCACACCCCCTGCCGCATAAGGGTCCCCGGCAGCCGACGGCGTCCCTCTGGGGGACAGTACCTCCTGCGGCGGCAAGACCGGCTGAGCCCTAGGCAATTGCGAATTCTGCTCACGACCGGCCATCGACAAGCCACCCCCCCCATACGCAAGCAGGCTTGCGCGAAAAAGCCCGGCAAGAACCGCCGGGCAGCGTCTTGAGCGACCCGAAGAACACCAACCGCTCCGTCCTGGCCTGGATTCCAGCGCGCCCCGAATCGCCCACCTGCCGCGGGTGGTTTTGCAGCCCTCGCCCAACAACCACCCCCCTGCGATGAGTCTAGCAGTCTGAAACGTATGCGCCAAGCAAAGAAGTCATTGGCACTGCGAAACTTAGATCCCCCCTCTCGACATTCGCGGCGTGTCCGCTATATTATTGCCAAGATCGACGCGGGGTGGAGCAGTCCGGTAGCTCGCGAGGCTCATAACCTCGAGGTCACAGGTTCGAATCCTGTCCCCGCAACTTGACCCCACCAGAGCGAAAATACCGCTACCCACGGGTTAACGCACCAAGCCGAGGCTCGACGCCCCGGCTTTTTTCGTTGAATCCCAAGTTCCTGCAACGGGTTACGATCGGCCGTTTGTCTCGGCTGTCTGTCTCTGCGTCGAAAACAGAGACATTCCAGCTCACCCCTCATTGGTGCTGATCCCGCCTCCAGGACGCCAAAGTCTCGGATGTCTCTTTTCCGGGTTATGACCCACTTTCCGGCTCCCTATAGCGAGCCGGAAAGTCACATTCCGGCTCGCGAAGGGAGCCGGACACTCTTCGAAAAAGACGAGCGACCGCACCGTCCTCGTCAGCCCACCATAGCCACCGGCATCAGGAAGTCCGCAGCCCGCGCCAGTTGCACGTTCTGGCAGCGATCCAGATAGAACTGCCGGGGTTCTTCCCGGCTGAGGCACAGGGCCAGAAAGCGGTCTTTGCCTAGGAATCGGATCGGGCTGACCACTCGGCGAGTGATGGCTCCCTTTGCGTCGCAGTAGTCGAATGTGACGACCAGGTCGTCGGATTGATGTATGGCTCGGTAGATTAGTTGACGCATGTTCGGGCTCCTCTTGGACTGACAAGACAATTATCCCGGCGCGGCGTGACACGGTTGGTCCACCGCGAAATGTCTCGATCGACGCGGGGGTGGCGGGCCGTTTCTCCGGGCAACACGTGGCCACGTGGCGGCGTCCGAGGTCCGGTTGCGGACGATTTGGCCGGGATCGGTCCCCCAACGCGACACGGGCCAACGTGGGCCACGAGGGCGGGGATCATCGGCCAACCGGCGACAAGACCACTTGGACCTCGGACGCTTCCGCGTGGCGCCTACCGCAAGTCCGGCCGCGTTGCCTCAAGCTACCGCCCCCAGTTCGGCACGCAATCGCCACAGAGCTTGGTTTCGCCAACGACGAATTGCCTCCACGCGGACCCGCCATCGGGCCGCGATTACCGAATCCGGCTCGGCCCTGAGGAAATGCTGCTCAAAGGCCATACGCTGTCGCCGATTGCAGCGTGACAAGGCGACAACGGCGGTCGCGAAGGCTTCCTCACGCACCAGCCGCTCAAGCGGTGGCTCGGCTTCCCTTGGGTCGGGAAGTCGTGACGGATTCACGGAGCAATAGCTGAGCGTGCCTGCCCGCCGACGTGCGGTGTGCCGCTCCTTTTGCCACTGGCGGCGTGCGATGGCACGGATACGGCGCTGTTGAGGCTTCGTCCAGTCGATCTCCGAGGTATCCAGCTGGAGACACTGGACCCAGACTTCCTGATACAGGTCCTCGACGCCGTGTCGTCGGGCCATTTCGGCGATCCACGGCTTACACTGTTCGATCTGCTGCGCTCTGAGGGTGTTAATCGTGCTGTCCATCTGATCCTCCTACCGCGGCCGCCTCCCAGGAGGGACCGTCGCCTGGAGCTGCCCGGGCGGACGGCAAGCCTCGAAACGACGCTGGAAGGCGAAACGGGAAAGAAGGTTGCTCCGATCGGCGGTGAGCCAAAGGCTCAGCGGAGCACCGGCCGCACCCAGGCGGCGGAGGGTAGCGACCTCCGTGATGACAGGCGATCCGTCGTAGATACTCAACTTTTGGCCGGCGCCGTGACACGTCTGGTCAAGCGGCGCGAGTTCTTTTCCAGCCACGCCAACGGCGGGGGCGCTGGCCGTGGTGACGTCGTACGAAAGTCGCCGCAGGACGCGACCTGGGCGAAAGGGGGCGTCGTCGGCGCACGACCCACCCGACTTCAATCACGTGGTCTGTTCCGACGCGCGCTCCGCAGGGGCTGCAACGCAAGAGCCTGCGTGTTAAACTGCCGCCTGCGTCGCCACCGAGGAGTTGAACGTTCCAATCCGAATAGAGCCGCCAGGGGATTGTCGTGCCGATTGAACGGAAACCGCTATTTCGCCCTGACGTAATGCACCAGCATCTGGTCGCATTCCAACTGCCGGAACGCGTACAGACGTTCCGTCCGAAGCTGACGCACTGGGCTGACCTGATCGCGTCTGGCCGGGCCGACAAGCTGAACGAGAAGGAACTACTGCCCGACTTCCTGACGGATTTCTTCGTCGAACTACTGGGTTACACGCGGCCCGCGGATGGCGGCCAACGCTACACGCTGTCTCGCGAAAAACACGTCCAAGTAGACGGCAAGTACGCGGATGCCGTACTTGGGGACTTCAACGGCCACGAACGGCCCATTCTGGCCGTGGAAGGCAAAGGCACGAAGGATCCGCTGGATCGTCCCTGGGCCGGGCGGAAGATGTCGGCGGTGGATCAAGGCTATCGCTACGCCATCAACTTGCCGTGCGATTGGATTGTAATTACCTCGATGCGGCAGGTGCGGCTTTACTACAAGGGTGCGGACCAACTGACCTACGAACGGTTCGACGCCGAGGCGCTGGCCGACAACGAAAACATGCTCCGTCAGTTTGTGTACTTGCTCGGCGCCGAGCGCGCGGTCCCAGCGGAGGGACGCTGCCATCTGTACGCCTTGCTTGCCGAGTCGGAAAAGGTCGGCCGGGAACTGACCAAGAAGTTCTACGTCCAATACGGGGATATGCGGCAAGACGCCTTTGCCCGGCTGTGCCAGGATAATCCCCAGACGCCGCCCAAGACCGTCTTGTCATCCACGCAGAAGTTGCTGGACCGCGTGCTCTTCTGTGCGTTTGCGGAAGATCGCGGTCTGCTGCCCGTCGACACCATCCGCAAGGCGTATGAGCACCGCGACCCGTACCATCCGCGGCCAATCTACGACAACTTCCGCGGGCTGTTCCAGGCCATCAATGGCGGCAATGCGGCGTTGGGCATCCACGCCTACAACGGTGGCCTGTTCGCCGAAGACGCGAGTCTGGACGGCCTGCAAGTGTCGGACGAGGTCTGCGGTTATTTCCGTGACCTGGGCGACTATGACTACAGACCGCCCCATCAAGCCGCCGTGGCGACGGGCAAAGGGACGCTGATCGACGTCGACATCTTGGGCCACATCTTCGAGCAGTCGATCACCGACCTGGAACGGCTGCGCAACGAATTGGACGGCGTGGACGAGCCCAAGTCTCGACGGAAGAAGGAAGGGGCCTTCTACACGCCGTCGTTCATCACACGCTACATCATCGAACAAGCGTTGGGCGGCGTGCTGCGGGATCGTTTTGAGAGACTGCGACAGAAACAGCAGGAGGTGGCTCGCGGCACGGCTCGCAGCACTCTGGCCGATCCGACGGTGTACGCGCTGGACAAACTGAAGAAGCCAGAGCGCACGGCGCTGGTCGAGTTCTGGGAAGGATGGCAGGACGAATTGGCCGCCATCCGCCTGTTGGACCCGGCGTGCGGGAGCGGTGCGTTCCTGATTCAGGCGTTCGATCAACTGTACGCCGAGTATCAGGCGTCGAACGACCGGTTGAAGGAACTCGGCGTGAACCGTCCACTCTTGGATCTTGACAAGCGGATTCTGCAGGACAACCTCTACGGCGTGGATTTGAACGACGAGGCAGTCGAGATCTGCCGGCTGAGCCTGTGGATCAAGACGGCCCATCGGGGCAAGCCGCTGACCAGCCTCGACCGCACAATCTGCGTGGGCAACAGCATCGTTGCCGATCCGGCGGTCGATCCCAAGGCATTCGACTGGCAACAGAACTTCCCCGAAGTGTTTCGCGACGGTGGCTTCGATGTGGTTGTCGCCAACCCGCCGTACGTCCGGCAGGAGCTTTTACAGCCGAGCAAGCCGTACTTGGAAACAGCGTATCGGACCTACCACGGCATGGCCGACCTGTACGTGTACTTCTACGAGTTGGGGTTGCGGCTGTTGAAACCGGGTGGCCGGTTGTCCTTCATCGTGACGAACAAGTGGATGAAGGCCAACTACGGCGAGCCGCTGCGGCGGTTCTTCGGCGAGCACGCCTGGATCGAGTCCGTCGTCGACTTCGGCCACGCCAAACAGATTTTCGAGGACGCCGACGTGTTTCCGTCGATTTTGGTCGCGCGGCGACCGACGGACGAACCGAAGCCGACCGCGGCCCGGCTATGTTCGATTCCGCGAGAACAGCTGCGGATCGACGACCTGAGCCGGCAGATCGAAGAGGAAGGAGTCGAACTCTCGCTTGCGCGGTTCGGTGCCGATGCGTGGCAGTTGGAGCCAGATGCCGTTTTGAAGCTCTGTGAACGGATCCGCAACGAACGCGTCCCTATGGGCGAGTTTGCTCGCGCAAATCCCGCTCGTGGCATCCTCACAGGCTTGAACGAGGCCTTCCTGATCGATACGGCGACCAAGAATGCATTGGTTGAAGCGGACGCCAACTGTTCAGGGATCATCAAGCCCTACGTGCGCGGCCAGGACATCGACCGCTGGACCTCCGGCTGGGCCGGTCTGTGGATGATCGTCTTCAAGTCGAGCGGCGACCACACGTGGCCGTGGTCCGACGCGGCGGAGAACGCCGAAGATGTGTTCCGCCGGACCTACCCCAGCATCCATGCTCGATTCAAGCCGTTGGAGCCCGCACTGCGCAAGCGGCAAGATCAGGGAAAGAACTGGTGGGAGCTGCGTTCGTGTGCCTATTGGAATGAATTCGAGCGGCCCAAGATCGTGTACCAGGAAATCCAGTTTCACCCCAGCTACGCATTTGATCGCGCTGGGATGTTCGGAAACAACAAGACGTTCTTCGTGCCGTGCGAAGACCTTTACCTCCTCGCCGTCCTGAACTCGCCCCTCATGTGGTGGTACAACTGGCGGTACCTGCCGCACATGAAAGACGAGGCATTGTCTCCAGTGGGGTTCCTGATGGAAACACTGCCGATCGCACAGCCGACCGATACCGTCCGCGAGAGGACGGTACAGGGTGCCCAACGTCTCATCGACATTCGGCAGGCCGAACAGACGCTGGCCCGGGACATCGTGGATTGGCTCCGCGTCGAGCACGAAATCGAGAAGCCAACCACCAAGCTGCAAACACCGCTGGGGCTGGACTCCGACGCCTTCGTGGGCGAAGTGAAAAAGGTGCGCGGCCGGGCCAAGCCTCTGTCGGCGGCGGCATTGAGGAGCTTGCGGGATGAGCACGCCCGCACGATCGAACCGAGCCGTCAACTGATCGCCGAGGCGGCGAGGCTGGAGCGTCAGCTCGGCGATTTGGTGAATGAGGCCTATGGCCTGACGTCCGAGGAAGTGGGCCTGCTCTGGGACACCGCTCCGCCCCGAATGCCAATTGCCGATCCGCGAGGAGTTGGCCGCTGCTGATCGCAGCTCGGCATAGAACACCAGTTGCGCGAGGCCATCTTTCAGCGATTCCCAATCCATCGCGATCGGCAAGCCGTTAGCCTCCGCGGGGTTAGTGATCATTTCCGTGATTGCCGCCCCACCGTGTTGGCGTCAAGATAAGCAGGCGATCTCCGACTTGCCGACGCAAAGCCTTTACCGTCAATGCTTTTCGCTCCGGATGCTGTGTGCCAGTCACTGTGATAACTCCCAAGCGGACCTTCATCGCCTTGCGGCGTGCAGCACGCGATCTGGGAATTCTGCAGGATACAGCAAATTCTTTTCGCGTAGGCACTTGCACGAAATCTGCATGTTTGTAAAGTTATTGAACCAACGGAGTGCAATCGTGGCAAAGAACATCGTCAGTCGCGTGGATCGACATCTTGCTCGCCGGTTGCGAGAGGCTCGCCGGGAAAGCGGGCTTTCCACTCGCGCTGTGGCAAAGACGCTGCCGGCTAGGCTGGCCGTTTCGCATACGACGATCGCGAGCTACGAGAACGGTGTGACTGTCCCGCCCATAGATGTATTGGCCGCACTCGCTGACATCTATCGTCGCCCGCTCAACTGGTTCCTGGAAAGTCGAGCGTGCCTAACCGGATTCCGCTATCGGAACCTGAAGGGGCGAGTTCCCATATCCGAGCAGCGGCAGTTCGAAGCTGTGGCGGGGAAGTGGATTGACGCCTACTTCAACCTCGAGCGGCATCTCCGGCAGCCGCCCCGCTCAAAGCCGTTCTCTGCTGGCCTGGAATTATCGCCACAGGACCTGGCCGAAAGGGTGCGCAAGAGTTTCTTGGACCTCGACGACGACGAGCCGGTACAAAATATTGTCGGTGTGCTTGAGTCGTTTTCGGCGTGGGCGTTGGAAATCAAGGCGTCATTCGGCGTGGATGGAGCCACCGCTCGGCACGGAGATGATTTTGTGGTAGTCTTGAACCCTGGTATCGCAAACGAACGGGTGAGGATGAACGCCGCCCACGAATTGGCCTACCTCCTCTATGATGACTGCAAGGAGGAGTTGGGTTGGGCCGACAGCGACGTGGAAGGACGGGCATATTCGTTCGCAACGTCACTCCTGCTACCACACTCCCAGCTCGACGCAGCCTTTGAAGGCAAGTCCTTCCTAAAGCTGATCCAATACAAAGAGAAGTTCGGCGTATCTCTGGCAGCCATGATTTACATGGCGGAGAAGACCCGCGTCATCAACACAACTACATCGCGATGGTTGTGGGCGGAGATGTCGCGTCGAGGGTGGCGACATCGCGAACCGGGGTACGTCTGGCGCGATCGCGCGATCGCGTTCGAGACTATGCTCGAGTGCGCAATCCAAACCAAGAAGCTGACGTGGATTGAGGCCGAACGGATCACGGGCATCAGAGAAGAAGAACTTCGCAAGCGTCTTGCTGACATCACGAACCCCGACAGTCGCAACGATGTGGAAGGAGGTGAACCGTCGTCGAATGCGATTCCGTTCAAGTTGGCGGAGTAGGTCAAACACAGAAGGAAGACCGGGAGCGGCGTCAGAACTCGTGTTAGGGTGAGACGTTGTCTCGGAGATCTAACGGAGTAAAAAGCGATGAAAACGCGCAGACGATCAATCAAACTTTTCGACCATGAACGATGGTTGCTTGTGGAAATGTACCTGCGGCGGCGCATTCCGATCGATCAGTATGACAGCAGGTCAGTGGACTTGGCCAATTTGGTTGAGGAATGGAAACGCCTAACAGGGCGGCAGGATGGCGGTGGTGACCTGATTCACTACATGCGGCTGCAGCGCAAGAACGGGTGTTGGGTAACCTTAGATGGCAACCATGAGGCTGCGCCCCCGCTGGTGCCACTGTCCGCCGAGGAGACCGAGATCCTCGTGAACATTTACTACGAGAACGTCACCGTTCTCGGAAATGGCTCGGACGTTCTCGCCTACGAGGAACAGATCAAGCGATTCATCGCGAGGGAATTCGCGGATCAAGCTGGGCGCTTTGTGACCGCAGATGAGCTCGTAGGCAAACTAACAGCCCTTCGCAAGCGGGGGTTACTGCCAAGAGCGCAGGACTACAACAAACCCGATGGTGCTGGGTTCTGTGACATAGACGAAGTTGACCGCCGTGGCCAGGCAGCCGGATAGCGTGTCCGCAGATTCTGGTTCCCACCCAGAGGGTCGGCCAAGCACCATCCGCCCGCTGAAGGCGATCCACTGTGACGGTTCCAGCCAGGGCAATGGGACAACGACTGTATCAGGAAGCGTCGTCTCCGCATGGGTGGACCAACGTTCCCGACCAGAGCTTGCTCAGTCAACACGGAGGCGCCTTGTCATTCGGGCGGCACAGACGTGCGGCCACTCCAGAGTGGCCGATGACCAAATCGTTCAGCCTACGTTGAGTGAACAGAACAACGACACGAGGTGCATCATGGATGGCCGGCTTCCCCCTCTCACGGATCGGAACGTGATCTTCATCAGCCACGCGAACCCTGAGGACAACGCTTTCGCGACATGGCTCACCCTCAGGCTGACCCGCGAGGGTTACCGCGTCTGGTGCGATGTCGCGAACCTTATGGGCGGCGATGATTTCTGGAACGACATCGAGACGGCGATTCGCAATCACGCGCGCAAGTTCATTTTCGTTGTTACCCGCACGTCCAACCGCAAACAGGGCACACTGCAGGAACTTGCCGTTGCCGTCGATGTAGCCCGCCGGCTCAACGAAGCCGGGTTCGTGGTCCCCATCAAGTGCGATGACCTTCCGTACGCAGAGCACAACATTCAGATTCATCGTTTGAACGCGTTGACATTCACGGCAGGTTGGCAGCAGGGGCTTGTAAGTCTGCTGACAACCCTCGATGACGCAGGAGTCCCCCGGCCATTGGAAAATGGTGCCATCCGCGTCGCTTCGTGGTGGAACGAGAATCGTTTGAACCACGACATCCTCAGACGCAGCCCCGAATCACTCTGGACGAACTGGTTTCCGCTGAAAGGGCTTCCACGCCATTTTCGGGTTTGGGATATCCCGGAAGACGCAAGACTCCCCGACCGATTCCCATACCCTACTTACCGGATCGAGCGCTGGTTGTTCTCCTTTGCCGATTCCGCAGCTTTAACAGAGACCGGCGAATCGCCCACCGGAGGGCGAGGACGGCGTGTCAATCTGCATTTACGCCGTGAGCCAGCGAAGAGGACCGGCTTGAAGCGGTACGAAGTAATCACCGCCGTCAAACAACTCATCAGGCAGGCCTGGGCCAAGATGGCGAGAGATAGGTCGTTGCCGCTCTACGACTTGTCGCGAGGGCGACAGACGCTCTGGTTCCCGAAATCTGCCACGGATGGAAACACTGTGGAATTCGACGGCGTCGACGGCAAGAAGGGTCGGCGAGACCTGTGCGGATATAAGACGATCAGTCGGGCGGGCGGTGGCAAGGATAGGCGGTACTGGCATTTTGGGCTTGAGGCCGTCCCGCTACTCTACCCGTCGCCTGTGTTAGCTCTGAAGTCGCACGTTGTCTTCACGCAGGACGGAAAGACCGCGGTCAACGAACCGAAATACCAACACCGCGCACGTCGGAACCAGTGCGCCATGTGGTGGAACGACAAATGGCGAGACTTGACGTTGGCCTCGGTGACTGAGCTAGCTGCAGAAGGCGTGGTGTCACTGCCTGTGGCTCCTTCGGCGTCGCTGGTCATGGAATGGCGGCCTGTCAAGTATCGGGCAGACGTAAGCTACCAAGACGCAGACGTTCGCCCAGCTGCCGCCGAGATCATTGGTGAAGACGAACTGGGAGACGACAATGAAGTTGAAGAGTCGGAAACGGTCGAGGCCTAAGATCTTGACTATCAGCGAGCCAAAGCTGCTGTTCAACTATGAGCAGGCCACGGAGGATCCCCGGGATGGACTCACTCTCTTCGGGCCGTTGGAACGGGGAAAACCGTATGGGATTCGATTTGCCGTTGTCGGTACGCCGGATGGTATCCGCCGATTTCGTCAATGGCTTGTCAGCATCCAACTTCCGATGGGCAATCCTGCGGACTGCGCTCGACCGACCTTCCCTGGGTTCGAGGCGGCATTCGGGATACCGTGGAAACCCGCTCCTCAATTTGAAATTGCTGTCGACGAGGCGGAACTGCATCGCCGTATCAACTACTCGGATGCCCATCATCGAGTATACAAGGCTGTCGACCTTTACGAAGACGCGATCGTGAAAACCTTCACGTCCGAAGACTCGCCTGTTGACCTTTGGTTCATCATCGTTCCAGACGATGTTTACCGTAACTGCCGCCCAAAGTCCACCGTATCCGCCGGCAGCAGGATCGACTCGTGTGGGGATCTGTCGGATCGCGAGGTCGCTGACGCCGCCCGCGGGCAGCAACTCATGTTCGGGAATGACTTGGCAGTCGAATTATCCAAGGCGTACGAGTTCGAGGTCAACTTCCACAATCAGCTAAAAGCGCGTCTGCTGAAGAAGCAGATCGTCACGCAGATCGTGCGCGAAAGCACAATCGCCTACAGCGAGATTCTTAACAACTCCGGCAAACCGCTCCGCGATCTTTCGAAGGTACAGCAAGACATCGCTTGGCACTTGTCAACGGCGGCCTTCTACAAGTCCGGCGGACGGCCTTGGAAGATCAACGCGATGAGAGATGGGGTGTGTTACATCGGCATCGTGTTCAAGCATGTCGAGTTATCCAAGGACCCGCGGATGGCCTGCTGCGCCGCGCAGATGTTTCTGGACTCTGGGGACGGAGTCGTTTTCAAGGGAAACAATGGACCGTGGTATACGGGAAGGCGAGGCCAATTCCACGTCGATGAAGCCTCAGCCCGGGAACTCATCAAGAAGGCGATCGAGACGTATCGCGAGAAGCATCCCCTGAAGAGGCCGCCAAGCGAGCTCTTCGTTCACGCCAAGACGAAGTTTGACGAGGCTGAATGGCGGGGTTTCACGAGCGCGGCAGGCCGCGAGACGAATGTCGTTGCAGTGCAGATTCAAAGCGAATTCGATTTCAAACTGTTCCGGCCGGGCAAAAACCCCGTGCTCCGTGGAACAGCACTGCCCATCGATGACAACTTGGGGTACATCTGGACCCGCGGCTTGGTCCCAAGGCTCCGGACGTACGTGGGAAAGGAGGTTCCGAATCCGCTTGTCGTGAAGATCTGCCGGGGCGAGGCCGACATGAAGATGGTGCTTGCGGACGTCCTGGGCCTCACGAAGCTCAACTACAACGCGTGCAGGTTTGGCGACGGCGAGCCAGTGACCCTCAAGTTTGCGGACGCAGTCGGTGAGATACTCACCGCCGGACCAGTTTTTGACGACGACGTTCCGCCGTTACCGTTCAAACACTATGTCTGACCAATCTGGCAGCAGCTTCGGACGCTATTCAGCCGGGGCCGTTGGCCTTCGCGAGAGCCGTGTAAACGGCCGCGGTTCGCGGCGTCTCGTTCGTGGCTGGTGACGGGTCGATATTGACCGACAGAGCGAGAACGTCGCTATGTCTCCGCGCAGGCGTGCATGACCTCGAACTGGTCGGGCGGCACCGAGAGCATCAACTTCCGTCCGTTGTCCCAGTTGACTTCCACCTGCAGCCACTGGCCCCCGCTGGAGCCGTGCGGATGCACGGCTTGTACCGTGCCTGTGGTGCCCTGCGGAACGGGATCTGGGTCGTCGGGCATGGCGACCAGTCTGATTCGGTCGCCGGGCTGGGGTGCGGTCATGGCGTGGCTCCTTAGGCTGGGAAACGCGGGAAGTCGGGACGAGTGTGGCTCGACGCGCCCAGAGATCAAGGGGGGGGGCGCCCCAGAATCGCCGGTTCTTCTCGACGTCGGGTGGCGTGGCCCCGCCAGTCTTGGCGTCCGTCGCGTCCTTTCCGCCCGTTGGCCCCGTGGGGTGGACTGGCCGCCAGGACGCACCTGACGCCGACGTGGGCGACGTGTGGGCAACGCGGGAGGGAAGCCCAAGGGGAACAGATCCTTCCCCAAGCAGGCGTTTGGTCAGCGTCCCTTATGGATTCCCGATGGCGAGGCGCTAGAATGCAGCGACAAGACGAATGAGTTGACTTTTCGCTGTCGACGCCTGCCCGCGGGACAGCCATCCAAGCTTGGGAATCGCCATGAAAGTCAAAACCTGTCCCCAGTGCGAACAGGCCTTCTCGACCACCGCGGCCGGCCTTGAGCTTATGTACGCCCACTTGATGAAAGAACACGAGTTGGCCGCAGAGGCGGCGGACGAGGCCATTGACGAGGGCAGAACCGAAGAACGCGAGGAAGCTCTGCCCGTGCCGCTCCCTCGCTGCAGTTGACGAAGGCCCGGAACGAACCCGGTCCCGTCGTCACACCGGCTCCAGCCCCTCCCACATCTCCCGCTGCTTCCCCCAGTCGATTTCCGCCGCGATCGGCCGCAGCAACTTCTCGTGGATCGCGGCCTTCCCCGACGTGACCCGTGGCAGAAACAGCAACGACTCCTGGATGTCCGGCGCCAGGTGCAGCAGGTTCATGATCTGCGTCATCCGCGGCTGCGTGACGTGTGCCAGCCGGGCCAGTTCCGACTGGTCCGTCACATGTCCGTCCCGGATCAATCCCTCGAACCGGACGGCCAGCGCCATCAGCTTTGAGATCCGGGGCACCCGCCCGTCGGACGCCATCGCGGGTTCGGGCGTCTTGGGCACCATCCGTCGGCGGCCGGCTCGGCCTCGAGCAAACTCGACCTTCGTTCGTAGCGCGATCATACGGCCTCCCCGCGTTGTTCTTGGGCCAAGGTCTTGATGGCGGTCGGGTGAAAGCTGACCACGATCTCGCTGGTGGCCGCGTCAAATTCGACGCGCTCCACCAGCAGAGTTAGCACCTGAGCTTGCTCCCGCGGGCTCAGGGCGTTCCACATGCGGTCGAAGTCGGTAAACGCCGCCAGGACGTCATGCTCCTCCACCCGTTCGTGCTCTTGGTGCTGAATCTGGACACGTACTTCGGCCAGCCGGGTCTCGGCCTGAGCGATCAGGCCATGTAGATCGGCGATCCGATCTGCTTTCACGCCGCGGACCGGACCATCGGCGGTCAGTTTCTGCAACTCAGCGTGATACCTGGCCAAGTCCCGTTTCAGGCCGCCGGACTCCGTTCCCAGATTCTCAAGGTTGGCGGCGACCAGCGTCCGTGCCTGCCGGAGCACTTCCACGCGTAGCATCCGGTCGTGGGCGATGCAGCGTATCCTGTCCACCACCAACTGCTCGACCTCGGCGGCCGGCAAGCTCCCCGATGGGCAAGCAGATCGTCCGCTCTTGATGGCGTGGGTGCATGTGTAATACCGGTAGCGTTTGCCTTCGCGGCCGGTGAAATTGTGGACCATCGTGTGGCCGCATGCCTTGCAGTACAAGAGGCGCTTCAGCAGCGAGCCGTAGCGATTCCGCACTTCTGCGCCGCCGGAGCGGCTGTTCTTCTGGAGCTGCGTCTGAACCCTCTGGAAAACCTCTGGATCAATGATCGGTTCGTGCTCCCCGTCGTACAGGTCCGTTTTGTGTCGGAGCTTGCCGGCGTACAACGGGTTTGTCAGCAACGCATGCAGGCTGCCCCGGTCGAACGGTTGCCCGCCCTTGGGCCCGCCCGCCTTCGTCTTCCAGGCCTTGTTGTCCCAGCCCCGCCGGACTAACTCCTCGACGACCGGCAGAAGTGAACCATGCGACAGGTACAGGGAGAAGATCTCGCGGACGCGGGCGGCCTCGGCGGCGTTGACCACGAGCTTGGGACTTGGGCCGGTACGGTCCACGTCGTAGCCCAGAATCGGCGTGCCGCCGGTCCATTTTCCCTTACGGCGTTGGGCCGCGATCTTGTCTCGGATGCGCTCGCCGATGATCTCGCGTTCGAACTGCGCGAAGGACAGCAGGACGTTGAGCACCAACCGGCCCATGGACGTCGCCGTATTGAACTGCTGGGTCACCGAAACAAACGAGATCCGCCGCTGCTCGAAGACCCCTATGATCCTGGCGAAGTCCAGCAGCGACCGACTGAGGCGGTCGACCTTGTAGACCACCACGCAGTCGATCTTCCCGGCCTCGCTGTCGGCCAGGAGCCGTTTCAGGGCCGGACGTTCCATGTTGCCGCCCGTGAATCCGCCGTCGTCATACTGTTCGGGCAGGCAGACCCAGCCGGCGCCCCGCTGGCTGGCGATGTAGGCTTCGCCCGATTCCCGTTGGGCGTCCAGGGAGTTGAATTCCTGATCAAGTCCTTCGTCGGTCGATTTTCGAGTGTAGATCGCGCAACGGATGGTGGGGACTGTGGGCTTGCTGTTGGTTTTCCGGATCATCGCTTGCCCTCCAGCCCAAAGAATCGAAATCCGTTGCAGTGCGACCCTGAGATCGCCTTGGCCACGGCCGAAAGCGATTTGTAGCGTCTGCCGTCGTATTCAAAACTGCTTCCCCGAACGATCACGCGGATCAGCCGGCCCTTGTACGTGCGTTCAATGGTGTCGGTAGGCAGCCGTTCGTCGCGAGCGGCGTCGGCGCTCGTTCCGCGTCCCGTGTCCCCGCGTTGGTCCCTGGGCGGGGTGACACGCACGTCGGCGTCGTTGGCCAGTTCTGCCGCCCGTCGCCTGGCGCGTTCGGATAAGTCGCCTTCGTGGTCGGCTTGCAGCCGCCAGGCGATACGTCGGATGAGCCAGTTCTTGTGGCTGCTGCGGGCCTGCTCGCCGACGACCTCGGCATACTTGTCCCGGAGTTCCCTGGCCGTCATTTGTCGCAGGTCGGCGACCTGTTTGGCGATGTTCAGACCGCCCCGGCTCCCTGTAGAATCATCGATAGCCATGACATGCCCTTTCGTCATTAAAGGGTGGTTGTGGTTAGAGCCGGCGTGGTGTTCCAGCACCGCGTCGGCTCGCTTGTTTTCGGGGGCTCTCACGTTGTTAACCCCTGGGCACAGTGAGCCTCGAATCGGGCGGAACATCAAGCGGGTCTGGGTAGAATTCTTGGATTTCCTGCGGGTGGCCACGGCGCCGAAGCCGCAGCACACCGGCCGCCAGGATGGCAGCGACCTCGACGAGTCGAGCGTCGGCCGTCATATCGGCGGGAGTGTCTGTCTGCATAATGGCCTCCGGTACGGGCTTGTCTGATCGAGCCCAAGGGAAGATGATCAGGGGCACAGGAACCACGGCACAGCGACGGAAGGGACAGGAAGATGGCGCGGATCAGCATTCTCGGACTGCTGCTTATTTTCGGGGTTGTCGGTGCAGTCGTCCTCGTAATCGTACTGGCCGCCCTCTTCAGCTCGCGGTTATCGCGTTCAAGCCAAGCCAACAATCCCAACCTGCGGCCATGCCCGGACTGCCGGAAATACGTCTCTGTCAGAGCCATAGAATGTCCGCACTGTGGCGGACCAGTTAAAGGCATGTAGCTTTTCAGCCCTTCCGTTGCTCCCGGTACCCCAGTCGCCACAGCGCCCGGGCCGCGTCGCGGGCGAAGCCTGCCACGAACTCCTCATCGATGTGCCAGCCGCCCGCGTGGATCAACTCATGGAGCAAGATCTCCAGCCGTTCTTCGCCGCGCAGGCTGGACAGAATGCGGATTTCCTTGCCGCGGGTGGTCGGCGGATCGCAGTCCCCGCGGTTGGCCATGTTCGGCGCAAAACGCAGATTCCAGACTTTGCCCAGGATGTTGACTCGCATCCTTCACTCCTGTGCGTCCACGGCCGCTGGCTGGTACTGGGGCATGTCATCCAATTCCGCCGGCAGCACGCCGCGATCGATCATCTCGCGGTAATGCATCAAGGCCTGGGCCCCGAACACGATCGCGGCCAAGTGATCCTCTTCCTCGTCGCCCTGCAGCCACTGCAGCAGGTGGCGATACATCGAGGCAGTGATTTCGGAAAACGGCTGGCCCAGGTACCAGTTACGCTCCCCGTACTTGGCCGCCCCCTTGCGCATGTGCTCGCCGACGCGCATCAGGGCGAACGGGGAAATCAGGTCCGGCCGCGGCTTCAGGTCGCCCCGGTCGCGGACCGAACCGGTGGCGAATGTGCGCCGCTCGCCGGAATCCTTGACGACGAAATCGGTCACGCGGCCATCTCCTTGGATCTCGACAGGTCCGTGTGGGGCGTCCGACTGTTGGCAGCCTGCAATACAGGCGGCGTCACGATCCGGCGACACGCGAAGCCCGCCGAGTCGCAGCCATCGTCGCAGACCACTTCGAGGACCGTCGCCTGGACCACCTTGGTTACGGCATGGCAGATCCAAATGGATCGCTTGCCGTCGCGGGACAACAAGACAACGGGCCGCGCTTCGTGTCTGGCGGACATCTCGATCTTGGTTACACGGACTTTCATGGAACCTCCTGGTCAAAGGGCTAGGAAACATTCGAACGATCACGACAAATCTGCGACAGAACCTTTGCACCTTCCGCCTGTTCCGCTGCACGAACCAACGGAAGATCGTCAAGGGCCAGGGACGCCACCTGCTCCCACGTGTATGTGCGGCTCTTGCGGCGCCGGTATCCACGGATCCTGATCCCCGCCTCCGCAACCTGGATGACCAGATCGCCAATTCGGCGCTGGATCGGGCGTTTCAGCTTCGTTACCATGGGGACCTCCTTGACAAGCGGAGAGTGCCGCAGGCCGTCAATTGCGTGGGACGCGGTCAGGCGAGGAAGCCGCCTTGATGTCCTCGAACCACCGGCGAACGATCGGACCGTAATGGGCATCTCGGGCCAACAGATATCGGGCACGCATGATCTTCAGCGCGTCCCGACCGATCGGATTGGTGACCAGCGGATGCTGGACCTCGAACTTGTCCGGCAGGACACCCTCGGGATAGAATCCCCACGGCAGAACTTTCACCGCGTGCTCGAGCATTCCGCCAGCAAACGGGAGCACGGGGCTGTACGCGATCTCCAGATCGACCATCGCCAGCAGTTCGGGCGTAATCCCTTCCTCGGCCAATCGTTCGTCGACGAACTGTGTCAATACGTTGAGCAAAGTCATATTTCACCCACAGAAAACCGGCACGGTCAGAACCTTGCCGTAGTCGCGATCGATCACCATGAACGTCTGCGTCGGCTGCTGGAACTCGGCGCCGATTTCCACGGCGTAGGCGTCGTAGCCCACCAGGCAGCCGCAGACAACGAAATCCCAGCTGTCGATGAACTGGTGGAAGTGCCCCAGCACGTCGAGGGCGGCAGGCTTCCGCTTGTTCCACTGGGCGATCTTCTTCTTCAGCGGGATCGTCACGCCGCCCACGCCCCCGGCGTAGTGAACGGCGTCGCCGTGGTGGAATCGCACGGCATGCCCCTGGATGTCGAGCCAGTTGTGATAGCCCTGCTCGACCTTGAACGTCACTTTCGACGTGCGACGGAAGTGACGTGCGAGATTTTGGTACGCGAGCCACTCCCAGCTGTGTCGGTACCCGGTGGCAATGCGACGTTTCTTCGTGGTACGCCCGTGATTGCCAAAGCTGGTGACCACGGTGATGTGGTCGACCTTGGCCTCCCGCAACAGCAAGTCGACACCCGCGGCCACGTGGTCCTGGACGTACATCACGGCCTCGGCCGGACCCAGGAAGTTCGATTCTTCGAGCTCCTCGTGGATGGTGCCGTTGATGAGGTCGCCGCCGAGCCAGACCACCATGTCACGGATGTGCGAAATCCTCCTGGCGAAATCCAGCAAGAACAAAGCCTTCTGCCACGTTTTGCAGATCCGGCGATCGGCGATCGCCAAGTTGAATTCGTTGGCGCCATCCACGGATTCGAGCGTTATACGGCTTTCGGCATGCCAGTCGTTACAGCACAGGACGGCGGTGGCCTGACCGCGGGAGACCCTGCCGCTGGGCTGTAGCTTCTTCCTGGCCACGCGATCCTTGGTGGCGAGCACCGTCTCCAAACTGCGTTCGACATGCACCAGTTCGCTCTCGGCCTGGCTGCGTTTCTGCCGTTCGAGTCGGAGCTCGGCACGGGCCGAGGCCAGCTTGGTTTCCAGGCTGCGCATGGCCTTAACATCGGCGGCGGTCTGATCATTGTTGCTCATGACTCGATGGTGTCTCCTCGGTACATGCCCCTCCGCAAGTCGCGACGCACGTTTCGGCGATTCGCCTTATTCACGAACCTGCGCCCGTGGGGACGCAGGGCGTTACGCGTGTGTTTGACGGTCCGCTTGATGCGGCAGTCGTCCTTCTTCATGCGTGCCTCAAAACGGCAGGTGAATGGCCTTGAGCGTCGGACGCGTCACAGAGATTCCATGTCGCCCACCACGTTTGCGAGCAGTAATCTTCCCAACACAACGGGCACAGCAGACCGCCATGACCATCCGGCCAGCCGCTGTGCTCGTCTTCTCGGACTCCGCACTTGGAACATGGCTCCGTCATGGCATCCCCTTAAAACGGCAGATATTCTGGGTCGTAATCCGTGACCGGCCGAGCTTCACAGGCTTCCGGCATCGGCCCCAGTTCGTAATCCACGATTCGCTCGTAAGGCTCGCCAGCGACGGCGCGGACGGTGATGTACGTGGGGGGAGCCACCGCTCCGCACTCCGCCAACTGGACTGCTCGCTCGGCCGTGTCCGGCACTGGATCCGGCGAGCGTTTCCGCCACCACTGTTCCGCCTTGCGGCGGGCATAGCCCTCGTGCTCGACGCACACCCACTCCGACTTGTACTCGTTAAGGCCGACCTGGTAGTCGACCCGCATGGTCTTTGGCGCGTCCTCGGCCGCGCCCCGTTTGGTGTGGACGCTGTAGGACACGTCCTCGACTTTGAAGGTCGTGATCGTCACTTGGCCGGACAGGATTCCGGCCTCGCTGGCTTGGGCCTCGTGCTTCTGTCGCTCGGGCGGCGGAAACTGGTAGCCGCAATCGGGGCAAGTGGAATAGCCGGCGGCGATCACCGACTGGCATTCGGGACATTCCTTGGCCGGGGCCTCGCCACTGCCGGAAGACGATTTGTCCTTGATCTTCAGCTGGTCCACGGGGCCGTGCCGAAGCACGTTGCCGCCGAAGTCCAACACCAGGCAGTTCTGTTTGCCGTCGTGCAGGCGGAAGCCTCTCCCAACGCACTGATAGAAAAGCCCCGCCGACGCAGTCGGCCGCAACAAGGCGACACAATCGATGTTCGGCGCGTCAAAGCCCGTGGTCAGCACATTGACGTTGCACAGGTACTTGAGCGGCTCGCGGCCGAACAGGCCGCCGGACACCCGCCGAAACCGGGCCAGCAATTCGTCGCGTTCCGCCGCGGGCGTTTCGCCGCACACGAACCCGCATTCCAGGCCGTGCTTCTCCTGCAAGGCACGGACGACGTGGCGACCGTGGGCGACTCCCGCGGCGAAGATCAGCACGGACTGGCGATCCTGCGTGGCCTCGACGATTTCCCGACAGGCCGCCTCGACCACCGAGTCCTGGTCCACGAGGTTTTCGACCTCGTCGGCGACGAACTCGCCAGCGCGGACGTGCAAGCCGCTGGTGTCCACCTTGGTCTTGCCAGCCTTGGTGACCAGAGGGCACAGGTAGCCGTCGCGGATCAATTCCCGAACACCGATTTCGTAGCAGATGGTGTTAAGGAAATGGTCTGGCCCACAGATCGCTCCGCTGTCCAGCCGGAACGGCGTCGCCGTCAGGCCGATGACGCGCACATGCGGATTGACGGCTTTCGCCTCGGACAAAAATTGACGGTACATGCCGTCGCCATCGCGGGGAATGAGATGGCATTCGTCACAGATGATGAGGTCGAAGGCGTCCAGTTCGCAGGCCCGTTTGTAGACGCTCTGGATTCCAGCGACGATCACTGCGTGCTCGGTATCGCGCCGCTTCAGGCCGGCGGAATACACGCCGAACTTGACTTCGGGGCAGACGGCCCGCAGCTTGTCGGCCGCCTGCTCAAGTAACTCCTTGACGTGTGCCAGGATCAGTACGCGGCCGCCCCACTGCGTCACCGCGTCCTTACAGATCGTGGCCAACAGGGGTGTCTTGCCCGCCGCCGTTGGCAACACGACGACCGGATTGTCGTCACGTTGCCGCAGGTGGCGATAGACGGCCTCGATGGCTTCTCGCTGATAAGGACGCAGTGTGAGCATGCTGATCGTCGTCGGAGTGGGCACAACGTGGGTGGACAAGAGCGAAACCGACACGCCACCGGATCGCGGGAGTGGTGGCGTGATCCGCTGCCGGTCCCCCAAGCACTGTCCGGGTCGCTTGGACGAATTCTGCTGCGTCGCTTACGCAGCCTGGGAGTCGTTGCCCTTCGTTTCCTCCGGCAGCGGGAACAATTCGGCGTCGCTCCCGCAGAGACGTTTCGGCACTTTGCCCTCGAGGAACGCATCCAACGCCCATTCGGTCTTGGCATAGCGCAGCCGCTCCGCACTCTTGCCTCGCCCCGCACCGGCCGTGCCCAGAAGGAAATCCCGGAGGGCCAGGATGCCGTGGTCGGTCTCGTCCGCTGGCACACCGCTGCGTAGCACGTCGCAGAAGTGCACCAGCCGGCCTCGGTCCGCC
>Ga0302237_1000688_pt1 | contig 27982 bp, 31 predicted proteins | sample AAG_UR_Ala_MG_FD_193530 | JGI IMG/M metagenome (GOLD analysis project Ga0302237, IMG submission 193530) | Enriched activated sludge microbial communities from anaerobic digester in WTTP, New Holstein, Wisconsin, United States - AAG_UR_Ala | ecosystem: Engineered > Bioreactor > Anaerobic >... | reverse complement strand
AGATCAGCCCTGGCTTCCTGCTCTGCCTGTTCTATATCAGCTATCAGGGTTTCCTTTTGTTCTTCTATTGCTTCTTTATCTAGAAAAATACCATTTAATTCCATATCTGCCACTGAATAAATACAGTCAAATTCAAGTCTTGCTGTTTCTGCAAGATTATTTTCTGCAAGTTTCTTTCTCAATATATCCCTGAGTTTAAGCAGTATTTTTGCATCATTACAGGCATATTGTAATTGTTCTACTGTTAATTCTCCCTCCCAGTTACTTACCTGTTGCTCTTTTGATAAGTCAATATTCAGATATTTCTTTGCAATAGCTTTCAAGGAAAATCCTTCACCGGCTATTCTTCTGCCCCCTGCAAGAAGGTATGAAGCAATCATTGTATCAAAAAGGCTCCCCTCCACTTCAAGACCTGCCTGCTGTAGCATCTTCAGATCAAACTTAGCATTTTGAAAAATCTTCAGTGCCGGGCCTGTAAGAAGTGCCTGTAAAGGGCTCAAATCTTGCCCCTGTAATTCCCTCATATCAACTATCATAACTGGATGGTCTTTTGTAGCTATCTGTATCAAACATACTTTATGAAGTAAAGGGTCAAGTCCAGAAGTTTCACAGTCGATTCCAAGGGCCTCAGCTCCCATCCTTTTCTGACATTCAACCTGTAACAGCTCTGTATCTGCAATCAAAATATAGTCCTGTAAAGCCTTTTGCATGTATAATGCCACTGCTCGAATTACAGGGTCAATTATAATTGTAAATCTTCTCTTCAGGAAGATAATAGAATATAAGGCTTTGAGTTCTTCCACCTGCCCCCGGAATTCTTCAAGAACATTTTCCCCTTTCTGGGCCCTCTGCCATAAATTATTTATCTCATTTTCTTTTTCAAAAATTTTTTTACGAAATTCTTTTTTATTTGCTTTAAAAAAATCAAAATTTTTGACCTCTTCAAACTGGCTTGCTATAAGGCTTAAAGCCTCCTCTAAAATTTTTTCATAATTTTGTAAATTTTTATTTTTTTCTTCCATAATTTCTGAAAAAAGATCTTGTATATTTACGTCTGTATGTGTTACTTCTGCCGGTGGTATAAGGCTTTTACTCATTAATTTTAACATTGTTTTTAGTCCTTTCATTTTGCTTGGTCGGGTTACAGTTTAAGAGTAACCCGACTTATAAAACTCTTATTGTAAGCCCCTGTTTTAATTGTTATATGGGTCGGGATAACTTTTTCTATATATTTATATATTATTTATTATTATTATTATATTAACAGTATAAGTTACCACTTTAACCCGACTTTTATGTTAATAAATGAGTGTTTATAATACATTTAAAGGTCGGGTTACTTGTCGGGTTTAGGTCGTGTTAATAGTGTTACTTTTTCTTTTGAAGGAATATACCATAATATTCTTATCCTTCTTAATCTGGCAGTCGAATTTTGTCTGTATCCCTTTCCATAAATGCCTTAATTTAGCTGTTAAAGATAGCACATTGCTATAATGGAACTTTATCCTATGCCCCTCTGCCAGTGAAGATAGTTTAAAAAATAAGTCTTTTCCTGAAAGAAATTCCCCTTCAATGGTTTCTTCATCTTCTATGTAAATCTGTAAGAGCTCATATAAAGGATCTTCATCCAGTGAAAAGTCATATTGTTCCTGCTGTAGCTTCCTGAAAATATCTTTTACCTTCTCTTCTCCTACAATCTTACAGGCAAATGAATAGAAATCTGCCATCCTGAATTTAGTTTTAAAGGTCTGTTTTTGCCCCTGCTGTAATTGCCTGAGTATTATCTGAAGTTTAAAAATAATTTCATTCCACAGGATATCCCGGTGCTCTTCCAGTTCTTCAAGCAAATCATTTTCCGGTATGAAATTATCTTCCAGAGGTTTTACTGATAAAATAAGCAGTCGATCTGCAATGTCATCACGTCTGAATTTTGGAGTCCTGGCAGTGAGCCCTATAAAACAGGAAGGTTTCATAGAGAGGTAAACAAAATTTTCTCTCATTTGTCTCTCTTCAAACTGTTCACCTGTTGCCATCTTAGCCAGAAAATCATTCATCCATTTAATCCGGCTATCGGCGTTATCTATGGCAAGAAAACTTTTATGTAAGCTTGCTACTTTAATATCTCTCTCATTATCGGATGTCACTGATGATAGATTCCATTCATCACCAAAAAGAAGTTTCCCCATGATACGAAGTGAAAAGCTCTTGCCACTGCCTTTAACACCATACATCAATAGCAGGGGTTTTGTTGGAAAAATACTCTCAAAGAACAGGGCCATAAAGAAAAGCTCAAATAATACCTGTTGCTCTTCTACAGTCAGACCGGTTTCTTCTGTATCAAAGTTAATCCTGTCCAGGATCATTTCTTCAAATTTGCCGGAATTCTCTGAAAGGGGAACTTTTACCTGAATAGGGCTCCCTTGGCATCTCTGAAACATAATTCCATCAGTGCCATTGTCAACTATATCCATGTTACTGGTAGTAATCTTCAGGATCTGGTTCTGCTTATTTCTCAGGTCAAGGTAAATGGTGAAATTCTTCCTGTCAAAATAACAGAATTTCTTTATATCAACCTCCCTGCCTGTCAGTAAACAGTGTTTCTGAAGTCGTTTTGTTATAATTCTGGCAATCATTTCATTCTCGGCAAGTCCTATACAGTGAAGGAAAATAGAATAATCGGGGTCTTTTCGGTAAATTTGATATGTCAACTTCCTGTTTTTATCAAAATAGTAACAAATATTATTGTTATCTTTGATAAAACTGCCATTATCTTCCAGAAAATTACATACTCCTCTGAAACAGGTCTCATTTTTATCAACTTCCTTCTTTTTCTTTGCTTGCCGGGTTTTATATATAGTTTCCCGTAATTCTTTTAGTAATGCAAAGTAATTTTCACCTTTAACAGTTTCAGATGTAATAGCAGGCTTTTCCTCTGTTTCTTCTGCTGTTTCTTCTTCCTCTTCATCCAGAAAATACCATGCTTTATCATTTATGGTAAACTTAAACAGCTCTTCAAGCTTTTCTTTGTATAAATCGGTACAATGGGTATGATGGCAATGTTTTTTTATGGCCCCTGTAAATGACAGATGGATTAAAAATTCTTTTGATGAACTTGGTTTTGTGTGTCGATCTGCCCTGGGACATATGCCATAATAATTTATGCCCCGGCTAATAGCCTGCCCTCCCTGTGTAAATTCTCCTTTTTCACAGGTAAGACCATAATTTTGAATCAGCTGATCTAAAATTTTCTTCCATTTAAAAAATTCAGATGTTGCTTCCTCTTCTGCTATAATCTTTAATTCTGCTGTTTCATCTTCATGGAAAATATTAGCCCTATTTATTATCTCTTTGAATAAATCTTCCGGGAATTCCTGTAACTTATTTTGAAAGAAAAATTCCGAGTAATGCCACTTATAACGGGTTCCGTCTGGATGAATGGAGTCAGGAATCACGTTCTGACTTCCCGCCCCTGTTCTTAGCTCTATTCCTAAATCAGGCAGTTTCTTTGAATTCTTAAACTTTAACCATGATGGTCTTTTAGAATATATGTGCCCTCTTTCTTCCCACTGAAGGACCTTCCCCGGCTCCCTCTCCCCCCTGTAAACTATAGATGTAACAGGTAATTGCAGGTCTCCAAGTTTTTCTTTTGCTATAACCGGATCATCTATATCAATTACAAGTACATCTTCAAGCCTCATGCCTAAATTAGATGTTTTCAGTTCTTCTTTCTGCTGTTTCCACAGAGTTTTTATATCTGCAGTGTTCCACCCTTTTACTACCGGGTTTTTTTTTCCCACTGGATAAGTCAGTATTGGAATATTTAGTTTTTTATATATCTGTAAATGGGTCTTTCTACTTTTCTGCTCCCCTATGGTCATCTCAGGCAGTTTATTTATACTGTTATTGCTCTTTATATTATCCTCAGAATACTTTATCAATTTTCATTCCTCCTGTAGCAAGAGCCCCGGCATTAACCAGGGCTCTATCTGAAATTATAAATTATATTTTGCGTAAATATCTTCAACAGAATCTATCTCTTCATCAGTATTATCAGTTAATTCTTCCTCTTCATCCTCATCTTTTTCCTGTTTCAATTCTTCCAGTGTTTTAATGATTGTCTCTGTTGGTACCTTCCCGTATCCATCGAAGGCAACTTTAGATCTGGTCTGCCCTTCATAGGTTTCCTCTTCCAGCTTCACATATACCAGTTTACCCAGAACCTTCCCGGAATCCAGTTCAAAGTCTTTATCTGTCTTTTTTGCCATCACTAAAGCCACTGCAAAATTCTTTGGTCGCTTGCAATTAAAGGATAACTGGTCGAATATAATCCGGCCCTTTAACTCACCTTCAACAATCTTTAATTTAAGCTTTAGCATAGGTACTCCTGACTTTGTTTCTGTCTCTGTTGCTTCCTTTACCTGACAGAGATATTTACCCTTTGGAATCGTGCTCCCATTACTGGAATTTGTTGCAATTTCTTCATACTTCATATTAATTTTATCCTCCTTATATTTTATTAAAAACTTTAATCGTAGAAATTAATTCACTGGCATCTGCTTTTGTCTCAGGTGCCGGGCCTGTATAACCTAAAACCTTCAGATATGATAATTGCTTTTCTGTAGGTGCTTCCTTTGCCATATAAGCTTTAACTGCTTTTTTGGCCTGGATATTTTTATAATACTGCTTTTCTGAGTCTGGCAGGTGCTCCCAGTCGTGAAGATAAGACACATATTTAAAAGCCTCTGAAAGATAACTGAAAATTGTATCTGATATATAATGTTTTTCTTTGTCTCTCCTGGCTTTTTCATATACTTCTGTTATAATCAGATCTGGGTCTGTCACGCCTTTTCTAATAGGGCTTAAGAAAGTATTTGCCACTGTTGACCGCTTTGACGGCTCAAAATACTCAAGAAATTTCCTTCTGCTATCATTCAATAAATCAGGCATCACAAAATACCTCACTCTCTATTTCAATCTGTTTCTGTAACAATATGACTTCTGTTTCCATAGCATCTTTAAAATTTTCTTCTTCATCTTCTTCCGGTTCTTCTTCATCAGGGAATAAAGATAATGTGTTATTCTTCTTTTGGTGCCATGTTATGATAGGCTCCCCGATATGAAAACGATCCCATATAGCCCATAAATGGTATACAGTTGAAGAATTTTTAGTAGAAAAGAATTTTAATCTGTCAGGTATGATAATTACTTTCTTCAAAGGGAATTGCTTATCAGTCCAAATTAAACCGTTATGAATTTTTCCACCAAGGGCCTGAGTCGGTAATAACATTGCAATTTTATATCTGGCAATCGTCTTGCTATGTTGGATAAATTCTGTGAGTAACTTATATGGTGGATTCGTAATAATATGGTCTGGATGGTTGTAGAATTCTGCTGTCTGCTTCAAGAAGTCTATCCCACCGGTGCCATAAACTTTATCTTTCCTGATATCGTATGATAGAATCTTCTGCCCTGGGAATTTCTTCTCTAAAACTTTTGAGATATGACCGGCTCCACTGCATGGTTCAAGAATACTGCCGGAAAAAACTTCATTTTCTAACAGGGCCATAGTGCCTGCCATAGGAGTCGGGTAAAAATCATAGGGTCGTCTGTTATTGCTGTAACCTGTGATGAGATGGGCCTTATTGCTCACTGTTGCTATCCTCCTGAAAATTACCGGTATGTAAGATATAATGTCCATCTACTTCCTGAAGTTGATCTGAGTCAACTACTTCAAATAAATTTCTGTTAAATTTGCAACAATCACAATATAGAATCCCCCGGGTACAGTTTAACCGGCCCTGATTGAATTCAAATGTCATGAGTCTGCCACATTTCGGGCAAACCTTAGTTGTTACTGGTTTTATTCCCCTGTATTCTGCTATAACTGGCAATATAATCACTCCTTTTAAAATTGACAAAACTGTTTTTATTTGTTATAAATAAAGTAGAAATTACACCTTTCTTTAATTGGCGTTAAAGATAGGTTATATAATTTTTACTACTACTTAACTCAGGTCTCTTTCTTTCAATTAGTAACCTGAGTTAAATTATTTTTGAGGAAATTTTCCAAGACCATATTTACATAATCCTGTAAAGACTGCTTGCAATCGACCGCTAAATGCTTTAAGCTTCCATGAAGTTCATCTTTAATTTTAATATGCCTTAAAGCTTTGTCCTGCTTCATCTTCATTTATAAGCCCTCCTTTCATAAAGTTAATTTTTCTATATATTAACATAAATATAACTACCTGTCAATGCTATTTTTAGCACGTAAATTTTATTCGTACATTATTTAATATATTAAAAGTTTTATATTGCATTATGCCCTGGCCTGATTCTGTGTCTAATACAATATAATCTATAAATAAAGTAAAACCTTTTAAACCTTCTTTAATAATATCTGTTTCAATTTCAAAATTTTCTTTTTCCATATTTTTTATAAAATCTTTTATTTTGTTCATATTGTTTATAAGTTTAGATAATTTGTTTAAAGAATCCCTATTGCATAAAAACATATATTCCTGAAAATCGGTCTCACTCATTATTCCATCAGGAATAGACAAAAATAAATTTTTTAAATCTGCACCATAATTAATGTTCTGGTTTTTATATGAATCGACGAAGTATTCAAAATAAGATACATAGATATTAAAAATTTTCTTTTCAATAACATCAGCTCTTATCGTTTTCACAGTGCATATTTTTTTATTATTTCCTCGGCATCTATAATATCTAACACCTGTATTTTTAAATGGCATTATTTCATTACCACAGTATAAACAATAAAGTTTATTTTTCAGAGGATAATTTTCGTCACCTTTAATTTTTAAAAAATCAAATAAACCCATAAAATCAGTCCTTTCCCTGTTCTATATAAGCCTTCAATAAATCCTTCGTAGTGATATATTTACCAGCTACTTTCCGGGCCTTTATCTTTCCTTTTTTGAAAAGAGCTCTAACCGTTCTCTCTGTAATCTCCAGTAATTCAGCTACATCTTTTACCGTCAAAAATTCTTTATTCATTAACCATTACCCCCTCTTCATAGGCTTTTACTTTTCTGTAAAAGGTATTTGCTTTCAAATTTACACTATTCATAAATTTTGTTGCAGTTATTTCCTTGGCTTTCCACTGCTTATATAAATTTTCCCATGTATCATTATTTACAGAGATGGGCTTCCGGCCTTTATATTTGCCTTCTTTTTTGGCAATTTCAATGCCTTCCTTCTGCCTGTCAAGGATATAACCCCTCTCTAATTCAGCTATGGCCCCGAATACAGTCAACATAAATTTGCCGGCAGTGGTATTTGTATCTATGGACTCTTTCTTACTTACGAATTCAACCCCTTTACTTTTAAACTGGTCAACTATTTCAAGAAGGTCTTTCGTATTTCTGGCAATTCTAGAAATACTCTCCACTATGACCATATCACCTTCCCTGATAAAGGATAACATTTCTTTTAATTGCTTCCTGTCTCTATTCTTACCACTGAGTTTATCTATAAAAATTTTCTCCACACCCAGATCTTTCATTAAAACTTCCTGCCTGGCTGTATTCTGATCTGCTGTCGATACTCTAACATATCCGACTTTCATTTTTACCCTCCTTTTTTATATCAATAGAGTTTATTTTCTTAAAAACTTATTAATATTTTTATTTTGACATATACTTTTGACATACTTTCTATATACCTTCTATTATACTTCTATATACATAATATGTCAATAAAGCTTTTTTTATTTTGACATATTTCAAAATTAAAAATATAACTCTATTGACATACTTTTAGCAATTTTTATGAGTTTACCTTTAGGGTGTAGTCTATTGACATACTTCTCTGGCAATAAAAAAAGTGCCAGAAAGAATCTCTTCTCTCTGGCTCCTTCCTGAAATTTAATCATTCTGCATATACAGTTCCCATCACCGGGACCTCCACACAAGAATTTTTCATAATAAAATCAATTTCTTCTTTTGTATATTGAATAAAATCTTCCTGCATCTCTCCTACTAAAAGCATAATAACTTCTTCCAGGTTTTTTCTTACAAAATCTTCAGAGTATTTCTTCTCTAATTTTGCTCCTGTGAGAATTCCCGCCTGCAATCCGAAAAATAAAACTTTATTTACCAGTCTATTCAATACCGGTGCTATTACGTATTTCATATGTCCACCTCCCTCCATAAAAGATTAAACAGGAAGAAGAGTTTCCCCTTCTCCCTGATTACTATTTCCCTTTATACAGATGAAGGCCAATTCCCAGAAGTGAACTTGCCTTCTTCAGGGCATCACTCGAAGCAGATTTCAGATCATCTCCCAACTCTCCGCCTGTTCTAATCTTACCGCCGAACCCTTCCTTTATAACAGGTGTCCCGTTAATTATTACAGTCAACTTCCCTTTGCAATAAACCTGCTTTTCCTCTACCTTGTAATCAATAACCTCCCAGCTCCACTGATATTTAAAGGCCTGGTTCAATCTCTCAATATAGTTCACAGTTTCAATATAAGCTAATTGCTTGCCGTTAAAACCCTTTCTATACTTTATTTCCTGTGTTGGAAAAGGTTTTGTAAGAATTTCCTCTAACGTAAGTTCCTTTAAAATTTTCTCTGCATTAATAACCATGATATTTACTCCTTCCGGGGTCGCTGGGTACGTCCCAGACAACCCCTGTCTTTATATTAATTCGTGTAATATTCCTGAAAGAAACTTATCCCCGGTAACTTATACCACGCTCTGTAAACCTTCTTTTCCTCATTATCATCTATCCAGAAAGTATTATTGACTGATTTCCAGTTCGGCATATAATATTGAACCTTTGCAAAAGCCTTTTCCCACTCTTCTTTTGTATAATATCCTTCTAAGTCATTTCCGGTCATTCTACCGCATTTAACAATATAACCTTGATTGCCTTTAAACATCTCTCTTCACTCCTCCATTTAATATTTTAAGGGCAGGTGTTACCCTGCCCCGTTGCTCTTACCACCTGGCTATATATTTTTGAATATCTTCAGTTTTCTTTTCCCTCTCATCCTGTGCCTGTATCCATACTGCAATCATATGTTTGCAGATTTCATTTTTATCCTGATGAGAAGGACAGGTGCAATTCACTTTCCCGTCACTGTCCTTTGTAACATTATATTGCTTAACAGGTATTTCTTTTTTCTTTGTTTTTGTTTTCTTACCGTAACTTAATACAACATAATAACCGTTGAAGTGACTCACTGTCATATTGTCTTTATCCCTGTGATAACTCTCCCATCTTATAAGCTGTCCCTTTGAATTTATTACGTTTTTTGTTGGTATTGTTATTGTCATTGTTATTCATCCTTTCATATGATATTATTTACTTGGTTGTTTTTCGTTAGGGGAGAACAGTGTTGGTAGCTATAATTCAACATTTAACCTAAAATTCAATCTTTTCTAAGTCCTTCATCATTTCTTCAGGGTCATATACGTTAACTTCTTCCGGTTTATTTTCACCATCAGGTATTAAGAATGTTATGCAATACATTATTTTCACCACTTTCTATAACTTCTTTTATTTTGTCCTGATCTTCCTTCTGTAATCTGGCTAAATGCAAGGTTATATATATTTTACTCCATGAATAACCTTCATCCTTCAAACTTCTTGCCAGTCGGATTTTACCTTCAATCTTCTTGTGCTGTTTTATCTTATGATATTCAGCTTTAACCTCTGTCCTCTGTTTCGGTGATAATTTTGACAGATCCTTTCCCAGGGCTTTATTTAAAGCTTTATTGTATTTTGCCTTTTCAGGGTAAAAGGTTTCATTTCCTACTGTGTAAGAACCTTCTATAATTTTTACTTTTAATCTGTTTATAATGTTTTTTAATGTTTCTACACTAAATTTAAAAGGTTCTTTCACATCCTTACATACTTCACAGAAAAAAGCCCCTATTACTTTACTTTTTTCTTTTCTGTATAGTAATATTTGAATGTTATTGCACTTATTACATCTTAAATTATTATCCTTACTCATTATTTTCACTTCCTTTCATATTAATTCACTCTACTCTACTTCCGCTTACTCCGTACCCCGAATTGCTTCCTGACTAACCCCACTTTTTCCTACTGCTAGCCGGTTCAGGCATCCCAGTCCCAGGTCGTGAGTCGCTTCTTACTGCTTCCTTCTCTCTTTTTTCTCCCTCTTTCTATTATCTATATTAACATACTTCGAAAAATAAGTCAAGTTTTTTATAGAAGTATATAAAAGAAAAACCCTTATATTACAAGCTATTAAGCTATCTAAAAAATAAATAAAATAATGCTTTCGAAAATTTAGTTGACTTTTTGAAAATATATTATATAATAGGAAGTATGAAAGGGGTTAATATCATGGAACGAACTAAAAAACTATGGGTCAAGTGTACACCTGAAGAACACAAAAGGGTTAAAGCTATGGCAAAAGAAAAAGGGCTTTCTGTAAGTGATATGGTTCTTTCTAACCTTCTGGGAATAGAAATAATTCCACTTTCAGAACCCACAAAAACACCATACGTTAAAGTAGTTAATACAAAAGGTGATACTAAAACCTATTACAAAGAATATAAAAGAAAGAAAAAAGGCGTATTAAAACCAGTCCCGGAGGTTACGTAATGAGGATTAGAGGGTTATAAATGGTTGAAGGACTTTTCCCGTGTGGTCAAGTCCCTCGGCACAAACCAATTATAACACCTCTTTAAGATAAAATCAACTATCATAAAAGGAGAGTGTATTATGTCCATCAACTATCAATTTTCCCCAGTAATATTCAGCTTCAAAAATAAAATGAGACGTGAGTTAAAAGGCAACCAGTATAAAATCATGGATACTATTGCTGATGAAGTTTTTCTTTTTGAGGATACAAGGTTAACCCTCACAAAAGAGCTTTCTACCAGGTATTTAGCCGGCAAGACCGGTATATGTCAGCCTAATGTATGTTCTGTTATAAATAAACTTGAAAAGAAGAAGTTTATCAGGTCAATTAAGTCGCATATTAAAGGTGAAGGCAGTCTTATCACCATAATATTAGATAGTAATTCTATATCTGAAAATGATAAATTAGATAGTACTTTAATATCTAATCAGGTAAAATCAGATAGTACTTTGCTATCAAATCAAGAATCTATATCTAAGAATCCAGATCAAGAAGGGGCAGATTCAGATTCTTCTATAAATCAGATACAGGAGAATAGCAAAGAAGTCTTAAAAAATAATAATACCTCTAATAGCTCTTATGAAAGTAAAAGTAATGTGTCTGCTGAAAATTTACCAGGCCGGGCTGTTGCCACTAGGGAAGTAACCGCCCTGGGTGATATACTGCCGGCAGTGTTATCAGTGCCACAGGTCACAGCTCCCCTGGGGAAGGTAACAGGTCAGGTCTTGTCTGGCAAGAATTCTACTGTCAGCCCCTCAGCCCTTACCACTGGAAAAAAAGTTCTCTCTGAAAAAGGTCTTGACTGTGAGATAGTTGTTTCTCGAATACTGGCAGATATGCAGAAGTATAACGTGAAATGTAAAGATAGATACTTCATAACCGCCTGTAACAACGAAAGGGCAGTCGTAGGAGCTCTACCTCCGTCGCATCCGGCTCATAGTGAAACAAAGAACGTGATAAGACGTGCTTCCATAGTGGATAAAGTCCGGTGCTGGGAGAATGAAAAAATACAGGAAGTGGATTATATCAACTTCGCCGGGCAAGTGAAAACTCAGTTTCCAGAAGTTTTTAATACTTTATGGGCAGAAGTGGAAAGCTCTTTCAAAGGTCAGAAGTTTGTTTTCGATATCCAGAAGTATCAGAAGTTTTATGAAATGTATATGGCTTGTGTGTAAACTATATCAAAAAAGGCCATTTTAACGCAATAGAATTTAGTCCATATACATATTTATCATTTTCTTTAAAGGGTAGCTAAATTTAACGCCTCCGTGCCTGTTTTGGGGGTTCTGGCAGGGTAGAGGATAGAAGTTAACTTTAAAATAGGTGTTGGGGAAGGTCAAGAAAATATCCTCCGGTACCATGGCCGGGTCTGTTCTGCCTGAAGTCGCCTCTTTAATTCTTCTATTGTAGCAAGATAGTTTTTTGCTTCTTCCTCTGCCAGGTCTTTCTCCTGCTGTAGATCGGGAAGGGCTTTTATCTTCTCCTGAAGTTCTGAGTTTTCCTGTAGAAGAGTCTCCACTTTTGCCCTTAAGAAGATATTCTCCTGCTCTATTCTTCCCAGTCGGTAAAGGGCTTGCTCTTCAAGAGGTTTCATTAACTGATTACGTTCTTCTGTTATAGTTTCCCTCACCACTTCTTTCAGGGTTTCCTTCATGGATATCCCCTGGTTATTCATGGATATCCTCTCACCTTCACCATGAATATTCATGGATATCCCCTGCTTTTCAAGAAACCTGTCCAGGTCTACCTTCTTCACTTTATAACATGGTTTCCCATGAATAGTCATGGTTGTGCTCTTTAGCTTACCGCTCTTAACATACCTCAATACACTTGTATAAGATTTTCTTGTTATTACACAGACTTCATTTAAGGTTAACAGTCCGTTATTCATGGATATCCACCTTCCGCCGGAAAATATAAAACAGTCGAATTACTCTTATAACAAGAATATCTTCGACTGTTCTATTCTATATATTCTATACTGGGAAAGTAAATTCCTGCCGTCCCTTATAATGCATCAATCCAATAAAACTTTTCCCGATTCTTCATACTAAAGCGTAAAAGTCCCGTGGGAATTATTCTCTTACGTAAAAATTGCTCTGCCTGTGCAGGAGTCTGGTTAATCTCATTGGCTATATACTCAATATTTACTGCTTTTTCTGAAAGCAAATTTATTACTTTATTTATATCTGATTTCATAATTTCACCACACCTTTTTAATTTGTTCACTCTCGAAGCATCGAAAAACTCTAAAATCTATATCTGAATTTTTATCACAAAAACTTATAGCCATTTCAAGTGCGTCCAATAAATCATCGTGTGCCGTATCAGGATAAAATAATAACTCTTCAATCAAATTCTGCATATTCTCAGTTATATATATCTTACCGTTTTCAAAATATGTGGACATGCCAATAATACGGGTGTATTTATCCTTAAAGTTTTTTATGGGTTTTATCTTTAATAAGCTCTGGGATAGTAATTGTTCTTTAAGTGACTGCTGATAACCATTCTCCTCAATAGCTATCTGGGAATGATTCCACTTTTCAGCCTTGCTTATGATAGTTCTTATCTGAGACGTAAAATTTATTCTGTCCTTAAAAGCTTCTAGCACATATATATCTTTATTTTTTGTAATTCCAATAGTCACAAAAGAAAAGTAGTCTGCTTTACTGCTCTGGGATATAGCCGGGTCAACCGCCCCATATATGGTTAATTTCTCACCTCTTGCATATAGTTCATCCATTACTTTTGATATTTCGCTTACCTTGTAATATTGAAGCCAGTCCTCCTTGAATACTTTTGCTTCCGGATTTATGGGATTGTTCATAAATTCCTGATTAAAAGCTACAGAACCAATCTGCTTTTTCTTTTCAGATAATTTGCTTATACTCCATCGGGCAGGCCATAAAGGGCTCCCATCGTCTTTTATTGCCCTATAGAAACGTGTGGTATATGTCTTATTCTTGAATAGATTTTTTATCAAAGCATCATGGTGAAGGATAGTTCCTATTACGAATACCCTGCCTCCATCAGGGTCTAAGGTATTTAATAAAGCTTTATTGAACCAATTCATTAACTTTTTTCGTTGATCTAATGTTTGAACATTAAGATCATTTTCCAGATCATCAACTATAATGAGGTCTGGCCTATACTGTTTTTTTCTGAGTCCACGAAGTTTCACATCAGCTCCTTTAGCCATAACTTCTATATCAGATTTGGTTATAATATCTGTATCAGTCCACTTAACAAAATTTTTATAGGGGTCTATCTTGGGGAAAATGGCATCACCATAATATTCCTGAATAGCCTCATTTTCTTCTAATTCGCTCACTATATCACGTAAAAAACCCTGTGCCTGAGAAGAAGTATCTGAAACGATAACTATAAACTTGCTTAATTGTTCACATATTTGCCATAATGGAAAAGCAAAAGAAACCAGTGTTGACTTTGCGAATCCCCTCGGTGCCACTATTACGACAGACCTTTCATTTTTATTCTGTGCCAGATCAATAATATCATCATGCATCTTACAGCCTGGCTCATAAAAGTAATGCCTTAAAAACTTGTTAATAAACTGCTGAAAGGATAGCTCTGGTTTCTCTTGTATAATAGTTTCTTTTGCTACAGGGTTTAAAACCTCCCATGCTTCAGGTTTTAGAAACTCATCCATCAAATTCATAATTTCCTATCTCCCTTCATTCTTTCTTTCCACCTTTTTATCACGTCTGGACTCTTATCTGTCACTACTGTTAATATCTCCTCCGAGGTTTTCCCCTCCATAGTAGATTGGATCTCTTTTATTACCTCTGCCGATTCCTTAAATATTTCCTCATATAGAATAGAAATTGAAACTAAATTCATATACCTGAATTTATCTATATTATCAGGTAAAAGGGAATCGATAAAATCCTTTGCAAATTTAATAAGTTCTCTGAATTCTCTTAATAATGCTATCTTGTCTCTCGTTTCTTCAGTGCCTTGTTTTATCTCATAGAAATATTCCTGCATCTCCTCTATTTTATCTTTTATATCAAATATGGAAGTCTCTACAGTATTAAGATAGCTATTGATTTTATTCACCTTTACAAGCTCAGCATGTTGCAGATTCTTCTCTGTCTCTTCTTTTACTCTACCTTTTAAAGTTTTTAGTCGATATTCTATTACTCCACGCTTAACGTTTAACTTCTCTGCAATATTTCTGATAGATAGTCCTTCTGCTTTCAATTTTATTATTTCATCAATATCTAACATTTTCTATCTCCAATCTGTCAGTATTTTGTCTGTAAGACGTATCCTGACAAATTAATATCTATAATGAAAATCTTCTTCTTCCTCTTCTTCTTCCTCAAATTTTTCTATGTATGCTCTGATTTTTCTGACTTTTTCTTTTCTTTCTTTATGCTTTCTGAATTCTAAAAATTCCATCATAGCAATTCTGTTTTTTTCTTCAAGGGTCATAAATACTCACTCCTTTTAAAAGTGTTCTATTAACATTATCACTTATTATGGGCAAAAGTAAATTATTTCTCTGCCCAACTATTACAGATGTTTCCTTCCACTTCCACCGGTACTAGTTTTAAATAATACTGCCCGGCCTCCCTCATGGCATCTTCAAGGATTTTCTTCACTTCCTCAGCTTTGGTCTCAGGTGCTTCCAGTATTATCTCATCATGAACAATATGAACTATTTTTGCCTGTTCTTTTATCCTGGGTCGTAGTAATACCATAGCTTTCTTCAAAATATCTGCCCCTGTTCCCTGATCAGGTGAATTTAGTCTGTCAGTCAATTTATATTCTTCCAATCGTGAGAACTTCCTGAATCTGCCTCCTATGGTATGTGTTATATACTCCTGTTTTGCTTTCGTTCTGTCATGCCACTGCTTTACCCCCTTATATAATTCAAAGAATTTGTTTCTGAAATTTACTGCTTCCTGAGAAGTGATCTCTATTCCATAATCTGATTTTGCTACTTTTCTAAAGGTTTCAGCCCCCGCCCCATACAGGAGTCCGAAATTTACTGCCTTCGCTAATTGTCTATCATTCTTTGTAACTTCTTCTATTGCTTTTCCTGTTATAAAACTTGCTGTCAGGGTATGAAGGTCCCTCCCCTGGGAATAGGCTTCAATCATAACAGGGTCTTCTGAAAGCTCTGCCCCGATTCTGAGCTCAATCTGTGAGTAATCAGCTATGATAAACTTATTCCCCATCTCAGGCCTGAAACAATTTCTTATCTCTTTTCTTCTGGGAATTTGTTGTAAATTTGGATCATTACAGGTGAACCTTCCGGTCTCGGTGCCCATCTGATTAAAACTTGCCTGAATTCTTCCAGTTCTTTTATGAATTTTTTCAGGCAATGCAACAAAATTATCAGTATAAAATTTATATTTTTCTTTATATTCAATCAGTTTTGTAAATAATGGATGGCCTATGGATTTTAAATATTCTTTGTCGGTGCTCTCCAGCTTCTTCCCTGTTTTCTTCTGTAATAGTGGTAATAGTTGCTTTGGTGATTTTAAATTAACATCTCCCAGATCAGCCCTGGCTTCCTGCTCTGCCTGTTCTATATCAGCTATCAGGGTTTCCTTTTGTTCTTCTATTGCTTCTTTATCTAGAAAAATACCATTTAATTCCATATCTGCCACTGAATAAACACAATCAAATTCCAGTCTGGCAATCTCACTAAGTTTATTTTCAACCAGTTTCTTTCTCAATATTTCCCTCAGCTTTAATAATATTTTGGCATCCATACAGGCGTAATTTAATTGCTCTGCTGTCAGCTCCCCCTGCCAGTTACTATTTTGTTGCTCTTTGGATAAGTCTATATTCAGATATTTCTTTGCAATAGCTTTTAAGGAAAATCCTTCCCCATTTTTTCTCCTGCCCCCTGCTATCAGATAACTTGCAATCATAGTATCAAAAATATTTCCCCCCACCATAAGACCGGCCTGCTGTAGCATCTTCAAATCAAATTTAGCATTTTGAAAAATCTTCAGTGCCGGTGCCTGTAATAGTTCCTGTAATGAACTCAGGTTTTGCCCCTGTAGCTTTCTCATATCTATTATCATAACTGGATGTCCTTTTGTAGCAATCTGGATCAGGCAAATTTTATGAAGGTAAGGGTCAAGACCTGTTGTTTCACAGTCGATTCCTATGGCCTCAGAAGTTAGTCTTTTTCTACATTCCGCCTCCAATGTCTCTATATCTCTTATGAATATATACTCTCTAACCGCCTGCTGTAGGTATTTTGCCACTGATCTAATTACAGGATCAAGAATAAATGTAAATCTCCTCTTAAAAAACATTATAAAATAAAGGGCTTTCCACTCTTCAACCTTCTGCCGAAATTCATCAATAGTATTTTCTCCCGCCTCACCTCTCAGCCATAAATTATGAATCACTTTTTCTTTTTCAAAAATAAATTTCAAAAATTCTTTTTTATTTTCAAAAAAATATTCAAAATTTTTGCAGTGTTCAAACCGGCTTGCTGTCTGGCTCAAAGCCTCCTTAAAAATTTTTTCAAATTCTGAAATATTTTTATTTTTTTCTTCAATAATTTCTGAAAAAAGATCATTAACTTTTACTTCCATAGGTGCTGATTCGCTTGCTGTCATTAAGTTATTGCTCATAAATTTAATCATTTTTATACATCTCCTTTTTTCTCAGGTGGTAGTAACTTTATTTTTACTACCTCTCTTAAAATTCCTTATTTTGTGCCATTTTTTAAATTTATAGTGGTGGTGGTAGTCGTTTTTCTATATTATGTATTATTTATTATTATTATTATTATTATTATAGTTAAGGTTTACTACCTTACTACCACTAATATATTACTTTCTCTTTATTTATAAGCTTTTCTTAAGTGGTAGTAAAACTGGTAGTAAAGTTGTAGTAAGGTAGTAACCTATTTATTATCTTTCTTTTTCTGAAAACTATAACTTAAACAGTCTTTTTTTCTATCCACCTTACAATCAAATTTAGTTTCAATTCCTTTCCATAGGTGTTTAAGCTTCATGGCTAAAGACATAACATTGTTGTAATAAAACTTTATCCTGTGCCCTTCTGCCAATGAACTAAGCTTAAAGAACAGGTCTTTCCCTGAAAGAAATTCACCTTCAATGGTTTCTTCATCGTCAATATAGATTTGCAATAGCTCATATAAAGGATCTTCATCCAGTGAAAAATCATACTGCTGTTGCTGTAGCTTCCTGAAAATATCCTTAACTTTTTCTTCCCCCAAAATCTTACAGGTGAAGGAGTAAAAATCCGCCATCCTAAATTTAGTAACATACCTCTGTTTATGGCCTTGCTGTAATTGCCTGAGTATAAACTGAAGTTTAAAAATAATCTCAGACCATAGGATATCCCTGTGCTCTTCAAGTTCATCCAGTAAATCATTTTCCGGTATGAAATTTTTTTCCAAAGGTTTCACTGATAAAATAAGCAGTCTATCTGCTATATCATCCCTTCTAAACTTTGGAGTCCTGGCAGTAAGTCCAATAAAGCAGGAAGGTTTCATGGAAAGATAAACAAAATTTTCCCTCATTTGTCTCTCCTCAAATTGTTCTCCTGTAGCTATTTTTGCCAGAAAATCATTTAACCATTTGATTCTACTATCAGCATTATCTATTCCCAAAAAGCTCTTATGAATACTTGCAACTTTAATGTCTCTCTCATTATCAGAAGTGACTGAGGAAAGATTCCAGTCCTCCCCAAAAAGCAATTTGCCCATAGCTCTCAAGGTATAACTCTTACCACTGCCTTTAACACCCATCAGTAATAACAGGGGTTTTGTGGGAAAAATACTTTCAAAGAACATGGCCATAAAGAAAAGTTCAAATAATACCTGTTGCTCCTCCCTGGTTAAGCTGGTTTCTTCTGTGTCAAAATTTATCCTCTCAAGGATCAGCTCTTCAAATTTGCTGAAGGTTCCTGTGAGAGGTAATTTTATATCAATAGGAGTCCCCTGGCACCGCTGAAACATAATTCCATCAGTGCCATTATCAATTATGATCATGCTGTCTGTAGTAATCTTCAGGATCTGATTCTGTTCATTTCTCAGATCAAGGTAAAGGGTAAAGTTCTTCCTGTCGTAGAAACAAAATTTCTTTATATCTACCTGCCTGCCTGCAAGTAAACAATGTTTCTGTAACCTTTTTGTGATAATTCTGGCAATCATTTCATTCTCGGCAAGTCCTATGCAATGAAGGAAAATAGAAAAATCAGGGTCTTTTCTGTAAATTTGATAAGTCAATTTTCGGTTTCTGTCGAAGTAATAACAAATGTTATTACTATCTTTAATAAAGGTTCCATTATCTTCTAAAAAATTACATATCTCTCTGAAGCAGGTCTCATTTTTATCCACTTCTTTTTTCTTCTTTGCTTGCCGGGTTTTATATACATTTTCCCGTAATTCTTTTAGTAATTCATAATATTTAGTGCCCTTAGAAATTTCACTGATAACAATAGGTTTTTCTTTTGCTTCTTCTGCTGTTTCTTCCTCTTCTTCATCCAGGAAATACCAGGCTTTATCGGGTAAACTGAATTTAAACAAATCTTCAAGTTTTTTCTTATATATTCCGGTGCAATGGCTATGATGACAACATTTTTTTATTTGTCCTGTAAAAGATAAATGTATAAGGAATTCTTTATCATGGTTTGGTGTTGTGTGGTCTTTTGGATCAGGGCAAAAATTTTGATAGTTTAAACCTCTGCTTATGGCCTGCCCATCATGGGTATAATCCCCTTTTTCACAGGTAAAGCCATATTTTGTAATAAGTTGATCTAATATTTTCTTCTGCCTGTAAAAGAGCTCTGTTGCTTCCTCTTCTTCAATAATCTTTACTTCTGCTGTTTCAGCCTCATGAAAAATATTAGCTCTGTTTATAATTTCATCGAATATATCTTTAGGGAATTCCTGCAATCCTTTTAAAAAAAATTCTGGCTTATACCACTTATAACGGGTTCCATCAGGATGGATTGAATCGGGAATTACATTCTGACTTCCGGCACCTGTCCTCAATTCTATTCCCAGATCTGGAAGTTTCTTTGTGTTTTTAAATTTCAACCACGAGGGTCTTTTATAATATATATGCCCCCTTTCCCCCCACTGAAGGACCTTCTCAGGTTCTCTCTCACCCCTGAAAACTATGAATGTATTAGGTAATTGAAGGTCTCCTAATTTCTCCTTAGCTAAAATCGGATCATCTATATCTATTACAAGAAAATTCTCTAACCTCATACCCAGATTCCATGTTTTAAGTTGCTCTTTCTGCTGTTTCCATAGGGTTTTTATTTCTGCTTTTGTCCATCCAGGAGTCACCGGCTCCTTTATGCCTGCCGGGTAACTCAGGATAGGTATGTTTAATTTTTTATACATCTTTAAATGTAGCTTTCTCCCATCTTGTTCTTTTAAAGTCATTTCAGGCAATTTATTAATACTGCTGTTACTTTTTATATTATCTTCGCTATATAACAATTTCTATACCTCCTATGGTGAAGGCCCCGGCACTAACCAGGGCCTTACTTAAATTATAGATTATACTGAGAGTAAATATCATCCAGGGATTCTATCTCTTCATCAGTAAATTCTCCCTGTTCCTCTTCTTCATCTTCTTCCTGCTCTTTTTTCAGTTCTTCCAGAGTATTTCTGATAAGTTCAGGATCTACTTTCCCATATCCATCGAAAGCCACTTTAGATCTCAGGGTTCCCTCATAAATTTCTTCTTCAAGCTTCGCATATATAAGCCTATTAACAACTTTTTCTGGGTCAAGTTCAAATTCTTTTGTATTCTTTTTAGCCAGTCCCAGTGCCACTGCTAAAAGCTTTGGCCTTTTACAATTAAAACTTAATTGGTCAAAAAGTGTCCTGCCCTTCTGCTCTCCTGATACAATTTTCAGTTTCAACTTCAGCATGGGCACGCCTGCCTTTGATTCTGTTTCTGTAACCTCTTTTATCTGGCATAAATACTTACCTTTTCCCAAAGTACCGCCATTACTGGAATTTGTTCCAATTTCCTCATATTTCATATAAATTAATACCTCCTATTTAAATTTTTTAAATACTTTTATCGTAGCTATAAGATCTGAAGCTTCACCCTTGCTTTCGGGCGGTCTGCCTGTATAACCTAAAGCCTTAAGATAAGACATCTGTTTTTCTGTTGGCATATCTTTATTCATAAAAAACCTGACTGCTTTCTTTGCCTGGATTTTTTTATAATACTGTTTTTCTGAGTCAGGAAGATCTTCCCAGTCCAGAAGATATTTAATATAATCCACCGCCTCAGACATAAATTTATATATGGCATCTGTAATATATCTCTTATCTTCCTGCAGTCTGGCCTTTTCAAAAACCTCTGTTAGAACTATCTCAGGATCTGTTATACCCTTCCTGATAACCCATAGGAAATTATTTGCTACAGTGCTCCTTTTGCTTTCTGGGAAATGTTCAAGGAATTTTCTTCTGCTATCTTTTAACATCTCAGGCATCACAAAACACCTCCTCCGGGAATAATGGTAATGTAGCATCTTTTTTAAGGTGCCATGTTATGATGGGCTCCCCCACATAATTACGGTCCCACACAGCCCATAAATGATACAATGTGGAATCGTTTTTAAACATATCACTTTTTTTAAAGGAAATTGTTTGTCTGCCCATATCAAATTATGATGAGCTTTTCCCCCCAGTGCTTGTAATTGCAATAGCATTGCTATTTTCTGAGTCGCTATCTTCTTTGAGTGTAAAATGAATTCGTTTAAAAGTTTATATGGGGGATTCGTTACTATGTTCTCAGGATATCCATAGAATTCTGATGTCTGCTTCAAGAAGTTTATTCCCCCGGTGCCATAACCCTCAGCTCTCAGGTCGTAGGAAAGGATCTTCTGCCCTGAGAATCGTGCTTCAAGAATTTTGGATATATGGCCTTGCCCGCTTGCCGGTTCTAAAATAGTTCCTGAGAAGTTTTCATGTTCTAACAGTGCCAGTGTCGCCGGTGCAGGAGTCGGGTAAAAGTCAAATTGCTGTCTATGATTGCTGTAACCAGTCATTAAATGTGCCTTATTCATTGAATTTCTCCTTAATTGACAGTTGTTTGAAAAATATGTTATAAATAAGGAAATAGACTTTCTTTTGCTTCAACAAAAGAATTAGTGTTTTGCTAATATTTAACTCAGGTTTTTCTCTTTTCTTCAGTTAACCTGAGTTAAAGTATTTTTCTGGAATGTTTCAATAAAATTCTTGAATATAAAATCTGCAATCTCTCTGACAGGCTTCCCCTGCTCTTTGGCTATTTTCTTAATCTCTTCGTGCCTGTCTCGGCCAATTTCAATAAGTGTGTAATTTCTTAAGTTCATTTTTTTGTCACCTCCTTAAATAAAATCTTTCTTAAAAATCTGATGTTATCTTTGTAAGTAAAGTATAACAGGATTTAAAAGTTATGGTGAAAGGCTTGAGAGTTAAAATAAAATATTTTTATACTGAACTTTCCCACTCATCAAATAATAATTGTAAATTCAAAATATATGCCGGCCAAACTATTGGCCATCCAAAAGAATATTCACCTTGAAGTTTCTTATAATCTATATCTTCAAATTTATGATAACTGGCACAAATATAAAATTTACTAAACTTTTTTAAAATCCTATAAATAACATCTTCAAAAATATATAAATTATGTTTTGTTATATACCCAGAAAACAAATCCATAATATTACTTTTTTCAAAATCTGTTTGCTCTATTTTTATTTTTTTTATACTGAGTGAATTATATAAACTTCCTAAATGAGTGCAACTTTTTTTATCTTCTAATATTACTTTTTTTTCTTCATATGGTGCAGTGTCATGGGTCATTAAACAACTTTTTTTTATATTATTACTTTCATCATCAGTAAATCCGAGTTTTTTTAAATCCCTAAGAAAATCTTCTTCTTTTTTATATTCTTTATCTTTTATACGACCTAATAACCCTATTTTATTTAAATCTATATTATACTTTGTTTGTAACCACTCTATACGGGCTTTTTCGGTTGTAAATTTAAAAATAAAATATTTAAGAGCATAATCATTATAATCCTCATAGGAAAAAACTTCACGTTTATGGCTATCGTGTAAATAAGGAGAATTTTTTAAAGCTTTTCTTAAAGATTTTCCAGGGGTTTTTATATCAATACTTATGGTTTGAATTCCTGTGACTCCAGATTTATAGGTTCCTTTAAAATTCCCTTTGTTATGCTCTAAAAAACCCGGTATAAACTCTGTCAGAATTTCTATTTGCCGGCCTGTAGTTATTAGAAAGAATTTTTCTTCATCTATCTCTGGATTGAATTTGCAATAATTTTTATAACTCTCACCCATAATATCTCAATCCTCTCTTATGGTCTTTTCAGGTGCCCCTGTCCCTTCTCCCTTCTGTTCAATGTATGCCTTTAACAGATCTTTCGTAGTAATATATTTCCCTGCCACTTTCCGGCCTTTAATCGTTCCTTTCTTAAACAAAGCTCTGGCAGTTCTTTCCGTAATACTCAATTCTTTTGCTACGTCTTTTACAGTTAAAAAATCTTTATCCATAGATCTTTACCCCCTCTTCATAAGCTTTCACTTTCCTATAAAAAGTATTTGCTTTTAGATTTACAGTATTCATAAATTTAGTTGCTGTAATGTCTCCGGCTTTCCACTGTTTATAGAGACTCTCCCAGGCCTCATTATGAATAGTAATGGGCTTCCTTCCTTTATATTTGCCTTCTTTTTTGGCAATTTCAATGCCTTCCTTCTGCCTGTCAAGGATATAACCCCTCTCTAATTCAGCTATGGCCCCGAATACAGTCAACATAAATTTGCCGGCAGTGGTATTTGTATCTATGGACTCTTTCTTACTTACGAATTCAACCCCTTTACTTTTAAACTGGTCAACTATTTCAAGAAGGTCTTTCGTATTTCTGGCAATTCTAGAAATACTCTCCACTATGACCATATCACCTTCCCTGATAAAGGATAACATTTCTTTTAATTGCTTCCTGTCTCTATTCTTACCACTGAGTTTATCTATAAAAATTTTCTCCACACCCAGATCTTTCATTAAAACTTCCTGCCTGGCTGTATTCTGATCTGCTGTCGATACTCTAACATATCCGACTTTCATTTTTACCCTCCTTTTTTATATCAATAGAGTTTATTTTCTTAAAAACTTATTAATATTTTTATTTTGACATATACTTTTGACATACTTTCTATATACCTTCTATTATACTTCTATATACATAATATGTCAATAAAGCTTTTTTTATTTTGACATATTTCAAAATTAAAAATATAACTCTATTGACATACTTTTAGCAATTTTTATGAGTTTACCTTTAGGGTGTAGTCTATTGACATACTTCTCTGGCAATAAAAAAAGTGCCAGAAAGAATCTCTTCTCTCTGGCTCCTTCCTGAAATTTAATCATTCTGCATATACAGTTCCCATCACCGGGACCTCCACACAAGAATTTTTCATAATAAAATCAATTTCTTCTTTTGTATATTGAATAAAATCTTCCTGCATCTCTCCTACTAAAAGCATAATAACTTCTTCCAGGTTTTTTCTTACAAAATCTTCAGAGTATTTCTTCTCTAATTTTGCTCCTGTGAGAATTCCCGCCTGCAATCCGAAAAATAAAACTTTATTTACCAGTCTATTCAATACCGGTGCTATTACGTATTTCATATGTCCACCTCCCTCCATAAAAGATTAAACAGGAAGAAGAGTTTCCCCTTCTCCCTGATTACTATTTCCCTTTATACAGATGAAGGCCAATTCCCAGAAGTGAACTTGCCTTCTTCAGGGCATCACTCGAAGCAGATTTCAGATCATCTCCCAACTCTCCGCCTGTTCTAATCTTACCGCCGAACCCTTCCTTTATAACAGGTGTCCCGTTAATTATTACAGTCAACTTCCCTTTGCAATAAACCTGCTTTTCCTCTACCTTGTAATCAATAACCTCCCAGCTCCACTGATATTTAAAGGCCTGGTTCAATCTCTCAATATAGTTCACAGTTTCAATATAAGCTAATTGCTTGCCGTTAAAACCCTTTCTATACTTTATTTCCTGTGTTGGAAAAGGTTTTGTAAGAATTTCCTCTAACGTAAGTTCCTTTAAAATTTTCTCTGCATTAATAACCATGATATTTACTCCTTCCGGGGTCGCTGGGTACGTCCCAGACAACCCCTGTCTTTATATTAATTCGTGTAATATTCCTGAAAGAAACTTATCCCCGGTAACTTATACCACGCTCTGTAAACCTTCTTTTCCTCATTATCATCTATCCAGAAAGTATTATTGACTGATTTCCAGTTCGGCATATAATATTGAACCTTTGCAAAAGCCTTTTCCCACTCTTCTTTTGTATAATATCCTTCTAAGTCATTTCCGGTCATTCTACCGCATTTAACAATATAACCTTGATTGCCTTTAAACATCTCTCTTCACTCCTCCATTTAATATTTTAAGGGCAGGTGTTACCCTGCCCCGTTGCTCTTACCACCTGGCTATATATTTTTGAATATCTTCAGTTTTCTTTTCCCTCTCATCCTGTGCCTGTATCCATACTGCAATCATATGTTTGCAGATTTCATTTTTATCCTGATGAGAAGGACAGGTGCAATTCACTTTCCCGTCACTGTCCTTTGTAACATTATATTGCTTAACAGGTATTTCTTTTTTCTTTGTTTTTGTTTTCTTACCGTAACTTAATACAACATAATAACCGTTGAAGTGACTCACTGTCATATTGTCTTTATCCCTGTGATAACTCTCCCATCTTATAAGCTGTCCCTTTGAATTTATTACGTTTTTTGTTGGTATTGTTATTGTCATTGTTATTCATCCTTTCATATGATATTATTTACTTGGTTGTTTTTCGTTAGGGGAGAACAGTGTTGGTAGCTATAATTCAACATTTAACCTAAAATTCAATCTTTTCTAAGTCCTTCATCATTTCTTCAGGGTCATATACGTTAACTTCTTCCGGTTTATTTTCACCATCAGGTATTAAGAATGTTATGCAATACATTATTTTCACCACTTTCTATAACTTCTTTTATTTTGTCCTGATCTTCCTTCTGTAATCTGGCTAAATGCAAGGTTATATATATTTTACTCCATGAATAACCTTCATCCTTCAAACTTCTTGCCAGTCGGATTTTACCTTCAATCTTCTTGTGCTGTTTTATCTTATGATATTCAGCTTTAACCTCTGTCCTCTGTTTCGGTGATAATTTTGACAGATCCTTTCCCAGGGCTTTATTTAAAGCTTTATTGTATTTTGCCTTTTCAGGGTAAAAGGTTTCATTTCCTACTGTGTAAGAACCTTCTATAATTTTTACTTTTAATCTGTTTATAATGTTTTTTAATGTTTCTACACTAAATTTAAAAGGTTCTTTCACATCCTTACATACTTCACAGAAAAAAGCCCCTATTACTTTACTTTTTTCTTTTCTGTATAGTAATATTTGAATGTTATTGCACTTATTACATCTTAAATTATTATCCTTACTCATTATTTTCACTTCCTTTCATATTAATTCACTCTACTCTACTTCCGCTTACTCCGTACCCCGAATTGCTTCCTGACTAACCCCACTTTTTCCTACTGCTAGCCGGTTCAGGCATCCCAGTCCCAGGTCGTGAGTCGCTTCTTACTGCTTCCTTCTCCCTTTTTTCTCCCTCTCTCTATTATTAATTATATTATATAATAAGTTCTTTGTCAAGTTTTATATAAAACACCTTACTAAAAAAACATAGTAATAATGGGACTTTAAACTACCTAAAAAATAAATAAAATAATGCTTTTGAGAATTACCTTATTCTTACTTTTTATTAGCACTTGACAAAGAATTTATGCCTGTAGTATAATAAAAGAAAATACAGCAAAGGATATTGAGCATGAAGAAGTTAGACGTGAATATATGTAAGCAATTAAGAGAAGAAGAAGGAAAAACTTATGAGGAAATAGCTAATTACTTTAAAGTGAGTAGACAGGCGGTTTTTGACCTTCTTGATAAAGCCGGTACTCCACGAAAAACTAAATACTCAAAGTATTATGACGAATGGGAAAAATTATATTATGAAGGGATTTCCACTTATAGCATAGCTAAAAAGTATAATTGTTCTCAAACTGCTGTCCATAAACATTTAAAGAAAAAATTGTTATTACGAGAGATGAAAAAACCAGTCCCGGAGGTTACGTAATGAGGATTAGAGGGTTATAAATGGTTGAAGGACTTTTCCTTGTGGTCAAGTCCCTCGGCTCAAACCAATTATAACACCTCTTTAAGATAAAATCAACTATCATAAAAGGAGAGTGTATTAAAGTGGCAATTAGCAAAGGTTTCATTAAAATACAGAAGGATTTTTACTTTAACGTTCTGAGGTCTGGGTTAACATCTAACCAGAAAATTATACTTATGTTCATTAAGGGAAAGGTCGAAGAATGGCCTGAAACAAGGGAAAGTCAGTCTAAGGAGATGAGTCTATCTTATATCTCTACAGGTACAGGAATTCATCTAACGAATGTATCAAAATATTTAAAGAAACTTCAAAAATATGGTTACATAGAAATTACAAAAACTAAAGACCATAGCAGGGGCAGTATAATAAAGCTGTTGAATTCCACACCTCTGGCTATTGCAAGTATTACAACCCCTACTATTGCAAGTATTACAAATTCACCATTGCAAGTATTACAAGTAAATCAAGAATCTATTTCTAAGAATCTGATTCAAGAAAACTCCGATTCAGATTCTTCTATAAATATACAGGAAAAGGAAAGTAACAAGAAGATAACAGAAGTAACAAGTCCTGTAACATCTGTAACAAAAGTTATTCAGAAAGCTTCTGGCTGTTCCTCCATAGAAAGTAATAGCAATAAGTCTGCTGAAATTTTACCAGGCGCTGGTGCTGGGGAAGTCTCGAAGAAGGCTTTAACTGAAGGTCAGAAGGTTCTCACTGGCAAGGGTTTGGATTGTGATATAGTTGTTTCTCGAATACTGGCAGATATGACAAAACATAATATCCGTTGCAGGGATAGATACTTCCTTAAAGCCTGCCATAATGAAAGGGCAGTTATACCTCAGACATTACAACAGTCACAAGTTACCAGTCAAGCGCATCCGGCGCACAGTGAAACAAAGAATGTTATACGACAGGCTTCTACTATAGATAAGGTCAGGTGTTGGGAGAAGGAGAATATACAGGAAGTTAACTATATGGCATTTACAGAACAAGTTAAAACTCAGTTTCCAGAAGTTTTTAATACTTTATGGGCAGAAGTGGAAAGCTCTTTCAAAGGTCAAAAG
>Ga0302237_1000668_pt1 | contig 28680 bp, 24 predicted proteins | sample AAG_UR_Ala_MG_FD_193530 | JGI IMG/M metagenome (GOLD analysis project Ga0302237, IMG submission 193530) | Enriched activated sludge microbial communities from anaerobic digester in WTTP, New Holstein, Wisconsin, United States - AAG_UR_Ala | ecosystem: Engineered > Bioreactor > Anaerobic >... | reverse complement strand
GAATAGGTAATACACTTATTAAACTATTCATATAAAATATTAAATAAATTTAACTTAAAAAAAATCATTGAATTATAAAAACTAAAAAAAGGAATAGATATACCAAAATTTTTTTGATGTTTCTAATTTTTAAATAAAATAAGGGTATTATTAACTATATAAATTCAATTTTTTAAATAATTTTATAAATAAAATAACAGTAATAAGTTTAGATTAAATGAGACTAAATCCAGTTTTACATATACTTGGACAATTACTACAAGTAGTAAGTATCTCCATGATACTTCCTTTACTCTGTGGGGTATATTATCATGAGACTGAAGCATATATATTCTTACTCTGCATTTTAATAACATTAATAACAGGAACTTTATTGAAATTAATATTCAAAGAAGAAAATATACGTCTCGTTGAGGGTTTTAGTGTTGTTTCTTTCTGTTGGATAATAATACCAATTTTTGGATCACTACCATTATACCTCTCGGGTAATCTGAGTTTTATTGATGCCTATTTTGAAACTATATCAGGATTCACAACTACAGGAGCTTCTGTTATTAATAATGTGGAAATATTACCAAAATGTATTTTATTTTGGAGATCTTTTACAATCTGGTTAGGCGGCATTGGAATAGTCGTTCTTGCACTAGTAGTATTGCCCGCACTTTCAGTTGGAGGCAGACAAATTTTTCTGCCAGAACAATCTGGGCCAAAATTAGATAAATTAAAACCACAGGTTAGAGAAGTTGGAAAAATTATCTATGGAGTATATATTTTTTTTACTTGTGTCCAGATTTTTCTGTTAGTTTTTTCAGGTATGAATCTATTTGATGCATCATGTCATTCTTTTGGTGCTCTTGGAACAGGAGGTTTTTCAACTAAGAATGCCAGTATTGGATTTTATAATAGTTTAAAAATAGAAAGTGTAATAATTTTATTTATGTTTTTAGGTGCAACAAGTTTCTCTCTACACTATGCAGCATTAAAGGGAAATATAGCTTATCTAAAAGATAGCGAATTTATGTTATACTTATTTATTTTGGCTTTTTCCATATTAGTTGTGACTTTAGATGTTAGCTACCAATTACACGAGAATCTTTCACTAGCATTTAGACATGCTATTTTCAATGTAATGAGCATATCAAGCACTACTGGATATGCAACAACAGATTTTAATTTATGGCCTGACTTTTCAAAATTAATTCTCATAATACTTATGTTAATTGGAGGCTGTGCGGGAGGAACTGCAGGAGCTATAAAAGTTGTAAGAATACTATTATTGATAAAAATAGGTTTAAGGGAACTCTATAAAATTATACACCCCAATGCAATATTTCAGATTAAATTGAATGGAAAAATTATCCCAGAGGATACTCTTCAAGGGGTAAGCGGATTTTATTTTTTTTATATGATTACTTTTGGATTATGCAGCCTAATTATGCTTGCATTTGGCAATGATCTTCTCACATCTATATCTTCTGTCGCTACTACTTTAGGGGGGGTGGGTCCTGGGCTAAGTTTAGTTGGTCCCATGGCAACATACAGTTTCTTACCGTCAATTCCAAAACTTGTATTATGTTTTTGTATGTTAGCCGGCAGACTTGAATTAATTACCCTATTTGCATTATTTATCCCAAGTTATTGGAAAGAGTAAGTTTAATAAATTATGGAAATTAAAAAAATTAAGACTTTAGTTTTATTGGTGTCCATCTATGCGAAGTAAAACTGTTCTAAATATTATTGGAAAACTCCTTATGATGATAGGTATTTCAATGATATTTCCTCTAATATGGGCGTTTTACTATAGAGAAAAAGAGTTAATTGTGTTTATTATTTCTATCATTGCCACCTTTTTATCAGGATTTGCTTTAAGTGAAATAAAAAGTCAAGGTGAAGGATTGAGACCTATAGAAAGTTTAGGTGTTGTGTCCCTAGGATGGGCAGCATTTTCGGCATTTGGTGCACTCCCATTTTTTCTTTCTGGAACTTTAAGGTATCTTGATGCCTATTTTGAAACTATGTCTGGCTTCACTACAACAGGAGCTACAGTTATTCAAAATATTGATATTTTACCTAAATCAATAATATTTTGGAGAGCAATGACTCAGTGGATGGGGGGAATGGGGATTATAGTACTTGCTGTTGCAATCCTTCCTGCCCTTTCAATTGGAGGTATGCAATTATTTAATGCAGAATCTCCTGGCCCTAAAATAGATAAATTAAAACCACAAGTTAGGGATACTGCAAAGATTCTTTATGGGGTGTATCTTATATTCACCGCTGCTGAGATAATTCTTTTAATAATTGGGGGAATGGGATTTTTTGACGCTTCATGCTACACATTCTCCACACTTGCAACTGGAGGATTTTCAACTAAGAATCTAAGTGTCGCATATTATAATAATCCATTTATCGAAGGCGTTATAACTTTATTCATGTATTTATCTGGTGCAAATTTTATGTTACACTATGCGGCATTAAGAGGAAAACTAGACTATTTTAAAAATAAAGAATTCTTATTTTATTCAACAATTATAGCAAGTTCAATTATTATAATGGCTGTAGATTTAAGATATAGTGTTTATAATAATATAATTGATGCCATAAGATATTCTTCTTTTCAAGTTGTTAGCATAATAACAACAACAGGATTTGTTTCAAGCAACTATGATGTGTATCCAGCTTTTTCAAGAATGATACTTTTAATTCTCATGTTCATTGGTGGCTGTGCGTGTTCAACTGGAGGGGGGATTAAGAATATACGAATATTAGTACTCTTAAAATATTTTTATAGGGAAATATACCAATTTATACATCCAAATGCAATTTTAGCAATAAAAGTTGGAGAAGAAACGATTTCTGACGACGTTATAAAAGGAATAATGGGATTTTTCGTAGGGTATATATCAATTTTTGTTATAGCAACAGTACTTGTTACATCGTATGGGATTGATTTAATCACTTCAATTTCAAGTGTGGCTACAACGTTAGGTAATGTTGGCCCAGGTATGGGATTAGTAGGACCAATGTACACTTTCTCATTTTTACCTAACTTTGTTAAAATAGTTTTGACATTTTGCATGTGGATTGGGAGATTAGAAATATTCTCAGTAATGGTACTGTTTATGCCTGATTTTTGGAAAGAATAAAAATTAAATTAATTCTTTTTCGACTAGATTTATAGCTTCGTCTATTTTTTTCTTTAAAGCAGAGGGTAATCCCTTAATTTCTATATCTAGAAAACCTCTAACAATTGCTGCAGTTGCTTCCTCTCTAGTAAATCCTCTTGACATTAAATAAAAGATTTCTTCTTCAGCAATTTTTCCAATTGCCGCTTCGTGGCTCAAATCCACATTTGGATGTTTAGCTTCTAATTCAGGAATTGCAATTATACTGCCCTGTTCGGATAGCATCATTCCCATGCATTCTAAATGCCCTTTTGCATCTGGGGAATCTCCAACTATATCTCCTCTAGAGTAAATAGTTCCCCCTTTACTGATAGCCCTAGAGAGAATTTCTGCACTAGATCCTTTTCCTTTAATTATAACACGGCTCCCTGTGTCAACTATTGAATTATCCATGGCTACTATAACACTGCTCATTATGGCAGTTGAGTAATCTCCATTTAAATGAACTGTTGGGTAGGACTGAACTATTTTAACAGGATTCATAATAATATAATTGCTTATGTAGACTCCTCCATCTTCAACAATTGCGGCACTTCTTGGCCTAACCTCAATATTATTTTCCCAATTGTGGATCATAGTGAAGGATAGTTTAGCATTCTTTTTTACGTAGAACTCAGAAATACCTAAATGCATACCAGTTGTAAGGCCAGGATGAGATGCGCATCCAGAGATTATATTTAATTCAGAATTCTCTTCAGCGATAATAATATTGTGGACCTTCTGTTTTTTGGGTGACTTTAAATAAAGACAAGCCTCAACTGGAAAATTAACTTTTGTTCCAGGAAGTGACCTGATAAAGTATCCGTTTACTTCTTCAACGTCTACTTCTTTAGTGTATTGGTCCTTATCCCTCGAAACTACTTTCCAATAGTAATCATGAAGCCAGTCATACTTCTCAAGGGCTTGTTTAATGCCAATCATTTCTATGCCTGATGCAAAACTTGAAGAAGTCTCAACATTCTGGTCTACTTGAAGGAATATCGCTGATCGCTTTTCTTTATCCATTTCAATTCCGACTTTCTCAAGCTTATCCTTTACGTCTTTATCGAGTTTTGGAATCCTTTCAGGCATTTTTCAACACACCCCCCATAACCTTTTTTACTTATTTCATCAAGCATATCATAAGGATCTCCCACGCAAGCAATCATGCCCTTATAAAGTATTAATCCATAGTCTGCATCTACATAGTCAAGGATATGTCCTTGATGGGTAATAATAAGGCCTGATTTTTTTCTATCATCTTTATTTTTTTTTCTATCCAGCAAATCTCCAACAGCACTTCCAATTATAGCAATATTATCCAAATCTACACCACTGTCAGGTTCATCAAATAACACTAAATCCGGATTTAGTGTCAAAAGCTGGAGCACTTCAGAACGTTTTACTTCGCCTCCAGAAAATCCTACGTTTAAACTCCTATTAAGAAATTTTTCCATATTAAGCATCTGGGCATATTCGTATATCTTGCTGGGATCGGTACCACTTTGTTTAGCACAGTTAAACAACATATCAATTAACTTCAAACCGCTAACTTTTGGTGGATATTGAAAACTTATCCCCATTCCCATTTTCACTCTTTGATCTGTAGATAAATCGTTAATGTCTTGTCCTTTAAATATGATTCTTCCATAAGTTACCTTAAAAGAAGGATTTCCAATTAAAGTCATTAAAAGAGATGTTTTTCCATTACCATTGGGCCCAAAGAGGACATAGGTCTGACCTTCTTTTATATACAGATTTACATGATTAAGTATGGGGGTACCTTCAACTTCCGCCCCGAGATTTACAACTCTCAGCATAGTAATCCCTGATATACAGATATACAAACCCTATTTATTTCTTGCGATTATTTATTATAAGGACAAAGATTATATCATGAAAATTTAAATTTCGTATGATGAACAAGGTAATAATGCATATTGACCTTGATTCTTTCTATGCATCAATTGAAGAAGTTAGAAATAATTCTATAAAGGGTAAACCAATAGTAATATGTGTATACTCTGGAAGAACACAAAATAGTGGTGCTGTCAGTACTTCAAACTACAGCGCACGGAAATTAGGGATAAAGTCAGGTATGCCTATAGTTCTCGCAAAGAGAATTGCAATGAACAAAGAAGTTGTTTTTTTACCCGTTGATATAGAATATTATAGAGAAGTATCTGATAGAATAATGAACTTAATAGAAGAAGAATCAGATACATTAGAACAAGTCAGTATTGATGAAGCATATATAGATGTCACTGAGAAAACTAACAGTAACTGGAATAAAGCCATTCAAGTAGCAAATACAATAAAACAAAAAATATTATCTCAAGAAGGGCTAACAGCATCAGTAGGTATTGCTTCAAATAAGTTTGTTGCAAAAATAGCATCTGATTTTCAAAAACCAAATGGCCTTACACTAGTTAAGAACGAGGAGATAATACCATTCTTAGAAAATCTAAAAGTCTCTAAGTTACATGGGATTGGAGAAAAGACTGCAAGAGTTTTAAACGAAATTGGAATTGAAACTTCAAAAGATCTAAGTAAATGTGATATTAAAGTTCTTGAGGAAATATTTGGCAAAAACAAGGCGAAATTATTACATGATAAGTCATTAGGGATTGATAATTCCATAGTTGAATCTAAAAAGAAAAAGCAATTGTCTAAAATAGGTACCCTCAAAGAAGACACAAAGGATAAAAAAGTTATTTTTGAAAAAATAATAGAGTTGTCTAACGAGTTAAACCAAAAGATAAAAAGAGATAACGTTTCATTTAGAACTGTTTCTTTAATCACAATTGATATTGAATTAAAAACTCATATAAAAAGTGAAACAATATCTCAGGCAAACGATATTCAACGAGCCGTTCCAGTTTTCAAACAGTTGTTGAATAGCTATATTGAAGAAAATTCTGAAAAAAAGTTAAGAAGAATTGGAGTAAGAGTTTCAAACTTAGAGTTCTTTAATAGTCAAAGAACTCTTGATGAATTTTAATAATAGATTTTAGTTTCATTTATTTTACCATCAGATAGGAAAATTCCCTCATTTTCTAATAATTTCTTTTTCATTTCTAATCCTCCGCCAAATCCTCCAAGTCTTCCATCTGAGCGTATTACTCGATGACAAGGTATTATCAAAGGAAAGGGATTATTGGCAAGCGCGTTACCTACAGCTCTTGCACCTTTTGGAACCCCGATAGATTTTGCTATTCTTGAGTAAGTACTTACATATCCCATTGGTATATTATTATTAGCAATTAATACTTTTTTTTCAAAATCAGTGCATATGTCAAAATCTAATAAATCTAAATTAAACTTTATCTCTTCACCTGAAATGAGTTTTTTAATTTCACATGCCAGTTCCTCTAACGAATCAGATTTTTTAGCAGAAGGATATTCTTTTTTTATTTTAAGAATTAAATTGGGCCTAGTTTCAGGAAGAAGTACTCTGATAATTTTTATTTTGTTATTTAATTCACTCCAAACTAAGCTAAATGTTCCTAAATCGGAGCTCTCTAACGAATAAAAATAGCGCATTCTATCATGAAAATTATTTGATTAGTTCTTCAACTTCTTCTTTACCTTTTTGCAATTCTTCTGCTTGTTGTTTGTCTAAAAAAAGTAATAAGGTTTGAAATTCTCCAACATGAGTCTTTTCCTCTTTTGCAATATCTAGTAAAATCATTTTTATTTTTTTATTAGTTGTCATGGACGCAAGCTGTTCATATAGATTTATTGCATCCAACTCAGCTATTATCCCTGCCCTTAAGATTTCCTTATCTAGGTCTTCTTTTTTTACTTTATCAAGATTTATAGGTATATTTGAAAGCATAATATCCCCATATGGTACTATACATTTAATCTTTAAATTTCTTTTGAATTTTATAATAATCCAACAGTTGGTTTAGAAGAAGATGCTTGACACTCGATTCTGGATATACCGTCCCTCTTTGTTACTCTTAAGACATGATCAACATAACTTTCAATTTCTGGTTCATGAGAAACTATTATCACTTGGTCCATCCCAAGCATATCTAAAACATCCCTTACTTTATCAAGCTGTTTTCTAGAAAATCCATCTGTTGGTTCATCAAGGATTATTAAATCTTGAGTTTTAATTTCATCAATTAAATTGTTTATTACTCTATTTAAGGCTAGCCTGTAAGCAAGAGCAACAGAAGTTCTTTCTCCCCCCGATAATGAATCATAGTCCGCATCAAAGCCTTCCTGTCTCAAAATTGGGGTAAAATCTTCATCTATTAAAGCTTCGATGTCATTGCCTTCTAGTAGACTTTCAAGCCATTTTGAGAAATAAGATTCAAATTGAACTCTAAGGGATTCCATAAACTCTCGTTCCATTATTTCCATTAAGTTAATGAAATAATTATCAATCCAGTGTGACATTTTTTCAAGTTTTTCTTTAATTTGAGTATATTTTTTCTTTTCTTTAATTTCATTACTTATTCTATGTAAATCATTTCCTAAAAAATATAGTTCTTTAGATTTCTCAGCTTCTTCTCTTTCTTTTTTAATCTTTTTATCAGAAATTTGTTTTAATTCTTGATTAATCTTTTGTTTTTCAGAATGAATATCCGAGTATTTTTTTACACTTTCATGTAGGGCATTAATTTCTTTCAACAAATTGCTCTTATTATTGGTCATTACCTCTATATCTTTTCTTATGCTCAGTGCTTCTTTGTAGTTCCTTATAAGATCAAGATTAGAATCTTTTCTACTTTCTAATTCTAATGTTTCTGTATCTATTAGAGCAAACTTTTTTATTTCATCTAGAATTTGTTTTTGCTCTTTTGATTTATTTTCAATTGTTTTTTCTAATAGTTCCTTTTCCAAAAAAAGAGAATCTAATTCTTTTGATAGGCCATTAAATGATTCAGTCTCTCTAATTTGTTGTTCTATTGCTATAATTTTATTTTTTTCAGAAGAAATAATAATTTTTATTTTATTATCTATATCGCTATCAATTTTTTTTATTTTGAGCTCTACTTTTTTGATTAATTCGTTCGTTTGATTTAAATCTATTAACAGCTTATTTTTTTCTTTATCCATTCTTTTAATTTCATTCTGACGGTGCTCATCTGAGATACTTTGCTTGCATAAAGGGCATAGTGCAATTCCTTTTAAGTTACTCAAAGAGCACATATCAGATTCGGTCGTTTTGAGCCTACCTATAGCCATTGAATTTTTTTCTTTATATTCCAAAATTTTTGTATTGTATCTTTCTTTTGATTTTATTAGTAAATCAAGATCTTTGTTAAATCCTTCTTTCTTTTGATAAGTATATTCAATATTTTTTTCAGCTATGGCAATTTCCCTTCTTAATTCATCTATGGGCGTATCATAACTTCCTTTGAGGGAGGAAAGTAAACCCTCTTTCAGTGCAATTTCTTTAGAATTTTTCTCAAATGATTCTCTTTTATTTGATAGTTCAACTTCAATTTTCCCTAGAGTAATGTTATAACGATTTAGTTCTTCTTTTATTTCTTTACATTTTGCTATTTCTTCCATTATTGTTACATTATCTTTTTCAATTATAAGAATCTCTTTTTCTATATCAATGCCTTCTCTACCAGAAATAAGTTGATTCAATTTTAAATTAAGTTTTGTGCAATTATTTTCATATGTGTTGTATTCAGATTCTTTTATTGCAATCTCACTAGAAAGATTTTGGTATCGAATATATTTTTCATCAATCTCTTCAGACTTTTTAAGAAAAAAAGATTCATTTGTTTTAATCTCATTCAGAGATTTATTAATTTCGGCTATTTCTTTATCTAGTCTTTCTTTTTTTTCTTTTATTTCCTTTAATTCATTATTTCTCTCATTTAATCCTCTAGAAAGTTGCTCATAACTAAATGCTTTTCTTTTAAGATCAAGTCTTAAAGTATTAGAATTATCTCTTATGATTTTATAACGATCAACACCGAATATTCTTCGTAGTATTTCCATTCTATCTTCTCGTTTAGACAATAGAATTTGTTTCATTTCCTCTTGAGGGGTATACACTGTATACCTGTATATTGGATTTTTTTGTTTTGTAGACAATTCTTTAGGGTAACCCAATAAAGATATTATCTCTGCTTTAAGTTCAGTCGGAGTCATTTCTTTTCTATTGCCATCAATAGAAATGTATCCCGTTACTTGAGAGATCGATTCTCCTTTTTTTTGTAGGCCTCTACTAACAACTATATTTTTGCTATCAAGTTCAAATTCTAAACGCACTTTTCCCTCTCGTTCCCCCCTCCTTAAAAGAGAAGATGCTGTTATATCCCCTAAACCAAAAAGTGCAAACTCTATTGCCAATAGTATTGTTGATTTCCCAAATCCAATGTCCCCAGACAGTAAAAAAGATCCGTCAGGAAATTGTATTATTTGATGTTCGTAGCTTCTTATATTGAACATCTCAAGTGTTAGAAGTTTCATTAAAATCCTCCAAAAGATTATTTTTTGAAAGATATTCTATTGAATCGTTGAGGACAGAATTTGTATAATCTTCCTTTTTTTCGCCTTCTTTTTTTTCTCTAGACAATAGGTTCATAAAAGACTTTACAAATGATACAGTCTCCATCCGACATTCTTTAAGTAGAATTTGATCTTTATGTCGAGTTATAACTTCTTCTTCTAGTTTTTCCTTAGTCATTGAGGAATTTTTTATTTCTTTAAATTCTTTAGTTTTAATGTCTCGAGTGTCCCTTTTAACTAACAGTGCTCCTTTATCCTCTAAAAATAAGCTAATCTTCTTAAAATTGATATCTGAAATATTGCCATCCAATTTACCTTTAAATTTTACAATTACTATACTGTCTTTTAAGCATGTTTTATCTAATGAATTTCTAACTTTTTCCTCAATATTAATCGGATTAGTACACTCCAATTTAACTTCTAAAAGAACTACTGGAGCTATGGTAATTGGGATGTATGTTTTATTAAGAAGTCCATCACTATGTTCAACTAGATAAAATCCCCCTCCTCTAAAAGATAAAAGCTCATCAATGTTATTCGGGAACAGTGCCCCCGGGAATACTACATTTTTGTATTCTCCTAATTCAAATTCACCCCTCTCATGGATATGTCCGCCTGCATAATAAATAAATCCCTTTGGAAGAAAAGATATTGGCATTGACTCCATGTGGTAAAAATCATTCGATTTAAATTCCTCAATAGCTGAATGAAATAGAAATATTTTTTTACCTTCTTGTTTTTCCAATTCATCTCTATTGAGTGAGTTATACGTTGCCTTCTCTAAACTACCTCTGAGGCCGGGTATGCCATAAATATTAGTTTTAGTTTTTTCATTTAGTACTCCTTTTAATGTTAGTTTTCCTTCTTTTTCTTCTCCTGAAGTAACTCGTTTTAATAATCCTGCTTCTTGGAAAACTTTAAGAATTGTTCTACCCGTAGGGGAAAAATCATGAGAACCTTCAATAACATATACAATTATTCCTTTTAGTTTAAGCTCGTATAGTTTTTTTGCGGCTCTTGCCATAACATCGATTGTAGGATTAGAAGAATCAAAAAGATCCCCTGAAATAAGAATAAAGTCAACATTTTCATCGATAGAAATATCAATAGCTTTCTCAAACGCTTTAATTCCCACCTCCCTTAAAGTATCTTCTCTCCACCCGCCCAAATGAAGATCGGCCATATGGGAAAATTTCACTCTAAGTCGACCCCTCTTATAACGGTTTTATCTTTTATAATTTTTTCATTGGTTTTAATAATCTTACCAAAGTCAGGTACTTTTAGAGGTATTGCTATTTTAGAAAAGGTTGATGTCAAAAGTGCCTCGCCTATATCAAGGCTTGCTATATTTCTTGATTCTTCAGATATATCTTGGGGAGAACTATCAATTAAGGCACTTCTCTCATTCGACATTTCAGTTCCCATTATAATTTTTGTATTCATATTTGCAAGTATCTCCTTAGGTATTAAGCTTGGAAGTTGAGTTATTGCTACAAGTCCTATTCTAAATTTTCTCCCCTCTCTTGCAATTGTACCAAAAATATTTATTCCCTTATCTAAAACATCTTTTCCTAGAACTCTTGGAGCTTCTTCAATGATAATGCTTATACAAGGTTTTTCATTAAGATGACCTTTAAAACTTAGATCACGATATTTTGAAAAAACACCTTCAGCAAAAATCCCTCCAATCATAAGTTCAACTTCACCTCCAAGTTTTGATGTATCTAAAATAACAGTTTTTCCCTTTTCCAAATATTCAACAACATTTTTTATTGTTGTACTTCCGCTAGTATTTGAAAATAAATTATTTCTAAAAGATAATTGTCCATTTTCCAAAGATATCCCAAATATATTGTTGAATTTTCTTTTAAGCACATCTAGAGTGACTATGGAAACGTTATCGTCTTTCTCAGCAAGCACTATATTCTCTATCCAATTTTCTTTATCCCTATTGTAAAATAAGTATATACACTCTATCTGTGCTTCTGTTAAAGGAACTATTCCAGTTAGGTGCCAAGGTTTAATTGTTCTTAAATCAAGTATTAGTGTATTTGCACCAGGAGGAGGATTAATTGAGTAGTATACTATTTTACTTATAGCATTTGGATGATCTTTTAATCCTTTTTTTGTCCTACCATAATATTCGTCATGAGGATCAATAATTAACAAACCTGCATAGCTTTCATTTAGTAAATTATAAGTTAGAACTTTAACTAAATTAGATTTTCCTTTGCCTGTGGAAGCGGAAATAAGCATATGGTGGGTTAGCACATCTTCCCCGTTAAGGAAAACATCAATATTTAATATTCTTGATCCACTCCTTATTTGGCCAAAGTAGAGTGGCGTGTTAGGTTTCTCAAGGAATTTCAAATCTTCTTCATTGATTCTTTCAACTGCAGCAAAAAATTTCGGCAGTCTTTTTGGAAGATGATATTTATTTCGACTGACAAAAAGAATTGGCTTTAGAATAATGAGGATAAAATTAGAAAGTTCATTTTCCAAAAATGATAAATTTGACTCTTCTTCTAACTTTAAACCTGCAGCTAAACTTCTAATTCTTTCCGGTATTTGAGACCCATAAGAAACATCAAAAACTTGCATTATAAAATAATCATTACACTCTCTTGTTACAAGCAATTCCCCTAATTCTACATCAATTCCAGTTTTTTGCCTAATTATTATACCACTAAAATCTCCAGATACAATTTTTCCTACAATGTCCATATTATAACACCTACATCCATTGTAATTTATCTAAAACATCATGTGCATCTTCTACACTAATATTCTCTTCAATAAATTTTAAAACATCTTTATCGTTACAGAGTGATATAAAAAGCGCTTTCTGAGTTTCCATTTCATCCTTTCGGAGTCTGGCTATGTAATCTGCATCTACAAGTCCATATGGGTATCCAGGGAATCTAAGATCAACTGAGTTAGAAGCTATTATCCCCAAAAGTTCTTCAATTTTCGCCCTTCCTAAAGATTTCGCCATATTTTTTTCAATTTCGAATCTAAATACATATTTTGACGAGGGATGAAATTTAACAAAGTACATTTCAGCGCTATGATCTGGATGAGTAATTTCAACTACTGGATAATAATACCATGATTTTTTTGGGCACACTTTATTTCCTAACAATTTTATTGCATAAGATAAAGATCTCCCCTTAGATGTGTAAAGTTTTGATCTTTTTGCAATACCACAAAAAATGACTTCTTTATTTTCCGCTGCCTGATATGCTTTTTTAGAATAATTAGATTCTCCAGTAATTGCAGTTTGAAGTGAGCCATCTCTCACTAATATGTCTCCTTTATCAAGTTCATTTTGAATTACTAATTCTGAGATTTTCCATTCAAGAAATCGTCTTGCGATACTACAAACAATCCCTAGTTCAGCCCTAAAATTTTTATTAGAGATAGTTGGATCATGGGAGTTAATAGTTTTGTCTGCTTCTTCAAAATCAATTTGATAATCCTCAGAAAAAGGGAAAAGTTTGAATTGAAAAGTAATATCTTTTTCTTTCCCGGAAGATGAACCAAAAACATAAAACTCATATTTTTGGGGTATTTTTTTTGGTAGAATAATCTTATTATTCTCAAATATGTTAAAATATATTCTTACAAGTCCTAAATACAATGAAGGCGAAGAAAATAAATCGATGTTCCCGCCATCAATATAAGTGATTTTATTACCCCCACTAAAAATAGGGAATTCATTTACATTATTCTTGTTTAGGGTGATTGGAGAATATCTTTTATCACTGAATTGAGGCTCCTCACCGATCAGAACGTCGAGATTATATTTTTCTTCACTTTTAATTAAGTTAATTATATCTTTTATTGCTTCAATATTCATCTTGTGTCAGAAGTGGAAATTGAATATAAAAAACTATCTTCTAAATCGTTCAATGACATCCATATAGGCACAGTAGATATTTCAAGAATAAACATAGATAAAAGATAACAAGATACTCAAATTTATTTCTTCCTTAACTTATACAAATAATAAATAATAATTCGAATAAATAAAAATTACAAATAGTATTTCATTTCAAGAGAGTTTTCAGCGAATCCACAGGCTTTGTAAAATCTCTTGGTCATAGGATCGCCACCCTCAATTGAAACTGTTATATATTTGCACTTAATTCTTTTCCCATAGTTTATTGCCGTTTCGAGAAGTCCCGCTCCTACGCCTTTTCCCTTGTATTCATCTTTAATAACAATATCTTCAATATGACAAACATTGTAGCTATAAAAAAGTATTGGTTTAATGAATAGAGATAAGAATCCACAGATTTCAACACTGTCAAGTAAATTCTCCTCAGCAACAAAAATTTTAATATTGGGATTCTTAATATATTCAGTAAGTACTTTATTAAAATTAGAAATTTCTTCCGGAGATTTTAAAGGAACGTTGTGCAAACTATCAATAAGATCATATATACTATATCTATCCCTAAACGAAGCTTCTCTAACTCTCAACAGATTCACCTTATCAAATTTATTATATAAAGTATATAAAATTAATTTATATTTTACCTCTCTATTTAAATATTAATCTGTTTCCATATCATTATTAAAGTTAATCATTCTATTTCTTGCCTCAGATTTCATATTTTTAAATTTAGGTAGATTGTAGGAAGTTATAATACCTGTAAAAACCAAGACAAGCCAAAAAGATATTATTCTGTCAAGAATGGTAGCAGTCACAGCTACATTTTTTCCTACCTTTAAGGCTGCGTATAATACTGACATCACAACTTCAACTATCCCAATACCGCCCGGTAGGAAAGGAATTAATCCCATAAGAAGGCTCACTGTAGTTACAAGAGCAACAAAAACAGGATTTAATTGTTTTCCCAACGCTAAAAATACAAAATAAGTCCTTAATATCCAACACATCCACATTATTATTGAAGCTCCAATTGACTTATATAGATTATTTCTACTTTTTAGTATTAACTGGAACTGATTATGAAAGTTTTCAACCATTGATAATATAAGTTCTTCATATTTTTTTATTCTTATGGAGAACTTTCCAAGTATGATTAAAAATTTAAAAACAAATTTTTCACCAGCATTTTTATTAAAACAAATATACGAAGCTACAAGTAGCACGGCTATATATGCAATAATTATGAATGAGAGCATAATAATAATGCCCCACCTAACCGTAAAAAAAAGACTGGCATAGGCTACCGAAAAAACAGCAAGAACAAAAAAAGGTAATGATTCAACGATCCTATCTACCGTTACTGTAGCAAAAACTGTTTCGATAGGACTGATATTTTCTTCTTGTGAAATAATAAAAGTTTTCATAGGCTCCCCACCAGTTCTAGCACCAGGGGTAACATTGTTAAAGAAAATACCAATCATAGTTGCTATAAAAACATTTTTCATAGATATATTTGGTTTTAAAGATTCGAGGATAGGTTTCCATTTGTAAGATTCAAAAAATAAGTTTACTATTTGGAAGAATATAGCAAGATATAAGTAAAAGGGATTAACATTTTTAATTAAAGAAATGAATTCACCATACCCAACAAATTGTACAAATAGAGCAGTTAATATGGCCCCTACCACAAATGGAAGAACAACTTTATGTTCTACCATCTTTTTTAACCTCCGGTTTAATAATATTGTCTACGTGTTTTAACATTTTATCTATGATTGAATTTTTTGTTTCAATTTCATTTCCTAAGAGATAATATTTTATAAAAACTAAAACGATTCCAATTGCTATTGGTCCAACAAAAATACCAACTGCCCCAAACGCTAAAAGCCCGCCAAAAAATCCAAATAAAAATACCATTGGATGTAATCTAGCATGATTTCCTGCAAGTTTTGGTTTTATGTATAATTCAGGAAGTAAAGTAACAAATACTTGACCTATTACAAAAATTAATATTCCTGTCATTACTTGACCTTTAATCATGTAAACAGCTGCCAATCCAGTAAAAAGCATCCATGGACCCAATATCGGTGCAAAATCCATAAAACCAGAAATAACTCCCAATAAAACTGGATACGATACGCCAAAAATTATGAATATTATAAAACTTAAAAATGATGTAAAAATAGCTTTTAAAATATTGACAAGTATAATACTTTCAAATACAAGATCAATTCCCTGTAAAAGGGAGTAGATTGTCTTTTTTTTGTTTTCAGGTAATAAAACAACAAAAGTATCTCTTATTGTAGGTCCTTCCCTAATTAAATAAAATGCAAGTATTGAAGCAAGTAATAGTTTCATTGCATACTCTGGGATATGAATTGTAATATTAAAAATTTCTTCAGAAAAATAAACAATTACTTGATTCAATTTGAGAGAAAGCATATTTGATATGTTATTCAAGTATGGGGAATATTCAATATTCAAAAAATTCAGTAAGGATAAAGCTATTTTTTCAGAAAGAGTGTCGATATCACTATAAACTAAGATTAGCATATCTAAGATTTTTTCTTTTGTAAAATAATTTAAAACAGCAATTACAATATAAAAAAATATAATAAAAGCAGGAATAACTACCGCTATCCCTGAAAGGAGCGCAGCATAAGTTTTATTCATATATTTTATTAATATGTTATTTATTGGACGCATAAGGTAAACTAAAACCAAAGTAGCAATTAGTGCATCTAAAAGTGGAAACAAAGTAAGTGCTGCAATTATCAAGAAAAATATGAATATTGAAGCAATTGTAATTCTATATTCATTTGTTTCCATGTTATCATCTCCTTTTAACAATAAATTAATCATTAGTATATAAATTTAAAGGAAAAATAGCTCAGGATGGTCACTTATCACATTAACGATCCTTTCTGCAACTTTATCGTCCCATAATGGAGGTTTTGGATAAGATCTCTTAATTTTTTGAATTCTTTTTATTGCTAAAGATAACTTTAGGGGATCCATTCCTACAAGAGTATTTGCGCCGTCTTTTAGTGTCACGACTCTTTCAGTATTATTTCTAAGGGTGATGCATGGAATATCAAGCATTAAAGCTTCTTCTTGAATTCCACCAGAATCAGTTAATATAAATTTGGAATTTGACATCAGCCGCAAAAAGTCAATGTACCCCAAAGGCTCAATTATCTCGATATTTTTTCCTATTTTTTCTAGATAAGTATTTTCTTCTAAAATTTTTTTAGTTCTAGGGTGTAATGGAACAATAATTTTTATACCCATTTCACTTAAAGAAATAAATAATTTGAAAAGTTTTTTTGGATCAGCGGTGTTTTCCGCTCTATGTATAGTCATTAATCCATAATTGGAAGGGTCTAATGAAAGAGTTTCTAAAATTTTGGATTTTTTAGCTTTTTGAATATTCAACAACAACGTCTCAATCATTATATTCCCTACAAAAAAAATTCTTTTTCTATTAATGCCTTCTGACATTAGATTATTTATTGCATCCTCTGTAGGGGCAAATAAAAACTGAGAAATTCTGTCCACAAGTATCCTATTTATTTCTTCAGGCATTTTCATATCAAAGGAACGATATCCGGCCTCTACGTGTGCTACAGGTATTTGCATTTTAATCGAAGAGATAGCCCCTGCAAGAGTTGAATTTACATCGCCTACAACAATTGTTAGATCCGGTTTTTCTTTTGATAATACTTCTTCTATTTTAGACATCATCAATCCTGTCTGAACTCCATGAGTTCCAGAACCTACTCCAAGAAAAATGTCAGGTTTAGGTAATTCTAGATCTTCAAAGAACACCTTACTCATATTCTCATCATAGTGTTGACCGGTATGGACTAAAACTTGGCTTATTTTTCTTTTTTTGAACTCTTCATATAATGGTTTAATTTTCATAAAATTAGGTCTTGCCCCCACTATTGAGAGTATTTTCATAATAAGATACTAGGAAATACCCTTTTAAGAGTTTTGTTTTAACTTTTTCATAAAATGAAACGATTTAATTATTATTTCATCTAAACTCTTATATATTGTTTCATGTTTAGGTATAGTGTAATTTATTAAATATAATCAATATAGGAGGTATGCTATGAACAATGGCGATGGATTAAAAATATTATCTGCAGTTCTTGCAGTGCTGTTATTAGTGTCGATAATAGGGAATTTCTTTTTCTTGTATCGTTCTTTGTCAGATGTTGGGCAAGGGACCCAATACAATGCCTTGCTTACTGAAAAAATGGGTCTTGAAAATAAGATATCTTTATTGGAGTCACAAATATCTGATAAAAATAAGAAAATATCTGATCTTGAGTCAGAAGTAAGATCTCAAAAATCACAGTACGATACGGCTCAAAGAAATGTTGATTTAAAACAAAGAGTAATCGATAATTTTGAAACTAGGGTAAAATCATTAGAGGATCAGCTTTACGAATGTGAGCATAAAACTCCAAAAACATATGTTTCTTATTGTTCATGTGGCTACTACAAGTATTACTGTGCTTGCAATGGATACTGCTATTATGATTGGTATTGCCCAAGTTCATGCTCATGCTGTTATACTAGCACCTGCATAAACTGTTAAAAAATTTTGAGGAAGAATCTTATGAGTCGAAAAATCCAATGGAGACTCTAAGTTCTCCCCCAATATTTTTATTTTTATTATCTTATATATATTTTTCCCTTTGATTATTTAAATAATTAGAATTATATTTATATTTATAATTTTTTTACTAAAATTATGAGAAGTCAAGTAGTAGGGGGTTTAATAATTTTTGTTGCGCTATTAATGGGATTTATTATTTATGCTTTCAATACCGCAATGACGGAGATAGTAAATATTTCGTGTGAGCATGGATCAACATGCCCGATGTGGGGCACTATTAATTTTCAAACTAATGTTAGTATAGCTATAATGAGTTTTGTAATTATTATTGGATTATACATTCTCTTTTTTGGAAAGGAGGAAGAAAATATGGTCCAAACAAAAATTCAGGATATTTTTATTAAGAAAGATTATTATGAAGAAATTTTAAAAACATTAACTCATGAAGAAAAAACTATTTTTGAATGCATTATAGATTCAAATGGAACAATATTTCAATCTACCCTAACTGAGAAAACAAATTATAATAAGGTAAAAATATCAAGAATTTTAGATAAATTAGAAGGCAGAGGCTTGATAGAAAGAAGAAGGCACGGCATGACAAATGTTGTGATAATAAAACATTGAAACAGCCTTGAAACTAGTTTCAAACAATGAATAATAAAGCGTTTCTAAATTATTTTTTTATTAACTACTCAAAAAAGGAGGTAAGTTATGAAAAAAATAATAGATATTAAAGGTATGCACTGTAAGAGTTGTGTAAATAGTATTAAGACAAATATTTCCTCCCTTAAAGGGATAAAGTCGATAAAAGTAAATTTGGAAAGTAAGAATGCAATTGTAGAGTATAATTCTAAAATTATATCAATAAAAGAGATACAAAGTGAAATAGAAAAACTAGGTTATTTGACAGACGATAGTTCTAAAAGAAAAAATAATATTCTAAAAACAGTAGCTTACGGAGTATTTCCCCATATAGGGTGTATTGGCTTTATAATTGGATCAATCCTCGGTGTATCCGTACTTATGCAATTTTTTAGACCACTTTTGATGAGTAGGTACTTTTTTTATGAGCTTATATCTCTTTCAATTGCATTTGCAACAATTTCTGTAACTATATACCTAAAAAACAATGAATTGTTATCGTTAAAAGGATTAAAGAGAAAGTGGAAGTATGTATCAATTACTTATGGATCTACAATAGGTGTGAATCTTGCTTTGTTTCTTGTGATATTTCCAATAATTGCAAACATTTCGGCATCTTCAGGCGAAAATCAAATAGCGATAGGATCAATAGAATCAATCACCCTAAAAGTTAATATCCCATGCTCAGGACATGCTCCGCTAATTTCCGAAGAAATAAAGACAATAAAAGGGATTCATGAAGTAAAATATAAAGTTCCAAATGTATTCATAGTTAAATATGATTCAGGCAAAACAAATTTTAATGAAATATTGAATCTTGCAGTTTTTAAAGAATATCCTGTGACATTACTTAATAAAACATAAAGTGGAAGGAATCAATAAATCTAGACGCTTTTATTTTAATTTATTTTCCAAGATAGTTTTAAATATATTTACTTATATAAATAATAAAGGAGAAAAGAATGGTAAAAAAGCAAACTAAGAAGGTTGAAATTAAAGTAACAGGGATGACTTGTGCAACATGCGCTTCAACTATAGAAAAATCACTTCTAAATTTAGAAGGGGTAAGTAAAGCTGAAGTCAATTTGGCTAAAGAAATAGCTTCGGTAGAATATAACTCAAGTAAACTTAAGATAAATGATCTTGACAATGCAGTAAAAGATGCTGGTTATGATGTAATAAACGAAAAGGCAATACTAAAAGTTGGGGGCATGACGTGTGTAATGTGTGCCAATACTATTGAAAGTGCATTATCTAAGATGGACGGAATAATTGAGGTAAATGTGAATGTTTCCTCTGAAAAAGTATATGTAACTTACAATCCAAAAGTAGTTTCAATCGCCGAAATGAAAAAGAGTATTGAAGAATCTGGTTATCAATATCTCGGGATTGAAGGAGAGATTATTGAAGATTTAAAAAGAGAGGAAAATCAAAAAAAGAAAAAAATTAGGATAATTGTGGGGGCACTTGATTCTGCCATATTGATGGGACTTATGTATGTTCCGATGACAATGTTTCCAATATCCATGTCATTTCTAATGTTTTTGATAGCGCTTCCTGCTTTTTTATACTTAAGTTTCCCCATATTTAGTGCTGCGTATAGGGCACTAAAAAATAAAACTTTGAATATGGATGTTATGTACTCTATGGGCATAGGGGTCGCATTTTTTTCAAGTATTCTTGGAACTTTCAATATTTTACTAGGTAGCGAATTTATATTTTATGAAGCAGCAGTAATGCTCGCAACATTTCTTACCTTTGGTAGATTTCTTGAAGAAAGAGCTAAGGGAAAGACTTCCGAATCGATAAAAAGATTAATGGGGCTTCAGGCAAAGAATGCAACGATAATACGCAATGGAAAAGAGGTATATATACCTATTGAAGATGTTATTGTAGGGGACATCGTTATTGTTAAACCTGGGGAGAAAATTCCTGTAGATGGGGAAGTAATCTCTGGACAGAGTTATGTTGATGAATCAATGATCTCTGGAGAGCCTATACCTGTTCTTAAGGAAAAAGGAAGTAAAGTAATTGGAGCAACAATTAATAAGAACAGCGTACTTAATTTTAAGGCCACAAAAATAGGTAAGGATACAGTTTTATCACAAATCATAAAATTAGTAGAAGAAGCCCAAGGATCAAAACCTGAAATCCAAAAAATAGCAGACAAAGCAGTGAGTTACTTTATACCCACAGTGTTGACAATTGCCATAATTTCCTTCATTGGCTGGTACTTCGTATTTAATAGCACTTTTCTTTTTGCAATTACTAGTTTGATATCCATTCTAGTTATAGCATGCCCATGTGCGTTAGGTCTTGCAACACCAACCGCAGTTACCGTAGGGATTGGAAAAGGCGCAGATCTTGGAATTCTTATAAAAAATGGAGACGCCCTTCAAATATCTGAAAAGTTAACGGCAGTATTATTTGACAAAACTGGGACATTGACAAAGGGAATGCCAGAAGTTACAGATATAGTTTCATTTTATATCTCAGATAAAGAACTCGTCAAAATTGCAGGTAGTGTTGAGAAGAATTCAGATCATCCGCTTGCAAGTGCTATTGTTAGAAAATCTGAAAAATTGGGAATGAGCCTCATAAAAACTACAAAATTTGATACGTTTGGGGGAAAAGGAGTTAAAGCCAATTATTCTGGAAAGGAAGTAATTATTGGTAACAGAACTTTAATTAATGAAAAAAAAATTGATATATCAAAAGACAAAGAATTACAGATTACCAAATTAGAAAATGAAGGAAAAACTGCAGTTTTGATAGCGATAGATAAAAAATTTTCTGGAATTTTAGGAATTTCAGATACCTTAAAAGAGACTTCTAAAGACTCAATTAGAGAATTAATGGACAATGGCCTAAAAGTTTATATGATCACGGGCGACAATAGACGAACAGCTTTGGCTATTGCTAATATTTTGGGTATAAAAAATGTTCTTGCAGAAGTATTACCTGAAGACAAAGCAAATGAAGTTAAAAGACTTCAGAAAAATGGAGAAGTTGTTGCTTTTGTGGGCGATGGAATAAATGATGCCCCTGCCCTTGCTCAGGCAGATGTGGGAATTGCAATCGGTAGTGGTACAGATGTGGCCATAGAAAGTGGCGATATAGTGCTTGTAAAAAATGACACAAGAGACGTAGTTTCAGCAATAAAATTAAGCAAAAAAGTTATGCAAAGAATAAAACAAAATATATTCTGGGCATTTGCTTACAATGCTGCACTTATACCTGTTGCAGCAGGGGCATTGTATCCTTCATTTGGTATTTCTCTAAGGCCAGAATTTGCTGGTTTTGCCATGGCAATGAGTTCTGTTACAGTTGTTACTTTATCGTTAATGTTAAAAAGATTTAATCCAAATAAATAAGAGGTAGTAATATGGCAATTGATCCTGTTTGTAAAATGACTGTTGATGAGAAAAATGCAAAGTTTAAGAGTAATTACAACGGTAAAATATATTATTTTTGCGCACCAGGTTGTAAAAAGGCTTTTGATGCAGATCCTGACAAATATTTGAAGTAGATAACCAAAAGTTTTATAAGTATTTATAAAAATGGTTTGTTACGCCCCGTTAGTCTAGTCCGGTCAAGAATGCGGCCCTTTCGAGGCCGTGGCACGGGTTCAAATCCCGTACGGGGCATTGGAATTATATTAAGAAGCCCTACGCTCTTTTTTAGAAAAAAAATAAAATTATTGCAAATCAATTTCTTTTTTTGATATCCTCTACATTTTTTATAAAAGATAACGCAATCGCCTGAAGCAACATATCATCATATCTAGCCAGGATTTCTAGAAGATCCTTGTGCTTGTCGTAATAAGAAATTAGTCTCATCTCAAAATCGGTGTATCTTTTCTCCATATTCTCACCCCTAGTAAATGTCTCCTTTGAGGAAAGCCATCTTCCTCTTTTTCTCATTGACTTTGAATCTATATACGTCCTTGACAAGCCCTAGGTAGTCCTCCATGCCTTTGATGACCGCTTTGGCCTTATCTGAAGACCCATCGCTTCCAAAGCACAAAAGCAGAAATCTGTACCCTTCGGTGTAGCGTATTGCATGCTCGATAGATATGATCATCTCCGAAAGATCAAAGATATGAAGGCTGTATAACTCCTCCCTTGATAGCATGGGCAGAACATCCATGTGTCTTTTTTCAAAAACATCAACACTTTTTGCCAAAATTTTTCCTCCTTACTTACTACTTACTTACTACTTACTTACATACTACACTACACTACACTACACCCGCATTAATGCGGATCTTTTCTTTTAATTCTCCAGTGGAAATGCATAGACCCTTTGAGAAGTTTTTTAACATGCGCTCATCGCTTATGACATTCTCAAATCCCTGCTCTGAAATCTTCTTCTTGATGTGTGGCCAGATGGAAAATTCCCAGCGTTTCTCTCGCTCTTCTTCAGTCAGCTGCCTTTCTTTGGCCTTAATTTTAGGGTCAACTTTATTGTTTATCTCTTTTTTAGTTTCTTTCAGGTCTTTCTTCGTTAATTCGTCAATCTTGGCCTTAATCCGTGTGGCTTCAAGAATAACACCCTCATATTGGTTTTCAAGCTGTTCAAGCTCTGATTTGTTCTTTTCTACATATTGAAACAATGCCTCAGTTATCGTCTCAGTAAATCCCTTCGATGAGATCTCGCAGCACCTGTCTAAAAGATCCTCAGGGATCCATGCCTGTATCAACCGCTTCCCGTATCGTATGTGGCTTTTTCCCACGCTAAATCACCTTGATTTCATTTTTTTGCGTAAGTAAAACTGGCCCTAAAAATGGCACTTTGTAAGTATGGTGTAAGTAAAATAGGGCCAAAAACAGGTGTTTTGTAATGATGGCTGTAAGTAAACTTATGCCGATTTTACTTACAAAACAGCCAAAGTGTAAGTAAAATAGGGCCAAAGTGTAGTATGAAATCAAGGAATCACCCTGCATTTTACGATCTTTTCAATTGGCAAAAGATCAGAAACCTTGACCACAAACGTATCACAAGCATAGGTAAAGTTTCCGCCCCTCTCCTTCTCACCCTCTCTTTTTAGGACTGCCTTTTTCAGATAATCCTCTCTTGGCAAGGCACCTGCAACTGTAAACTTTTTTTCCCTTTCGTTATAGAAGACAAACGCATAGACATCACTATCAAGCGATGCCTGGGCGCTTGAAAGATCGACATTGTATTCCCCGTTCACATGAAAAGATGTCCTCATCGTCTTGACATCGACCTTCTTTCCCTGAACTGTAACGTCCCATCGCTGCATCCTGTTCCTTGTGAGCCTTGACTTTAGCCCCTTTTCCTCACAGTGCTTGACAAAGGCGATCTCGCCCTTTAATCCTATGAGCCTTGCCTCACGGCTCGGCGGGAAAATTGACGGTATCGACACTACGCATCAACGCCGACTTCTTCTGGGGCCGCCTTAAATTCTGTATAGTCCTTTGGGTTTACAAGGAACTCTGATTCAGGCCCTGTGCAGAGGGATAAGAAACCCTTCCTGTTCCTCCATGTCCCAAGCTTTGTAACGGTCACAGTAAGTCCGATCAGCGGCGATTTGCTTTCAAGGGCCCTTATCCTCTCAAGCATCGGATTTGCAGGAACAAGCCTTCCAGTATCAGTTTTGTACATTGAGGTGTCATAGCAGTTTAGCCGTATACTAAACTTGCCGTCAGTTAGCTCTACGCCTCTCCACCTTGTCCTATACTTATGCTCCCAGGAATAAGGCCTCTCAACGCTTAGCTTGTTGACCCTTGCTGTAAGCCTTTCAATGCGCCCGTTTACGATCTTCTGCGACAATGACCTCTCGGACAGGTCATCTAGCTCTCCCCACAAGTTTAGATCGGGATCCTCACCCTTAGGCCTCCAACCGTAGGACATAGCCGCAAGCCTAACTGCATCCTCCTCTTCGATCCCGTACCTGCCGCCCTTGTACTCCTTTTCTATTGCATTCTTGTACCAGTCAGGATCTTCCGGATGGTGTTTCTTTGCATAGTCCACAAGCCACTCCTCGGCATCGACGCTTTCAATAAACTTCTGGCTTGGCTTATTTAGAATAGGATTTTTTTTATTTAGATCTAGCTTCACTAGATCCAATGCACTTTGTTCTGTCACCCCCTTTTCATCTTTTTTTAGACAAACTAGGCGGGAGAGCTCGTTTATCGAGATCCCGTGTTTGCTGCATATTTCCTGTTTTATTTCCTCATAGGCCATGTATGATGCACCTTTGGATAGAGCAAATAGCCTTTCAAGCTTGGCTATACGCTTCCATAACAATTTGGTAACACAAGAATAAAGGGATTTACCGCGTACTGTAGGGGTTTAGAACAGAAGTGCAATTATTATTTTGAACATAAGTGTTAATTTTAGGGCCAAAATCCAATTAATTTCAATTATAGTTTTTAGAATGAGTGAAGATTGAAAGAGAAGCTGGAAAGACTATTTTAAGCAACACCTATTTTCAATCATACAGGATAGACGTATTAGGGTCATCCTCAGAATTATTAGATCTGCAATTAGGGCACCTTGTAGGGGCATTAATTATAGTTTTCACTACAATCACATTTTCCCTCAAATTCTTCGATTAAACTTACCCTACTAAGATATTTCTTTTGTGCCTTCTATTGTAGCTGAATTTATCTTCTGTACTATCCTTTGACTGTTCAACAAAATCTAAAATCTCTGCTATCTTGGAGCTCATTTCATCTGCGTAATAAAGCGTGACAGCTTCTGGGAACATGGGCTCTTTAGGCGACCCGTATTCAATCTTTCCATGGTGGCTTGTTATCATATGGAGCACCTTGTTTTTCAATTCTTCGTCAAATCCATCAATTTCATCGATTTTGTTGGAAACATAGATTAGCCCTAAAGCCAGATGGCCTACAAGCTGCCCCCTTGTTGAGCCCTTTACTCTTGATGAGACTACAAGTTCCTCAAGTTTTCCAATATCATGCAGCAGGGCCCCTGTAATCAATAAATCTTTGTCTAGCTCTGGAAACATGTTGGCGCTTGACATGCAGTACTTTAAAACTTCTAAAGTATGCTGAAGCAATCCGCTAATCCAATTATGGTGGATTTCTATTGAGGCAGGATGCTGCTTAAATTTTTTAGCCACCCCCTCATCATTAAATATATTTTCAAGGAGGGACTTAAGATCGTTATTTTGAACTAGGCCTATAGACTTCAGAAGATTTGAATACATCTTTTCCATGTCCTGTTTGTTTGGCTTGATGAAATCCTGTATGTCATATTGATCTGGAGACAGTGATTCAATTATATATGGTTCGTTAGTTGTAAGCTGGAGTTTTCCATTGTAAATGGATACCATCCCCTGGACATGCACAATCGCATCATGGCTTATGGAAGAGTACAGATTTTTTACCTTATCTTCATCAGAGCCACCCCAGTATTTGTAATTAAGATTCTTGCCTGTGTTGTCTGACAGGAGCAATTCAAAAGAGTAGCCTTTGGCATATTCTGAGATACCTTTTTTTATTTTTACAACAAAAACGTCATCTACAAAGGATCCTTCTTTTAAGGTGTTTATGAACTGAGTTTTTTTGAAAACTTTGGCCATTACTGATTAGTCAGCCTCCTAATTTATATATTTTGGGTAGATAGTTTTTGGAAATAAAGAAGTAAAGATATACTATCGTCAGATAAAACATTAGAGGCCATAAAATTTCAATATATTTAAATAGATTAAATGAGAATGAAACTCAAATAACAATTATCATTATTTTAAATATGACATTATCATTTATCCCCCGTCACATAGGAGATTTTTATGACAAATAAAATGACTGAACAGCAGGAAAAGGCCATTAAATATGTCGAATCCCCTCTTTTAATTGTTGCAGGCCCGGGTACAGGTAAAACTAGAGTCATTATTGAAAAAATTAAATATCTGATTGAAAATGGTTTTGATCCAAATCGCATTCTTGTAAGCACATTTACTATTAAGGCTGCTGATGAATTAAAAGACAGGCTAAGATTACAACTAGGCGATAAAGTTGAAAGTATGCAAATTTCAACAATACACTCATTTTGTCACAAGATGCTTCAATCGTTTCCAGAATACCATAACTTTGGAAATATATTTGATGTCCTTGGAGAACTAGATCAATTCCTTTATGTTAATCGAAACTACTGGAATTACGGATTAAGAGATTATATAAATGAAATCAATGTAGAGGAGTTAATTAATTTTTATAACAAATGCACTGAAAATAATGTTAATCCTAAAGAGCTAATAAAATATTATGAAAAAAATAATTCCTCTAAGAAAGAGCTAGCTATCGCTAAGAGTTACAAGATCTATCTTGATATGTTACTAGATCCCAATGACACAAAATTGGATTATGCTTTACTGCAAAGAGAGTTTTATTTTCTTCTCCAAAATAATCCAGATGTTCTAAATCAGGTTAGAGAAATGTATGATTATATCTTAATTGATGAATACCAGGATACCAATCCAATCCAAGATGCAATATTCAAATTGATAGCAGAACCAAAATATAATATTACTGTAGTTGGGGATGAAGACCAAAGTATTTATGGTTTTAGAGGGGCATCAATAAATAATTTTAGGACCTTTTTAGATAGGTATCCGGGTGCTAAAAAATTGGAATTGGAAGAAAATTTCCGATCTAATAAAGAAATTGTTTCCTGTTTTGATAAGTTTATGAAACCACACCGAACTTTTAAAAAAAGGATATTTACTAATAATCCAGGATTCTCTAATCCAATATTGATGACCGGGGAAAGTCCTCAAGAAGAGGCAAAAAATATTTCTTTATTTATACTGAAACTTGTTTCAAATCACAATGTTAAATATGAAGATATTGCCATTCTTTTTAAAAGTGTAAGGTATCATTCATCTTTTGTTATTGACGAGCTTGATAGAAATTCCATTCCAAGTATAACTATTGGAGATAGCTCTCTACTGACAAAAGATGAGATAAAAGATACATTAATTCTATTGGGCTATCTTAATTCATATGAATTTAATGATTTCCAAAAGAAATGGCTTTTTGATCACAATATTTTTGAATCTGAATATCTGGGTCTTGAAGAGAATACTATTCAAATACTAGGTAAAAATAACGATATTAATAACATCCTTGACTCTTTAGATCATGATAAACTTGAGAAGATGCAAATACCAAAAAAAGATATTGAAATTCTTTTATCTCTTAAAAATCTTAAAAAACAACAGACAAGAAATCAGATTAGTCAACTTAAACTATTCTATAAATTGCTTGATGCAACACAATATAATTACAGACTGTTTAGAAGATATCTAGTAGATAAAGATGCAAACGCAGATATTAAGATTCGCAATCTAGCCAAATTATCTAATTTAATATTTTCAATCGAAGAAAATACGAGATCTAGGGAGTTCAAATCATTTTTTTATCATTTAGATAGCATACCTGAAAACAAGATGGAAGACGCTGCGTCATTTGAAGAGATTGATGCTGTAAAACTTATGACAATACACCAAGCTAAGGGACTTGAGTTCCCTGTAGTTATTCTTGCAGGGGTGACCAGTAGAAGATATAACAGAGAACAAAAAGAAGAGGAATCCCTAATTGAAATACCTGCTGAGTTAATGCTTGATAAATACAAATTTGATAGGGGAGAAGAGATTCAAAGAACTTTTTATGTTGGTCTTTCTAGGGCTGAAAAGATTCTTGCTATAAGCACAATTGATGGTAAAAGGACAAAACCATCAGCTTTTATTGAAGAAATTGGTAAAGATAAATTCATTAATCCAGAAGAGTTTAATGAAAATTTTTCAGATGATGATCATTATCAAAGATCTAAAGAAAAAACAAAATTAAGCTATTCTTCTATTA
>Ga0302237_1000667_pt1 | contig 28715 bp, 26 predicted proteins | sample AAG_UR_Ala_MG_FD_193530 | JGI IMG/M metagenome (GOLD analysis project Ga0302237, IMG submission 193530) | Enriched activated sludge microbial communities from anaerobic digester in WTTP, New Holstein, Wisconsin, United States - AAG_UR_Ala | ecosystem: Engineered > Bioreactor > Anaerobic >... | reverse complement strand
CCCAGCAGATACCGAAGCGGGGAGAGGATGGCCAGGCCATGAGGAGATTGTTTAGGGCTCCTCCAGGGAAGAGGCTTATCAAGGCTGATTTTTCAGGTATCGAGCTTAGAATCATGGCCAGGCTCTCTAATGATAAGACTATGATAAAGGCATTCCAGAGCGGCCAGGATCTCCATAAACTGACAGCTTCCAGGCTGGCTGGGGTCCCATTAGATCAAGTCACTAAGGCCCAGAGACAGAGCGCAAAGAGCGCAAACTTTGGCCTGATCTATGGAGTCTCTGCTCCCAGGTTTAGAGAGAACGCAAAGAATGAATATGGGATAGAGATGAGCCTGGAGGAAGCGGAAAAGGTGAGAGATACCTTCTTCTCCACTTATCCAGGAGTTGCTTCATTTCATTTATGGCAGAAGACCTCAAAGAGGTATCCTAAAAATCATTTCTTCCATAATTCAGAGAGGGGATTCTATTCCTCTCCTCTGGTATGCAGTAGCACTTTAGCAGGTCGGAAACGGGTTTGGGGCTGGAAGGACGGGCGAACTCTGGCCAGAGACACTGAGCTCTATAACTCTCCTTCCCAGGGAACAGGAGCAGACCTCCTAAAAGCGGTAATGGCTGAAGTCTATTCTTCCCTCCCTGATGAGGTTAAGATGATAGGCTCAGTCCATGATGAGCTAATCCTGGAGGCTCCAGAGGTTTTGGCCCAGGATATGGCCTCTCTCCTCCTGGGCATAATGCGAAAGGTAGGCTCTGAGCTCCTATCTCCAGTCCCTGTAGATGCTGAGGTTGAAATTTTATCGAGCTGGGGAGGCAATTAATTGTTTACAAATTTTACACATATAAAAAGGAGCTGGAGGAATATCTCTCCGAAGACTAATCCTTCCCTGTCAATTTTTGTCTATTTTCAAGATTTTTTTTCAAAAAATATCCCCTATATAACGAATAAATTAACCAGGAGATAACGAAATGACTACAAAGAAACGTAAAAAGCAGGGCTCAGGCTGGGTTAAAATCCAGACTCCCCAGGACCTGAGGACGGCAATTCAGAGGATGCTAAACAAGATTCTGATGGGGAAAGCTCCCCTAGACCATGCTGGGACCTTCGCTCAGTTAGCTAATGCTTGGACTAGAGCATACCAAACAGAGATGTCTCTCCTCGAAATGAAGGAGCTGGAAGCCAGGATAGCAGATCTGGAGGATCTAAAGCGGTATGATGAATCAAAGAGGAACGAGAGCTTGGACGAAATGCAAAGAGCACGTAAAGAGCTTAAGGAGCTGATGAAGCAATGGCGATAGCTGGCCTTGATCGCAGAGCCTCCAAACTGGAGGACTCTATGGCGCGGCTCAGGCAACAGAAGGAGACTGAAGAGCGTAAGGCCTGGAGAGAGGCCAACAGTGAGCGGCTAATGTGGGAGATGTTTCTTAGGGTTCATGGGCCTGAATCTGTCGAGGTTACAGAAGAGGACATCGAGAAGACCAATGATCCCGAAAGCAAGGAGGAAATCAAAGCTGAGTTAGCCTATAAGAAGTTATTTCAGAAGGTCCTAACCCATTATAAAGAGGGCTGGATAGTGGACTATGGGAACATGGATGAGACAGAGAAGGCCTTTGCCTGGCTGTTAGAGGAATTTTACGTTTTTGAAGATAGGGAGGACCGTTTCGAGAGGGATTATGAGCGGTGGACTGATAAGCTAAACATTAAGCCGGATGTTCCTTTTGTTGAGGCTATAAGGGCAATTGATAATCATGTAGGTAGTTCTGACTGGAGAGAGATATGCTATCTCCAAGTGCATCAGGACGCTGTGATGGAGAACCTTTTTGAAAAGGAAGAGAATAGACGGGCTAGCTATCTGAGATACAAGGCCCAACATCCAGAGGAGAGTGAGGACGGAGAAGATTAACTTTTCTCTTTCTTTCCCTCCATTCCATAGTCACTAGATGCTTATTTTCTACAATATTTCCGTATTAATCATAATCCTTAAAAAGGAGCTGGCCAGGGGTTGCACCTTCGCAACCTTCCCAAAGGGCCCTGAACCTTCCCTAGCTGCACATTGTCAAGATTTACTGGAACATAACGGAACGATCGATCAATCGGCACTAAAAAAGGAATTCTTCCACCATTTTCCACCATTTTCTAATTGTGGGAAATTGTGGAATAGCGGACCATTGCGGACCGGCGCAAAAAATCCGCCTTTCGTAATGCTTGCGTGCATCGACTTTCACCACTTTCTCTGACTGTCTCTTTGAGCGAAAAATTCGCTTTTCCTGAGTCAATCATTCCAGATACTATGAGAATACACTCTTTTGATCGCCGAACCCTATGATGATTGGGCTAGGAATATCCTTGAAAGATCCTTTCCACAAAAACAAGGGCGACAGATAACGGTTGATCCTCATATCGAAATCAAAGTCACTTCTGCAGGAATTGACCATTCTGGAAGGCGAAATAAACTATTTTTATTCACGGCTCTTTTAAAATTGATTTAAGACACTTTCTTTGCTCCGGCGTACGAATCCCTATCCGAGCCGGCGATATTGCCAGGGATGCAACGTAGCAAATGCATTGCGGCATAGAGGAAGAGGGCGATTGAAACAATCTGAAACGTTGAAACATGCGAAGGGAAATGTTCTATGACATTATCGAGATCTTTACGTAAAATGTCATAGAACTATTTACTATGCACAAGACCACCGCCGGAGAGAAGAGGAAGGCCTGAAGAATGAGGCCCTGGAGCTGGAGAGAGATGCAAGCTGGGCATATCGATAACAGGCGGCGATTCTGTAACCTGGCTGGATGACAGGGCGAGAGCCCGAGTACCAAAAAAGGATCTTGTCTCACTCATGCAGGTCTATGCTCAAAATGGCCGGCTAAAGGTAGCTCAAGGGCTTCGATTTGGCCCTACTCTGGCAGTTTGCCAGAAGAGGAATTGACCCAATTTCAATGAGGTCTCATTCCAGCCTGATAATGGCAATAATGGCGGTATGAGTAACTTGCAGAAATCCATATCTCTTATCAGAAAAGGATAACCTGATAATCTGATAATAGGATAAATGATATATACACCATTATGCCATGTATACATCATGTATACATGTAAAGATGTTACATGTATATGCGGGAGGCTTGAGCGAGATGGCGAGGCAAGTTGAATTAGGGCTAACCCTTAGGGGAGAAGAGGCCAAAGAGTTCCTAAAGAACGAAAAGAGCCCTGCCTTTACTTCTGAGCAATTGGCGTTTTTCCGCCAGGCGAAAAAGATCTACAAAGCCAATTGCAGCAAGTTTTGATGGGACCCATACCAGAAAGGGCACTTAGCATTGAATTACTCAACGCCAGGAATGCTAAATATACCCTTGCTCCTTTTGATTCTGGTGATGAAGAGTTAGACGATTTCTTAAAAAATGATGCACTAAAAGAGCAGAAGCTTCTTCTTAGCAGAACACACCTATGCTTTTATAAAGACCATCTTGCTGGATTCATCACATTGGCTGCAGACTCTATCCGGCTAGATAAAGATAAGCTGGATGCTAGTCAACATATTGATGGCTGTAATTATCCTGCATATCCGTGTATCTTGATTGCCAGGCTTGCGGTTGATAAACGGCTTCAGAAACGTGGTATTGGACACTATTTACTTTCTCTTGCTGTAGGTTTTGCCTTAGAAGGGCCATTAGGATGTAGATACATATCTGTTGACCCAAAGGAGACGGCTTTAGAATTTTATGGAAAGGTTGGGTTTAGATATTGGACGAAGAATAAGCACAGAATGTATCTGAACATGATGGATGTGGCACAACAATTAGAGCCCGAAGAATCGCTAGATCCGTGGTCCGAAGATTTGAGCCAATAAATCACTAGATTCTCGATCCTACAACCCGTGGTGGACGGCGAAGGCCCGAAAGCTGAAGGCTGAGGCCCTGGTAATTAAGCCTTAATACCCTCCATTTTGCCAAAAACAAGTATGCGACATACATAAGATAACTGCTAATCCTTAAAACAGTGAATGGATTAGAGGCGGTTGAATCATAAGATGTTTATTAATTCCTATTGTTTAATATTATTTGTACAAAATCGAACAGAAGAAGATTGAAATAGGTTTAGATGCTTCTGTTTATTACCTGTACGTAATCAAGTACAATAAAGAAACAGATAAAAAATATAGGAGATGCAAGTATGAAAATAAAGCTGATAACTAGCTTAGCTCTGGTAATCGTGCTATTGTGTATTTATGCATCAGCAAATAGCATACCAACTAAATATGTACTTTTAAATAATAGTGGTGAATTAACAAATTATATCGGCAGATATACTGAAGCAAATTCGGGAAAAACTTTTTTGGTCATCGAGATGGAATTAGAGAATCACGGATATAGTACAGTTAATATCAATCCCAATTACTTTGCTGTAGTCATAGATAAAGTGGCATATCCCTATGACAAAGCCACTTATTCGACAAAATCACCATTGGACTCAGTAACTCTCCTAGATGGAGGGAAGACTTCTGGATACCTCGTTTTCCAGATTCCAGAAGATAAGACAAAATATACACTCTTGTTCACCGGGCAAAATGAAGAGAAGGTAATCTACGGAGATTTAGTGCGTGCTGAAACTCAAAAAGAATCAGAACCCGAAAAGCCTTCCCGAACCATTACCTATAACCTAGATAAGAAAGCCCAAAAATGTACTGTCGAGGGAGAAAATGTCTCTGGATATATTATTCAAAAACTTCATCGAGATATATTTAAAGGATCGGATTTTTCGTTTGTCGAAATAACGATAAAGACCGCTATCGTTGAGAACCTTAAGCCTCTAAATGAGGAGGATGAAATGCAACAAGCAATTAATTCTAATATGAATGAGATTAAGAGGCTAGCCAATAAGGCCAATTACGATGAAAAACCAACGTATGAGGCAACTCTAGCAAATGGGAATAAGGTAACCGTTCATCCTTTTAAAAAAGTATCTAATACCTACAGTGGAAATTATGCCTTTGCAAGCTACATGCTAGATAGCAATACGATAGTTACAGTTGCATCAGATGGGAGTAAGGATGAGTTTAATGAAATACTTAAAACACTAAAAATCGGAGAGCTACAAAATCCTCCTTCTTAGGGTTAGATGGAGAAGGCGAAAGAGACAAAGGCAGAAGCTAAGACTTATCTTTACTGGATGGCCTCCTGGAGAGAAGGAAAGAAGGTAAAAAATGTTTACCTGGACACCTCATACAAACTGAGCAGAGGAGAGGCTCTAGGGCACTCCTCTTAGTTTAATCTATTACACCCATCTCTTTTTTCCAAAAGATGTAATAGAACTATTTGAGGGAAGGAGGCTGGAGGAGGTAACCCTAATTTTTGTATACGGAGAGTAGCGTAGCGCCTAAAGGTTAAATGTTTAAACCTAAAACATAAATCCTAAAACATAAATCCTAAAGCTTAAATCCTAAAGGCTCTATCCAAAAGGCTAAATGTTTAAAGCTAAATCCTTTAGGCCATGCAGATAATAGCCATTGCTAACCAGAAAGGAGGCTGTGGCAAAACCACCACTACAGTTAATCTGGCTGCTTATCTGGCTCTTAATGGGAAGAGGACTCTTTTAGTTGACCTGGATCCACAGGGCTCTTCTACAAGGCATTTGGGCCTAAACGAGCTGGATAAGACCATGTATGATGTAATGATGAAAGGCTTAGACATCAGGGCCTTAATCAAGAATACAATGGTCTCAGGCCTGGATATAGCCCCTACCAACAATTTCCTAGGCAAAGCAGAGCTGGAGCTGGCTTCCAAGCTCACGGCCAGGGAGTCAGTACTCAGGCCGAAGCTAAGGAGCCTAGAGGGCTATGATTACGTGCTAATAGATACCCCTCCCACTCTGGGATTCTTAACCCTAAATGCTCTGGTAGCCTCTGATATGGTGCTGATCCCAATCCAAACTCAATTCTTTGCTCTTATGGGCCTCTCCATGATCCTAGACCTTCTAGAGCTGATTAAGAACGATTTAGGCTATGATATCCAAAAGAAGTATCTGCTTACCTTATTCGATCCAAGAACAAAAATGGCTAAAGAAATAGTAGCTCAAGTTAGGGAGAGCCTGGAAGAGGATGTATTCAAAACTGTAATTCCTAACAACATCAGGTTAGCTGAAGCTCCTAGCTATGGGGTCCCTATCTCAATACATGCTCCAGAGTCTCCTGGAGCTTTGGCTTACTCAAATTTAGCAAACGAGGTGATAGCATTATGAGCCCTGGAGCTGGAGAAGAGCTTAAGCACCTAATGGCCGGCGTGAAATCCAAGACATCAAAACATGAAGGCTTAGACCTTAAGGATGAAGGCTTAAGCCTAAATGATAAACCCTTAAACCATAAGGATAAAACCTTAGACCCCAAGCCTAAAGGTAATAAGCCTAAATCCTTGGACCTAAAGGATAAAGGATTAGACTCTAAGGCTAAAAGCTTAAACCTAAAGGCTTTAGGCGAAGCTGTGGAAGGTGCTAACAGCAACAGGCAATCTATAGCTATCTGGAGCCCTAAGATCTCTGCTGTAATGTGGTACCTGAAGAAGACAACTCCAGAGTTCTCTATCTCAGAAGAAGCCAGAGCGATCCTAGAGGAAGGCCTGGAGAAAAAGTATCCTGAGCTTTTCCAGAAGGTAAAGGAAGGGCTGAAGAGATAATGCCAGCACTTGGAGAAAATCATATCTTTGCCACCGAGTCTAGAGGCCAAATCCCAAACACTGGTGGAAGTCCTGAGATAAGGAGTTAAATGGAACTTATGGGACTTGAAATAGGTATATTGGCAGATTTGGGGGTAGCTCTTGCGACTTTCATCTTAGCATACATGACAGCCTCAACTATTAAAGAAATACGTCTGCAACAAAAGAAAGACCGATTGCAAAAAGAGATGACCTTGTTGGTTGGACCATTGCGCTCCAGACAAGACAGTCATTTTTATTTTGGCTTATGGCGCGAATATCCACCTAGTCGGAGTACAAGCGATAGCACTTTCAATTCGAAAGTATATTTTGATTTTTGGGATGGAATTATAGTAAATATGTATTTAGGAAACGCGGATTTATCGTTCGCATTGCAAAATTATATTGATTCAAAAGAAGCTTATTGGAATATGGTAGGAAATCGTTGGCCCCCTCAATTTGATAATACAACCGAATGTAAACAAAGAAAACAACGAGTTGCAACTACTAGAGAAGCGTTACGCATCGAAACCGACAGACGATACAGAAATTTAAGAAAGGAAATAGATCAGCTTGAAGAACGCCCCTTGTGGCAATTTTAGAAATGAGTCCCTCACAGTCACAGAGGGATCGTATCCTATGGATTCTCTCCAACAGCGGCGGGAAGATGAAGCGAAGCGACTTGAGGCGGCGCGTGAGCATGAGGCTTGCAGACCTGGAGCCTATCCTTGAGGAGCTGGCAAAGGAAGGCCATATAAGGATCTCAGGAGGGTTTCGAAAAACTAATCAATCGAAATGTTTATATACTATTAACATCATAATATTTGATGTATGAGGACGCTCATAGATTTTGCCATGCGAGAAGAATATTCTCGGGTTAAAGCTCTCGGCGATGATCTCTCCGATATTAACTCTTTAATCAATTGGGATCGATTCAGATTTTTAGAACCATTGATCTATAAGAATAAAACTAGCCGTGGAGGTCGTCCAAACATTGATATTGTAATTATGGTGAAGGCACTTGTACTTCAGAGTTGGTTTGGTTTATCAGACCCAGAACTGGAACGCCAAGTTACGGACAGAATCTCATTTCGAATTTTTCTTGGCACCACAGAAGTGATTCCAGATTTCAGCACAGTTTGGCTATTTCGCGAGCGACTGATCGAATGTGGCAGATACGAGGATCTTTGGAAAGAGCTCCAGAATCAGCTTGATGAGAAAGGATTTGCCGTAAAGAAGGGCACAATTCAGGATGCTACTTTCATAACATCTGATCCAGGGCAAAAGAGGAATAAAAAAGATCAGAAAGACCAAGATAAAAAGGATCCCAATTTAGAAGCCATCAAGGCGAGACCGACTCCTGATTTTGATAAAGACTTGCTCAATATTTCTAATAATATCGTTAGCAGCAATGCCAAACCAAAGAGACTCGATGATGGTCCAATAAATGAGGGGACTTGGGCAAAAAAGGGCAGCAAATCATTTTTCGGTTATAAGGGCCATATTCTAATCGATACCGAGTACCATCTTATCCGAAAAATCGAGACAACAACAGCATCTCTTCATGATAGTCAGGTGGACCTTGGAATCAATGGATTACCACGTTACGCCGATAAAGGATATAGCGGTGCCAAGACACAAGGATACGATGCTGCGATGAAAAAAGCTGCAAGAGGTCATAAGCTGGGAATCAAAGACATTCTGAGAAATAAAAGGATCAGTAGAAAGCGATCGCAAATCGAAAGATGTTTTGCGGTTATGAAACGAGCCCATAATGCAGGTCATGTTTCTGTAACGACTATCGCCAGAGCAGGGATAAAATTCATGATGAATTCAATCGTTTACAACATAGAGCAGTTGAAATATTTAGGGCGTGTTCCTTCAACATAGCGGAGGCTATGAAAGTGCACGAGAGAATAGAGAAAAAGCAAGGCAAAATGCAGAAAAAGAGGCTACATAATGGATGAATTGACCTAAAAACAACCATAAAGATTGAAAATATTAACGCAGGAATTTAAAGCTCTTCTAATTGGTGCTAAATCGAAACCCTCTATTTAATGTTCTCTTCACTTGGTGCCTTGTTATCTACTCAGATAATGCTAGCTGTAGGCACTAAAATAATTAATCAGGACTATTTGAATTGTATTCTTATGGGGCTGTTAGGTGCAGGTTTATTCTTAGGAATAATTTCAAGGATATCTATGCCTCAAAGCATTGATAATCCTGTTCCTTCAGAATTAAGGACATTAAGTGATTATATCTATAAGGCTCTTGAAGACTCAATTGAAAGACATATAAATGAGTCTAAACAGATGGAAATACAAAAATTGATCAATGGACTTAATAGCGAGACCCTTCCTAATAAGATAAATGATTTAATAAATTTTGTAAATGATAAAGATTTAAATGCTGATGGGAAGCAAGAACTAAAAATAAAGTGCGATAAATATTATGCTATCGGTGATTATAATTCTATGATAAGAGAATTGACTATCTATTTTTCAATCCAGCATATTAGTGGGTTGCTGCATCAAGATCAAGATCAAAATCAAAACCAAAAAACTAGATAAATTTTATTCAATACATGTCATCTCATCGACGACGATATAATTGCCGTCTCCAGCTTCAGGACCCTAAGGTTAACCATCGGCCTGGGCTCGATGAGCTTGAGCTTCGCCTCCTGCCTCCACGACCACCCTCATGAGTATGCCTCCAGAGTCCTCTGCTCTCCGGCCATCCTCGCCTCTGCCTTCCCCCGGCCCTTTGCTCTAGCCGGCTCACTGTAGATACAGAACACCCGGTCGGCCAATTCGGTCATCTTCTCCAGATGGGGATCCAGCGCAGGCGCATAGAGAAGAACGGTTGCCTCTCTGGAGGTCTGTCGAAGATGCTGGGCCACGTATTCGATCATATGTTCGGCGTCCTCATAGAGCATCGGATCATGTTCAACGATCAGGAAGCTGTGGTGGTTCTCCTCCAGTATGGTCATGAGCTGGAAGGAGGTGAAGGCTCGGCGCACTTCCAACTCGGTGATGTTCCGGTTCAGCCGGCCGAGGATGCGGGAGTAGTTGCCGCTGATGAAGAGGATCTTAGAGCGCTGCAATTCGGGGTGGCTGTTAATGGCTCCGGCCATCAGCTCCACCGGGGCGACCAGGACGTTGAAGGTCTCGGGGAGGAGGGAGACGGCCGGGCAGAGTTCGATCTCCATGAAAGAGAACAGGGCGCTTCAGGGATATCAGGGCGAGGCAAGGGGGCGGAGCGAAAGTGAAAGTTTTTGGCCACATATCGGGGTGGACCGAGCGAGGAGTGGGAGATGGCGGAGAGGCTGACGGAATCCGAGATGGATCTTAGAAAATCCCCCTGCCTAACTGGATGACCTCATCTTTTCTTCTTGGAAAGCCTTTAGGGTCCTGCCAGAATTGTCCCTCCAATCTATACGGCCGTTGGCAGATCTGCCTTGAACAACCCCTGCCGCCGTCGAAGGTGAGTTGAATAGATAATCCTGGGCGAATTCCAGGTGATCCCCTCTGGAGACCAAGACCTCTTGCGATTGAAGCTCTTTTCTGAGGTCCGATATATAACGATGAATGGAGGGGACCTCGTTACAGACTGCCGTAGATCCTTGAAGGACTATGAAGCCCTCTGGAGTCTCGTGCCCCTTTGCGGTTATCCCCTTCGCCTCGATCTTGAATTCATGTCTGGTGCTGCTTCTTATGACCGTGGTCTTCTCGAAGACAGTTAGGCCCAGCAGGGGAAATATGCTCAGCATATCCGCCAAGAAGCTTTCAGCGTCTGCCGTCTCAGCTTCAGATAGAGCAGGCATTTGTGGGCTATTTGCATTATCCAGAGAGGCTCTCTTGGCCTGCTTGGCCATTTCAATCAGCCTTGCCTCTAAATGCTGGACGTGTGCCTTATTCAGGCTGCTATCGGTGGATACAAAGAAGATAGCCCAAGTCCAGAACTCTTTATTGGCGTAATGCTGCTCTAATCTTGGGCCTACTGGGTCCCCTTCGCCAACATATATCTTGGGCAGTTCACCATCTTCTGGAGGGCCTACGAGGACGTACACACCGGGCTGGGTGAATTCTTTGCGACTTTTCACTACGGGCAAGATAGATCTTGGACAGACCAAGCCACAGCCGGTCCAGTTGGATTTGGATAATATACGCAATCCCACTGGATTTCCATCCGGGCAAAAGATGCGGATGGAAAACGGTCTTCCCATTGACATCAGCAGAGAGAATCCCGATATATCGAACTGGCCACTGCCTAACGAATGATTCAAGTTAAATATCCTCCTCAAGGATTTGTCCATTCTCTTTGTAATGCAAATGGACTCGATGATAGTGATTAGATGGAGCTAAACACATACAAGTTTTCAATAGCTCCATTTCTCATGGCCCAGCGGAGTACGATTCAGTTCATCACGGTAAAGGCGCCAGGAAGGCATGAATCCATCCATCAGCTCGGCGAATCGCTCGTTGTGGTGTCGTTCGAGCAAATGGACCATCTCATGGACAACGATGTATTCAAGGCATTGAACCGGCTTCTTTGCCAGTTCCAGATTAAGCCAAATTCTCCGGGCTTCAATGTTACATGATCCCCATTTGGTTTTCATGCGCTTGATTCCCCAATCCACGACCTCAACTCCAATTATCGCCTGCCACTTATCAATCAGGTTTGGAATCCTAGCCCTGAGTTCTTTGCGATACCAGGCAAATAAAACACGTTCGCGTTGGGACGCATCCGATCCATAAGGTACGAACAGATCAAGCTGATTTTTGCGACGGATCTCAACCCTTGCCACACCCGGTTGTTCATTTACATTGAGTAGGTATCGGTCGCCTAGAAAATAGTGGCTCTCACGAGGGACATATTCACGTTTCGACTGCCGGGATTGTTCGTGAAAACTGGCCTTTTGCCGCTTAATCCATGATAACTTTGATATCACAGCCATCCGCACAGCATTTTCATCAACTTGGAGCGGCGCTGCTACGCGAACTCTGCCTTCCGGTGGATAGACACCTACATGTAGATTCTTTATATCCTTATTGATGATCTCGACATCAATTCCACTGATGCAAATCAGCCGCTTCATTGGTATTCGTCTTGATGTTTAACGATCTCAAGAGTAGCCTTTAATAGCGATTCATCGCCAAGTACCTTGCGCAATGCATTGCGCAACTTCTTCTCCTTAATAGGATGGCCGATCCAGCCATGCTCTTTGTTATCCCGGATTGCTGCATCCAGCTGCAATGCAAGTTCTTCTTCTCTATTTAGGTTATCATAAAGAGCACGCTTGCCTTGGGTATTTATTTGAGCTGGATAGTTACCTTCTGGCTTCTTGGCCCGTTTGGCCAGCTCGATTATCTCTTCCAGAAACTCCTTATATTCCTTAGCACCAACCCTGCGCTCTTCGATTAATGCATCAAGCAGAGCTGACATTTCTTCGTAGTATTTAGGGTTGATCGGTGTCCGGTTGATAATTAACCTGCGGACGTTATTTGCTATAGCCTCGCCGATTGCCCTTGGATCATTGCGGATGCCATCGGGAAATGCATCAACTATGCTCACACCTTGCTCAACAATGAGCTGGATCAAAGTCATATCATCCAGCGTTGATACTATCCTGCTATCTTTTGCCTGAATATACGAGTCGATCAGATGGCGCATAGCTGGTTCGTAGAGTTTCAGGTCGATGAAGTCGCCACTTCCCTGCTTTATTTCATTGCGCACATTTTCGAAGTACTGTACTTCTTTTTTTATCGCCTCAGCCTGCGATTGCGTGTAGCCTGCCGCAACCATTTCATTGGCTATGGCCGCGTAAGCACGCAAAAGGGCTGAAACCGACATATAGAGTTCCAGACGTTTCCTCTCGTTGGCTTTAATTTGTTCGATGCTTCCCAAATCCTTGGCACAGAAATAGTGCATAAAGGCAAGGCTGTCTCGGGGAGGCTCAACAGGTTCGCATAGCCCTCTTACCTTCTCCAATGCCTGATCTAGGCTTTCCTTGGCTTTATCCAGTCTGTTCTCCAACAAGCCCTGCACATCTTCTCTTTCATAGCCATCAAAGGCTCCTGATGTGTAATCCTTTACTGCCTTCTCCAGATTCCGGAATAAGTCCTTGTAGTCTATGATGTAGCCATATTCCTTATCTTCACCGTCCAGCCGGTTTACACGGCAGATAGCCTGGAACAAGCCATGATCACGCATCTGCTTATCTATATAGAGATATGTGGCCGAAGGAGCGTCAAAGCCGGTGAGGAGCTTATCCACCACGATTAAAAGCTTCATTTGTCCAGGCTCTTTGATGAATTTCTCCTTGACCTCACTCTCAAATTCCTCTACTTTATGCATGGCAGCATCTTCTGACAAATTAAGCCATTCCGCAAGCATCTTTCGATATATCTCGTACTGGCGCAGCTTTTCGGTAAGACCCTCCCCACTCTCTTCGCCCTTGATGTCAGAAGGAGATGGTTTATAGGATGTGATTATAGCGCATTTACCCCTTAGGTCCGTCTCGGCGAAAAGCTCGTAGCATTTGCATGCCTCGTAGATGCTGCTGGTAACAAGCATGGCGTTGCCGTGACCATCCATGAGCCTCGGGCGGGTTTCCATATCGAACAAGATGTCTTGAACGATCTTCTCCAGACGGGAGCGGCTGGATAGCAGCTTTTGCATAGTGCCCCAACGTTTTTTAAGCTCTGCCTTTGCCGGATCAGTGAGACCCCTGGTCTTAGCCTCGAACCACTGATCAACCTTAGCCTCGGAAGTGATGATCTGGTCGATGTCCCTTGCTTCATAACGCAGATCTACAATTACTCCATCTGCTACCGCTTCGTCAAATTTATATGTATGGATGTATCGGCCAAATACCTCCATGCTTGTCTTCTTATCCTTCTTGAGTAGTGGCGTGCCGGTAAAGCCGATAAAAAGGGCTTTTGGCAGTATGCTCGTCATCGCATCATGCAGTTTAGCAGATTGGGTTCGGTGGCACTCGTCCACAAATACATAGAAATCGCCCTTAACACGGAAATCTGGTGGCAAAGCCCTCTTCATCTCGGCGGTGAAGCCATCTACATCTGCCTCTGCCTCTTCGTTTTCTCCATACTTACCCCCGAACTTATGGATGAGCGAGCACATCATTATAGGTCGTGTATCATTGAGACAGGCTATCAGGTCGGCACCGCTCTTGGTGCGGTAGATCTCCTCATTGACGCCCAAGAATACAGTTTCGATTTGGTCATCTAGCTCAGTGCGATCGGTAACTATCAACACCCGGGCGTTGCTATGGGTCTGCTTTATCCACTTGGCCAGCCAGACCATTGTTAGAGTTTTGCCGCTTCCCTGGGTATGCCATATGATGCCTCCTTCATGGCGGCGGATATAATCCTGAGAGGACTTAATTCCAAAGAACTGATTATGCCGACAGATTTTCTTTATCCCGGCATCGAAGACTATGAAGTCATGGATTAGCTCCAGCAAACGCGATTTGTTGCAGAGTTGCACCAAGTCCCGTTCAAGTGGATCAACGATGGGGCTATTTTCCTTCCAGGTAAGGTAATATTTCTCAGGGGTTTCAATGACGCCATAACGCACGCCCTGGCTGCTGTTACCGGCCATGACCAGTTGGATAGTGGTAAAGAAGGGACGAATGAATTCCTTCTTTTGGTTGTCAAGGTTTTGGCGTATGCCCTCTGATACCGAGATGGTTGAACGCTTCAGCTCCAACACGCCAAGGGCTATGCCATTGACGTAGAGCACAATGTCCGGCCTCTTGGGGTAGGCTCCGGAACTGGCTGCAGGGACTGTCACCTCCTCGGCAATGGCGAAGTGATTTTTCTCCGGATGCTGCCAGTCTATTAGCCAGATGGTTTGTGTCTGCTCGCCTGCTCCATCCTTAACCTTCACGCCGTAACGAAGGAGGCCATAGACCTCCCTGTTGATGTCGTAGAGGCTGCGGCTCTGGTCGCCTGCCACGCGATTCAGCTCATGCAAGGCACGGTTGATCAGGCTCTTTTCATAGCCCTGCATGTCTTTCAGGAATTTGTGCAGGATGCCCTCTTCGATGTTGCGATTATTTTCTCGATCAATCCAGTTGCCCAGGTAGTCGTAGCCCAAAGTGTCGCCGAATAATTCGATCACTCGGTTTTGTACGGGCCGCTCAGGTAATCCTACAGTAATCATCTTAATACCTCGGTGAGACGATCCGGTGACCACACCCGGTGGACTAAAGCTCGAACCAGTTCACGGCGCTCCATCTGTTCCTTTTTGCCGAATTCTTTGTATCCCTCAAAAGGAATATTATAATTCGTTTTAAATTGTTGAAGCTTCGGCTTATGTTCATAAGTAAAGGCTGTTAGGCTGGCAGCATATAGGTTTTGTTTTGCGTAATGGGGAGCCTTTTCCTCGAACGCTTTGTCTTGCAAGCTACGATTTACATCTGCAGGGAGTAACAATAGACTAGCCACATGATTGCGCAAGAAATCAAAGTCGCTATCACTATCGAATATCCCAGGGTAGCTCCTATAATCCTTTGACCAAATATGTTCGATATCGTACGGATTCCCAACGGCACGATCCACGTATTTTTCGAACTGATCATGCTCGCCAATAGCAACTTCCACATAAGCGGCCAGCCGAGCCAGCAAGTGGTATATATAGCGTCGGCTGAATTGATTGAGATAAAGGCCATTGATTCCATCTCGTCCTTTGATCGGGCATCCCTCAAAGGTAACATCATCATTAGCAAGTTTAAGATAAAGGATGTCCACAAGGTCTGGCAAAGATTTGCGACGAATATCCCGACAGAGCTGGAACATAGAATAGGCAGCGCTTGAGTATCCGACTCTAATATAGTTCACAGCTCGCCTCATGAGCCAAATATCAAGATATGTAGCAGTTGCGGCAACCTTTCGGCGGATGATATCATCACTGTCTGTCGCACATAAGGGCGCAAGCAATACAGTATTCTGCCATGTGAATTTATTTTGGGCGTTGAAGAACACAGCTTCAAGACCTGGCTTGTATCGATAGCTTATACTGGCATTGAGTATGAGCTGGTAAGCCTTAGCAAAGAATGGAAAGTCGTTTCTTATAAAAGAGTAATTTTGGCTACCATTACCAAGCTGCAAACGATCATGATTATCGCGTGCCCAACGATGAAACATTGAGCCAATCAATTCCCAATCCTTATCCTCTGAGTTAGCCTTGCGTTCGCGAGTTGAATAGGCATATTGGGCACGGAACCATGCTTTGATGCAATTAGCATCTTGTTCTGGATCATGCTCACCGCGCCAGGATATTAGGTTCACAACCTGTTGTTTCCAGATTTGATTGGCGTTACGTCGCTGTTCATTATCATCAATAGGAGCCAAAAGATAGGCCTTCAGCATGTCGACCGGACTTAGCGGCTTGCCTCGATCATTCATTGTCTCGAAGATCGCATAAGCATAATCATCGTTATCTGTAGCTATCTCGATCAGACCAACTTTCGTCATCAGCCAATAAATGAAATGCGGCAAAGCGTCATCTAGCTCTCCAGCGAGGTCCCTGGCTTCGATGTCTCCGTAGCGTGCATACATATTCTGAATAGACTCGTCTTGGCCATCAGGCGTGAACGGAGTATTATAAAACAATGCTTCGACGACCGGCAAACGCTCTGGAATATCGAGGTTGAAGCAGGGGGTGCCCAAGTTATCAGAATAGATGAGCGGTGCAATGCTGCTTATCAGAGATTCAGGCAAATCTTTGGCCTTGGCGTGGCGATGCAGATATATCAATAGCAGAGTCAGAGATGCGACACGTTGCTGGCCGTCAATTAAGAATTTTTTGCCGTTTCGTTTGCTGACGATAATAGAACCCAGAAAATAATCCTCGTAGTTGGCCACTTTGCGAGTTTCATCGCCTTTCTGATAGCAGTTAAGGAACTTGTCCTGCAGATCGGATATTAGCTCCTCGATGTTCTCCTTTTCCCATTTGTATTCACGCTGGAACTCATCAATAGAAAAAGACTGGCTTTGCAGTAATTGCTGCACACTGCGATAAGTCGGAGTAATGTTGCTCATGCTTCAGCTCCCTTAACCAGCCGGATGCGTCCGGTGAGAAGTTCCTGCATCATGCCTTGCTTCAGGGCGAGGGTCTTCTGGCGGCGGGTTTCGAGGGCAGCGATCTCGGCGTCCATGTCAGATAGAACTGTGGCAATGGCATGTTGTTCGTGGATGCTAGGCAAGGGAATAGTGACAATTGAAAGTAAATGACCATTCGTAAGCGCTCTTGTAGTGTAGGAACTTTTAGATACTATAGCTCTCCTGACTTCGTTCGTAGAGAAGCAGTATTTCTTAAACTGATCATCGAGATAGTCATTCCTTGGACGTGCTCTCAGCACGAATCCGCTAAAAACGGTATCTTTTGGATCATCAAGCATCACTGAAGCAATACCGATCTCATCTGTTGTTTCGGACGTGCGCGTGAAAAATACATCACCCTTATGAACCTCATACGTCTTGATTTCCTGCTTGCTCAAGCTGACTCTGCCATTGATGTCAGCTGCATGGATGCCAGATCTCTTATATACATCCATGTAATTCACAATTGGTGTGCCGTATCCGAAGTGCTCTTTTCCTTTATTCAAGCCATTTTTAAACGTGAAAAGATCGCCAAGTGTTATAATATCCCAATCGGCTGGAATCGTTCCTACATCTGTCTGCTTTGATCTATTTCCACATACAAATCCCGGCAGCCTCCTCTTCCCCGTAAGCAGTTCCTGCATGGCGGCCTGCTTGTTGTCGCGCTTCTTGGCGATGAGCCGATCCAGCGCGGCAATGAGGGCATCCACGTCGCTGAGGGCGGCGGCGATGGCGCGCTGTTCGGGTTTTTCTGGTAGCGGAACTAGAATTGATTCTATGATGGCGAGATTCAAACCACCTCTGCCGCCTTCTCCTGAGGAAAAGCTACGAAGCTCATCATATCTGAATTCAAGATTATAGTAGAGATATTCCGGAACATGTTCTGGGCTTGGAAAGATTGCTGCAATGGATTGATTGGTGCATAGTTCAACTAAATTGATTGCTACAGTACCCCTTGTTTTTCCTTGACCTGCAAGACCAACCAAAACGCACTTTTTAGGAATCAATTTTGTGCTTGAATTTCTAAGCCCCTCTTGAGTAATCTTTCCTTCAACTTCATTAACGAATTTTTGGTGGAGTTCGCCTGAATTCATCCACCTAAATTCGCCGCCCCAATATGTAGGAATGAAGGTACTTGGTGTTCCTCCTGCCGTGCAGCTTGTGAAATCTCCTATTTGTTTTATTATCCATTTTCCATTAAATCTAGGAAGATGTTTCTTGCAGATGAGATGTTCTTGCTGCTTATAATCTGTTATCAATTCCATGCAAACCCCATTTTCTTTAGGTGCTCATCCACCTTCCTGCTGAGGGTCCCGACTTCATCCACAAGTCTTGGTAATGTTTTAGCATAACGCTCAGCAAGCTGCTTTATTCTCCCGGTGAGTGCCTGAGAAACGCGGTCCAGCTCTGTATTGATATTGGATTCAAGGATTGCTATCCATTTGTCATCAACGATCAGGGACTGGACCTCCTCTTCGCTCAGCCTGGCATACAAAGCTCCTACCTTGCCATCCAAAGATCTCTGTGCATCCTTCGCCTTCCTGCCAGCAGCAGATTCTTTTTCGATGAGCTTTAGGTATTCATTTAATATCATGCGCTCTTCCTTTGCCCCCCAATCGTGCTTGATGGCAGCCAGCCGCGCTTTGACGCTCGCCTTTGTGATCTTGCCTTTGTCGGTTTTGGCTTCTTCCAGAAGACCATCCTCGCCGCTGTTCCCCTCTGCCAGCTCCTCTATCTCACGAGTGACAGCCTCTCGGTCGGCCTCCAGTCTCTCGATGGCCTTGGCTTCAGACCTGAAGTAACGGTTAATGATAAGCTGCGGCGGTATCAGGTCTACATTCGGCTTGCCTTTATCTGTAGCCTTCCAGCCGTCCGAGACGATCATATAAACGTCATCCTGCATGATGTCGGACCAGTAGCTCATTAGGTGCTGGTAGACATCGTACTTGTCGATAAGAGGCACATCAGAAAAGCGGTTAAGCAGATCCTCCGAGATCGATTCTATCAATGCTTTGGGCTTATCGCCCTGCTTCAGGTCTTGAAGAATTGGCGTGCTGGCCGCCTGCCAGCCAAGGAAGCGATCTTTTACCTGCTCGGTAAAGGCGACGAATTCACGATGCTGAAATACTGTATTCTTGATCTCTTTGGGGTCGATCTTGAGCTGCAGATATCCAGGTCGATTGGCGGGGGTGAAGAGTTCAGATTTTAAGGTCGGACAGATTTGCCAGTAGGCTGCCAGACTCTCAATGTCCCTCTCAGGAATGCCGCCCAACAGATGTGCCTCAATGTCTTGCAGGTCCTCCTCATCTCCTGCATCGATGTAGCGAGGGATATTGAGATTAAAGTCATTGGATTCGATCTCGCCCAAAGGTATCAAGCGGGAATACTTAGGTATCTCAATCTGGTTGTTAAATACATCCACTATTTTGCGAATATCCTGATGGCGCAGGCGATTCTTATTGCCGTCCTTCATGAAACCCTTGGATGCATCTATCATGAAGATGCCCTGCCTTGATGAGGCAAGCTCTTTATCCAGCACAATTATACAGGCCGGAATGCCGGTCCCATAGAACAGGTTTGCGGGCAAGCCGATGATGCCTCTAATCACACCCCTCCGAATGAGCCTCTTTCTGATCTCAGCCTCGGCGTTTCCCCGAAACAGCACACCATGTGGCAGGATAATGGCACCCTTGCCAGTGCTCTTAATGGATTTCAGGAGGTGAAGAAGATAGGCATAATCGCCGTTCTTAGCCGGAGGAATACCATCTTCGAAACGTCTGAATTCATCATTGAGCGGATCAAGTCCATTGCTCCAAGCCTTGTCGGAGAAGGGCGGATTGGCTACTGCAAAGTCGACTGTCAGGAGGCTACCGCCATCCTGCTTGAAGTGCGGAGCAGTGAGGGTATTGTCCTTCCAGATCTCTGCGGTGGGCTTATCATGCAGGATCATGTTCATTTTAGCCAGGCCCGCAGTAGCGTTATCCTTTTCCTGGCCGTAAATGGTAAGTCCACGAGGCGCTTCATCCGATGCTTTCAAGAGGAGAGAGCCAGAACCGCATGTGGGGTCATAAAGCGTCTGGTCTTGGCGTGTCTCTTGGTTTATGCCCACCACCTTTGCCATTACCCTTGAGACTTCCGCGGGAGTGTAAAACTGTCCCTTGCTCTTGCCGGATTCGGTGGCGAAGTGACGCATCAGGTATTCGTAGGCATCCCCAAGAAGGTCGTCCCCTTCGGCGCGGTTCTTGCTGAAGTCCAGTGCCGGATTCTCGAAGATGGTGATCAGATTGGTCAAGCGATCTACCATCTCTTTTCCCCGCCCCAGCTTATCCTCATCGTTGAAATCGGCCAGGTCAATTACGCCCTTGAGATTGTTGGCTTCAGCTAGCTTACCGATGATCTTGTTGATACGGTCGCCGATCTCCTTGCAGCCTTTGGCTGCTACCATATCTGAGAAGCTGCCTCCTGGCGGGACTTCGATCAAAGCATCCGGGTCACCGGCATACTTGTCTGAGACGTATTTAACGAATAAGAGGGTGAGCACATAGTCTTTGTACTGCGAGGCGTCCATGCCGCCCCTGAGTTCATCGCAGCTCTTCCATATGGAGCTATAGAGTTCGGATTTCTTTATGGGCATATTGTCCTTACCTTTTGCTTCTTCGGTGCACGCTATCTTTCTTTGGGATCATATTCGCTGGGGATTGAGGGGTCTGGATATCAGAATAGGAACAAAGAATTTATGAGTTACCCTTCATTCTAAGCCGACCAGCATAATATTGCAGCTTCATAGATAGTCCAGCTTCTTTGAAATCGTTCGCCCTCACCACCCCTATCCATAGGACTGCCATCCCATAGGACAGCACGTGCACCGCCAGGTTCATCTTGCAGAGCCGGACGGTCTCAGCGATCTTGTACTGGCAAGGCCTGGAATAAGTTGAGAACTTTCTGCAGGGCGTGAAGATCAAATTCTGCGATTGAGCATGAGTTTATAGGCATTGAATGTAATAGGAAAAGATATTATTCTAGGATTTGAACATATTGGATATATATATGGTATGATAACTTTTTCTTTCTCTGCGAGCTTTATGGCGTCTGACACAACATTATAGAATAAATTTATATCTGGATAGTGTCTAAGTCCTTTAAGTGATAATCCATAGAACTTATTGGCTATTGGCATTCGTGTGATATTATTAATAAAAAGATCTGGATCCTTTTTTTCTAGCCATTCTGTTGGCGAAGTGAGTTGCTCAGCCAAATCATGAAGAGTCTCGGATTCTTCAATACTTGTAAAATTCCTGGTGCAAACTGTATCATTCGACAGAATTCTAGGTGGAAATCTTGATTTATGCTCAACACGAAGACCATTTACCATAAAATCTGGCTCCGTTTTAGGATTTCCAAATCTTATGTCAAAACCCAGTTTACTCAATTTATGAGCAACAGCAAGCTCATCCGATTGGCTGTGAACCTTTTCTAGCAAGTCGTCAAGATCTCTGAGAGGAATACAATTTTCCCCACTCCTCAATTTTTTATAAAAAGATTTAATTAAATTGTTTATTTGTCTAATGACTTCAGTTGCTCTCCTAAGTTTGATTTCATGTCCAGGTATATTTTCACAAATTTTTAAATAGTATGGCAACAATACGCAGACATCCCAACTGGGAGATACTAATGGATATTTGCGGTCTGAATTTATGCATTCCTGCAAGATTTTCGTATCTCTATATATAAGGAAGGACATTATTTTATTTAAATTAATTTTATTCGCATATTCTCTCCAAGAAGTTTGAATCAAGCTTGCATCAATATCTTTTTCATACCAATTCAAATCAAGCCAAAAATTAGGCAATTCATTAAATTCAATATAATGTGAATTAAGAATTTTCAGAGTGTAGGATTTTTCAATATCTACTTGGAAAATGGTGCTGTCCCCATCATGCCTCAATAGGGATTTGTAGTCACATTTGATAACTATTTCATCATTTATTTTAAGCTCATAGCCTATCTCTTTAGGGATACGTTCGATCTTAAAACCTGGATCGATAAAAAATCTCCTATTTCGCAAAAATTCTTTTTCAAAATTCATGGTAACACCTGTCCAAATTATTTTATGATATTTTATTTGTACGTTAAATTTATATTTCGAATGCTGCGCATTTGATGAGGCAGTGTGCCGATTATTCTGTAATTTGTTAAGCCCTGTTATCCTGCCTCACAAGTCAACTCCCATCCATGGATAAATACCTTTGTATGTGTTTAGCTCATTGAAATCAATATCAATGGGCCGATTTTTCAGACTCCTGCGCAGCCGATTTCTGAAAGCTGATTTCTGGTCCTGGGTGAATGCTACTGAAAATTTTCGCTAAAATCGACAGTATGTGGCGCATTTTGGCCTTAACAGGCTATTGTGCCGCATATTAGCGTTTTTCAGCAGCTCACGTACGCGACCATTTCTGGTAAATTAGTCGAACGATGTCGTTTTTTGGATCTCGGGTAAATCGATTCATTCATGTTTGTTATCCAGTAAATCAGCATCTATGGAGCCATTCTCAGGAGCTAAACACATACATACCTTTTAGTTGTCATCCATTATATTAATCAGAATCGATACACCCAGTCTCATAAAATTTGCGTGAGGTGTTAATATTAAATATTTTTATATGTTCGATCGAATTGCTTCTAGTTAATATAATCAATTCACTGATCATGCCCGTCACTTTCCGTATAAGTCCCACACTTTCCGTGCAGAACGGTGTTTACATGCAAAGCCGCTAGACCAGAAAGGTTTATGGCCTCTGCTAGCTTAGCATTGTCCTGAGACATGGTAGTTCGCACCTACCGTCTCAAGCGAAGATGGGTTCAAGAGTGTGGGCCTGGCAAGGGTTTTCGCTCTTCCCATTTTCCATATCGCTTACTAAGCTTACTTTTATTCTTATGATGTTTCCTGGCTCTATCTTCAGAGCTTTCCGCAATGGCAGAGGGATCTGCACGCGACCCCTCCCATCTACCTCTACCAAAGCAACTTCTTCGCGCATATGCCGTACTATGCGTTACTAACTTATATAGTTTGTCGTTTGATGCTGCAAAAGTGGGCAAGTTTTATATAGATATACTACATAATAGGGTTTGGGTGTGTATGACAATGAAATCGACCAAAAGAATCCAAAAAATCAGCGAATCTGAAGCATGCAACCGAGCGATCGACCGCATGCTGAAGGATGTGCCAGAGGCCGACAGGACGAAGCTCATCTTCGCAGTCGTCCGCAAGGCTGGTGGAGTGCAGATGACCCCTGAATTCACCGCCTGCCCCCACTGTGGCCGGAACCGGCTCCCCGCCCAGGCCCACAACGGCTCCCGAATCTGCCGGAGCTGCAGGACCTGGTTTGTAGAGCAGAAGGCGGTGGCCTGAGATGAAAGTCAAATCCCGCAGCCAGCTCCAACAGGCTGCAAGCAACATTTTCCAGGACCTGTCAGGAGATATGGTGAGTCTGAGATAACCTCACCTAATCTAGGACAAAGCCTAAGCGAAGAGTAGACAAAAAATAGAATGGTGGCAACCCTGGAAGAGAAATACGCCATTCAAATCTGAGATCTGAAGCTAGGCAGTTGATGGAGCAGGCTGAGAGGGCAAAGGTTCCTCACCATTCTTATTTTGGTTACACCAGAAGCTTCTAATAGTTATTTCATTACAAAACATCAGCATCAAAAATCATAGAGGGAGGAGAATCATTGGCCAAAATTAAATGTCCTAAATGTGGATTTGAGGATGAGGGTAAATTTTGCAGCAACTGTGGATCAGCTCTTTCTCAATCAAATGTTCCATCCATCCCTGCTGATGTCTCATGGCTTGATAAATGCCCTGTCTGTAAGACAGGTAAGCTATCACCAATAAGCAAGAAGAAGCTTTTTGGCCTATCCAAAGAAAATAAAGTTGAATGCGTCAATTGTAATGCATCATTTACTAAAAAGAATAATAATTACCAGCTTACCTATGTCGTTAATAGTGATGATCAAATTTGGCAGGATTATGGAAACCAGACACTTGAGGAGAGGGAGTGGAAAGCTATAGCCTATGGCGGTCTATCTGATGAAAAGCAGAAAGATGCTGATATAGGCGATTGGCTTGAACAGCTCAAAAGTGGCAAAATTCCACAGATGAGCAAAGATTCGCCAGTGATACTGAAGAAAGGTGAAGAATTAATATTTTCTATGCCTAATATTTCACTGTTAGAAGCCAGAGCAGTAAGGAAAGGGGGCTATGGTGGACCTAACATAAGAGTAGCGAAAGGTTTGAGTTTTAGAGTGGGTGCATTTCAAATACAAAGCCACGAGGAGCTTAAAGTGCTGGATCAAGGTATAATTACCCTTACCAATAAAAGAATAGTGTATTCAGGAGCAAAGAAGACGGTAAATATTCCCCTTAATAAAATAATATCTATTGAACCATATAGTGATGCTATCTCAATTGTGAGGGAGGGAAAAGAGAAGACCCAGCACTTTAAAGGTATCAATCAGGGGAATCTCACTGTTTCAGGGAATGGAAGAGAGTACCATGAGCCGTTTTCAGGATTGATATTTATGTATATGATCCATGGATTGACTAAACAGGAAGAGTGATCTATTCAAAGCATGTCAATTGTAGGGCCTCATCCCTCCAGGCAGAACTCCTGAGGCCATAGGCCATCCTCAGAGCCCTTAGAGCCCATATCTTCAGCTTCGAAGCGGCACCTGATCATCTCATCGACCTCCGAGAGCCTGACCTTGAAGACCTCTGCCAGAATCTCTTTGGCGGCCTCAAGCTCCATAGCCTTCAAATCGCGGTGCACGACCCTATTCTGTGGCCTGATTAGCTGCTCAAAGGCTCCTGCCATGATGAGCAAATAGGCCTGATGAGAATAAATACTTTGGCCTGAAATCAATATCAAGCGACCATTTTTTCATGAGAGGAATAAGCGATTAAGATACAAAGGATGGATGAAGACCTGAAATTGAATAAATTCTTCTTTGCCTTCTTTGGTAGATTGACCCAAAAATTTTTTAGTTAGATCTATCAACAATTAAGACAGGAGGATATGTGATGAAGATATTGATGCCCGTCATAATTATGGCATTCCTCTGTCTAATTTCGATAGCAAGTGCGATAACGACAGCTGATGTACCGGAGATTCAGGAATCATGTAATCAATTTGTAGATAGCCAGATCGAAAAGATTGATGTATCTGTGCTGCCCCCCGATTGTGTAATATATAATATTACTGTGAATTCTTTAAGTGCAATACAGGTAGCTCGCATAGCAGGAGTTAGAGCATTTTCGAACTTGACATATTACCATAACGAAGTGACTAAGGGATGGATAGGCATTTTCTTAGGAAGCGAACCAACGTTCTTGGATATTTATTCCACAGATATATCACTTATATCGGACAAAAGGCATGTCTCAGAAAGCGAAGCTCTTAGAGTAGTTAATAGCATGGTCAATAGAGGAATATTAGATAGCATCTTTGAACGCCCTGTAGTCTCAACATCTTCCAATAAACCAAATTATTTCAGCTCAAGTAAAGCATCCGAAAAATCAAGCACATCAAGTTATTCAAGCCATTCTTCAGATTGCGAACCAGTATACGTTAAAGGACATTATAGAAATGGCAAGTGGGTAAACCCCTATTATAGAAGCAAACCAGGGTGTAATTAAGATATGACCTTGAAGCAGGCTATTGCCCTATTTGTCTTACTTTTTATCTCACTGGCAACCAGCGCGCCGGATGAAGCATATGGCCGGGTGGTAAAGGTAGTGGATGGGGATACCATCGATGTACAACTACAGGATAGCCTGCTCTCCGAGGACCTCATCAGGGTCAGGCTTGCAGACATCGATTGCCCGGAGACTCGCGGCTCTAAAGCCTGCGAAGCTGGAAAGAATGCATCAGCATATGCAAAGACATGGCTGCAGAGTGCCTACGTCTTCCTAGACCTGGATGATAAGACCGGCAAAGACCAATTTGACCGTTGGGTTGCCGTGGTTTACCTGAGTGAGAATAACCAGCCAGGCAGGAACTTCAACAAGATGCTTGTGGATGCAGGCCATGCAGTGATAGAGGACTTCAAGAATAACGAGTTTGATCCAGGGGGCTGGTAACACAATATGAATAAACTAAAAAATATAATTTTTACTTATAATTAGATTCAACAATTATATGGCCATTGTGCAGGTCTTTTATATCCCGATGACCCTTTTACATATATATTGCATGGACCTAATATTTCAAAGGCTGCTTCAGGGTCCTCTTTAATCTGCTCCTTCGCATCATCCCAATCAATACTCTCGTACGTTTCCCTGCTAACCTCTATCTGGATTGCCTTTATGGGATCATCCAATCCTACGTCCATTTGCTGCATAACGTGAATGAAATCAATTTTAGGGTTGGCGAAAAGTCTGTGTGCTACTTCCACAGTTGTGCCTGATGCAACTTTTAAAACATTATATGCTGAAAGATAATTATGTGGTGGACACCAGATATCGACATTATAGCCATCGGCGTCCTTATAATGGAGAACAATTTCTATTCTTTCCCAATCAGAAGAACCATAAGATCTCGGGGTGTCTAAACCTGTCAAATCAACTGAGTAGCTGTCGTCTTTAATTCCATTCAATTCTCCGAGAACGTTTTCAGCTGTAATATCTTGTTGGCTAAAATCTGCTCCAATAGTTATAGGAACCAATAACACGGAAATCAAAACGGCAATTGATTCTTTTATCATTTGACTATTCCTCCTTTCTTTGGAAGATTTAAAGTATCATATGAAAAGCTTGTTGGTAGGATAATAAGAGGTACACTAGGATGAATTAAGCTCGTAGACCTGATATGATGCATCTAGGTGAGCCCGAAAGAATGAATAGCAAACCAAGGACCTTCGGGCCGATTGAAGATATAACAGTATAAGTTTATGTAGTTTGTGGATGGCCTGATAACCCTAAATTTAGGATTTAGGCTTTCCACCCTGTCTTTATATACTCCAATGAAATCAAAGATTTCGCGAGAATTATTTTATTCTATAGATATTTATTTATATACATTACGTGTTATTCTTTCTCTTTCTCAAGCTAAGGTAATATCAGAAGTATCTGATATCTCAGATCTTCATTCTTTTATAGATTTTAAATAATTATTATCCCGCTTGCCGGTCCTGTTTCATCTCCTAAGAGCCCTAAACCCTAAATTTAGGCTTTTGCCGCTGTAATATTTTAGTAAGTTCAAAGACCAGGAGTATCCCATCGCGATAACCGGATGATCTTGGTATTCTTCTTCCGGGGATGCCAGGAGACCAACAGTCTCTGATCTGTGGCTGCGATCCTGGAGAGCTGCCTTATTCGGTCCACAGTCAGCCCGAGCAGGCCGGCTATGTCAGAAAAGGTCATTCCTTCGCTTCTATACCGCTTTAAGTATCCCGGAGGAGCCCGGCAGTCGATCAGCTTCTTTTCTTTGGCATGGAGAGCATTGACAATGCTCTGAATGTGGTCTTCAGTCTTCTTGGTGGTCTTCTTAGTATGAGCTGGAGATTCTTGGTTGACCTTCTCTTTCAGCTCATGAATAAGCCGGAGCTGGATGAGTTGGTTCTCTGAGAGAGTATCCCGGTCCTTCTCCAGGGATGCCATTTTTAGGCGCAAGGCGGCTATCTCCTGGCGGTCCTGGTCTATCTCTTCCCGGAGCTGGGCAATCTCATCCTGCAAGGGCTGGATGGCCTGCTCTATGGCTCCTTTGATGTGGTCCTGGAGCTGGGCATAGGTCAAAACGATAAGCTGCTCTGAAGGCGATTCAAAACCGGCTTTAGGCGAAGGCCCAAAGGTATTTATTCTAGCTATAGCTACTTCTGTCATAAGCAAACTCCTTCCCTAAGTGGAGTCTTCTATCCAGGGCTGCAACCCTGGATGGACCTAGTTTTTTTATTACTACTAATCTTGTGAATTCATTTGACTCGTATTAAATCTATCCTTTGCTATCTTGCTTTTAAGATGATTAGGCTGGAGGAGGCTCTAGCCCGAGCTGATGAGCTTCTCGGTGGCACGGAGGGCGACGCATGACCACCCGCTCCATTCGCAGGCACCGGAGGAGATCGGAGGCAAATCGCGAGGATATGCCGGGCGGCGATGATCCATATTTTTCTTCATTGATTTCAAATCTGGTTCGAAAGTAACTACTGAAAGTAACTTTTTGACATTGTGGTGATATAAGTTTTTCGCCCCGGTGGTGCTCCGGTTCTTGGTTTGTTTGCGACAGTTAGGATAATAAGATTATTTTTATTCGATATGGAGATGTCCTCTAGATTATTGGTTGGTACTGAAAATCCCACAAATGTAATATACCGGAGCGAACATAAGAGGTACTTGTAAAGGTAACAAAAAGGCGATGAACATGAAACAAAGAATGAGGAGCTGGTTATCGGCCAAAATCCCGAGCAAGCAACGGGCAGAGATTGATAAATTTGCAGATGAGAACGAGATTAGCATGGGCGAAGCGGTCCGGGTACTGCTGGCTGCAGGCCTTGAAGCACAGAAATGTTAAGAAAATATGAAAGGTGCCAGACGTTACCAGCGTCCGGCGGCGTGGTTCAACCTTCCCTCTTCCAAAAGGCGGTCAAACTATGTACTATCCTACTGCATTAATAGAATATAAACCTATCTTTTGCCAAAAGGAGCGTTCTTACTGCTCTAAATGCCAAAAGGCAATACGAATCGCAGACGATGACCTAGAGGAGTTTTATACAAGCTCTGATTACTGCCAGTGCGATAGCTGGCTGTGGTCCGAGTCCGGGCGGTGGTGAGGATGGATCCCGCCTTTGAGCGAGCGTTGCTGAGAATCCCGGCACAACTCCGAGAGAACGGGCCCTCTTCTTCCAGGGAGAGCGGG
>Ga0302237_1000639_pt1 | contig 29809 bp, 22 predicted proteins | sample AAG_UR_Ala_MG_FD_193530 | JGI IMG/M metagenome (GOLD analysis project Ga0302237, IMG submission 193530) | Enriched activated sludge microbial communities from anaerobic digester in WTTP, New Holstein, Wisconsin, United States - AAG_UR_Ala | ecosystem: Engineered > Bioreactor > Anaerobic >... | reverse complement strand
TTTATACAGTATAGAAGACTCTAAACTGAATGACGCGGGGTGGAGCAGTCCGGTAGCTCGTTGGGCTCATAACCCAAAGGTCGGAGGTTCAAATCCTCCCCCCGCTACCAATTAAACCCCCTTAAATCCAATAAGTTAGCCAATAAATAACAGCATTGCCTAAGAGGGGTTAACCTTTTCGGTTTAACCTATTGCTAACCTGTTGCGCATTTAAAGGCGGCCCAGTCAAATCTTTTGCCCATACGGCAGGAGGCCCAGCATTTTATTGACTAATCACCTTCTTCTACTCAATTTGTATTCGTTCCGTGAGGTCGAGGTCTTCGAGTATCTGCTTGAGATCGGCTTCAAAAGATCTTTCGACCTGTTTATCAACCGTCACAGTGAATTCGATGCCGATCTTGAGGTCGGAGCCGCTCCGCAGCTTTGGCAGAATCCTTGTCCCTAATCGGTTCCAGATTTCGGGCGGAACATCACCGCGAATTCTGAATGACCTCGTGCTGACTCCTGGTTCCGGTAAAGGTTCTGGTCCTGGAGTCGGCCCAGGTGGCGGCTCCGGGCTAGGGGCCGGTTCTGGTTCAGGGCTTGGCGGCATCTCGGACGACGACTTCAGTTCAATGGCCTTGGACTTTAAGAGAAGGTATACCCCCGACTCAAATATAACATCTGCAGGGTCGGTAAACTCATTGAAGACCACCCGGTCATAACCGCCCTCTGCATTTCTGCCGGAAGCCAATCCAAAATCTCCCCTGGAAACGAAATCAACGATCTTGTTTCTGAGGATCGTATCTGGATCGATCAGGCGTGTCAGAGAACCATTGAGAAAGCTCTGCCTGAGGCTCGAAAGAGGCCATGCGCCGGATTCCTTCAACGCAGGCGGCCAGTTACGCTCGATGTACCCTGCACCTACAGATTCATTAAGCAACGCCTGGGACTTCAGCGCAGTGATGACTCGCCCACAGAGCGTTTCACTGCCGCTGGAATGGCCTGCTCCGAGATCAATGGCCTTCAGTCCGTCTGGTTCTTGTTTGTCCGCAATGACCACGAATCTGTAACCGCCCCAGACTTCGTCCTTGGCGGCCTCTTCGACATCTGTTACTTTCGACTGGAGTTCAGCACGATCAGAGCGGTCAAAGTCGCCACCGAGCGTACCCTCGTTAATCTCTTTTGCGACCCGTTTCCAGGCGAGCCACATCTCGACCTTTTCCCGGAATTCGCGGCCGGGCTTCTTCATGCACCACACGAGCGATCCAGGGTAAAGCCTGGGAGATTTGCCTCGCTGCCTGGTCCATTCCGCAATCTTTTGCCGTATCGTGCCGGTGGTTCCTGTCCATTCGCAATCAGGATCGACTACGACAAGCGTCAGCTTTGGTGTGTCCTGAACCGCTGTGCCGTCCACCGGGAAAGGCACGACCGGAATACTTGCCCCGCGGTCGAATTCTTTCTGGATAAGCATCCGCATGGCAGGCTTGACTTCAGACTCTTCGTCAAGAGAAGCCCTCCGGTCGCTCATCACCTTCTTCATGGTGGGCTGATGGCTGATCCTGAAACCGTCTGATCCAGCCCGTCGAATAAAATATGATTTGTCTTCAAGCGTGAAAGCTGCCGTATCTACAGATGTGGTATCCACATCCGGCTCACCCAGGGCAAATCTCAGCTCAGGAATATGGGCCACCTTGTCTATCTGTCCGCCAGAGGATTCAAACAGGATCGTCGTTGCCACCCGCCGGTGAATGTTCCGCAATGCACCCTTTGTATCTGCATCAAGTGATCTGGCGTGGGCCTGGGCTCCGGAGATATCCGAATCGATGGCAGCCACGAGACGGGATTCGCCAAGCTGGCCCAGCACCACGCTTCGGAATTCCAGCACCTCCATGGGTGCTGAACCAAGGGTGATCAGGGGCTCACGTCGGGCCTCGGTGAAACCAGTGCGATAGGCCCAGGAAATCCACTGGGCAAGCATGGCAAGTGTCCCGCGTGTCTGCTGATACTGTGACAGGGCCTGCCACTTTCTCTGAAACACCGAGAGAGTCGCCGGATGAAACGGATAGCAGACCTCGAACCGCCTGCGCAGAAATTCCCTGGATTTTGCCTCTGTTGCAGCACTGTCAACCGCTGTACACTCAGGAGGGAGTTCTGCCCGCCGCGCGAAACACCAGTCAGCATACATCTTTGCGACGCTCTTCCGAATCCGTTCATTGCCAATGTCTTCAAAGAGACGTCTTCGAACGACCTCGCTGATCTCGGTTTCATCATTGGCGATAAGATCCTTGGCCACCCGGCGGACGACCCTTGTAATCTTTTCCTGCCACTGCATATCCCAGTCGGTCATCTCCACCTGACTTCGCGGAAGGCTGATGACCGCTACCCCGTGGGTGGTTCCGGTTGTAGCAACTACCAGGTTCTGGATAAAGGCATGGAACTGCTCTGCCATAGAGCGATGCCGATTTAAAAAGTTGAGCACCTCATCAAACAACAGAAGCACAGGCCCGCCTGCGGCCTGGAACACACGGTTGAGCGTCTCAGTGCCCGGCGGCGTGGTCTTCGCAGCGGGTCCAAGCACTTGAACACCTTTGTCACCCGCTAGCTGCCGGGCGATGTCGATCCATGGAGTCTCCCTCCCTTCCTGCGGGTCCCATGCATTACCCACGAAGGCAGCGACACGGGCTTCTGGAACGGTCCTGATGCCGGCTCTTTCAACCAAAGCAGACACACCGGAATATTCAACGGCCTTTGCCCCATTGGTGGCCATATGATAGAGCGCGGTGAGTGTATGAGTCTTGCCGCCTCCGAACTGTGTGATCAGCGTCATCACCGGAGCGGTGTTCGAGGTTTCTCCTGACAGTCTTCTTAAGACCATCCCTGCATGTTCCTGCAGGGCTTGGGTAAAGCACGTGCGGCTGAAGAATTTATCAGGCTCCCGGTAATCTTCAGGTGCTGTCTTGGCGATAACCTGTTCTAGATGGATGGCAAATTCATCCGGATTAAACGACCGGCCCTGACGGACTTCTTTTCTCGGTAATGCCACCTTATACCACGGTTCCATTAGTCATCTCTCCTTTTTTCTGTTGATTCGCTCAAACAGCCTCACAGCGGATCGCTTCAGACGAATCAGGTTCGCATAGGCGATCGGAGCGAACTCTTTTTCATAGCAATACATGCGGTAACGAATTCCATCAGTGACCACCACGTCGCACGGTACACCGAGTGCTTGAACATATCCCTTGGCCTGCCCCAGTGCGCCTTCAACGCCTGCTCCCAGCCGTTTGGCTTCGACAACCAGACAGCAGTTCTGCGGCGTTCGAGGTAAGGCCGCGAATAATGCAACATCGATACTACGCCATTTCACTGCGATGCACTCGGGCTGCCAACCCATGCACTGCAAAAAAGGTACGATAAAATGAGCAATAAGCTCATCCTCAGAGGGATGTTCTCCGAAGCTCTGCCGATCTCGATACAGCCCGACAAGGTCTTGCGCTTTGGCTACGACACCGGCGATTGCTTGCGGGGTTTCATCCAGACCGGTTTCCTCCTGCGGCAGCTCAGGCAATGCCTCTTCCTGCCAATGCGTAGGAGGAGAGTTGAGAAACCGATCGGCATAGTCCTTTACCTCTTCGTTCCATGTTCGAGAACACCGGGGCGGGTTGGCGCCGAAAACTGGAGCCCCGAAGCTGTATTCTTGTGGCAATCTGCACCAGCGGATACGCCTGGCATGCTGGAGATCCCAGCCGTTTACGTCATCGAACTGGTTTAAGTACATATAATCGCTTGCCACAAGACCAACGGCTGCTATAGTGGCGATGCCCGTACGAAGGAGCACCACATCTCCCATCTGCATCTCGCTTGCAAAACGACGGACAAAGCCCCCCTCGAATTCATTGTCGTCACGTTCCGGCTCCCATGCACCGGCATCTCCCGGCCCGATAAGACCTATCCCATACTGCAGGAAAACATCTGCATAAGACCGGGAGGCCGGTCCACCGGAAAGCTGCCATACCTTTCGGGAGGACTTGTTCATTGCCATTCCACCTTGATCTGGCTCTGGTTTCAATTCATGTTTAATCAGTATCGCCTTGCCTTACCTCGGAACAGCCAGGAGCATTGCGTCGAGCAGGCGCTTTTCCTCGCTGCCGCGCGGGTAGAGTGCTGACAGGGCATTTGCCAGGCGCAGGAAATCCGAACCTCTATCCTGCTCTGCCTTGATGAGTTTTCGCAGGGCATTCGCCTGCCCACCGGCCTGGAGCAGCATCGCCGCATGCACCCTGTCAAGAGTCGTGGCCGATGCATCGATTTCTCCGGAATCGTCGACCCTGATCTTCTGCCCCCGCACTTTACGTCTGGTGCTTTTTTTCACTGCAAGCTCTTCAAAACCTGGAAGAAGCATCTGCCCATTTGGTTTGGTCGAGAGCAGTTCCTCAACAGCAGACTCGAACCCCTCGGTGCCGAATATCTGTCTGGCCCGCTCCGAAACAGCCATGAGCCGGACAATCCCCTTCTTTGTCTCGATGATTCGTCCTTCCCACTTCGGCAAGCCGATTCCCAGAGGCTGTGCGAAACGACGCACCACATCAAAAACCAGGCTGTAACCCTTGGTCTTTTTATTTGATGTTGTCTTCTCCTCATCCTCGTCAATTTCTTCGGGTTCCAGATTTTCCAGCTCCTCTCCCTTATTTCTACTTTTTTTAGTTTTTCCTTCTCCGTTTCCATTGGTGGACTGGAGTGTCCAGAGAAAGAGAGCGGTCAACCGGGCGTCCTCCTCCAGGACGCCTGCCATACCGTTACGGGCACGGGCCGCTTCTGTTCCAAGTATTTGCTCGAGTGCCATGCGGCCGACGATCTCCCAGACCTTTTCCAGATACTCGGCGAGCTTCACTTCACGACCATCGGGAGTCTCGACCTTAGAATATCGGCTGAATATTTCAAGAGCCGGACCTATGCAGGCGAAGACCAGGTCAGCACCGCGAACATGTTCTCTCTGAAGCCGCTCCATCCAAGTGCCAACTCGTTTTGGTAATTCCCGTAAAACGTCACTCCAGTCACCTACAGGCGCATCATCCGCACGCGGGCGGCAAACAAGGTGGATGCTGGTGGCAAGAGCCGCCTGTTCCTGAGCATTTAACCTTCCGCCTCGCTCTGTTTGAATAGGCCATGAAGCCGTCACTGTGAGCCCGCCCTCAAGCATGCCCCCTATCAGTGACTCCCATCCTTCTGTCGTTTTATGTGCAAATACAACACATCCTAGTCCATCGTCTGAAAGTAGTGTATGTCCTGCAGTCATCGCCAAGGCTATTGTGCGCTCAAAGTATTCATTGTTTTTTTTCGATGTGCTGAGCCGATGTGGACGATCAACGACGCATTCATCGTCCTTTGGAGTAAGTTCACCTTTTAAGTCAAACGAAACACTGGGATTGGTTGCCCTACGCAGCCACACAAAGAAGAAGTCCGACAGATGAGCATATGGGACGGAATCATAATATGGGGGATCAGTAAACCATACATGGACAGATTTTTCTGGAAGCGCAGGTTCACAAGCGTTCTGTTGCTGAACTTGACCTGCGTTTTTAGTTATGCATAGATTCTCTATGACCAATCGCATTGCATCAATTAATTGATAATATTCTTGGTTCTCTACAAAGGGAACTAATTCACAGTAATCCCATACCATTCCAAGTGCTTGCCTTGCAAATGATCCTCGCGGCGCACTAGTTTGGGTAATCCATGACACTAAAGAAGACATTCGTTCTGCTTGCTTTGAAACCGATAGCGAAAGGAGACGGTTTATGCTTGGGGTTAACACTGTCGAGGAAGTTGTCTGTGATCGTGCCAGCTTGGACAGAGCGACCAAGGCAAGTAACTGTCTATTTGTGAAGAGATCGCTCCAAGAAGTGCATCCATAAAGGGGGACCGAAATTCTACGGATTTCGGTGAGTGGTATCAGCTCATTTGGTACTGGACCAAGGACCCTTCCCCCCCCTTGTTCCCACTCATCGAGTATGACCTTGAAACGGCTATGCGCCTTCCATATGGCGTAATAGTCGCTCCCTAATGGGAGCCGATAGTCACGCCCCTGCACGCCCCGATGCAGCGTTACAACCGCAAGCATTCTTGCTCCACTAATGCGGTTGCCACTTGTATCAAAAATTACGTCCGCTCCGCCGCTCTGTTCGGATAGCTGGGCACGCACTCGTTCTGGTGGAAGCACCGATCCACAACAGAGACATGTTGCTTTAGCCCGAGTCACAGTGCCTCCATGCACATCTCTGTCCATTTTCGGTTCGAATATCTCGAACTCCACTTGTGGAGGTCCGTTTTCTGCTCGGATAACTTTGTGTCGAAGCGCCCTCTTTCTACTGGCCTTCTTGCAAAGCCAGAATGATCGCATAAGAGGAATCTCAGCCCCGCAATTGGGCGACTCGCATTTCACCGTCCGTGCCCAGAGGTAGGCGATGGGCTTGGCTCCATCCGGATCTTCGGGGTAAAATTCAGCCAGTTCCTTTTCAGCCTTGTCCTTGATTTCTTTCCCAACCCGTCTTAACTCCTCGGCGAGTTCCGGGCCATGGCGCGGGATATCCTCCAGCATGACCTTGAGGATGAGACAGGCCACCGGGTTCAGATCGCTCGCAAACGCTTCGCAGCCGAGCCGAAGTGCTTCAAGAGGGATAGAACCTCCACCGGCAAAGGGGTCCACCACAAGCGGCGTCTCGTCAGGGTGGGCTGCAGTGACAAGGCTGCGGGCTACCGAAAGGTAATCCATATTTGCAGAGTTGTCCCAGTTTGCAAGATCCCCGATAAAGGTGAGCAGGGCTTTACGCAGACCCTCTTCCGATCTCAACTGTTTGTTCATTTTCGGGGTATTCCATCCCGGCACTTCAAGCAAGGCTTCCTTTGCTTTCGATTTGAATTCCACCGGACAGAGCGGATCGCAGGGATCGGGCAGCAGAAGCGCCATGAGCATGGCCCGGCACGCCGCGAGCGGCCTTCGCGCCCACCACAGGTGAAGTGTTGAGGGATGGCCATGGCGTATCGATTTTTCCCGGGCCGAGTGTTTCGAAACCACGGCAATGGGGAAGTCAACCTCTGCCAGACGCTTACATTCTTTGGGGATCATTTATTATCCTTGGCTCAAATTAATTTTTTATTTTCCACGATAGCAGGTTCTTCCCGGTGAATATTTTCATTTTTCACAGCCAGCTAGCGAGTCGATTTTTTGAGGACATATACCTTTTTGGGGTCCCTCGGGCCGGTGCCGATCTCGGCCAGGACCCCCTGCGTCACGAGCTTCCGTAGCCGCGCCCGTGCCGCCCGATCCGACACATCCCAAACATGCGCTGCATGTGCTGTGGAAATTTCATTATGTTCAAGCAGATAGTGCTCCAGCTGCACTTGCCATTCTTGTTCTTCCTCTGATGGTGCGGTAACGTGCTTGTTGAAAAGGGTCACCCTGAAGCTGTTCCCGACCTCTTGGAAGAGGGGAGGCTGGAGTCCGGACTGCCTGCATACTGCCATTATTCTGCCGATCCCGGACCCCCACTGCTCGATGAGCTTCAATTCCCGAAATACCCGGCCGATCACCCGGTTCCGCAACTTGGACACGCCCGACAGGGCGGCCTCAAGCGTGAGTCCGAAGGGCAACATCCCGGGATTGGTGATCTCGATCCGGTCATCAAAGACCGCAACCCCGATGTTCATTCCGGAGATGGAATAGTCGGCATGAACCACGGCATTGATTATGGCCTCCCTGATCGCAGTCGGAGGGTACTCATGGATGTCCCTGCGCTTGACAGAGCCGATCTCGGCAGCGTGCATGGTATGGCGTTCGATAAATGCAACAGCGACTTCGACAGCCCGGGGGAGATACTCATCTATTTCTGCATCTGTCTGATCGATGATATGGGCTGTGGTAAGTCCGCTGAAACGGGCACACCGGATGACGGCATCAGGAAAAATCGATCGACGGTCTTTCCCAAAAAGTAAAACAGCACCACGGGTTGGCAATTCCTGGCCGCCATGGTTCACCACCAGGCCAAGGGATCGCCGAACAGAATCAGAGAACGGGCGGGAGACCTGAGAGAAGAACTCGGAAGCAGCTCGGAAGTCTATAGCTTCCGAGTTGACTTCCGTGCATGGCAACTCATCAAACACAGTATTCCTTGCCAGACGATGGATATCGGCAATAAGCTCCGGCCCTGCGCGCCGGTTTGTGGAGCCAAGGCGGATATAAACCCCCTCTTCAGGGCCTTCTGATATGATATAGTAGGGGCCGACAAGATGCGGGATGTTGACCACGATCAGCTCCCGGTCCCGCCAGGAAACGATCTGTATTTCCGGAATCAGGGTGGGCATGATACTGTCCGCAAAGGCATTGCTGATTCGCTCCTCATCACTCAAGGGGTCTTTGACGCCTATAACCTCTTTGGTACGGTCACGGACACCGATCAAGAGTGTCCCTCCCGCGGTATTGGCAAATGCTACCGCGGTTCGTACAATGTTCTGCATCGAGCGGCAATTCTCTTTGAACTCAAGGGTCTTGCCCTCATTTTGTGTCAAGAGATCCTTTATCAAATCAGATCATCTCCTATCATGTGTCTTCAGTCTCCATACGGCGAGGGGTTTTCCCTCACCTGCATCGGTTTTGTCATGGCATTTACTTCCATCTGGTAATGGGCCACCTTGGACACCTCCCGCCAGGGGAACCGTGCCGGATCTTTGATGGGTTCTTGCAATGTGGGCTGCGTCGCGCAGTTGGTGACAATATAAAGCCAATAGCAATCGCGCCGGTCTTCGGCCACTCGCCTCTCGTTGGGGGTGAGCAGTATGGTGCCCGTGACCGCAGACAGGCCCTTTACCTCAATAAGGCGCAGTTCGCCGGAGTTGACGTCAAGGCTGGTTACGTCATATCCAAGATTTTTTTCATGTACATCAAAGACCTGCCGGCCTTGAGACCTCTCATATTCCATCACCACATTCATAGCAATTGCTTCGGTCTCAAAATTCGGACGCAGCCGCTGAACATCCGGAGCTTCGCGTTCCGGATGGGGAAGGACCAGCACGCTGGCAATCCGTTCCACGGCCTGCAGCGATAACGATCTCTGTCGTTCGAGCTCATGTCTGCGTCGCTCACGCCGTGCGAGCAGTTCGGCGTGACGGTTTTCGGCCTGTGCCAATCTGCCGTCAGCGCCGGTAACACCCTTGTCCTTCTCCTCTATGGCTTTTCCGATCTCTTCGTCAGCGCGTTGCAGCAGCTCGGTCAAGGAAAGCTCCACGTGATCGGAAATACGTTGCACCTCGTTCATACGATCTTTTCGCGTTCTTTCCAGGAAAGGCTGGAGAGTATTATCGTACAGCCATGCAGAAACCTCTGGCGCAAGGGCCACAGTCGGAACCTGTTCCGGCAGCGGTGCGGGCGAGAAATTTCCAAGCATGTTTGGTTCGCGCAAGCAGGGTTCGCCGTGTTCAGTGAGTTCCACAGCAAACAGATGCTCGTGAACAATTTGACCGAGGCCATCCACAACTCGGGCACGGTAAAAATCGATCCGGGAAGGCTTCTCGTGCTGCAGCGAATAATAGCAAGCCCCCTTGCTGAACGCTTCAGCGGCCTTGTCAGAGGCATGCCTCCGAATCGCCTCGAAGAGTGGATGACCGGGCGTGACCCATTCAAGGTTGTTTTTCTCGGCAGTTTCGCGGTCGGTCGAGCATCGCGGGTACTTCAGTGCAAGGCTTGGGAGTTTCCATGTAGGCTCACGCTCGAATCGTTTCAGTGCTGGCGGCGTGCGGGCAGGCTCAAAGGCATGTGCCATTGTTTCAATGACCTTCAGCTTAAGGGGAACGTATTCGGCTGCATCACGAATGAAACGCGCAATGGTTTCGGGCACAACGCGGCATTCCTGCGCACGAGCCCTGCGTTCGACAAGCATCTCCAGATTGAGCTTCTTTGAAGCCAAGCCTTCAAGGGCATTTTGGCAGATAGCCCGGAAACGTCCCTCATCCACGTTCTCTAGCAGGCGTTCTTCAAGGTCCGCATCGCCGAGCTTGCCCGAATAGTAATCCCTGAGTATACGTTCAACATGGGCGGCAGGGAGTATCTCCCCCACGACATTGAAGACCGCGTCATCGTCCAAGGCATCACGGATTTCCTGAAGCTTCTCCAGTAGCCGCTGAAGAACCCGCCCCTCAATTGTGTTGGTCGCAACAAAGTTGAAGATCAGGCAGTCTTTTCTCTGTCCGTACCGGTGGATACGGCCCATCCGTTGCTCAAGGCGATTCGGGTTCCATGGGATATCGTAGTTGAAAAGAACATGACAGACCTGCAGGTTGATTCCTTCCCCGGCTGCCTCGGTAGCAACAAGGATTTGAATGGCCCCCTCGCGGAATTGCTGTTCCGAGTAGAGACGTGTGCCAGGTTCGTCTCTTGAACCCGGCTTCATGCCGCCGTGGATACACCCCACCCTGAACCCCCATGCCTTGAGCTTAAGTGAAAGATAATCGAGCGTGTCCTTAAACTCAGTAAAGATGAGCAGACGCTTGTCCGGCTGATCGAAGAAGCCTTCCCTTTGAAGAAGATCCTTGAGCTTTGTCAGCTTGGATTCAGCATCAGAGTTTTCCACTGCTTGCGCCCGTTTCGCTAGTTCTCGAAGTTCCGCTATTTCCTCACGGATCTGTTCAGAGTTTCCCGCCAGGGTAACCGCTTCGAGCATCTCCTCAAGTCGCTCGCGCTCGTGTTCCTCCATCTCTTCCAGTTCCTCAGGATCGGGAAGGTCCGGTGGCGCCAGCCTGGCCAACTCCTGTGCCCGCTTTAAGCCTTCTTCCAGTCTGCGTGCACGATTTTCGAGGCTGTGCCTCATGGAATACGTGCTGGAGGCCAGTCTGCGTTGGTAGAGAGACATCAAAAAGCCGACAGCCCGGGCGCGAGGGTCATCCCCTCGTGCAGCGGCCTTGGCGCTCTGACGTTTCACAAAACGAGTGACCTCCTTGTAAAGGTCGAATTCCGGCCCATCGATCAGAAAATCGACAGAATGCGGGATACGCTTCGTAAAAATCTTTTCAGCAGCCCAGGTACCATCTGAACGCCTCTCCGGGAAGTAGACCATCGCCTCTTTGGTACGACGGAGGTAGAACGGGGCACGGCGGCGTTCCATGGCCTCACGGATAGAACGGACGTCCGCGTAGACATCCGGATCGAGAAGCTGAAGAAAGAGCGAAAAATTGGATGGATCTCCTTTATGGGGTGTTGCTGTCATGAGCAATATGTGGTCCGATGTATCTCGCAGCAGCTCACCAAGGGCATAGCGAGCTGTCTTGCGTGCAGGCGGTGACCATGACATGCGATGAGCCTCATCCACGATAACGAGATCCCATTGTACCTGTCTGAGTCCAGGCAGGATCTCTGTTCGTTTTGCAAGGTCGAGCGATGTGATGATTTTCTTTTGTTCCAGCCATTGATTGACGCCGAACTGATCGCGAATGTCTCCGCCTTTCAAGACAAGGAATTTCTCATCAAATTTTTCCTTCAGTTCCCGCTGCCACTGAAACGATAAATTTGCCGGGCAAACGATAAGAATTCGTTCCGCAAGCCCTCGGAGCTGGAGTTCACGGATAAGGAGACCTGCCATAATGGTCTTGCCGGCTCCGGCGTCATCTGCGAGCAAGAACCGGACGCGGGCCAGCTTTAGGAGGTAGTCATAGATGGCTTCCAACTGATGCGGCAGCGGGTCGACACGGGAGATAGAGAGACCAAAGTACGGATCAAATTCCCACGCAATACCCAATGAATATGCCTGGAGACCGAGGCGAATAAGATGGCCATCACCATCGTATGTGAATTTCGCATCGAATATAGATAAATCACGAAGTTCATGTTCAGTGAGAGTTACTCTGCGGAATCGTTCAGATTGCATGCCTACCAGGCCAAGGGTCCATGTCCCATCACTCTCGGCCCGTATTGTCTCGACACGCATTGGCTCACTGAAAAGTGAACCTCTGATGATACAACCCTCGTGAATTTCTTCGCTCAATAATGTTCTTTTGTTAGACAAAGACCAATGCTCCCATTCATTTTAGGGACAGTGCTGCACTGAATTTCATCATGCCCGTGCATCTACATTGTAATGACCAGTCTTTTACTCTGTTTATCAATGTTATCTTACGCCAAATCTATTCAGAGGTCAAAGAGTTAGAGCATATCCAGCCTTTGAGCTGATAAGCTTTGCCCAGGTTCTTGTATACAGGATCTACAAGGAAAGGTCTTCATACCGCAAGCTGGGGATCATGCTTGCTGGAATAGTTATAAGAAGCCAGATCCCGGAGGATCTTTTCCATCCTTTCTAGGAAGGGGGGAAAGCAGCGAGCTCTCATCGAGGTGGTAAATAAGATCAACGATGGGGAAGAGGCGCGATCAACTTTGCCGCCATGGGATTCGAGAGCCCCGGGTAGATGCACTAGGCGAGAAAATCTCCGTTATTCACCACCTCATGGTCGGATCTGCCCAGAGTGAGGGTGTGATTTTCGGCGGCAGTCTCATATCCTACCAGTCGAGGTCTCTGAATGATATCAGCAAAGCAGGGCAACTATACATATCCTCACGATATCATAAATCTCTAAGCCGAACTATTCTAAATGCTATGTGTTGGATTTCAAACTCAAGACCTTCTTACATTATTGCCCGAGGATTATAGTTCACCATAATAACTTCCGGTCAATTTCTTAAATCGATCTTGGAGGGTGGGTTTTCGGGTTGCATATTGGATCATTTCATGCACTGTTGGTTCTGGAATTGCTCCCTTGAATTTAGAAATAGACCTGCATGAATGGGCTACGCAAACTGCAGATAAAACACCATCTTTGTAAGATCTACCCCCAACTGGATTATAATACATAATAGAAATATCTATATTCCCATTTATACCGGCAGCCTGAAACTGTGCAGTATATCTATCACCAGACAAACCACCATTGAAGTTTATCCCTGCTACTGATCTGTGCTTCTCTATATAGGAGTTTATTATCTGTGCAGCTTCATTCAAACAAGTATTAAGATAATCTGATCTATTTTGTATTTGAGCATTCTGCTCAAGACTTTTTTCCCCCGCTCTGATAATTTTTTCATCGGGTTTCAAAAAGATACCGGGCTTGCTTAGCTTTTCTAAAAAACCATCAGAGAAGCTTTTTCCCGTGCAGAGATTTTGTAACATCAGATCAATATCTCCCTTTTGGAGCTTGTAAAACGCGACCTGTGATTTATAACCCTTATCAATATAAGGTATGGTGATACCTAGTCCCATGTGCATGTCATATGTGACCATATGCGCATATTCTCCGCGTCCATCATCTATAGTTATCTTGTAATACTCGCCTTGTGATCTTTTTCTAAAAATTAATCCCCCTTGTTTTCCCCAAAGGACTTCGTCGTACTTGTTATCCTTTCGGATGGATGCTCTTATTTCGGGTAGCAATGTTTCATTTGAATTAAGAAGTTCATCCCAGAAATTTTGCAGTGCATCTGTTTGAGTACGTAGAGTTGATAGATTATCAGATTTTTCTATATTCCTCTTTGCTAACTCGTCATCTTGCCATCCCATCACTATCCCCTCCAAATCTATTGTCATGTGCAAACGAAATAATACTGTTTATATCTTCTCTAGATCCCCTGATGCAATCATTATTATTTCCCTTTTTTCTCTAAGTGATTGATATCTTGTGAATTGCGGATCTCAGCTTGTATATATTAGATGCAACCCTTCAATATCTCTTCCAAAGTACTTAATACTTAGAATCAATATCCCAATAAGAAATCGGCGAATAAGTCAGATTGATGATTTCTGTAATAACCCACTCGTGTCAGAACCACCACAAAACTGATGATCTGCTGGAGATATCTTGAACAAAGGGTACACCCCAGAAAACTCCAGATCATGGCACGGGATCAATAATTGATAACTTCATGATATAACTTATAGAAAGCTATAATCCGTGATCCTCCTCTGAGGGTTTCGATTGCCAGATGATATCTGTAAAGCGAGCAGCTCCAGACTGTTTCACGAAGCATACCATTATCCTATGGACTGAATTCCAAAATAATGTTACATATTATAAAGTTACTTATAACGACTTGGATTGACGCCATACATTTGTTGATGCGCACAGTGCATAAAAGGAGGACAGCCGTGTATCCCAACTCACCTTCAACGCACGGAGTCTCTCCTTTTTAAAGCTGTGGTATTCCCATCAGATGTTTAATCTGTTCTATGGCACCCTCCCAACATCTAAAGGGCTTTTCACCGTCTGAGATGCTTTCTGCATTACGTGAGTGTAGACCATTGTCGTTTTCAGATTCTTATGACCCAAAAGCTCTTGGACTGTTCTGATGTCATATCCATTCTCCAACAAGCGGGTGGCAAAACTGTGCCTGAAGGTGTGGCAGCCAACGTGCTTATAGATCTTAGAGACATGCACAGCCTGTTTTACAGCTTTCTGAAGGGTCGAGGGATGGGTATGGAACCGAATCAGATTTCCAGCTCGAGGATCCCTTGACACCTGGCTTGCAGGGAAGATGTATTGCCAGCCAAGCTGTTTTGAAAGATTTGGGTATTTCTTCGCTAAGGCGTAAGGCAGATTAACGCTTCCATATCCTCTGGTAAGATCATGTTCATGAAGCTTCTTAACCTTATCCATCTGACCTATAAGGGCCGGCTTTGCTGTCTCGGGAAGCATGACGACCCTGTCTTTGCTGCCCTTGCCATCAAAAACGGTTATGGTGTTTGTCTCGAAATCGATATCTTTGATGCGCAAGCGCAGGTATTCCATGAGACGCAGTCCACTGCCGTATAAAAGCTTGGCCATGAGTTGGGTGACCCCATCCATGGCTTCAATGACATTGAGAGCCTCATCATGAGTAAAGACAACCGGTATACGGGAGGCCTTCTTGGCGCGGACGGCATTGATTGTTTCAATGACTTCGAGCTCCAAGACATTCTTGTAGAGAAAGATGATCGCATTGAGCGCCTGGTTCTGGGTCGAGGAGGAAACCTTTTGCTTTACGGCAAGGTGAGTTAGGAACGATTCAATTTCCTCTTTCCCCATATCACGGGGATGGCGCATGTTATTGAATCTGATGAAATGCTTGATCCAGGAAACATAGGTTCTTTCGGTTTGGAGGGAATAATGCTTTCTCCTGAGGACATTCCGGATCTGATCAAAGAGCTTTTTCCCTTTCGATTTAGCAGCTTCCATATGGCACCCCCAATAGATTTTTCAAAAAATGAAATAGCAGGGGTTTTCTGGAGGCAAGAGTGATTGGAAAAGAACATTAAATATGATGAATATGTCCGCATTTGCTGCTAAATATCAAGATACACCGAATGGATTCGGTATATCCTCTTGTTAGGCTTCGTTAAGGAGAATGACTATGGCAGAATTCTCAGATAGGGATCTGAATAGATCATATGCGAAAGAAGAGCTTAGGGGATTATCTGAGAAGGATTTAACCAAACTTACATTTCATCGTAACGCTAAGAACTTGGCGTTTTTTGGTATTGGCGCTTTATTCATTGCTTATATCGCAAGCGCATTAGGAACAGTAGGTACGGTTATTGGCTGGATTTCTATAGCTATCTATTGCCTTTTCGCTTTAGAGCCTCTTCTAGGATTTTTAACAACCGTAATCTCTTTGCTTGCACCAGTGCCAGGTAAGCAATGGCGTTTATTACAAGCAATTATCTCTGGGTCGTCAGCAGCTTTATACATTATTTTTGCTTTGTACATTTACAATAGCCGCTAAGTTCTTTGATCGTAGCACATAAACATTATGACTTATCAAAATAGCCTAACAACAGCATGCAGGCCGACGCGGCGGAGCCGCGCGGCTGATGCCTGGCGTTAGGTTTATTAAAATTTGAGGAGTATTTATATGCTAAACATTGACGATTATTTTATCGGTCTTGCTCTTGGGATTCGTTTCCGTGCAAATTTTTCTATTGAAGATCAATTGGGAAGAATGGTTGATGAAATACTCTACTCAAAAAATAGCTACTTCAATCCTAAAGCATTTCCTCAGGTTCGAAGCCAGATTGGCAGTAAAACTCTTTATAATAAGGTCACTCAGGATAGTATGGAGATCGATAATTCTAATATAATACTCGATGTTAATTTTACTGATGATGGTTTTAAAAAAGAAGATGCTGAAAAAATGAAGAAGATGTTTGAAGATCAAATAATTAATGGAATCATGAAGAATTTCAAAATTAAGGAAATTGTCAGAATAGGTTTTATTAAACGTTACGTATATGAATTGGAGAATCTAGCAACAACTTTTGTTAACAAAACTATTGGTGGCACTTTAGATGGAATAAATGATATTAATTTAAGCTTTTCAAAAAAATTCCTCACTCCAGAAGGTTTAGTAAAAAAGGATGTTCATGATTATGACAATGCAATTTTTACTATTGTCAAGAAATCAGATTTACAGGAAATATTTATGGCCATAGACTATCAATGTTATTACCTTCCATTTTTAAATGACATAACTGAACTTAATACAAAGTCATTCTTTGAGAGAGCAGAATCGTTTAGTCGTGGTAAATATCTTGATTGGTTGAAAAAGAATTATCTTGAGGTATCCAATGTCTAACCGTAATCGACATGTTGGGAAAAACAAAGCTCAGCGATTTGCATATAGTCGTTATATAAAAACCCTAGATTACGAGCCAACGATTGATGAGTCTATTGATTTTGGTTCAACTGAAAAAGGTGGAGAAGAGCTAACTGAATCAACTTCTAGAAGACCATCTAGAGGTATCAATAAAATAATGATTTTTGATCACTTGAAAGAACATTGGGTGGCTTGGCTTATTGGATCTATTGTTGTTTTGGGACTATATCTTGTTAATGAGTCCAGAGTAACAATCGCTATAATGAACAATACTCTATCAGAAAATACAAAAAATATTGATACTGCAAAATCAGATATAAAAAACTTATGTGATAAGGTCACTACTCTCGATATGAAGTCAACGATCAATTCCAAAGATATTGAATATCTAAAAGGCAAGAAATAATTACCTAACAAAAGAATCCACCGGACGGCTTTCAACCGCCGGTGATCCTTACGTTAGATGGCAAGGGAGCCGTTATGGCGGACTTAAAACGGTCAGAAATCCGGGCGATCGAAAACGCGATGGCTTTTCCGCGTGGGTTTGGTTACGTCCTAGACTTTTCAGACCGAACGTTCGACGAATACTTCCAAGATGAGTTTGGAGTCGAAATCTACTCGGAGCAGTTCGACACCCACGGCAGTTCGAAGCGGAATAGGCTTCTTTCATATCTACATCAAGCAGATAACTCATCGGCACTTCGCGTGCTCAGGTCCCTTTGGGATCTGAGGGAGGGCTTGCTATCAGAGCGCGAGGGGCTTTTCGGTTTGGAAGAAGCTGTTAACGCTGGAAAGCCTCTTCGGCAGGTGATTGAAAGGCTCCAAGGTGAGCCAGACTCGGTTTCAACTGAGGGTATTAAATCCTTCGCGCCTGACCGAACGTTAGAGGAACTGGTTGCAGACATCGAACGGTCGTTGGCCGCCAACAAGCCCGAAGTCGCCATTGACCACTTGCATACATACTGCATGAAGCGGTTTGCCCACCTGCTGCGGGTCCGAGGAATCGAATGCGGTGATGACGAGCCACTTCATTCCAGGTTTGGAAAGTATCGAAAGCAACTCATGTCGGAAAGGCAGCTGCACGAATTCACAGATCGAGCTTTGAAGTCGTCCATTAGTATCCTGGAAAGCTTCAACGATCTGAGAAACAACCACTCTCTCGCACACGACAACAAAATCCTCGAAACATTTGAAGCGCGTTTTATCTTCAGTTCTATCAATGCAATGCTTGTGATGGTTCGAGCTCTGGAGGCTGGGCGTTATGATTCCTAGAGAATTGCCATCTAACAAGGCTACTGCAGCCGACGCAAAAAGCTGCGCGGCTGAGTAGCGGCGTTCGCATTAAAAATGAAAGGGAGACAGAATGTACTCACAGATAACAAATGACATCGTACAAGATTACTATCAACAAAACTTCCCGAATGACGGGCAGCGATTTGTGGCATGGTACTTACGCAATATTCATCTGCGAGACCCTATCCAGGCGCGTGACGACATTACCGATGGTGCCGACGACAAGCAGATTGACGCGATCTTCGTGGACGACGACAGGGCAACAGTTTTCGTAGTTCAAGGCAAGTTCATTGGCGGGGCAACTGTCGATGCTGAGCCTCTACGGGAGGTTCTATCGGCATGGATTCAAATGCGTGACCTGGTCCGCCTGCAAGAGGTGGCAAATAACAAGTTAAAGCAGAAACTTTCCGAGGTGGCTCGCGCGCTGGAGGATGAATACGAAATCTGTTTTGAGTTGATTACGACGGCTGGCCTGACCGAGAGCGCACAAAGGGATCTCGCGACATTTCAAGAGCAGCTGGCAGAATTGTCGGAGAAAGATGAGCTACCGGCGAGTCTAATTTTGGTGAATGAAGACGAAATCCGACGCCGATATGATATCGCTTTGGAACGTGAGAACCCCTCATTATCACATGCTCTTGATTTGACGGTTTGTCAGATGCTTCCGGTCACAATCGCCGGAACAGAGGTCGTTATTGCCGTGGTTCCGCTATCGGAATGTATCAAGTTTCCTGGAATCAAGGACGGAACTCTCTTTCAAAAGAATGTTCGGCAGAGCCTCGGTCTCAGCAATGTTGTAAACAAAGGAATAAAAAATACCATATACAGCGACCGTCACCGTGATTTCTTCTTTTTTCATAACGGAATCACGGCCATCTGCAACCGAATGGAGAAGAAAGACTCTAAACTTCATTTGCACGGGGTAAGTGTGGTCAATGGTTGCCAGTCGCTCAATACTATTCTGAGTTGTAGCGAAAGGGTTAAAACACTTACCGATACAAGTCTACTTTTCCGATTCTATGAAATCCCGCAGCGCGAACGTGCGGACAAAATCAGCATCAACACTAATTCTCAAAGTGCCGTGAAACCAAGAGACTTGAGAAGCAATGATCGGCGCGTCTTGAATCTCAAGAAGGCATACGAGCAAAAGTATCCCTCCGGCTACTTTATCAGCAAGCGAGGCGAAACCCCACCCGCTGACAAAGACAAAAAGCTCGTAGTCGATTTTTCTGAACTCGGCAAGTACTTGATCTCGTGGCACTCGCAAAGACCTAACATCGCATACAGCGAAACCAAAATCTTCGACAAGTACTTTGAGCAACTTTTCAAGCGCGAATATCGTACGGACAATGTTTACGCGCTTAACCAGTGGATGAGCCACATCTGGAAAACATGGGGTAAAGACAACCCGCTCGGTCTGAACGAGACCTTGCTTGTCATGCGTGCTTACGCGCCATACCACCACCTCTATGCCGTGTCTATGTGTTTTGCCATTGCGAACAATCTGGCAGATCGCGTTCCTGATCCCAACGCGTGTCTCGGTAAGTCTCAAGGGAATTCCATGGTAGATGACATTGTAAAGATCGGAGGAGTTTGTCTGAATATGGCCCTCGAAGCGGCCGCTAATGAACCGCAGCCCGCAAATCGGGTTTTTAGCCCTCAGAACTGGATCAAAGCGAAGACATGCCTCGCGGGGATCAATTTTGCCATTCGTAATTACTTCAATATGTTGCCACTCATGCCCGGAGGGAAGGAAATGAAGACGAAGCTGGATACCGCCCTTAGGCTGGAAACGGGAGATTTTGAATATCGTTGGGCTGCTGATTAAAATGCGAACAAGGCGGTGAAGCGGATCGTAGCCCTGTCGGGCCACTCCCGCTTACCTTTGCGTTCCCAGGGGAAGAGATAATATAATCTAACTAAGAATACCTCTTACAATAATGAAGAAGGCGGGGCTTTTGTCAGAAGTGGCTCCGGTTGTTGAGACAGGGGATGGCGATTTATAAGTGTGATCTTGCCGATCCCAGTTACGCTGCATGGTCCAGCCCTTTCTGATAAGCCTCATTCGGGGTAAGCCCGTCAAGCATTGAATGTGGTCTGAAATGATTATAGAATGTCAGATAGCGCTCCAAGCCCCTTTTCGCTTCACTGACACTGTCATAGGCGTGCAAATAGACTTCCTCGTACTTGATGCTTCTCCAGAGCCTCTCTACGAACACATTGTCACGCCAGCAGCCTCTGCCGTCCATGCTAATGGCAATACCCTTTTCCTTCAAAAGCTCAGTAAACTCCACGCTGGTAAACTGGCTGCCCTGGTCGGTGTTGAAGATCTCGGGCGTACCGTAAAGGCCGAAGGCTTCCTCAGCCGCCTCAATACAGAAATCCGTGCTTAAACTGTTTGACAGACGCCAGGAGAGTACACGCCTTGTTGCCCAGTCCATTATCGCAACCAGATAGACAAATCCCCGCCTCATCGGGATGTACGTGATATCCGCCGCCCAGACATGATTCGCTCGCTCGATCTTCAAACCCCTGAGCAGATAGGGGTAGACCGGATGTGCCGGATGGCTCATACTGGTATGAGGCTTCCGATATAGAGCATGGATGCCCATCTTCTTCATCAGGGTCCTGGTATGGCGGCGTCCGATCATATGACCTTCACGCTTGAGCATATCCCGAATCATTCTCGATCCGGCAAAGGGGTACTCCAAGTGAATCTTATCTATCCGATGCATCAGCTCAAGATCAGTTGGCCTTGTCGCCCGGGGCTGGTAGTATGTGCTCGAGCGCGAGAGCTTCAGGATACGACACTGCTTGGCTATCGGCAATTCGTGATTGCGGTCTATCATCTTTTTGCGCTCAGCCTTCCCGCTTTGGAGAGCGCTCTTTCTAAAAAATCATTCTCCAGAGTCAGTTCCCCGATCTTGGCATGCAGCTCCTTTATGTCCGGTTCCTTGCCTTTCCTGGATCCTTCAAAGACCGTGGAAGCACCATCGAGCACCTGCTGCTTCCAGTCCGATATCTGGTTGGGGTGCACATCAAACTGCTCCGCTAACTCCACGAGCGTCTTGTCTCCCCTGATCGCTGCTAATGCCACTTTTGCCTTGAAACTCGTTGAGTGGTTCCGCCTTGTCCTTCTCATGCTCTTGCTCCTTTCTTCGACCCTAATTCATCACCCTCTCTTGAGCAAGATCCACTTATCAACCTGTCCGATTTTGCGGAACCACTTCTGTCCTCGCCTTTTTTGTTTCCATATCCAGATGCGAGTTATACTTTTTGAAAGATACTTCAAACCTTTGATACTGGCACGGTAGCAAAAATATTTCCCGATCTCAAAAACCGCTGATATCGTGAGGCAATCTAAGGTTGGCCGCCAGTGCAGATCGCAGATGGATATCTCAACAGAACGGCTTCAGACCAATTGTTTCCATATCTATAAGCTCTGGAAACTCCTGCTAAATTGAATATAACTATAATATACTAATCTCTTGATCCTATCTCGAAATTGATGATCTGTTGGAGATATCGTAATCTAAGGTGCGACGGATTCATAGCCTGCGTCTCAGGGGCGCGGGGATTGCGACCTTTTACCGTCGAGGGGTTTATTCGTCATTCCCTCCAGGCTCATACCTGCCATTGTCCTGCAAGTAGATAACCGCATACCCGCCCATGGAGTTTCTGTCCGGGTCGGTCATTGCCCTCTTGCCCGGTGCAAACCACCTCATGTCTTTGGCAAGAGTCTCTCGAACCGCCCGCTTGTCCGGGAACCTGTACTCATAGGTCCGAACGGCGACATCACCGGTCCGCCACTCCCTGATCTTAGAGACAGCCAGTGCGGTCTTTGTGTCTTCATCCATCTCGGCTAGGCTTAAGGGATTGCCATGCTCATCAAGGAGCTTTACCGGGTCGAAGCGGATGTCACAGAATATCCTCATATTTTCGAACCTCAGGTTCCTTCAGGGTGCCTCACCCTGCCTGGTAGCTGTCTCTAGCACCAGTCGGCAGGTGTTCACCTGCTGTCCCACCGAGTGTCCCACTTATATCGAGCAGAATCCTGTGCGTGAGTTCCGTCCCACCGGTCAGTTTTTGAATTTTCATCCTTACCGGAAAAAGGGACAGAAGGGACAAAACATCTGAGCAGAAGGGTTTTGTACCTTTTGTCCCTTTAGCCCTAAGGTATGGATTCTGAAAACCACGGCCCTACTTCATGGCTGAACTGTCCCTCGCGTTCGCCTCGGGCAGGTGGCGCACGCGGCGGGGCGCCTTTTGTTCGCGAGCTGTTTCTTCCGGCCCGAAAACGCGCCCGCCCACACCTCAAAAGGGATGTGCTCGTCTTCCCCGTAGAGAGACTGTAGAAACTCGCAGAAGACAGGCGTCATGGAGCAGCGCAGGCGTTCACAGTAGAAACAATGCTCGGCGATCCACTCGTCCTCTATTCCCCTCGTAGCCTCTTGGGAAGCCTCTTTCATCCGAGAGTGCCTACTGTCCATTCTCGCCGTCATCGTCCATCGGGGGATGCCATGTCTTCTCTCCTGTTTTCAGGTTCATGGTCAGCGTGCTCACAACCCTTTGCCCGCCAGGCTTCTCCCCTGGCTCGACCAGTACGATCTCGATCACTTTAGGCTTATTATCCTCCCTGGCTTTGATTTTCTCCAGGCACTCAAGACGCCGATTGATTGATTTCCTCATGACTCTCTCCTTAATCGCCAAGGTCTGAACGGTCGCGTCCGTTATCCGGGAGAAGGATCACCGCCTCTTCTTCGCCATGTGCTCTTCCAAGGCACAGAGGCGCTCCTCGATTTCTGTAAGCTCTATAATCTTGCGTTTGGATTCGAGTATCTTCGCCAGGGCATCTGCCTCGGATGGTGTAATGAGACCACCCGCCACCGCGTTGAGGACGATATCAATGTCCCTGGCCAGCTCGCCGCTGAGATCGAGTCCCTCGGGCAGAGGCACGTCCCTGCGCACCGGTACAATCCTCTCCAGGCAGAGCCTCAAGGCCGTGGTGTCGCCCTCAAGGGCCTGCTTGATGCACCTTCCGGTGATTGCCTCGGCCTGGCCATCGAGGAGTGCCATGGCCGCCACGGTAGTCTTGTGACGGGCTCCCTTGGGTCGCCCGGGATTGCCCGGAACAAAGCGACCTTTCTCGTCTCGCCCCGTTTTCATTCCGTTTTTACGGTCGTTGCTCATGGTTCACCTTCCATACACCCGTTGTCGTGCCCTGGCAGCGTTTGCGAGAACGCCTACTTGGACATCCACGTAATCGTATATCTGCGCCTTATCCTTGCCCGGTGCGGGCCTGAGCACTCGCCCAAGGTACTGGATCAGGCGTCCGCTGAACTTGATGGGGGTCGCGAGGAACAATGTTGAAAGCTCTCGGCAGTCGAACCCCTCACCGATGAGCTGCCCCGTGGCGACGAGCACCTGGACCTTACCGGCATTGACCCGCTTGATAATATCCTGACGCTTGCGCATGCCAAAACCACCGATGAGAACCTCTGTACTGATTTCATGTTCAGCGAGCATCTTTGTGAGCTCCATGCAGTGGTCCTTCCTGTCGGACAGCACCAGGCATATGCCATTGCCACTCTGTACCTCCTTTACCACGTCAGCGATAATCAGATCGTTTCTTTCATAATCCCTGATGAGCTCGGATATCATGCGCTGGTACTCGCTCGATGGATTACAGGTTGTGGTTAATCTGGTCCCTCTGAAAATTACGTCGGCCCTGAGAACATCCCCCGACTCTTGTAAGGAGTCCTGCGAGATTTCATGGACCTTGTCGCCCAAGTGCCAGTAAATCAGCTCGGTGAGACCGTCGCGCCTGAATGGTGTGGCCGAGAGCCCGAGCATGTACTTACAATCGAACGCGCTTACTGCCTCGCTAAACGTCCTGGATGGGCATCTGTGGCACTCGTCCACGATAAGGTGGCCAACGTGTTCCCTGACCTGGTTGGCAATCGGATAGAGGCTGTTGACAATCGCCACAGTCAGCTCTCTGCCCAGGCGCTTCTTCCCGCCGCCAATGATGCCGATTTCCTGGCGGGGTATTCCCAGGAAGCTCTCTATCCGCGCTACCCACTGGTGCAGCAATTCCCTGGTGTGAACGATGACCAAGGCGGGCTGCTTGCGTGCAGCGATGATATACAGGGCCATAACGGTCTTTCCCGAACCGGTTGGTGCTGACAGCGTACCGAATTGGCGGCCAATCATGGCATCTACAGCAGCCTGCTGGTAGTCCCTGAGCTGCCCCTGGAAGGCAAGCTCAACCAGGGGACAGGCTCTTCGATTGTCTGTTATGTGGTAAGGTGCCCTCTCACTCCTCAGGAGAGAGAGAACCGGTCTGATTGCGCCCCGAGGAAGTATCATAGTGTTACCACCCCACTCGTAGGCCGAGATGTATCGGGGCTTATTCACCGTACTGAATCCGAGCCGTTCCGCATTGAGGAATTCCGGATTCTCGATGGTAAACCTGTCTTCAATCTTGGTCATCAAATCGTGGGGCAAATAACCTCCGATTCTAATCTTGTTGTCGATTGTTATATTCACCTGGCTCATCATGACTACACCTCTCTCCCAAACAGCTTGTACAGCTGCTCTAGGATGCTCCTGACTTCCGCATCCCATGGACCACCAGGACCTTTCTCGATCTCCGCTGCCAGGTTCTCGTATGACACTGCCGGGGTCGCCCATATCACCTGCCACTCTTCGCCTTGGTCATAGATGAACCGCTCGCTGGGCAGGGAATCCTTCACGGAGAGAAACCACTCCACAAGATGCGCGTGATCACTCCACTGGTCATTTTTTGAATTTTCACTCTTATGGATAAAAGGGGTAAAAGGGACAAAAGCCCCCCTCTCAGAGGTTTTGTTCCTTCTGTCCTTATTGTCCTTAAGGTCGGATTTTGAAAACCATTGCGCTGAGAAGCTCATTTGTTACCTCCAAGGACTGAAGGATTTACGAGGAAATAAGGTCCTCTAGGTCTGCCGCCTGTCTGCTCCATGCCGATGTCTTTGATGTATCCGCGTTCTATGAGTACGGATAGACCGGGCTTTATCTCGGAAGTGCTCTTGTACCGGCCATCAAGATCACGGAAGCATTCCCGGAGAGAGAATTTTTCCTTCCTCTTACGCTGTATCCAATCAAGAACGGCCCGCGCTGCTTCGGTTGCAGGGTCACCCCTCATGGTTGAGAATGCCACCTTCGCATGGTCTGCCAGGAGTGCCGCCAGGCTCAGGGCTCGCCGCATGGTATCCTCTGAGATTACGAGGACGCTTGGGAGCGATGCTTCAATACAGTGGATCACACCGGCCAAACGCGCAGCCTGACCAGGGAGCTTGCCCGCCCAATCCCTGAAGTGCTCGAATTCGCCCCCAGGTCTCATCTGTTCTTCTACCGTCTTGGCAAATTCGAGCCACAGATCCATTGCAGCCGGCGAGATCGTCAATGCGAGATTCGCCCCCCGCATATCAAGCAAAGCCTTTATGCGAGTAGAATATTCCCTGGCCACACTTTCTGGTATCGGGGCTGGAGATATGTCCCGTTTCCCAACCTGTGATTCGGAAAAGAAGTAGAGGAACCTAGCCAAGAGCCCACGTCCGCGGAAGCCGGGTTTGTCTGCCATTGAAAGGAGCACATCCGGCTGAGGGCAGATGCACACCACAAGCCGGGGATTGCTCAAGACGATGGGATCTCTGCCGATTCGGTCAACTCGGTAGGGTTCTCCGTTGTGTGCCTTCAACAACAGGTCAAGGTTCGGGATTCCATCCCTCGAATATCTGCCCCCGAAGATGTCAAAAATGCCTCCCTCACTCGAGATGATGCCCAGGATCTCGCTCTGGGCCTTCAGTATCCTCGGCAAGCTCTCTGGCGTCGCATCATCGGCAAGCAACCGGGGAAGGCTGGGAACATCCTCAAGAGCCGCTTCCTGCTCTGTTATACTGTTGATAAGCGCTATGCGTTCTTCATTATCGCGGGTTTTCGCTGCCCGGTTCCTCATTCCCTCGATGATCTTCTCTTGGGTTTTTCTCCTGCTCAATGCTGCCTGTCTCTCGGAGGATTTTAATTCTGCCTGCTCGGTCTCCCACTCGTACAGTGGAGCTGTTGCCGTTCCTACCATGCTCGTCTTGCGTTCGCCGGAAAGCAGTGGTGCGAACAGGTAGAGGTTCAATGTCTCTACATATCCCGGACGTACGTGGATGCACTTCACGGTTGATGATACGGTGAGAGATAGGGTCCCCAGAACCGATGCAAGGGCCATGGGATACGGGATCTGTATTGCCCGTGCAGCCTCACGCGTGAAATAACCTGCCCATCCTGGAATGATATTGTCAGGAATGTTTGGTGCCTTGCTATCATTGAGAGGCACTATTTCGGGCCACTCGTCTTGAGCCTGCTGTGATGTCCTCAGCTGTCTCTTCCCAGCTTCGATGCCACTTTTGAGTGTGTTCTGGATCTCTCGTGATTCCAGCCCAATGTCTCGGGCGGTGTTGGTGAGCATGATGGTAGCCTCGATCACGTCGATCTCCCCGCCTGCGATGAGCTGGCCCAGGGCGAAGGCGCTCTTGTTGAGCTGATCGTTGCGCTGGCCTTCCGGGGTAGATTGCAGGATGCAGATCTCATTGAGCATGGCCTTATGTCCGTAGGGCGTGTTCTTTCCGGTGAACTCTCCCGGGGTGCCTTTTCTCAGAGCTTTTTCCGGACGTTTGCTGATGTCAACGATCGCCTCGAAAACTTTGGGGGGTACATTCGCAATATCCTTGGGCGTGCCGGAGAGCTTCTCGTATGGCTTGCCCTCAAAGGTTGACGGTGCCATGATAATGTACCCGCTATCCCCCCGGATGTCCACGTTCGGGTAAAGCCTAGAAGCGCAGGACTTTACGAATTCGAAGCCGTTATATCGAAAGAAATAGTGTCTTCCACCCCTCGGGCTTTCCTGAACGTAAGTTTCTGGCAATGCACCGAAACTCTCCTGAAAGGAGATCAGGGTATCGGGGTCTTTATAGAGGTCGAAATCGAGCACCAATACGCCGCTTTCCTTGCCAGTTGCCAAGCCGATATTTGCGTCTGGATACTTATCCCACCACTCCCTGATCTGCTCCGGATCGTCGGTGGCGTCCTTGAACCCGGTTCCGCCCTGGCTCTTAGGGATGAGCGGTTTCTTGCCGCCCGGTGCAACCGGAAACACCTTCCAGCCCAGCTCCGCGTACTTAAGCGCATGGTGCACCATCTTGACATCCCCGGTGCTAGCTGGTAGTGCCCTGTCATCACGTGATGAGTTACTCGTTTTACCCCCCTGAGAGCCTGGCCGCTCTCGGGGTGCGTTCGCGACAGGTAGCAGGTTCCGTTGATGCTGGTACAAGGCTGCCATGGCTAACTCCTCTGGTCACGCGTGTGGACGATGTTTTCGGCCAGCCATTTCTCTATGTCCTCGGAAAAATATAGCACCTTTTTTCCGAGCTTTATGTAGCGGGGACCAATTTTATGAACCCGCATATTGGCGAGAGTTCCTGCGTTAAGCCCATATACGGACTCACATTCCTGTGGGGTGAGGGCTTTCTTTGAAGTTGATTTCTGTTTTCTGAGAGTATCCACTAATCACCTCCAATTGTCTTTTATCCAAGGTGATAAGTGGTTTCATGAAATGAATATAGTGTGAGAACTCGACCTCCGAACTCTCACACCCGAAATGATGGTAAGGATATTAAAGGAGATATTGGTAACCCTTTTTCGTTAAGGGAAGGGCTTGTTTCATATAAATATCTCTGACTTTACATTTTCCAGTCATACCCGTGTCGTACTCGTCTTTATATTGCGGGTCGCCGGTCTCTTCGTATAAGACGCGTGCTATCTTAGCATAGCTCACATTTAACAATCTTGCATCCAAGACACGCAAATACAAAGCCCATTTATCACGGTAAAGAGGTGGTCTTTTCCTTTCCTCCTGCGTCTTGGCTTTGAGGATCTTCTTCGCAAGTTCCAGCTGGGGACCCAGAGGTCTCGTTAAATCGAACGTTAACGCTACCTGCCCTTCAGGGATGGTGACCAACTGGGGTGTGGCCGTGTACACGTTCTTTCCTCTCAGCCCAACGATGACCTGCATTCTAGCTGAATTGTATTCGAGATTCTTGGTGTAGATGCCGAATACATGTCCAGGTTTATCAAATGCGGGGTCCCGTAGCATGGACACGCCATATTTGTCCCAGAGATAGCCGTAAAACTCTATGAAATCTTTTCCCCCATAAACCCTTCCTTCGCTTTTGAACCTTTTGTACCTTTCCCAGTCATCCCGATATTCCTGGTTGCGCCGGAGAAACTCCCACGCCCAGCCCTTATCGTCGAGATCCTTCGTAAAGTCGTATGTGGTTATGTCTTTCCAGTCTGGCATAATCGAGCCTCCTTATTTACATCTCTCTTTCCCGGCAATGATCCTCTGTTCGAGTCGCCCAATGGACTCCTTCTTATGGTCCGGGCTCAGGTGGCTGTAGCGCTCACTCATGGAAATGCTCTTATGGCCCATCAGTTTCGCGATGGTGTACAGTGGGGTTCCCTGAATAGCAAGCCACGACGCGAACGTATGGCGGCAGGTATGAAAGACCACCCGTTGCCGGGGGTCCTCGACATTATTATTGAACCCCAATCGGCTCACGACCCGGTCGAATGCGTTTGAGACCTCTTTCATCTTCCGGCCCTTGGAATCGGTGAAAACATAACCGCTTGGCTCCTGCGGCATCCTACGCTTCAACATCTCCCGCACCATATTTGTCATCGGTATGTGCCTGGTCTCGGTGTTCTTGGTATCCCGCAAGGTAATCAGGCCGTTTTGAAAATCGATGTCATGTCCCTTGAGGTTGAATATCTCGGAAGCGCGAGCTCCGGTATGGAGTGATAACAGAGTTATATCATGGAGCTTGGGGTCTTTCAGTTCGCGGTATTCCTTCTTGACTCTCGGGTCTCGTTTCAGCTCACTCAGCAGCACATCGGCTTCTTCGTAAGTGAGGAAGCGGTCTCGGGTGTTTTGTATGATGGGCATTTTCACTTTACGGACGGGATTTGGTCCCTGGTAGAGGTTCCAGTCCGCCGCCTTGTTGAACATGGCTCGGATGAGCCCTAGGAGGTGAGAGACGGTCTTTGGGGCGTAACCTGCCTTGAGCATCTCGGATTTCATTCTCTCTAGGTCGAAGGGAGATATCTGGTCGAGATATTTTTCCGCGAAGCGGTCTTTGAGGTGGTTTTCGTACCGGCTTCTGTCTTCTACACCCCGTCGGCTCTTGTTTTCCGACGACCATTCGAGGTATTTCTCCGCCAGGCAACTAAACGTCGGAGCCTTTTGCTTTTGTTGTGGGATTTCTTCTCCATGTCTGATCGAGCGAATACGCTCGGACCGGATGATCGAGGCGAGCTTTTCGCTGTAGCCCTCGGACATCCATCCCACCTTCTCCCAGATCAGTTTCCCGTCGAGTTTGTAGTTGATGTAGTAGCAAACATCGGGGATCGTTTTACCTCTGGGTGAGGTGGTCTTCTTGGCGTCGGATATGAGCTCGTAAACGCCTATGGATTTGGTTGCCTTTCGTTGTTGGGCCATGATTTTCTCCTGGTGAACGGGTGTAACCTATTGCTAACCTCGGGGATGATTTTCAGTGAAAATAGGTGAAAATAAACCCAAAGGTCAGATATGCAATATATATATATTACATGAAGGATTATATCAAGTGAAAATGGGAGATATGGTCAAAAACCGCGGAAAACAAGCTCATAACCCAAAGGTCGGAGGTTCAAATCCTCCCCCCGCTACCAAAATTATCCAATTAATCCAAAGACTTATCATTCTGGATACCCCCTGAATCGGTGGTGCCTTTGTGGTGCCCCTTGTGGCGC
>Ga0302237_1000633_pt1 | contig 30072 bp, 34 predicted proteins | sample AAG_UR_Ala_MG_FD_193530 | JGI IMG/M metagenome (GOLD analysis project Ga0302237, IMG submission 193530) | Enriched activated sludge microbial communities from anaerobic digester in WTTP, New Holstein, Wisconsin, United States - AAG_UR_Ala | ecosystem: Engineered > Bioreactor > Anaerobic >... | reverse complement strand
TGAGCATCACCCTTTTCGAGAAAATGCCGCTTTTGCAGGCACTTACTCATATGGAGATGAAAGAACAAAACACCCACTTTGAAAACCAGCTGAATTTATTCAGCTAACGTTGGGACAGTACTGATGTGGAATAACACATAAATTTCGGCGATGTCAAGACATCCGCGCCGGCCGTCTATTTACGGTTCCTGAAATTACTGGTATAAGTGAAATAAAATTAACGTCAGCCCCTTTGATGATGATCCAGTCGCCCTCTTTCAAGATCGGTCAGGTCCTCACGACGGAGATCCGTGCCGTAGCCTTCGGCGGAGACGGCATCGGGCGGGTTGAGGGCGTCGTTGTTTTCGTACCCTTCACACTCGACGGGGATGTCGTCGAGCTCGAGATCCGGGAGGTGAAAAGGAAATATCTCCGGGGAAGGCTCCGGACAATCCTGACACCTTCCGCCCGCCGCGCAAGTCCCCCCTGCCCCTACTTCGGGAGATGCGGCGGCTGCCAGTATCAGCACGTTGATTACGAAAAGCAGCTCGAGCTCAAGACGGGCCAGGTGATCGACGCCTTCGAGCGGGTGGGGGGGCTTAAATCCCCTCCCGTTCAAGAAATCATCCCCTCGCCGCGAATCTACGGCTATCGCATGAAGGGGGAATACCATGTTCAGCCCGTGGCCGGGAAAGCCCCCGTCATCGGGTTTCTTGATGCGGGAGGGCGCAGGCTTGTGGACATTCAGAGATGTGAGATCATGGACGGTTTCATCAATGATTCCTGCGCCGCCTTTCGGGGCCGGATGACGAGGATGGATCCCCGCGGCGGGGAGTCGCGGCTTGTTCTCTGGGCCCGCGAGAACGGAGATGCCGATGAAGCGGCCGACCGGGTCCGCCGGACCGTCAAAGGAAAGGTTTTCAAGGTGCCGCGGGACGGTTTCTTCCAGGCCAACGGGGCTCTCGTGGCGACCCTGGTGGACGAGGTCATCCGCCTGAGCGCCCCGTCGAGAGAAGATCGCGTGATCGAATGCTATTGCGGCTCAGGCCTTTTTTCGGCCTTTCTCGCCGAGCGGTGCGGCGTTTTTGCCGGCATCGAGATTGACGCGGAAGCCGTCGAGTGCGCCCGGGAGAATCTCGAGGGGATTTCCAACAGTTCCCTCTACTGCGGTGATGTCAGGGACATCCTCCGGGCGGATATCTTCGAAGACGGGCCCGCCGACCTGATCGTGATGGACCCGCCGAGGCGGGGCTGTGAAAAGGACGTCCTTCTCGCGGTTTCCGCAATCGCGCCCCGCAGGATTGTTTATGTCGCCTGCGACCCCGCGACCCAGGCGAGGGATGTTGCCTTTTTCGTTCAGGAAGGGTATGAGTTGAAGGCAGTCCAGCCGCTGGACATGTTTCCGCAGACGAAGCACATCGAGGCCGTGGCCCTGCTGGAGAAACGGCGGGGTTGACGCAGGGGTAAAGATCACGATCATGTATGCAACACCGACGGACGCCGCAACAGTGATGATCATCCGGCAAAAACAGACCGGCCCGGAACGGGACATCGAAGTCCTCATGGTCCTGAGACACCGGTCGAGCCGTTTCGTCCCGGGATATCACGTCTATCCCGGGGGCATCCTCGACCCCGAGGACTTTGCGCCGGGCATCGAGCGCTTCTGCACGGGCGTCGACCGCCGGCAGGCCCTTGAGACCCTCCCGAACATGTCCAAGCCCGAAAAGGCCATCGGTGCCTGGGTTGCGGGCATCCGGGAGACATTCGAGGAAGCGGGGATTCTGATTGCGCTGAGGCGGGACGGATCCACCGTCTCCATCCGGACGGAGGAGGAGAAAAAAAGACTGTGCGGGTACCGTCGGGCCCTCAACGGCGGCGAAATGAAATTCACCGAGTTTCTCGCGAAAGAGGGTCTCATCCTCCCCCTCGAAAGGCTTCATTATTTTTCCCACTGGATCACGCCGGAGCCGCTGCCTCTGCGCTATGACGTGCGGTTCTTCCTTGCCGAAACACCCGAGGGTCAGGACGTCATGCACGACGGTCTGGAGCTCACGGAACACCTCTGGATCAGCCCGCGGGAGGCCCTCGATCTCTATCAGAAGGGCGAGTTCGGGCTGGTGCTGCCTCAGATCATGACCCTTGTGGAAATTTCTCGATACAGGACGGTCGAAGAGGCCATAGGGTCCACAAAGGGGAAGAAGGTTCCCGCCTTCCTGACGAAGATCCGTCGCATTGACGGACAGGATGTGGAGGTCATGCCCGACGGGTCGGTATACGAAGGACGCCTCCCGGTGTACACCTGGCCCAAGAAAAAGTGAAAAGTGCTCAGTGGTCAGTGGAGAGGGCAAAGACGGCGGAGAGTGAAAAGTGGCGAGTGAAGCGAAAGAACTTCATGGTGCCCCTCTCTTATAACGAAGTCGCTTGCAGATTCGTAATGAACGGCAGATGAACGAAAAAAGCAGGGTCAAAAACGGCCCTGCTCTTTTTTTATTAAACCCTGCCGTCGGTCTAAACGCCGTGATCCCGGATTCACATCAGCGGGTCACCGGCAATTGAGGATCCTTCGACCACTCCTCGAAAGAGCCGTCGTAGAGTTTCACGTTCTTGTACCCGAGAACCTGCGTCAGGATGAAGGCCCACGTGGGACAGCACCTGCCGGCATCGCAATAGGTGATGATCTCCCTGGATCTGTCCGTTCCGACGACCCTGGCGGCGATGGCCTCGAGTTCCTCTTTATTCTTGAATGTACCCGACTGTGTAAAAGCCTCCGACGCCGGCAGATTGACGGACCCCGGGATGTGGCCTGCCTGTGCGACGAAATCCTGTTTTTTCTCCCCGCTGAACCACTGAACTTCACGGGTATCGACAAAAGTCGCTTTGCCGAGGCGGCCGGCCACGAAAGCCTTTTCCACATGCAACCCCTTGTTCAGGATGCCCCTGTAGACGGTTTTTTTCGGTTTCACATGTTCTGTCGAGAGGGGTCTGTTCTCACGGATCCACTTGTCCTGTCCGCCGTCGAGGATGCCGACGTTCTCGATACCCGCATACTGAAGCGTGCAGAGCACCCGGGGTGCCATGATCTGGTAGAAGCAGGTGTATGTTTTGCAGACGATCACCACGAGGGAATCCGCCCGGATCCCGAGGTCTCCGACACAGTCAAAGAGATCATCGGAACGAGGGAATTCCGCATGCTTGTCGGCGTCCCCGCATGTCCACATCCCGTAGTATCCGCTGACGGCCCCGGGGATGTGACCTTCCTGGTAGTCTTCGATTTTACGGATATCGATCATGACGAGACGGGGATTGCTCAAGTTGGCCGCCAGCCATTCTGTGGAAACGATCGGGTCGAGGTCACGGCCATGGCATGCGGGGGGCAACAACAGCACCAGGGAGACAAGAAAGAAAATCGGGATGCAACATTTTTTCATTTTCATTCCTTCCTTCATGAGCATTCCCGCATCTCAGAAATCATGGCCGGTTTGCCCTTTCGGTTTACCTGTCAGGCAGGATTCGGTCTTGCTGCCTTTTCCGCGGTCAAAATAGCATGCAAAGTGCCGGTGGTCAACTTCCATCATCCGAAGGCGGCAATGAAGCACAACGAAAAAAGTCGGAAAAGGATACGGGCAGTCCCCGCCTCCAGCAGAATGCTGGCGGCGCAGCCGGATCTGGTTCTTCTTTATCCTGATGCCTTGAGCCTTTTGCCTTGTGCCCGTTTTGTTAAAACTTCACCTGCGGAGCGGTTTTGGCCGCTTCGGGCGCCTCGAAGAAGATCCCCGGCTTGAATCCGAATACGCCCGCCAGCAGATTCGCAGGGAAGCTCCTCACGGCGACGTTGTACTTCTGGACGGCCTCGTTGTAGCGCCTTCTCTCGACGGAGATCCTGTTCTCCGTCCCCGCCAGCTCGTCCTGGAGCTTCATGAAATTCTGGTTGGACTTGAGTTCCGGATAATTCTCCACGACGACCAGCAGCCGGCTCAGGGCCGATGTGAGTTCGTTGTTCGCCTGGATCTTCTCCGGTATGGTCCCGGCACCGCCTACCTTCGCGCGGGCGTTGGTCACCTCGATGAAGACCTCCCGTTCCTGCTTCGCATAGCCCTTGACGGTTTCGACGAGATTCGGGATCAGATCGGCGCGCCGCTGAAGCTGGTTTTCCACCTGCCCCCAGGCCGACTTGACGGCCTCATCCAGGGTTACGAAGTTGTTGTAGGTCCCCTTCACGAAAGAGTAGAGAAGGACGGCAATAACGACAGCAACGCCCAATCCGACCCAAAGGCCTTTTTTTGCCATGATGTCTTCAACCTCCTTTTCTTCGCTGCGGGCAAGAGCCGCCTTTGTTTCTATACGCGCGTTCCATGCACAATTTCCCACAATCGACCGACTTCTTTCAAGTACTGATCGAACAGCGCCTTGATCTCCGCGGGGCTTGGGTCCGCCTTCCCCTCCTTGACATCCACACATCTCAAGAAAATGTCCGAATCGAGACCATAGGCATCCGCCGCCGTTTTCACGATTTCCCTGCGCCCCGGGGGAACGTCCAATCCTTTCAGGTGGATGAGAGCGCGGAAGATGGAGACGAAGGCGGTGATCGAGGCCCGAATGAGATTCCTGAGACGGCCCGCCTCCCCTTTCGTTTCCACAAAAGCGGACCTCAGGAGGAGCAATTTTCCGCTGAGTTCCCTCTCGCACTGAAGCCGGAGCGCCTGATGGTCAAAATCAAGATCCTTCAAGACGTCTTCGCCGTAAACAAGGACGAGATTCCGCTTGATATTGAGAAATTCAACAGGGTAGGAAGCGAGCGAGGTCCGTATGAAGGACCTTGTCATGAAAAGGGGAGTGGCCACTTTTCTCTTTCGCCATCGGGTTTGCGTTTCCATGAACCCGCCGATGAGGTCGATGCCTTTTTCAGTGAGAACGATCAGGAAGTTCAGATCCGATTTCCCCGGTCGATAATCCCCGCGGGCGCCGCTTCCGTATAAAATGATCGACTGAATCTCGTCGCCGAAGACCTTCTTCGCATCTTCAGTGAACTCGTGAAAAATCTCTTCCGGTTTCTGGGGGAATTTTGCCATCTTGCACCTCTTTTCTAAAAACTCCGTCCGGCACCGCCGCCGCCGCTCGAGCCCCCGCCGAATCCCCCGAAACCCCCGCCGAATCCGCCGAAGCCTCCCCCGCCGTATCGACCGCTCCTGCCGTGCATCGATGAAAGGAGAAGTAGGGCGAGGATCTGTCGCCCTGTCCTCGTGGAGAGGAGAAGACCCAGGATGGCGAAGATCACGATCAGGGGGAGCAAATTTGTGGAGGGTCGTACCTCCCTCATGGCCGGTGTCCGGGGACGGGGTGTCCCCGTCAGGGTCACGCCGGCGTTTTCGGCAAGGATTTCCGAAACGGCCACCATGGCGTTGAGGAGGCCCGTTCCGTAATCGCCTGTTCTCAGGTACGGCATGGCCCGGTTGTCCAGGATCTGCCCTGCCATTCCGTCCGTGATGGTCCCCTCGACGCCGTAACCGGTCTCGATTCTCACGCGCCTCTCCTTGAGGGTGAGAAAGATGAGAACGCCCTTGTCCTCACCTTTTTTCCCGATCCCCCAGGCCTCATAGAGGCGGTTCGCGTATTCGTCCGGGTCACTGTCTCCCACCGTCCGGAAGGTCGCCACAACGACGGCCGTCCCCGTTTTTTCGAGGACCTCCCGGGCAAGCCCGTCCATCTCGGACCGTTGCTCCGGCCTTATGACCCCGGCAAAATCGTTCACGGTCCCCGCCGGCTGCGGAAACTTCTCCGTGGCAGACACACCCGTCCCGGGTGAAAGACAGAGGCAGAGGACGACGAGGAGGAAAAGCCATTTTTTGGACGGTGGAGTCATCGTTTCGTCCCGTATTTCAGAAAATGTTGACGCTAAACTAAATCCCCCGTCGTCAAAAGTCAAAGATTTTTCAAAATTTTCGCGACCTTTCGTGATGCCGAAGCACACGGATTATTTGCGATTTATTGGCGTAATAATTGCAGGATTGGGAGATAATTTTTTGCCCACCCCGATCGATCGATGGTACCCCAAGCAGAAGGAGGGAATGAAGGGGATGAGTCGTCAAAAGGAGGCGCTGAGGTCCATCGTCCATGAATTCGAAACCTTGCCGGAGAAGAAAGCCCCGCGAGAGGGGGCCATGATCACTCCAGGGGATTCCGACCAGCTCTACACCATTCTTGCCAACAGCTCCTACGCCGGCGTCTACATGGTCCAGGACGGAAAATTCGCCTTTGCCAACCACCATGCCGCCCACTATGCGGGTTACGCGCCCCATGAAATGGTCGGCATCCCGTCCCTGAAGATCGTCCATCCCGAGGACCGGGAATCGGCCCGGGAAAATGCCGTCAAGATGCTCAAGGGATTCCGCTCCTCCCCCTACGAATTCCGGATCATCACGAAAAACGGCGGGGTTCGATGGATCATGGAAACGGTCACACCGATCACCTACCGGGGCAAGCGGGCCGTCCTCGGCAACTCCATGGACATCACGGAGCAGAAGGACGAGAGAGAGAAACTGCTGAACCTGGAGGCCCTGAAAGCCTCCTTCCTGGACGCCATTCCCCATGCCGCCGTGGGTCTGCAGAACCGCGTCATCATCTTCGCCAACAAAGCCGTCGACGATGTGTTCGGCTGGCATCCCGAAGAACTCATCGGCAAGACAACACGGATCCTCTACCGCAGCGACGAGGAATACGAGGAGATCGGACGCTATGTCTACACCATCCTCCGGGAGCAGAGAACCTGCAGCCTCGAGATTCCCTGCATCCGGATGGACGGCCGCGAAATCACGGTGAAACTGACGTCTTCCCGGATCGGAGACAGCCTCCAGGAAGGGAAGATCATCGTCATTTATGAAGACATCACGAAGAGGAAGAGGGCGGAGAAGGCCCTGCGGGAATCGGACCAGTTCAACAAGGCCATCATCTCCGGTGCCAATGTCGGCATCGTGGTCTACGACCGGTCCCTGCGTCACCAGACGTGGAATCACTTTATGGAGCATCTGACGGGCTGCCGCGCCGAAGAGATCCTGGGGAAATCATCCAGGGATCTCTTCCCGAAGATTCACGAGGAGTATCTCGACGCGATTCTCGAAAGAGCCCTGGCCGGTGAAAATGTCGCTCTGCCCGACATGACCTATTTTCTTTCACAGGGCGGCAATGCCGGGTGGGTTTCGGGGAATTACGGGCCCTACAGAAACTCCAAGGGGGAGATCGTCGGTGTCATCGGCATGGTCTACGACATCACGGAGCGCAAAGTCGCCGAAGAGGCCCTCAAGAAGAGCGAAGAACACTTTCGGGCGATCTTTGAGACGGCCCAGGACTGCATCTTCATCAAGGACCGGGCTTTGAACTACGTTCTTGTCAATCCCGCCATGGAATACGTCCTGGGGCGGCCGGCTTCCGAGATGATCGGCATGTCGGACAGAGAACTCTTCGGGGAGAGTGCGGAGCAGCGGATCCGCGAGGTGGACTGCCGTGTCCTCGACGGCGAGACCTCCGAAGACGAATACACCCTGAGCATCAACGGTGCACCTACCACCCTTCACGTCGTGAAGGTCCCCATGCACGATGCCTTCGGCGAGATTATCGGGATCTGCGGGATCGCCCGTGACATCAGCCAGACCCGGCAGCTCGAAGCGCACCTGCGGCAGGCCGCCAAGATGGAGGCTATCGGGACCCTGGCAGGCGGCATCGCGCACGACTTCAACAACCTCCTCATGGGAATCCAGGGGCATTCGTTCCTGATGCTCATGGATATCCCTTCCGACCACCCCCACGCCTCGCATCTCAAGGAGATCGAAGAAATCGTCCGGAGCGGGGCCAGCCTCACGCGGCAGTTGCTCGGGTTCGCCAAGGGCGGCAAGTACGAGGTGAAACCGACGGTCCTCAATGATCTGATCCGGAAGAGCTCGGAGATGTTCGGGCGCACGAAGAAGGAAATCCAGATCCATCACAAATACGAGACGGACGTCTGGATCGTCGAGGCCGACCAGGGCCAGATCGAGCAGGTTCTGCTGAACCTCTACGTCAACGCCTGGCAGGCCATGCCGGCGGGCGGGAAGCTCTTCCTCGAGACGGCAAACGTCACGCTCGATGAAAGTTTCGTGAAACCCTACAAAGTCAAACCCGGCCGGTATGTCCGGGTGTCGGTGACCGACACGGGGATCGGCATGAGCGAAGAGACGCTTCAGAGGATCTTCGAGCCTTTCTTCACGACCAAGGAGATGGGGCGAGGCATCGGTCTGGGGCTGGCTTCGGCCTACGGGATCATCAGAAACCACGGCGGCCTGATCACCGTCTCCAGCCAGAAAGGAAAGGGGACCAACTTCACGATCTACCTGCCCTGTTCCGAGACGCACCTGAGAAAGGAGACGGCGCAGGAAGACCTCGTCCTGAAGGGTTCGGAAACGATCCTCATCGTCGACGACGAAGATATCGTCCTCGACGTGGGCGTGGAGATCCTGAAGACGCTGGGGTACCGGGTCCTCTCGGCGAGCAGCGGTGACGAGGCCCTCGAGATCTACAGAAATCGAAGCGACGAGATCGCCATGGTCATCCTGGACATGATCATGCCCGAAATGGGCGGCGGGAAAGTCTTCGATGAAATCCAGGCCCTGAACCCGAACGTGAAAGTTCTCCTTGCAAGCGGCTACAGCATGAACGGACAGGCCGCGGCCATCCTGCAGCGCGGCTGCAAAGGCTTCATCCAGAAACCCTACACGATCAAGGCTCTCTCCGAGAGAATCCGGAACATCCTGGAAGAAGGGAGCGTCCACTGATCCTTTTCAATTCTCGATTTGACATGCCCGGACTCTTTATTCTATAAGCATGTGTCCCGCCAATCCCGTCTTTTAGAATCTTGACATGATCAATGAGCGTCTTGAAGGAGGAGACTTCATGCGACTTTTTTTTGAACCAGGAAGCGTCGCGCTTATCGGTGCGCCCCGGAAGACCGGTACGGGAACCTTCAACAACGTCGAATGCCTGCTTCGTTGCGGCTACAAGGGGACCGTCTATCCCGTCAATCCCAAGGCCGAAGAGATCTACGGTATTCGTTCCTACCCGAACGTCATGGATCTGCCCGAAGTGCCGGACCTGGCGGTCATTTCCCTGGGCAGGGATCTGGTCATTCCTGCTTTTGGAGAGTGCATCCGGAAGGGCATCCGCCGGGTGGTCATCATCAGTCAGGGTTTCGCCGATGCCGACGCAAGGGGAAAAGAGCTTCAGTCCGACATCACAACGATGGCCCGTGAGGCCGGCGTGCGCGTGGTGGGTCCCAATACCATGGGTACTTACAACAACTTCACGCCTTTCACCACGGCGTTCATCGACCTCAAGAAGCCGCAGAAGGTTTTCCCTGTTTCCGTCATCGCCCAGACAGGGGTTATTCAGGTCGCGGCGAATCAGTTTGCCTACCTCGGCTGGGGGAAGGCCCTGGATATCGGAAACAGCTGCGATGTCGATTTCGTCGACGGCCTTCATTATTTCGCCGACGACCCGCAGACAAGCATTATCGCCATCCACATGGAAGGTATGCTCCGGGGACGCGAATTTCTCGAAGCGGCGGGGAAAATCACCAGGAAAAAACCGGTCATCGTATTCAAAACGGGACGAAGCGCGGCCGGCGCAAAAGCCGCACTTTCTCACACGGGAATGCTCGCCGGGGAGGATGAGGTGAACGATGCGGCCTTCGAGCGGGCCGGCGTGATCCGGGTGAAGGAGACGGCGGAAATGATGCTGGCCCTGCAGGCATTGCTCCTCATGAAGGAGATGAAAGGACCGCGGTTCGGTTTCATCACGGTTACGGGGGCCGGAGGCATCATGGCGCTCGACACCACAGAGGAACTGGGGCTCCGCCTCGCAGCACTTCCGGCGGGGCTCGCGGAAAAATTAAAGGAGGGCATTCCCGACTGGCTTCCCGTGGGCCATCCCATCGACATCTGGCCCATCGGCATGATCGGAGGGCGCTATCGCGAAGTCTACGGTCTGGCCCTGACGGAGTTCCTGAAATCACCACAGGTCGATGGCGTTCTGGGCGTTCATCCCACCGTCAGCTCCCCCCTCCATACCGATCTCGACCTCGTGGAGGTCGTGACGGCATCGCGTGAACGGTCCGGAAATTCAAAACCGATCGCCCTGTGGACCTATCCCCTGGACCCGCCCTCCAATGAACGCTACGAGATGATCGACGGCGTCGCCTGCTTCAACTCCGTCGAGGAAGCCATGCGGGGACTTGCCTTCTGTCATCGCTACCACCGGAGTCGAACGAGAAGGCAGGTGTCACCGAAGCGATTTACGATCCGGACAAAAAAAGCGGACCGTCTCGTGAAGGCGGGAAGGGAGCAGGGCTGTCTCCTGGGCGAGGACGCCCTCGATCTCCTGAGGAGTTTCGGTATTGCCTGCGTGAAAGGGAAACGGGCCGGAAGTTGGCCCGAGATCCGGAAGGCCTCAGCGGGGCTGCAATATCCGCTCGTTCTCAAGCTTGCCGGACGTGCCTTCCTTCACAAGAGTGAATGGGGAGGCGTCCTGACGGGGATCGGGGGGCCGAAGGCTTTGAAAGAGGCCTACGAGCAGCTTCTCAGAAATGTCCATAAGCGGGATCCCGGAACGAAGGTAGAATCCTTCCAGGTTCAGGAAATGGCAAAGGGCAGGGAGCTCATCCTCGGACTCAAGCGCGATCCCCACTACGGGCACGTGATCCTCTGCGGCCTGGGAGGGATCTACACGGAGGTATTCCGTGACGTGAGCCGGGAGATCGTGCCCATCGACCGGAAGAAGGCGGAGGACATGGTCAGATCGCTCAGAATGTATCCGATCCTGGAAGGGGTCCGCGGTGAGAAAGGTGTCGATATGGAGCGCCTCCTGGAAACCCTCGAGCGGCTGTCTTTTCTCGCCCTGGAAGTGCCCGACTTGAAGGAACTGGACATCAACCCGCTCATGGCGGGCGAGAAGGGCGTGCTGGCGGCGGACGCCCGGATGCTGTGGTGATTCTGTCGCGCCGGGTCAGGACTCCTTTTTGCCCGGAACGAAGAGCTGGAATTCGTACTCTTTCTCCTTCACCCGGAAGGATACCCTGTCCTCTTCGTTTTTCAGGAGGAAGCCCTCCAGAACCCTCTTGCAGCCGAAGTCGTAAAAGGTGAACTGGTGGTCGGGCATGTCCTTTTCTTCCATGTCCTTGAAGGATCTTTTCTTCTCTTCATCTGTCAGTTTGCGGATCGTCAGTTTCTGGGCCCTTTCTTTCGCCTCCCAATCTTTCGTTCGGATTGTGACCACATAATTCGCATGAAACTTGACGGGCATCTTTATCTCCATGGTCATGCCTCCTCAGGAGCAGTGTTTCGGGGTCCCCGTAACACCGCCGGATTGAATCATCTATTTTTTGGGTCGGACAGCCTCCGGAAAAGAACGCAATTGAGTTGTGATTCCCGTCTCCCTGTGCTATAGGAATGGACAAAGCGGTCAGGGGTTTCACTTCCCTTGCAATATCGCAAGGAAGGAATTGTACTGTGAGGATCGTCAAATGGAGTTAGGAACCTTTGTCGTGGTGGACCATAGAGGGCATCCCCTGAATCACCTGGTCGGGAAAATCGTCGGCAAAAGGGGAGACTACGCGCCGGGAGATCCGTGGTGCCTCGTTTTTGTCATCAATCGCGGAAGAAGTTATCTGATCCCGGAGTCGATGCTCAAGGAAAAAGGAGACACGACCGATTTGAAAAAAAGTTTTTTCGTGTCGTGACATTCCGGCCGCCCGTTCCACGCTCTTGAGATCGTGACCATTCGGGAGTCGGATATTTCCACGGAACACCCCACCGGTCGATGACAACGAGGGCATCGCTCCGAGAAGCGGCATCATCCTCGAGGTCCATGATCTGGGGCTCTTCACCGGCCGTGCCTCGAACCCGCCTTGCCGTTTCTTCTATTCTTATTTCTCCAGAGTAAACTTCCAGGCGCAATGCCACTCAGCGGGGTGCTGGTCGGGGGGACAGCCGATGCATTCCGTCTTGATGCGGCTGTCGATATACTCGGCGAAGGTGGTATACTCGACCAGGCCTGCGGACTTGCAGGGGTAGTCGTCAAGCCCTTTGCGCTTTCGAGCCGACTGGACGCGGCAGTCGTTCATCTGGAAAATGATGGCGTTGGGCCCGTCGTCCAGAATGGACTGGACGTTCACCCGGGCGTACATCCTGTATTTCAGGGCCTGCTTCAACCCTTCGAGCCCCGCCTGTTCGGGGAGACCGAGAAACTGCTTGATGGACCAGGCCTCGAAGGGGGAGAAGCGGGTCCACGTTGAATCGTTGCACCGCTTGGCGTCGAACATGTCCCGGGCTGCCTCGACGCAGGTGAACCACACGCCGTCATTGGCAAGCCAGTTCACACCGAGGTTGTTCATCAGGTTGATCTGTTTTTCCTTGGGCATGTCGAGGAGCACCTTGGGGATACCGTTTTTCATCTCGAAGCCGAGCGTTTTCGCCAGCCGGTCCATCTGGATCGAGTAGCTGTTCTTTCTCGCCTCTTTAAGAATGTTCAGGGACTTGGGTATTCCGAGTTGATGCTCTGTCTCCATGTACCACATCGTGTAATGCACGATAATCCGGTGAAACATATCGATGATGAATCGGGCGAGGTCCTCCTGGCTCAGGTCTTCCGGTTTCTCTACATGTTTAAGACTCATGCTCTCCTCCTTTTTTGTTTATTGGTTCCCTGCCGTGCCAGTGTCAATCCGCCGGTCGAAAGCAACAGACAAGCGGGGAATCGCATGATGAAAAAGACCTTCAGCATAACCGGAAAGCACCATATATTACACGAAAGCAAGATGTCAACCCTTGATTGGGCGTCAAGGAGATTGTTTTTTGCGAAGTCTGTTTTTTCCTTGCGGAATCGCAAGAAGCCCGACGAAAATCCACGATTCAAAAATCATCATTCCCGCGAACGCTCTACTCCTCTTGCGGTGATGACGGCTGTCACCAGTTCCGGCGGGGTGAGATCGAAGGCGGGGTAATAGCCCCTCACGTCGGGGCCGCTGGTCGGCGTGCCCAGGAATTCGAGGACCTCCCGCTCATCACGCTCCTCGATGGGGATCCCTTCCCCCTTCGGGGTGTGCCTGTCGGGTCCGCCGTAAGCGAGAATGTAAAAGGGGATTTTATAGAAATTGGCGCAGATGGCGAGTTGAAGCGTTCCCACCTTATTTGCCACCACGCCGTCCATGGCGATTCGGTCGGCGGCGGTGAAAACCTTGCTGACCATTCCCTTGGACATGCAGTGGGCGGCCATATTGTCCGTCACGAGCGTTGTGGGAATGCCGAGTTGGCTCACCGACCAGGCCGTGAGCCTTGCCCCCTGGAGATAGGGCCGGGTTTCCGTGCAGATCACACGGATGGTTTTCCCGTGATCTCTCGCATATCCGAGCATGTAGAGGAGTCCGGCACCCGCGAAACAGTGGGTCAGAACGGTGTCTCCCCCCGTGAGAAGCGTCTCGGCGTGCCTCCCCGTGGCGTCGGAGACCTCTCTCTGTTTCTGCAGCGTCATCTTGAGAAAATCGAGAATGACGGCGGAAGCCTCACTGTCCTTTCCCGCCTCGTCCAGACGGCTCAGCAGTCGGTTCAAAAGGGCGGCGAGGTGAAAACCGGTGGGACGGGTGGCGCGAAGGCGGGCTGCGGCCCTCTTCAGCCTGTCCTTTGTGTCTTTCTTTCCGCTTCGCTCCGATTCCCGGGCGGCGAGGTAGAGTCCGAAACCGGCCGTGACGGCGATATCACCGGCCCCCTGAACGACCATGTCCTCGATCGCCCGGGCGACTTCTCCGTAGTCTTCGCAGGTTATTTTCACAATGCTCCTGGGAAGCTTTCTTCGATCGATGATGACGAGCTTGTCTCCTTCCAGGAAAACATTGTCTTCCAGGTCCATCAAAAGCGGCTTTCCCCTTCCCGTTTCCATGGGTTTTTTCATGTCTGTTCCGTTGCCGGAGGTTTCCCGCAAAACGTGATTTCTGCTCTGTGCGAGGTTTCGTCGCACGGACGCCGCCGGATGCAACAAACCATATCCCAACCCGAACCCGGATGTCAATGGAGCCGCCCGATAGAAACGGATTTCCCGTGACCCCGCCGTAAATCCTGCAAAGATGACTCGTGCGAAGTTGTTGATTTTAAATTAATCTTTCAGGAGGGATTTGACCTTTCACTAAGCTCTCATTTTGCTTGACAAAAGGGCTGTTTAAGTATAGCGATATAGGTCGAAACAAAGCCCAGTCCGATGCCACCGGGGGAAAAATCGTCACTTTGACGATATAGATTTTAATAAACTAAACGAGGAGGGAGCAGACCGTGTATTTCGCAAAAGAATTGCTGGACCAATCTAGCCGGCTCAGAAAGAGGTGGGAGGACGAGGTCAAGAAGACCGTGTCGAAGTGGGCTGACCAGAAGCCGGATAATCAATGGTCGACTGTTTCGGACCTTCCCATCAAAAGAATCTACACTCCCGAAGACATCGCCCACATGGACTTCGAGAAGGACATCAACTATCCCGGGCAGTTCCCATTTCTGCGCGGTAACCAGGTGACGGGGTATCGCGGCAAGTACTGGACCTTCCGGATGTTCTCAGGTTTCGGAAGCGCCGAGGACACCAACAAGCGGTGGCACCAGCTCCTCAAGGACGGCCAGACGGGTTTGAGCACGGCCTTCGACTTCCCGACCCTCATGGGATACGATACCGACTCCCCGAAGGCCCGCGGGGAATGCGGGAAGTGCGGTGTGGCCATCGACACCCTTGAGGATTTCATGGTCCTGACCAAGGGGGTCCCCATGGACAAGATCACAACCTCCATGACGATCAACCCGCCTGCAACGATCCTCTGGGCCATGTACTGCGCGGCGGCCCAGATACAGGGCATCTCTCTGGACAAGATCGGCGGGACCATCCAGAACGACATGCTCAAGGAATTCATCGCCCAGAAGACGCTCATGTGCCCGCCCGAGCCTTCCGTCAAGCTCATCAGCGACACCGTCGAATTCGGCACCAAGTACGTCCCCCGGTGGAACACCATCTCGATTTCCGGCTACCACATCCGTGAAGCCGGCTCCACGGCCGTTCAGGAACTGGCCTTCACGCTTCGTGACGGGATGGAGTACGTCGAGGACGTGATCCGCCGCAAGGGGCTCGACGTCGATTCCTTTGCCCCGAGACTCTCCCACTTCTTCAACTCCCACATCGATTTCTTCGAGGAAATCGCCAAACTGCGGGCCGCCCGAAGGATCTGGGCCAAGGCCATGAAAGAACGCTACAAGGCCAAAGACGAAAGGTCCTGGTGGATGAGGTTCCACACCCAGACGGCGGGTTGCTCGCTCACGGCGCAGCAGCCCTACAACAACGTCGTCCGGACGGCGACGGAGGCCCTGGCGGCTGTTCTTGGCGGAACGCAGTCCCTGCACACCAACTCCCTGGACGAGGTGTGGTGCCTGCCCTCCGACTTTGCCGTTCAGATTGCCTTGAGGACGCAGCAGATCATCGCCGACGAGACCGGCGCCGCCAACACCATCGACCCGCTGGCGGGTTCCTACTTCGTCGAGGCGCTCACCAACGAGATGGAACAGCAGGCCTGGGATTACATCCACAAGATCGACGAGATGGGCGGGATGGTCGCCGCCATCGAGAAGGGTTTCCCGCAGCTCGAAATCTCCGATGCGTCATACAAGTACCAGAGACAGATCGATGCCGGCGAGAAGATCATGATCGGCGTCAATAAATACGTCAGTGAACAAAAGGAGTCCATTCCCTTCCTGGAGATCGACGACCGGATCGAGAACGAGCAGATCGATCGCCTGAACGCCGTCAGACGAAAGAGGGACAGCAAGGCCGTCAAGAAGTGCCTGAATGATATCCGACAGGCCTGCAAGAAGGGCGACAATGTCATGCCCTACTGCATCGAGGCGGTGAAGAGCCTCTGCTCCGTGCAGGAGATCTGCGATGTCTATCGTGAAGTTTACGGCGAGTACCGCGATCCGGGCCTCTACTAGCCCGCTACGACTACGATTGAGGAGGGATTAAAATGGCTGAGAGAAAGTTGCGTGTCATGGTTGCAAAACCGGGTCTTGACGGTCATGATCGCGGTGCGAGAGTGCTGTCGCGGTGTTTCCGCGATGCGGGTTATGAGGTGATCTATACGGGCTGTCACCAGACACCCGAGCAGATCGTTTCGGCGGTCCTTCAGGAAGACGTGGATCTCCTGGGATTGAGTTGCCTGTCGGGCGCACACCGCTACCTCTATCCCGCGGTGACGAAGCTCCTGAAAGAAAAGGGAGCCGACGACGTCACCGTCATCGGCGGGGGAATCATTCCCGACCAGGATTTCCAGATTCTGTATGACGCCGGGCTCAAGGCAATCTTCACACCTGGTGCAACCCTGGAATCGATCATCGATTGGATCAACTCCAATGTGAAACCAAGGGCATAACAAAAGGTAATTCAATGGAAACAACCAAGAAAATCAAAGGCGGGGATGTGCGGGCCGCCTCCCGCCTGATCAGGAATCTGGAAGACCACATCGCCGAGGCGAAGATCACCATCAAGCATCTCTTCCCTCTTACGGGGAAGGCCCACGTCATCGGTATCACGGGTTCGCCCGGTGCGGGGAAGAGCACACTGACGGACGGGCTGATTGACTGTTTTCGCAAAAAAGGCAAGACCGTCGGCGTGCTGGCCGTGGACCCCACGAGCCCCTTCACGGGGGGGGCGATCCTCGGTGACCGCATCCGCATGCAGCGCCACGCGGAGGACCCCGGCGTGTTCGTGAGAAGCCTCGCCACGAGAGGTGCCCTCGGCGGGCTTGCCAAGGCCGTCGGCGACGCCATCTACGTGCTCGATGTCATGGGAAAAGACGTCATCATCGTCGAAACCGTCGGGACGGGCCAGCAGGAGGTGGACATCATCAATCACTCCCACACGGTGCTCGTAGTGCTCATCCCCGGGATGGGTGACGAAATCCAGGCCATCAAGGCGGGGATCCTGGAGATTGCCGACATCTTCGTGGTGAACAAGGCCGACCGTGAGGGTTCCTCGAAGCTCACGAGGGAACTCATGGCGATGCTCGACATGGCGCCGCCTTCTTCCTTCCCCGCAGGGTGGAGACCCCCGATCATGAAGGTGGGAAACGCCTTCGAACCGGTGGGATTTCAGAAGGCTCTCAGTGACCTCAGCGACAGGATAGATGAACACTACAAGCATCTCATCGATCACGACCTCCTCGGCAACCGTCTCCGCCGGAAAGCGGCCGTTGAGCTGAACGAGGCCATCCGGGCCAGTATCCTCGAGCCGGTCCTCATGAAGCTCGTAGCGAGCGGTGAGATGGAGGGGATGATCGACAAGCTGATGAAAAAAGAGATCGACCCCTATACGGTGGCGGAGGATATCGCCAAACGGTACATGGCAGGATGCCTTTAATCGGGCGATCTGCTCAGACTGAAGGGGAAAAAGCCCGGGATGGCATGATTGGCCTTCCGGGCTTTCTCATACGGGGTCCAGGGAAACGGGGCCGGGGTCCGGAAAATGAAAAAACTTCTCCCACACACTTTCATTGAGCGGGGAACGGGGGGGTATCGGTCCCATTGTGCCTGTAACCTCGACCTGAATCCGGTCGCCTTGACTCTTTTATGGCGGGAGGAAGCATGACGAAGGATACCATCGAGGAAACCCTCGCCAGACATTCCCGCGGCATCGTCATGGTCATCACGGGTGATGGCAAAGGGAAGACCACTGCGGCCCTGGGGCAGGCGCTCCGGGCGCTGGGCCACGGGCAGAAAGTCTGCATGATCCAGTTTATGAAGGGGAGGAAATACGGGGAGGTCCTGGCGGCGGAACAGAGTCTCCCCGGATTCACCATTCACCTCTGTGGCTTGGACAGCTTCGTCATGCGGAACAATCCCGCCCAGGTCGACATCGACCTGGCCCGGGCCGGCCTCCGCCTGGCCAAGGAGGCGATTTCTTCGTCTCAATTCGACCTGGTCATTCTGGACGAACTCAACGTCGCGGTGGATTTCAAGCTCGTGCCGCTCGATGAGGTCCTCGAGATTCTCAGGGACAAGCCCCAGAAGGTCACGGTCGTCCTCACCGGCCGGTATGCCCCTCAGCAGCTGATCGACCTTGCGGATACGGTGAGCGAAGTCAGAGAGATCAAGCATCATTATTCGAAAGGGATCAAGGAACGGGCGGGAATCGAGTTTTGATTCGATGGCAACAGGTCTTCTTCTGCGCAGAGATTTTTCTCGACCGCTCCAGATCTTGCTTCCCTGCGGACGTAAAAAACCCGCTCCTCCAGCTCGACCGGTTTGCGCTGCGACCGTTCCGCTTCGACAAGAAGGGTTTTCCGAGACAATCTCAATTCGCATGTAAAAGTTCCTGTTCCCGATGAGCGGGTGGGTGAAAGCGGTGGAAAAGACGCCCAGAGAAGAACTGGCCCGACGAACCGGGGCGCTGCAGGCACACATGGCCTCGGAAGGGATCGACGGTGCCCTCATCGCGCAGAATGCCGACCTATACTACTTCACCGGCACGGTACCCCAGGGCTGGCTCTTCATCCCGGCTACCGGGGAGCCCATTCTCTTTGTCCGCAAGAACATCAACCGCGTCACCGGTGAGACGTTGCTTGAGCGTGTCGTTCCCGCACGAAGCCCGAAGGACCTGGCCGCCCTGTTTTCGGATTACGGCTACGGTTCACCGAAACGGCTTGGAATGGAACTCGACGTCCTGCCCGTCAACCAGTATATCCGCCTCGAGGCTGTTCTCAAGCCGGCAGGTGTCGTCGACATTTCCCCCGCCGTCCAGGCCATCCGCGCGATCAAGTCGGAATATGAAATCGCGATCGTCCGCGACGCGGCGATGCTGGCCGATACCATGGTGGCCACGGCCAGAAGGATCCTGCACGAAGGCATGACGGAGGTCGAACTCGCCGCCGGGATAGAAAAGGCGGCAAGGGTCAAGGGTCACCCGGGTCTGGTGCGTATGCGGGCCTTCAACGCCGAGATGTACTGGGGACCCGTCGTATCAGGGCCCGATGCGGCGGAACCGGCGTTTGTCGACACAACGGAGGGCGGACGGGGCACAAGCCTCGCGCTTCCGGCAGGTGCAGGATTCAGAATCATCAGGCGGGGTGATCCCGTCATCGTTGATATGGCTGCGACCCACCGGGGCTATAACGCGGACATCACACGAACACTCTGTCTGGGGACACTGGCGGAGAAGCACCATCGTGCCTTCCGGGTATCTGTTGAAATTCTTGAAGCCCTCGAAGACTTGATCCGGCCCGGTATCTCGACGGGGGAGATTTACATGGAGGCCGAGAGGATTGCCGCTGAGAACGGGCTGAAGGATCATTTCATGGGTTACGGCAGGGAGAAAGCCGGTTTCTGCGGTCACGGGATCGGGATCGAACTCGACGAACCCCCCGTTTTTACAAGAAACGGGACGGGGAATCTCGAACCCGGAATCACCTTCGCCCTGGAACCCAAGTTCACATTTCCCGGTGAGGGTATCGTGGGGGTGGAGGACTCCTATGTCATGACCGGGAAGGGTGTCGAGAAGCTGACCAGGAGCAGCTACACGGTGGAGATCAGTGGCTAAGACGAGAACGATGAAAAAAAAGCGGGGAATAGATATCGTCAGGGGGCGGACCCGGCTCTTGAAGGAGATCCTCAGAAGGTTGACGGAAGAAGGTGCGAGTGAGGTGCGGCTCATTGACGTGAAGAAAATCGTTGTCGACGAGAGGGTCCGGCTGAAGTGCCAGATACCGCTCTGCGACACCTACGGCCGGAATTTGATGTGCCCGCCTCATCTGCCCTCTGTTGAGGATTTCCGCAGGGCCCTCAGGCGGTATTCCCGGGCGATCCTCGTCCAGGTCTCGGCCGCCGTGCCGGTGCAGTCCGGCAGCGAATTGCCGGAGGATGTCTTCGCACCGGCGACGAAACTCCACGAACTGGTTAACATGGGTGAGAAGATGGCCTTTGAGGCAGGGCTTCATTTTGCGGCGGGGCTCATCGGCGGCTGCTGCAGACTCTGCAAAGAATGTGTGGCTGCCCAAGGTGAGACCCGGTGCCGGTTCCCCTTCAAGGCAAGACCATCCATGGAAGCCATGGGAATCGACGTCTTTTCGACCCTCGAGAAGATCGGCGTTCCCGTTTCGGGGCTTCCGGTAAGCGACCGGGTGACCTGGACCGGGTTGATTCTGTGCTAGGAAATAATCGGCGGCTTGTGGTGGGTGGCAAGTGACGTTCTCTTCGCAGGAGCCGTTAGCTGCTCTTCAGGTGGACATACACGAAACAGGCAAAAAGGACGAAAATAAATTATAGCGGGAGGTGGAGCCATGGCGGTGTTGAAAGAAGCGGGCATTCCCATCGGGCGGTTCATGATTGTCGACAAAAAAGACGGTTTGACGAAGGACGATCTGATCATCGAGGCCAACGGGCAATACGTCATACAGGAGCGGCCCGAGGCTTTTCTCATCAAGAACGCCGAGTGCTGCAGGAGCATCATGGTAAAGGTTATGAAGAAAGATTGAAGGGAGGCAAAAGGCAAGACCTGACCCTCGATCGTTGAACCCGCGACTTATAAAGATTGAGTTGAGAAAGGGCACAGCAGGGAACACCTGCAGGTGCCCTTTCCGTTTGCGGGATAAAGTATATTCACGAAGAAGGAGCGCATAAAAAACTTGACAAGCGGGGTATGGTGCCTTATCATACAAATGAAAATGATTATCATTTGCATTTCCTATGAAACATGAATTTCGCAGAAGATATCAGTGGTGTCACGGTAAAATGAGGGGGTTCGGCTACCGGATGACCGTTGGCCGGGAAGCTATTCTTGATATTCTTTCCAGGGCGGATGACCACTTGAGTGTGGAAGAGATTTTTATGCGGGTTTATCGGATCTGTCCGGGGATTGGACTTGCGTCGGTTTACCGTACTCTGGATACGCTTGTGAGACTTGGGCTTGTCTACAAATTCGATTTCGGTGACGGGAGGGCCAGGTATGAACTTGCCGATGAGATCAAAGGCAAAGCCCACCATCACCACCTGGTGTGCAAGAAATGCGGGAAAGTTATTGATTACACGGACTTCGTGGACGAGGAACTCGCCCTTCTGAAGAAAACAGAAGAGGCTCTGGCGCGGAAGCACAATTTCAGGATCACGGGTCACCTGATTCAGTACTACGGATTGTGCCCGAACTGCGTAACATAACGGCGGTTTTTTTCCGATCGCTACGTGGAAATAATTTTGATGAAGGATCGTGAAAACGGTCCAGGCGAATAATGAACAGGAGGTGATTCATATGCCCAGAGGAGACGGAACCGGTCCCGCAGGATTGGGACCCATGACAGGAAGAGCGGCAGGCTTCTGTGCCGGCTATTCCGTGCCGGGTTACATGAACCCAGCATGGGGGTGGGGCAGAGGCCGGGGTTTCGGTTTCTTCGGCCGCGGCGGCCGTGGGTTCGGTTATTTCGGCCGCGGCAGAGGCGGCGGCCGGGGCTGGAGGAACAGGTATTACGCCACCGGATTTCCCGGATGGGCGAGAGTCGGTTTCGGTCCCGGGCCGTATGCCGGGGCCCCGGGACCCTATGGGGTCTATAACATTGGTTACTGGAGGTGATTATAATGCCCAGAGGAGATGGAACCGGTCCCGCAGGATTGGGACCCATGACAGGAAGAGCGGCAGGCTTCTGCGCCGGCTACTCCGTGCCGGGTTACATGAACCCAGCATGGGGATGGGGCAGAGGCCGGGGTTTCGGTTTCTTCGGCCGCGGCAGAGGCGGCGGCCGGGGGTGGAGGAACTGGTATTACGCCACCGGCCTTCCCGGATGGGCGAGGGGCGGTTTCGGCCCCGGGCCGTACGCACGGCCGGCCTATGGTCCTGAGATGTCCGCGAAGGAAGAAATCGATATCCTTCATGAAGAAGCCGGGTTTCTCAGGAAAGAGATTGAAGAGATCGAGAAGAGAATCGCATCTCTGGAGAAGGAAGAGAAACAGTAGCGAGCAAGGCGCGGATGGGCGGGGGGATGATCCCCCTCCCCGTCGCGACCGTAAAAGGGGACGGTTATGAAAATTGCGATATCGACGGATGGGGAATTTGTGTCCGCCCATTTCGGAAGATGTCCGGCTTTTACGATTGTCGAGATCGAAAACGGTCGAATCAAAGACAAGCAGACCATTGCGAATCCCGGACATGCTCCGGGCTTCATTCCGCGATTCCTCCATGAAAGAGGCGTTTGCTGTATCTTGGCCGGCGGCATGGGGCCGAGAGCCTCCGGGTTCTTTGAAGAACTGGGGATGCAGGCGGTCGTGGGTGTCAGCGGGAAAATCGATGACGTTCTTGATCAGCTTCTCAAAGGAACTCTCCGGGGCGGCGAAAGCCTCTGCAAGCCCGGAGCCGGTAAAGGATACGGAATAGAAAAATCCATCTGTGATCACGCAGGCGAAGAAGGTCATCACCATGATGACGGGGAGGTGAAGGAATGAAAGTGTGCGTAACAGCAGAAGGTAAAGACCTCGATTCCAAGGTGGATCCCAGATTCGGCCGGTGCATGTATTTTATCGTTGTGGATCCGGAGACCCTCGATTTCGAGTCCGTCAAAAACCCCAGTCTCGATGCCGCCGGGGGTGCTGGAATCCAGGCCGGCCAGCTCGTCGCATCGAAAGGCGTGAAAGCCGTGATCACCGGCAATGTGGGACCCAATGCCTACCAGACATTGCAGGCGGCCGGTATCAGCATTTTCACCGGCGCCGGCGGCACCGTTCGACAGGCCCTGGAGGATTACAAGCAAAACCGGCTCTCCAAGGCCGGTGGTCCCAGCGTGGATTCCAAAGCGGGCATGGGGCGGAGACGATAAGGCGAGACTCCATGCCGTTCTACGGACCGATCGAAAAGATCGATCCGTAGCACCTGGAGCCGGAAGCCGTCGATTACGACCAGGAGAGGATCGGCGCGGCGACGGATGAATCCCTGAGAAAAATTCTCGAGCACAACATGAGCGAGGAGAAGGAACATGCAGCCACGCCGGTCGAGTGGTTGCGAAGAAACGATCCCGTTCAGGATGAATTCTTTAGAAAACACGATTAGGAGGTTTTTTATGCCTTTGAAAGACGGAACAGGACCGCCCGGTGGCGGTCGTGGACGGAGAGGCGGTGGCGGAGGCCGCGGACAGGGAATGGGCGCGGGACGAGGCCGCGGAGGAGGCAGAATGGGAGGAAATCGCCCGGGTGCCGGACCCGCCGGGAATTGCCTTTGCCCGAATTGCGGAAAGAAAACACCCCATCAGGCCGGGATCCCTTGCTATACCCAGAACTGCCCCGAGTGCGGGACCCAGATGATCCGGGAGTAAACCCGATGATCATCGCAGTGGCCAGCGGCAAGGGGGGCACGGGCAAAACGACGGTCGCAGTGAATCTGGCCCTTTCCCTGAAAAATGTCCAGATCATAGATTGCGATGTGGAAGAACCCAATGCGCATATCTTCCTGAAACCGGAAATACAGGACAGGAAAGCCGCATGCGTCCCGATCCCTGAAATCATTGAGGAGCGATGCAATGAATGCGGGATATGCCAGGAGGTCTGCGCTTTCAACAGCATCGTCGTGCTCCCGGCTCCCGATGGCTCCAGCAAGGGTTCGGTCCTCGTTTTCCCCAACCTGTGTCACAGCTGCGGGGCCTGCTACATTCTCTGCCCTCAGGCCGCCATCCGGGAAGTCGAAAGGGAGATCGGTGTCGTCGAGTCCGGATGGGCGGGCCCTGTCGCCTTTGCCCACGGGAAGCTCAATATCGGAGAGGCGATGGCCCCGCCTCTTATCCGTAAGGTTAAAAAACTCATCGACCCGGGTCGGACCGTCATAATCGACGCCCCCCCCGGGACATCCTGCCCGGTCATAGAATCGGTCAAGGGAGCCGATTTCTGCATCCTCGTGACGGAACCGACCCCTTTCGGGCTTCATGATTTGAAACTTGCCGTTGAGATGCTGAAAACGGTCGGAATCCCCTTCGGACTGATCATCAACCGTTCTGATATCGGTGATGACCGGACGGATGAGTACGCCCTTCAAAACAAAATTCCCATTCTCATGCGCATCCCCTACGACCGGGAAATCGCGGAGCTTTACTCCCGGGGGATGAACATCATCGAAGCGAAGAAAGAATACAAAACCCGGTTCAGGGAGTTGTTTTCGAGAATAGAGGTTATTCATGAGGCAGATCGTGGTCATCAGCGGCAAGGGCGGCACGGGTAAAACCGTTATCACCGCGTCCTTTGCCGCACTGGCGAAAAACAAGGTCATGGTCGACTGCGACGTCGATGCGGCCGACCTGCATCTTTTGCTGCATCCGCGCATCGTAGAACGTCACGAATTCCGAAGCGGAAAAACGGCAAGGATTGATCTCGAAAAGTGCATCGAGTGTGGGAAGTGCGTGGATCTCTGCAGGTTCGACGCCATCAGCCCCGACTTTGTCGTGGATAAAATATCCTGTGAGGGCTGCGGGCTCTGCGAAAGGATCTGCCCGGCCGAAGCCGTGGTGATGGAAGAGAATCTTTCAGGCGAATGGTTTCTTTCGGACACGGCGTACGGACCCTTCGTTCACGCTCGGCTGGGAATCGCCGAGGAAAACTCCGGGAAACTCGTCTCCCAGGTCCGGCAGGCGGCCAAAGAGATCGCCGAGAGGGAAAACCTGGACTACGTGCTCATTGACGGTCCTCCCGGGATCGGCTGTCCCGTCATCGCCTCCCTCTCGGACACGGACCTGGCCCTGATCATAACGGAACCCACGCTTTCAGGCATGCATGACATGTCCAGGGCGGCGGAACTGGCAGGACATTTCCGTATCAAAACAGCGGTTGTGATCAACAAACACGACCTCAACCCCGAAAACACGGCGGATATCGAGAAGATGTGCCGGGAAAGGGGCATTGAGGTGGTCGGCAAAATCCCCTTTTCCGAAGAGGTCAGCCGTTCGATTGTCGAAACCCGCCCCCTCGTGGAAGTATCTTCGAATGCCGTCAGCCGGGAGATTGTGTCCATCTGGCGGAGAATCGAGGTCATGGCGGCAAAAAATCAACGAAAATAAATCAAAGGAACCCATCACAGGATTAAAGGGTCCGTTTAGGAGAAATTATGGAAGAGGAACAACGTGCAGTCGCACAGGATGAAAAGGTTCAGCAGAAGATGTCGCAAATCCGGCGGAAAATCATCGTCATGAGCGGCAAGGGCGGCGTGGGCAAAACGTCCGTCGCCGTCAATCTTTCCTACGGATGGGCCCTTCAGAACAAGAAAGTCGGTATTCTCGACGTCGATATCCACGGCCCCAATGTTGCCAAGATGCTCAACATCGAGAAAGAGAGGCTCCTCGGTTCCGATCTCGGTGTGGAGCCGGTCCGCGTTCTGCCGAATCTCCGGGCCGTCAGCCTTGCCCTGCTGGGTTACGACCCGGATAACCCGATCATCTGGAGAGGCCCCCTGAAATTCAATGCCATCAAGCAGCTGCTCGGGGATGTGAACTGGGGCGCCCTGGATTACCTGGTCATCGACTCTCCGCCCGGCACAGGTGATGAGCCGCTGAGCGTCTGCCAGCTTATTCCCGATATCAGCGGGTCCGTCATTGTGACCACCCCGCAGGATATGTCCATCCTCGATGCCCGCAAGAGCGTTTACTTCTCCAAGCGGCTGGGAATCCCCGTGATCGGCATTATCGAGAACATGAGCGGCCTCATCTGCCCTCACTGCCACAAAGAAATTCAGCTGTTTAAAAAGGGCGGCGGAGAAAAGGCGGCCCGGGACATCGGTGTCCCCTTTCTGGGGCGAATTCCTTTCGAGCCCGAGCTGGTGGATCTTGCGGACCAGGGGATCCCCTTTGTTTACGCGCGCAAAGACTCGGCCGCGGGCAGGGTTTTCGCCGAGATTTTGATCAAAATTGAAGCATTCCTGAGCACCCGACATTGAAAGAGGCATTCAAGTATTTGTACGGCCCCGTCCCGTCGTGGCGGCTCGGGGCCTCCGTTGGTATTGACCCCCTTTCGCAGGGGGAAAAAGTCTGCAGTTTCGATTGCGCCTACTGCCAGCTCGGCCGGACCCGTGTTTACAGTCTCGAACGGAAACCGTACGTGGAACCCGAAGCGATCTTTCGCGAGTTGAAACGTCTCCCCGACGTGCCTGTCGATTTCATCACAATCTCCGGGACCGGTGAGCCCACCCTGGCTGAAAACCTGGAACCGATCATCGAGGGGATCAAGAAAATCAGGCGTGAACCCGTCGCCGTCCTGACGAACTCCACCATGACGGATCATCCCGGTGTCCGGGACGCCCTGCTGAAGGCCGACTTTGTCGTTGCGAAGCTCGATGCCTATTCGCAGGAATCGCTCCAGGCCGTCAACCGGCCGGCACCGGGCATCACTTTTGAGCGTATCCTGGCCGGTTTGAGACAGTTCAGGAATGCCTACGGGGGAAGGATGGCCCTGCAGGTCATGTTCATCGATGCAAATAAAGGCGGCGCCGGGGAACTGGCTGCGCTCGCCCGGGACATTCGACCCGACGAAGTCCAGATCAATACACCGTTGAGACCCTGCCGGGTGAAACCTCTGTCCGAAGAGGCAATCGCCGCCGTCGTGCGCCTATTCAGGGATATGAAAGCAGTCAGTGTCTATGAAAGCCCCGTGAAGAAGGGCGTAAGACCCATCAGCGGCGAGGACACGCTGAAAAGAAGGGGCAAGGTATAGCCCCGACGAACGATCATCGTGAAAACTCCGGAGAAGCCCTATGCCGATTTATGAGTACAAATGCGCAAACTGCGGGACCGTTTCCGAATTTCTCGAGGGGATGACCTCCGAGAAAACACGCCTCTGCTGCCCGACGTGCGGAAGCGGAAAATTGACGAAGCTCCTCTCCAGAAGCTTTATCGCAAAGAGCGGAAGCGGATCGTCGCCCCGGGCAGGCAAAACGTGCTGCGGCAGGGACGAGCGCTGCGACGCCCCGCCCTGTTCGGAATCCGGGATCTGCCGGAAATGACCCGCCGTCTCCAATCCCTTCAAAAACCGGGAGTGTCATGTCATGGAAATTCAGATCGTCGCCGTCGGCTCGTCGGTCCAGGAGCGCGTAACCGGCCACTGGGGCCTTTCTTTTCTCGTTGATCGAGACGTTCTTTTTGACACCTTTGCGATACCGGCAGTACTCCAGAGAAACATGCAAAAACTGGACATCGACCCCTCCCGGATCAGGCATATCGTCATATCCCACAATCACTGGGATCACACTTCGGGCCTGTGGGATATCCTCCTGAAAAACAATCGCGTGACGGTTTATCTATGTCCGAGCGTTGAGGCAACGCTCAAAGAAAGAATCCAGGATTTCGGTGCCGAAGTGGTCGAGCCTGCAGACTTTATGAAAATCAAAGACCGAATTTACACGACGGGAGAAATCATGGGAAAATACGGCGGCCAACCCATGCCCGAGCAGGCGCTGGTGGTGACCTCGCGCCAGGGGCTCGTGATCATCACGGGCTGCGCCCATCCGGGGATCGTCCCCATCGTCGAAAAGGTGAGGGACCATTTCAATGAAAAAATTTATATGGTCACGGGGGGGTTTCATCTGCTAGATAGAGACAGAGACGCAATCGACGCGGTCATCCGGAAGTTCAAGTCGTCGGGGATCGCAAAAATCGGCCCGACTCACTGCACGGGGGAGCTTGCCGTTCAGCTCATGAGAGATGCCTACCGGGGTGGCTTCGAGGACATCTATGAAAGGGCCTGTATCGAATTGCCCGGTCCCTGACGTCCCTGCGGGAATTCGGCACCCGCAGGCCGGTCCGGCTGGAAGGAGTCGTAAAGCATTGAGTGATGAGGCACCCGATATTCAAGAGATTCTTGCAATCCTGTCCGCCGCCACGGGGAAAACGTTCTCTGAAAAGGCAGTCGATTACGGGTTAAATCCCCGGAATTGCGGCGTGATGGAAAACCCCGATGCCTTTGCCAGGGTGACCGGTCCCTGCGGCGACACCGTTGAGATATATCTTCGTTTTCAAAACGGCAGGATCGACGATATCCGCTACACAACCGACGGCTGCATGACATCACACGCAGCCGTCTCGGCGGCCACGGTGCTCGCCAGGGGTAAAACCGTTCGGGAGTGCATACGGGTCAACCAGAGCGCGATACTGGAACACCTGGGGGGGCTTCCGGAAGAGGATCAGCACTGCGCCCTGCTTGCAGCCACGACTCTCCATCGGGCTCTGAGAAACTACGCGGCGGGTAAAAAACGTCTGAAGCCTTGATGCGGAAAGGGCCGTCCCGGAGATGCCCCAGATGGATTCGGTTCAGTATCAACCGATCGGGATCATCCATTCCCCTTTTGACAAGCCCGAGGGAACGCCCATCCAGCCGGCCGGTGCCCGTGGAGCCGAGGGAACGGTGGATGTCTTCCCCGAGTTTGCGGACGGTCTCATGGATATTGAGGGGTTTTCACACATCATTCTTGTTTACCATTTTCACTTATCGAAAAAAACGTCCCTGCGGGTCAGGCCTTACCTGGACAGCCTCTTGCGAGGTGTCTTTGCGACCCGGAGCCCCAGCCGCCCCAACCCTATCGGCATCTCCGTCGTCCGGCTCAACAGGGTTGAAGGGACGATTCTGCATGTTCGGGATATCGATATCGTCAACGGAACGCCCTTGCTCGACATCAAACCCTACGTCCCGAAATTTGATTTGATCGAGACCGTAAGAATTGGATGGCTCGAAGGCCTGATCAAAAAGGTGCCCGCGGTAAAGGATGACGGAAGATTCAAGAAATGACTTTTTACGCGGGAGCGTTTTTTCATTCGATTTCCGCATCCGCTTCGTCAAATACCGATCGCTGGTTGAACAAATAAAAAACTTTAGGAGGTTTTTGTATGTTTCACGAGGAGCGGTGCGATTTCTGCGGTGACTGTCTCGCGAGGTGCCACTATCTTCCTTTCGACAAGGAAAGCGGCTCAAAAGAGTTCGAGAAACTGGTGAAGGGCGAAAAGGTCGACTGGCTCTTCGACTGTGTGACCTGTATCGCCTGCAACGAGTACTGTCCAAGGGATGCGAGGCCCTTCGACCTGATTCTCCAGCGGATGGAGGAAGCCGGGAACTTCACCGACCCCGAACTTCGGGCCAAAATGGCCGAGCGGTTCAAGCCGGAGGGGGAGCCGAGGCCCGTGGAACCCAGAGACCGGGTCATGTCGATCTGCGTCATGCAGGGGAACATGCCCTGGGCCGTCCAGGGACAGCTCTTCGAGAACATCCCGCTTCTCAAGGGCAAGCACTATTTCTGCAATGTGCTCTTCGCCCATATGGGGGACGAGTCCATCATGCGGGATCGGCTCCAGGCCATGGTGGACAATCTCTCGAAATCAGGCGCTAAAGAGATCGTCTTCGTCCACGATGACTGCTACGGGCTTCTCAAAGGCATGGCGCCGGAGTACGGCATCCAGCTTCCCTTCCGGCCCGTTCATGTCTTCGAGTACCTGCGGGACTATCTTAAGGCCAACAAAGGGAAGGTGAAAAAGCTGGACATGAAGGTGGCCTACCAGCGGCCCTGCGCCTCGCGCCTGACGCCGGAGAAGGACCCGATGCTCGACGAGATCTTCGATCTCATCGGCGTGGAACGGGTGAAAAGAAAATACGACGGCATCGACGCCCTCTGCTGCGGGGTGGAAGTCGCCGGGCCGGGTCTCAAACTTTTCCCCCGGGGGAAAAACTATGAGCCTTTCCGCGAGAAGAATGTTCAGGATGCGAAGGCGAGCGGTGCCGAGGCCATGGTCTATCTCTGTCCCATGTGCTTCGCGGCCCTGAACAAGAAGACCCGGGAGGCGGGGATGAAGAACTACATGATCAGCGATATCTGTCGTCTGGCCCTCGGGGAAACCCTGCCGGAGGACAAGCCGGCCTAACGGGGTATACGGCATCCACAGATAAGGAGGTGGAAGCATTGGCTGAAGAGATGAAGGCGGGATGTGCGAGGCCGACGGGCGGGCTCGTCGGGGAACCGGTTGAAGAGGGGAAGTTTCCTGAGCAGCAAGAGGCGAAGAAGGAGGTGAAGTCG
>Ga0302237_1000625_pt1 | contig 30312 bp, 16 predicted proteins | sample AAG_UR_Ala_MG_FD_193530 | JGI IMG/M metagenome (GOLD analysis project Ga0302237, IMG submission 193530) | Enriched activated sludge microbial communities from anaerobic digester in WTTP, New Holstein, Wisconsin, United States - AAG_UR_Ala | ecosystem: Engineered > Bioreactor > Anaerobic >... | reverse complement strand
CCTCTTCCGCCACTCTTCCGCCACTCTTCCGCCACTCTTCCGCCACTCTTCCGCCACTCTTCCGCCACTCTTCCGCCACTCTTCCGCCACTCTTCCGCCACTCTTCCGCCGCTGAAGAGACGGAGGAAGCAGCAAAAAGAGCAGTCCTTCGCTATGGCAGCAGGCAAGGCTCAACTCGAGAAGATGCTGGACCCAATATTGGACTCACCATACGTCCGCTTATGCATGGGGCTGCTGAGCCAAGGGTCGTTGCTGCTGACTTGATACTGGCCAGTGTAGCGGAACTGATCGTCAGTGATTGGCTCTGCCGGTAGCTGATCGTCGGAGAAGAGACGCATTCCCTGGACAGCATCCAGGTCTTCCGCTAGTGCAGCCGCGGCTAGTCGATCATAAGGGTCGCCACTGCTGGCATAGACACCAGCGCGAGTGTCATTGAGGTCGGTAGAGCTGTCTAACATCCACTCTGCCGGCTGATAACCCCTCCTTCCCGCTACTCTGCCGCCACTGCTGCGGCGCTGCGGCGCGAACTTGCTTCTCCATCCACTCGTAGTGGATCCTCCTGCTCCACTACTCGTCGCTGGATCACTGTCAGGCTTCGACATGAACCATGCGAGGACGGCGATGAGGATAATGGCCACCACTAGGATCGCACCTAGAAACAGCTCATTCATTAGCGGTCGTTTAGCGCGTCAAAAACCGTCAGCAGCCTCTCTTCGACTCGGCACTTGCCATGCATTGCTCTCCGCTAGCTGTCTTCGGCAGCCGGCGCTGCTGCTTTGTGCCAGTCCATCGAGTGGACTTGTCCGCTTCGAAGCCGCCTTCGGCGGCTCGAGCTGAAGGGCGGCAAAAAGAGCCACTCATTCGCCGTTGCGGCGCTGGCGAGTGGCAAGCGAGTGGCAAGCGAGTGGCAAGCGAGTGAATGATCAAGGCTGGCCGGCGCCGAGGACGTGGATAAGCGCATTCTGATACTGCGCTAGCGACTCTGGCCTATCATACTTGATCTCACCCAGTCTCGTGGCCAGCTCATCCTTCAGAGTGATTCCATACTGGTCGAGCATACGCACATACATAGCGAAGAGCGGGAAGGAGACAAGAGCACGGTTAGCTAGCACCGCATCATTCGATGGAGCGCAGAGACTGAATGACCGCTGATTAGCCCACGCTGGTGCGGTGACATCGTAGAAGCTAGGGATGGAGGTCTGAGTCGGATGAGGTGTGATTGATTGATATGCCCTACCTTCATTGGTTGGCGTCGCTGACTCTCCGACGTTGCCGGAGTCTATCACCATCGTCCATTCTCGCTTGCCGTATGCGGCAGTAGCTCTTGACTGCGTGGTACCTGGCGGTACACCAGGTCCTGGCCGCCATTCGTTAGCATCGGTTAGCAGCCACGTCTCGGCACTGCGATTAGGCTGAGTGAGGTCACGATGGCGACGAGATAGCGAGAGAGGTTCAGTGATGAGGCTTGGTACATGAGCGCGGACAAGAGCCGGACCCTTGAGCTTGCGAGTGCGTGAGGCAGCCAGCTGGAAGTAGAGGTCGAATGCTTCGGAGAAGGCGTAGAGAGAGGCGAAGGGGATGAGTCGCAGCGAGGTGAGGATGGAGACAGGGTTGCGATTGAGGTACATGAATAGACCTGCTGACCTTCTCTCGTCTGCCGTCAACTGATCGGCCCAGCGATCGCGTGGTGGCGAGAAGCGGACCATCTCCGTGTATGTAGCGTCGAGGGATGTGTCTGAGCTGAGCTTGAAGCCGAGCTGCTGATTGATGAGAGCCTTCGGCTTTGTCCGGTTGGCTGTCCACTCTGTTACATACTTCTTCCGCCCGTCTGCCGCCTCAGTAGCGAAGGAAGGGATGACTGGTATGATCTTGGTTCCTCTCAGCCATTGCTTCTCGTATGTGTTGCTTCGCAACTGATGGAGTAGCACAGCCATTGCCACTCCCGCTTGTCTATTGCGATGATGATGCGCGGCTAGATTGCCATTATCGATGTAACTAAATCCGATATTAGCGCGAGCCGTATGGAAAACGGTCGCTGATAGCGAAGGCATTGCACCCACCGCTGTGCCTTGCAATACAGCTGGCCGAGCAGCCGGCGCTGTGAGGAAGGCGCCATTTGTCGGGTCGCCGGAGTTGAGAGTGACAGCCTGACCACCTTCTTCGACCCAATACGGATTGGCTGTGTAGCAAGCGCGTAGCGCCATCTCTTCATCAAAGCGGGGGACGCCCCATGTGATCGGGAAAGGAGGGATAGCCCATGTGCCGAGATATGGAGCAGCAGCAGCAGCAGCGTTCATATTCCCTCCCAACACATTATTATGGATGATCGGCTCTGCGAGAGAGATGTTGTATGAGTCATAGCCAGCTAGGAATGGTAGAGACGCTTCTCCGATCATATGATCACCTATTAAGTCGCTAGCGAATCCAGTGCTAACTCCGCGCACCAGATCGAAGCCGGCACGGACAGAGGCCAAGTCAAGCTCAATCGAGTGAGGGTGGAAGATGCAGCTTGGCACCGAGTGGCAGCCCCATGGATTATGACAAGCCAGAGCAGAGAGACTCATGTTGTTCTGGATGCACGTCAAGCGAGCGATGCGAGTGATGATAGCCTGCAGCGTGTTGGGCTCAATAATGGCATGAGTAAGCTTGCGCAGTCTCTCGACTAGGTCAACCGTCCAAGGCACTGACTCCAGCGGGATCACTGCCGATCCACTGCCAGTCAGTTCTTTATGCTCGGCTGCCAGCGCCCACGACAGCGCCATCGCATCACCTGTATGCCTATGCCCTCTCTCGCCTAGACCCGCCATTACCACTGGTCCATTCTCGTCTACGAAGCCAGTGCCAGCAGCTAGCGCAAGCGGGGTGGTCAGCTTGGCTGTATCGAACTTGCCAGCGGTGAGGTATGGCTCGAAGTCGCCTTTGATCGCCTCCATATGGATCGAAGGGCCATACTTCTCGCGGATAGCGCGGTAGGTTCTGGCGAGACATTCGATGAGACCAATGAGCAGCTCACGCATCTTCGATGGCAGCGCCTCTGTCGATGGCTGGTCTATGATAGGGTGAATGAAGGCATGATTGAAGGGTACATCCTCAACGATATACTCGAGTGCAGCATCAGCCAACGGTCTAACAGACCGATAGCGTGGTTCTGCGAAGCTTAATCCACGCATTCTAAGAAGACGGCTCGGTTGTGAACCCGGTTGGTTGACATCAGCGTTACTGACAATCGATATGAGAGCATTAATGGCTTCTAATGAATAAACTGAGTGTGGCCTGTTTTGAGCAGTACTGAGGGCGGTTCGGATTCTTGTCAAGTGATTTTCCAATGCTTGTCCGTTCGCAGAGTACGCGCCACCAGTCATGATTAGCTTCCCACTCCCAACTAGGGTAAAATCAGTTGATGCTTTGATAAGGTTATGCATCCTATTCACATGATTTTTCATCACCGTTCGGAGTGCCGGCAGCTCTGTTGCGGCATTTGACTGAAGCCGGTGCGCCGCTGAGACGAACATATCAGGCATTTGTATGATCCATCCTTTCATCGCATCGGCAATTATTAGCATCGAATTGTAGTTTGTATTATCCGGCATTAGATCGCGCAAATGTAGCTCAAATATATATAGCGATATGATGATGCTAATATCTATCATTATAAATATTTTACGGAACTTATCGTATTTCTTATAGTCGAAAGAGGGATCGGTCTTGAGCTTGGTTATTACGACACTGGAAAGTGCATCAGCTTTATTAGCCAGAAGATTTATTGCGAAACCAGCGCGATTCAACCAATCGATGACTATAGGTTGAAACTCACTGACAGTATAACCCGGGTTGGGGGCTGTCTTCGATTTCCACTCGCAAATAAGTGCCGACAAATGCCGCATAGAAGGGATAATGCATGCGACTACGGATGTGGGTTTTCTAATATCGTCAGTATAATGGTTTGCCAATTTGATCAGGCAATCAGTGAGATTAGACACTGCCAGGATTTTATCCCTTTCCGACTGGACGCTGAAGAACCTGTTTAAATCCGCGACATCCTTATAGTGTTCGGTCATAAAGTCATTATATTCGTTAACGCTATATGAGACGGCCACCATTATAGCATTTTCATCCCCCGTGAGAAGCGCTTTCTGAATGTCGAGCTCAGCGTTATCAACAGTCTGCAGTTTACCAAACACCGTACGCTTCGCGTTGTCAGCCGATATCAGTGTCTGGATGCTTCGCAATCTGGTGCTCTGAGTTATTACTGCTGCAGATGGTGCAGAAACTGCCGATGCTGGCACTCCCGATACTGCTGGTATTGGTTTTAGTGCTGTCGTTGTCGTTGACGCTGTCGTTGATGCTGTTGCGGTTGTTACCGCTGGTGTTAGCGCTGCTGCGGTCGTCGACGCTGGCGTTGGTGCTGCCGTTGATGCTGTTGCGGTTGTTACCGCTGGTGTTAGCGCTGCTGCGGTCGTCGACGCTGTCGTTGGTGCTGGCGTTGGTGCTGCCGTTGTCGCTGGCGTTGGTGCTGGCGGTAGCGCTGTCGTCGACGCTGTCGTTGGTGCTGGCGTTGGTGCTGGCGGTAGCGCTGTCGTCGACGCTGTCGTTGGTGCTGTCGTTGTCGTTGGCACCGCAGCTGCAGCTGCAGCTGGAGCTGGAGCTGGAGCTGGAACTGGAGTAGATAGCGCATCCATACCTTCGAAACGGCTGATTGGGTAAGTATCATAAGTGGCGGTTGCTGCTCCCATCTTTATGTCTGCCTCCACCTCGCTGAGCAGCATACGGAATGCCGCAATGTACTGTGGGATGATAGCGAGATATCTGGCTGCTTCTCCGTTAGTCAGATCGCTCATGCGGCGAGGAGACTTGGCGTGAATTGAGTTGAAGTATGGTATGACAACTACATCGTAGAGGAAGGTGTCACGCTTATGAGTGGGTACCCTAGAACCATCGTTATAATTATTAGAAGGTTGATGAGGAGCAGTTGCTGCTGCTGCTCCAACAGCAACTACACGTCCATCGAGAGAAATATTCCAATCCCTTCCGTTGTTGTAGATCACATGCCAATGATCATTGATGCGTACAGGCGTGCCGATAGTGTCGGGGAAGAAGGTCACTGTCATCGGTTGATTGCCTGGATACGTCATCTCCAGTGGATGGAAGTACTCAGCCAGACCGCGATGCTCAGACAGATCTCTCGCTAGGTCGAAGAGGACACAGGGCTGCTCCCCTTGCAGTGTGAGACCTATCGCCATCTTGGCCATCAATCGGTTCAGTGTCTCTGCCCTTGTGCCATGTGATGGGTCGGAATAGAGCGAAGACATAATAACTTCTCGACTGCTCACTGACTGTAGACCAGGCTGGGTGTTGGCGTGATAGTAACCGAAGCTAATAGTGGCCGGAAAGTTTAGGGCACCACCACCAGTCATAGTAGCATCGATCCAGCCTCCCATATTAAGCGATTCCACATCCGACCCCCCCAACCATTGGACTGACGCTTGCTCGGGAGGTGAGAAGAGAGCGGGAGAGTTGAGAGCGATGCCGACCTGCGGAAGACTGTGTCCAGGACTGGCAGTCCATCCATCACTGATCACGCGCATATCAGCCTCAGTCCACGGCATACGTCCAACTCCAGGTCCCAGCTTCGCTCCAGACTTGATAATCGGCGCGAAGACGCCACTGCGAGGAGCGAGAGAAGTCCAATTGTTATCATACGGAGCGTGTGTCTCATTGGCAATATGACCTTGATTGTGACTCGCTATGTAAGACCATCTGTTTGGCGATCCAATCAACAGATGAGAGGACTCATTATATGCGATGAGCTCTGCTGCTTCAGTGATTGCTACCCGATTGGCTGTATTGCGACCAAAGTTCGTAACCCATCCATATGATAGCACTCCTCCGTTAACGGCACATATCTCGTTGTAGCAGATAGCGGTCGGGATGTACTCGCGAGGCATGAAGAAATCGCAGTGGACGATGTTCAGTGCTTTGTTGGCGTACTTCATCACCTCCTCGACCTCCTCTCGCGGATTCCACGAAGTGATATCGCGGAAGTAAGCCTCTGCTGTCTCCTGCCTACCGATCTTCATGAACGTCGTCAGTGCTGCCTTGATGTCGGTAAGACTATCATCGATGAAGGCGCTGAATTGGCTAGCATCCAGTGATGCCACTCTTGCTCCACCAGCATCCTTCCGACTGAATGTCAGGCGATCTCCACCTGCATCGATGAGGAGCATCAACGCCTTATAGATCGGCTGATACATATGTATGTAGGCGCGAGGAGTGGCTTCAGCTGAGACGAAGAAAGCATCAAGCCAATTCCATAGAGCTTGCGCGGCAAGCAGCTGATGATGATCAGTATTCACTGTTGTGAAATTCGATACTACCTCGCTAAGCTGCTGGAAGTTGACTGCCTCCATATGATCTAACACATACGCTACCCTCTCAGCATGTGTCCCTCCGACTTGAGAGATTCCAGTGCCCGGTTGATTAGCCTGACCGTATGTGAACCAATGCCTAGCATATCGCATATTGCGTGCATCATTTCTAGTCTCGGTTGTAACCACTCCGCCGATCTGCTGAATAACATTGAAGCCAGTAGCGGTCTGCTGGCGCGCGGCGAAGAGACAGCGAAGAATCTGCATGTAGAGATTAGCAGCGCGGTAGATGAAGTTTTCAGTCACACTGGTCAGCAGGAAGAGCGGGGTAATGACCAGCTCGACGAAGGACATGAATAGACCTTGCATGTCGCCAATGGACTCATCAGGCTTCTGCATAGCAGCCACCAACTCTCGAAACCTCTCGTTATCGGGCACGTCAGTGAGACGCTTCTGCAGCCGGTCGATGAAGGACTTGAAGTCGGCAGCCATCGTCTCAGGAGAGGTGTTGACTTGGTTGACGATGTCGAAGACGGACATAGAGATGCCCTTCAGCGCATCCAGCACTCTCCGACGCATCACTCGCTTCTCCACTGGCTGCGATGGCAGAGTCTGGACCTCATCTTCCGCCGTGCCTACGCCGCGAATAGCGTCCCTGTCTTTGTCCATCGCCTTCTTCGCCTCCGACTCGGAATGCTCAGCCGACAGCTGAATCAGCAATGCGTTGTTAACCTCATCGAAGAAGGAGTCAAGGATGGCTGTAGTCCGCTTGGCTAGGTCAGCGGTGGATGAGAACTGGCTCCACACATCATTGACCGCTGCCACCAACTTAGCGATGTAAGTCTCGGACATAGTCTCTTCCGACCGGCGCTCACGCACTATGTCGAGAATGGGATAGAAGCGGCTAGAGCGAGGCAACTCCACGATCAGCCTCGGCTCAGCCGACTCAGTCCACCCCACTCGCTTCGCATCCCACGTGAAGTACGCCTCATAAGCGCGGCAAGCGATCGGGAAGGCCTGGTAGAGCAGCGCTGCCTCAGGAATGATGCGGGTAGAGCCGACATAGCCGACCGGATCATCGATTGCACCTCCGATCAGCAGCCGCTCTGCACCCGGCAACTGCACCTTCTCGACTCCATGCGTCGCTCTATCGCGATCAAGCGCGAGCAGCAGATTGGCGCTGATAGCCTTCATCCATCTAACGAAGAGCTCATCCTCGAGGCGCAACTCACAGAATGTATGGCGGAAGAAGACTCCCACTTGATCGGCGTTGCGACTCGATGTAGACTCTGTCGGCGGTCTAGCAGCTCCGCCGGCGGCTCCGCCGGCAGCTTCAGTAGCTGCGTTACCAATGGGATAGTATCCCACCATGTGGAAGCGCTTCTCCGTCCGCAATGCGTCGGCATCATATGGAGTGAGAGCCTCCTGACGATGGCAGACGTCGATGGAGCTGGCTACGATGAAGCGGACAGCCGCATTGTAATGCTTCTTTGTGTCAATGCCACGGCCGAACTCCTTCTCGATGATGTTAATGAGCGAGAAGACGAGGTGAAGCTGCGGGCAATATGTAAGCATCTGGATGATAGAGCGGCGGAACTGCTCATACATGCGATCATCATCCGATACGAATTGCGCAGTAGCTACATCGCCAGCAGCAGCGGGCTTAGTCCGGCCAAGCCCTCTCACTATGAGACTATTCGCGTTAGCGCCGTCGCCATACGAGAAGATAGCGCGCTCTTCGCTGCTGAAGAGCGCCTTCATGATGGACTCTACCTCGTGCCTGAACTTGGCGTCAATGGTGGCAGAGCGCTGAGCAGCGATGGTCCAGCCAGCAATGGCGCGATAGAGCTCGTCACGCACAGCGGGAGAAGAGACAAATGCCTTGTGAGCATTGGTCAAGTAAGCATCAGACTCGACGAGCATGGCATAGAAGTCGCGATAGGACTCAAGCTTGAACTCAATCACCTTCCGAGCCAGCGGCACTATCTGAGGGTCCACTTGCGAGAGGATGCCCTGGTAAGAGAGCGAAAGGTCGTCGAGACGTGTCTTGATCGCCGCCTGACAGCGCTCCTTACCGCTGGCTAGATACTTGTCTAGCTCATCTACTCCTCGCAGAATGTTGGCCTTCGTCTGCGCTGTACTAGCTGCCTGACGCAGCTTCTCGAGTGCATTGGAGAGGCGAGTAAAGGCATCACCCGTCCAAGCAGCCGCTTCATACGCTGGCACTGTCTCAGTGCCGGTCTTGATCTCGGTATCACCCGATGTCAACTCGCGCACTTGCCCGGCAGCGAGGCGGGCAAAGACGGCCTCCATCTGCGCATTAGCTTCTTCGATCGCTGTCATGATCGCCTTCGCCGTGGTCTTGCAGAGCGTGAAGGCATTACGAGCAGCCGCATCCAGCTCAGGTGGGGTGCTACCGCCAGTAGCGCGCTCAATAGCATCGCCGAGCCTGGCAAGTGACCCAACATACCTCTTCCGACGTGCTTCTGCCTCGGCTACGCGGTAGTAGCCGCTGAGTATCGGGATGTAAGCACTCGAGGGAATGGACGTGTCCTTGAAGGCAGTGATCAGGTGACGATTGGCTGCGTTGGAGAGGAAGTCGATGAGGGTAGCAGACGGGTTGCTGACAATGGACTCTATCGCCTTCGTCAGTTCGGTCACGAGCTTGGCAAGCTGCTCTCCGAAGCGATCATTGATCTCCTTCCGCTCCTTAGCTGCGTCTTGCACTGCTCCTCCGACCATCTCTCGCTTCTCCTCTTCGACCTTCGCTCCACCATCCACCATATAACTGCTCGCAACCTCATCATAACCTGAGACTGGCTGGACGGAAGGAGCAGCATAAGTGGCAGCATGAGCCGCAGCATGAGCCGCATCGGTCGCAGCGGCAGGAGCAGTGGCAGCATACGCTGCCCACAAGCGAGCAGAGATCAGCTGAGAGACGGAAGCGCTGCCAAGGTAGCGCTTAGCTATCTCGATGAGAGGCTGGATAGCGGAAGGGACAGGCTGGATGGCAGTGACCATCCAAGCTGTAGGTATACCGCGAGTAGGAGGCGTCTGCCGGTGGCTAGCGTGTGCTAGATCGACCTCCATCAGACTTCTCCCGCTCTGCGCCGCATCGAAGAGAGCAAGCACGACGTAAGATGGGAACTGGAGACCGAGGTAGCGATTGCGCGTCTCCTCGATTCCGGTAAGCAAGTCTGCAGCTAATGCACATATCTTCCTCGTCAGTCGCCTATCGGGCGCAGTGATGGAGCCAGTGATGGCTGAAGCGAGAGAGTTGATCTGCTTACTCACATCAGCGCAGAGCCTCACCGACTGTCCAGCCGCTCGTACCACCTGGCAGATGCTATCATAAGCCGACCGCTGGAAGTTCTTAGCGATGGACTCGCGCTGCGAGGCGGCTGCCGAGCCGGGCATAAGACGGGCAAGCACTGCCTCAGCGAAGGCGTGGAAGTTGGGCGCAGACTGAGCCATCTCCTTGACTCCTTCCGCCATCAATTGACACTCGTAGTTGCAGTAGTCGAGCAGTTGCTTGACTGTCGACACATTACGAGCCAGCTCATCGCCCGCTCTCAGCTCAGAGACGAGCTGTGTGGCAGCAGTAGCGCGCTCCGTCGAGGGGAAGAGGAAGGCATAGAACTTGCCGCCTGCCACTACCGCTTGTCCATCATACACTGCGCGGCAGAGAGCGATTGCTACCGTCTCCGATCCTTGCTCGGCGGGTAGAGTGCGGCTAGGCGCGGACAGTGCCAATGCGCTGGTGGATGATGACATCCTTTGAAGCGGCGATAAACAAAACAGGCGAGATTCAGCGCGAAACGACGCGATTTTCGGCCAGCTAATGGCCTCCTTCGATTGCGCAAGCGCGTCAAGGCGCGGCGAGGACAGGCATAGACAGACAAAGACACGCTTTTCGAGCAGTAGAAAGGTGGCAGACGTTATTGCGCGTGCCATAGCTAGTCAAGCCAGCAAGCAGCCAGCAAGCAGCCAGCAAGCAGCGATGGAGTTAGTCATTAGAGGCGGCGGTAAAGCCGATCAAGTCCCATATAACATCCTTCGCTACGCAGAAGAGCATGACAAGCCGCTAGCTGAGTTCGGACGCGCCTTCTTCCTCGATGCAGAGTTCACGAGAGGAGGCTTCACCATCATCAGGCCGGACGATGCGATACTGAAGGGAATGGTGCGCGATCTAGCGAAGGTGATCAAGGATCCAGACTCGGTAGACCTCACTCAACCGGAGGTGATAGAGGCGCTGGCAGTCGGCAGAGCGTATGTCTTGAAGGGCGCCATCTCTCCAGGCATCCTCCATGCCTCGCATTGGTACGTCTCAGTCGGCGGTCGCGCCCACGCTGTGTACATGTCGGGCAATCGCATCAGTCTCCATGACGCGCTGGTGACAGACGAGAAGAAGCAGATGGAGGGCAAGGCAACAGCTGAGCTAGTGATGGCTACCCAAGTCGGATCTACCCTCTTCCGACTGAAGGATGGAGTCCACATGCCGGCAGGTGTACCACCTCTTCGCACCGCACCAGCGCGCACTCCTCTCGCTTCACCACTCGATACGATGCATGTGAAGAGGCGGAAGAGAGAGTTGACACTGCCACGCCACGCTTATGCGCTGACCGTTGGTGGCAGCATGGAGCTAGCCAGCGCTGAAGAGATGCTAGGTGGATGCTTACCCTGCGAGTTAGCAGGCGGAGCGCTGCCTCACGGAAGCAGGTATGAGCTGATGACCGTCCTTCGCGATGGTGACGCAGCATATGACATCCCAGCTCTCGGTGATGAGTGGGCTCACACCTTCGTTGCCTCCTTCGGCAACTTCCTCGTCTCAGACAGCGGCAAAGCAGGCAGCGGACTGGTAGCAGCGGTGCTTGCCCTGCTCACAGGCAACCCTCTCGTCGATGCATTGATCATTCTCGAGCCGACGGCGGAGACGCCGGAAAGAAGCGAGAAGGTGGATAAGGACCATCACTACCTCGTGCCAGACGCAGTTATTGCGCAGTGGGTGGAGCGATTGCGCCGCGATGCGAAGACTACGCTGGCTAGTGGCAGTGGACCGGCAGCTGACCGCTTCTTCGCCAGACTCAACGAGGGCGCTTCAAAGGAATTCACCGCTGCTAGGACGGAGCATGTGAATGCATGGCGTGCAGCAACTGGCACTAGCGATGGCAGTGGATCGGATGATGAGCGGAAGAAGGCATTCATCGCCGCTAGACTGTCAGAGATGCGACGACTCACCGACATGATGGCGCGCGAGAATCGCTTCCCAGCCACGCCTAATAGCAGCGAGGGGAGCGAGAAGAAGGTCCAAGTCTTCTCCGATGAGGCCTACGCCTACCTCCATCGCACCTACGGCGAGCAGCTATCCGGCTATCTACAATGGCATTCCCTCGTCTTCTTCTACGCTGAGACACTGGAAGGCAGCGATGAAGACAAGATTCAGCACATCATTCGCATCGTACCAGGCCGCTACCATGACTTCGAAGTGGCGGCTGCTGTGACCGGATCCGGCTATGCATGCACCTCTTCCGCCGCACTTGATCCGCAGCAGCTGGATGCAGCGATGGCCACCACTCTTGGCCTCTTCCAAGGCGGCTACGTCGGCTATGTACGCGCCTCTCTCGATGCTCTCGACTCAGTCGGACTGCGGCCACATGGCGATAAGCTGGTCATAGGTGGTGGCTTCAGTCGCTTCGACACAGCTTATCGCTCCTTCGACTTGACTGCCATCCAGCGTGCGCGCCGCTCTCGCCGCACTACCACTGGCGGCGCAGCCAGCAGCGGAGCAGCAGCCAGCAGTGGAGCAGCAGCTATCAGCATGCCAGCGGATATGGTGCAAGCGATGGCGAAGGCTAAGCAGAAGCGGAAGACGCTGAAGAAGGAGGTGAAGAAGCTAGCGAAGAAGGTAGCGAAGAAGGTAGCGAAGAAGGTAGCGAAGAGGAAGGCAGATGGCAGCGCAGACAGCAGCGCAGACGAAGAGTACGATCTGAGCGCGCTGAGCGAGCTGAATGCGGCGAAGAAGAAGCTGAAGCGAGCCAAGCTCCGCAAGCGTCTCAGCAAGGCAGCGCAAGCCGCGCAAGCAGCGCAGACAGAGGAAGCAGCGGCCGATGCAGCTGCAGTAGCGAAGGTCAAGAAGTGGAAGGCCAAGCTAGAGAAGAGCAAGATAAAGAAGAAGCTGCGCCGACTGAAGGCTGAGTCTCTACCAGAGAGCGCTGACGCAGCGGCAAAGGCCAAGCGGAAGCAGGACAAGTCAGCGCTCAGACGCCGTATCGAGGAGCTAGACGATGAGATTGATAGCGCATTGGCCGAGGCAGGTGACGTCATGAAGGTGGCAGCTCGCAAGAAGAAGCGTCAGCAGAAGACAGAGCGCAAGCAAGCGAAGAAGCAAGCGAAGAAGCAGACGAAGAAGACGAAGAAGGCCATCTCTGATCCCACTCCTTTCGCTGCAACAGCTGCCTCTGCCGCTGCCGCTGCCGCTGCCGCTGCCGCTGCAACGAAGAAGAGGAAGAAGCCGAAGAAGCATGCCGACCTCGCTGAGCTGCTGGAATGAGTTGGCATCAGCCACTGCTCAGCCACTGCTCAGCCACTGCTCAGCCACTGCTCAGCCACTGCTCAGCCACTGCTCAGCCACTGCTCAGCCACTGCTCAGCCACTGCTCAGCCACTGCTCAGCCACTCTCTCGACTTCTTTTTGCTGTCTACTGCCAGCAAGCGGCTGTCTACTGCCAGCAAGCGGCTGTCTACCGCCAGCAAGCGGCTGTGCTGAGACGCGGAAGTGAATCAATCGGACATCGAGAAATGGAGGGCCGGACTAGCTTCACCGATGTGATGCAGACGTGGGCAGGGGACGAGATACTGCGTCATCTACCGCCTCTTGACATCCTCCGATTCAAGGGTCAGCCGGTCCTCCACAATGCTGCTCTCCGCTTCGCCTCCCGCTATGGGACGAAGGAGTTGCTGACGATGGCTCTGAGGCCGCCAAGGAAGAGCAGACGCTGGCCAGCGCTGGCCATTGCCTGTCTATCGAGTGGATTAGTCCGCTTCGAAGTCGCCTCAAGTGGACCAGTGACCATACGGCCGATAACGGAAGTCGCGGATGAGATCACTGTCTTGTTAGAGCGATCAACCGTGATGTGGTGGATGAAAGCGAAGTCGCTGTCTGGCAATGCCGCATACATGCGAGCAGTGCTGCAGACGGGTCGGATAAGATTCGAAAGAGCGTTAGCGCTGCTGTGCGGTACGAATAACCGCAGTCCGGAGATGGTGCAGGCAGTGATCCAACATCCACCCTTCCGCCATCCTCTTCTGAGCGAGGTCTCTACTAGGAGAGTGGAGTATAGCATGCTTCAGGTTATGGCTGCATTCGAGCCGCCGAAGGCGGCTTCGAAGCGGACAAGTCCACTCGAGGAGAAGTATAGTCGCGAGCAGTCGGCCGAGCAGCTAGCAGCAGACTCTCAGCCATGCTTCCGATGCATCGACAGAGTAGCATGCATTATCGTCCACAACTCCAGAGATGAGCTAGGCAATGATCCGGGCGCCAAGTCTACCATTGCCTCTCTTCGACATTGCCTAGCCCTACTTGCTAGCGGCAGTAGCGGCAGTAGCGGCAGTAGCGGCAGTAGCGGCTTCACGAGATGGGCATGGTATGTGATGGCATGCTTAAGCGCTAACAAGCAGGTAGAAGACTTCATCTGGTCGATACGTGACTTATGCCTCGGTCCTCCTTCGCTAGTCAGCGGCAGCAGCGGCAGCAGCGGCAGCGGCAGCAGCGGCAGCGGCAGCAGCAGACTGCGTTACATCCACTGCCTGGATGCAAGGGTAGATCTACCGCAACTAATCACGCGTCTAGTCGAGCAAGAGTCGCGGGTCACCATTGGCAAGGTGTTGGCTGACCCCGGCACTAGCGGATACATGCCCAGCGTTAGAGTCGGGAAGATGGCAGTTGCGAGAGGCAATATCGAGGTAGTGCGTGCTATATATGAGGCGGTGAGACGCGCTAGCGGAGGAGAAGGCCATCGTAGAAAGGTCAATCGCCGATGGATGGATGGAACGATGGTCGAACATGCCATCTATCTCTCATCTCCACATCGGGTTATCCGACACGAGAGGTCTAAACTGGCGATGGAGTGCATACATCAGGCGCTATCGCTAGCGCTAGCCATCGAAGCCACAGAAGGCAGATCGAGACAGAGGCGGAAGAGGCGCATTAGTCTAGGCAAGGTGCTGCTTAACCTTGCCACTAATGACATCCATCCCGATGCTATGCACGCAGTCCTCACCGCCCTTACTCCCTTCGAGAGGGGAGAGTGGCGTCAGCTGTCCCAGCTGCTCACTTGCAGGCATACCTCCATCATCCGACGCCTCATCGCTGCCGGCACTGTCGAGCCGCCGAAGGCGGCTTCGAAGCGGGCAAGCTCACTCGACGGCGAAGCCGGAGTCATAGCTGATAGCATGACTCATTACCCGAATCAGCCCTATCTTAGACTCATCGACGCCTGCCCTTACATGCAGACGGGTCAGTTAGTGAGGCTATGGCAGTTCTACACCCAGCGCGACCCATTCTTCGCTGGCATCTACAGCGGCAGCGGCAGCGGCAGCAGCGGCAGTAGCAGCGGCGGCAGTAGCAGCGGCGGCAGTAGCAGCAGCGGCAGCGGCGTAAATGTAGATGCGGTGATCTCTGTGAGCCTGGAGTGGCTCAGAGACCACGGTGATCCAGCGACTATCACTCTCTTCGCTTGCGCTGAGCACTCAGAGATACTGAGAGTCGAACAGATGTTGAAGCAGTGCATTTATCTGGCGCGTGATGCATTCTCTATCCGAGCCATCTTCGACCTGCGAGACGCTGCATTGGCATTGGCATTGCCTGAAGAGATGCTAGCTGAAGGCGATGAGGCAATGGTAGCAGCGAAGAAGAGCATTGTCATCATAGCGCAGGGACTGATGCTGAAAGCGATCGCATACGAACGCTATTACGTCTTCAAGCATATGCTGCGCTTCTACGTCGAGGATCGAGAGATGCGATGGATCGAGAGACTGTGCGGTAGAGAGGCTGATGCCAGCTGCAGTGAGGATGATGTCAGCTGCAGCGAGCCAAGGTCGGCTACGCGGTGGCCGGGCGACTATCTGCGGAACCTATTCTACGTCATAATGGACGATTTGATATGCAACTGCAGAGTGAGGTGGCTGACCTACTTCTTCGACCAGATGGACCACCACTTCAGCGTGAGCGACAGAGGCGCTATAGCCACGCGAAAGATAGACCATATGGAGGCATTGAGACACGATGCCAGCGCTATCGTCAGAATTGAGACCACTGACCGCCGCTACCAGCTATGCATAGCGATGCTGCACGACTACAAAGAGAGATGCTGCCGCTCTGAGCAGGCGCAAGCGAGCGAGTGAGCGAGTGAGCGCAACGAAGTGAATGATTGATGTCGATAAAGATGGACACAGGACTCGTCGACCTCACAGGCTTCCCCATCGGTCAGCTCTATCTCGCTATCCGCGTCGAAGCACGCGAGAGAGGGACTGATCTCCACTCAGACGCATTCCAGAACAATCGCAAGCTCTTCCTCGACGTCGGCGTGCCAGAGCGCCGCATACGCACTACCACCGCTAAGTTGATTTGCACGCGCTTAGCAGCGGAGTATAAGGGTATCCCAATCGATGTCTTGTCAGGCATCAACCTTCCCGACGTGCTCTAACGAGCAGCTAACGAGCAGCTAATGAGCAGCTAACCAGCGGCTAACGAGCAGCTAACGAGCAGCTAACCAGCGGCTAACGAGCAGCTAACCAGCGGCTAACGAGCAGCTAATGAGCAGCTAATGAGCAGCTAACGAGCAGCTAACGAGCAGCTAACGAGCAGCTAATGAGCGGCTACAGCCTATTTCTTTGTGCCTAAGCGGCAGCAAGCGGCAGCAAGCGGCAGCAAGCGGCAGCAAGCGGCAGCAAGCGGCAGCAAGCAGCAGCAAGCAGCAGCAAGCGACAGCAAGCGACAGCAAGCGACAGCAAGCGACAGCAAGCGACAGCAAGCGACAGCAAGCAGCAGCAAGCAGCAGCAAGCAGCAGCAAGCGACAGCTAAGCGTGGCTAGACGGAGGAAGAGGTAGGTCGTAATGAGCGATAGTGGGGACGAGACTTGGCTTGTTACCGGCTCTCACCGCGTCTATGTCAGCTATCCACTGCAGCGCCTGCGGTCGGAGGACGCTATGCCAGAATGAGGTCGCTCTCTCGACCCTCTGCACGTTATGGACGTCTACGCGGAAGAAGGCGATGCCTATCGCATCTCTGTCTTGCGAAGCGACACTGTACATCCTCTCGATCCACTCTCCATCGCTGGCATCTGCCGCTGCGAAGGTGTGACCGATGGGTCGGAAGGCGATAGAATAGGTCAAGAGTCGCTGATGTAGGTCATCCCTCGTCCAGCGAGAGTGGTGATCGGTCAGCGCGTCGAAGACATTGCCATACCACTCTCCATCGATGCGCTTATCCTTCTCAGCCTCGTACGTCAGCGTCTCACTGCCTTCTATCACATACTCTTCGTCAGCAGCGGCAGCAGCGTCAGCAGCGTCAGCAGCGTCAGCAGCGTCAGCAGCGTCAGCAGTGGTGGCAGTGGCGGCAGCGGCGGAAGGTGAGAAGCGGCTGAGAGGGAGCGAAGCAGGGTCGATGTGAGCGAGAGCGGCGAGAGAGGGATCGTTGACTGTGACTGCGGTCGCCACCATCCTCACACCACTTCTCGCTTGCTTACCCACTTGCTTACCCGCTTGCTGTCTAGCCAAGCCGTACTTGGCATAGCGAGCGAAGAGGAGCATGCCGCTATCAGGATCGCGACAAGCTGACTCATCATAGAGGTCTTCCGTCGCGCAAGGGAGCAGTCGCACGTCATTGAATAGGGCATAGTCCGCATTGATGATCTCTACGTTCTGTATCATCTGATAGATGTAAGTCACTTCCGATATAGCGGCAGTAGGCACGCGAGAGAAGGGCGTCTTCGTCTCTAGAGCGAAGAGACAGCCATCACCATCCACTCCGAAGCCATCGACTGAGCCGCGAATGCGAGGGTAGGATGGGTGAGGAAGTGACCCTATCTCCTCGAAGGAGAGGCCTGTCTCCGCACTGAATAGGTAGCCACTCACGTTCTCCATTAGCGTCCCCCATGACATGGCCAGTGAGTGGTCTGCTCCATGTCTCGCCGCTGCTAGCGCCAGCTCTACATCGCGTGTGCCATCCACATTGAAGATAGAGCGGTATTGTGAGCTATTACTGCTGCCGAAGCGCAGCTGATACCACTCGGTGGAGTGCTGAGCCGGCGCTGACACTCGCGATATTCTCAATCTCTTCGCTCTCTCATCTCCCGCCATACCAGTCGAAGCCATCGGCTTTGACAAGCAAAAAGAGAAGGTGCAGCGCTTACTGGCGCTTACTGGCGCTTACTGGCGCTTACTGGCGGAGAGCGTCGGAGAGGAGAGCCGAAGGTTGCCTGATGCGCGCATAGCCCGATCGGTTAGCGTCTCGATCGGAGATCGGCTTGCGCGCCGGCACGCCGGGGTTAGGCATGTAAGCCTGTCGACCCCTTGCATAGCTGCTCGTCTTGGTGGTAGTCGTCGACTTATCATCCTCTTCCGATCCGATCAGGCCCTTCATGAACTCTGTCTTCATGATCTTGCGGATGATCCATAAGACGATGAAGGCCGCAACGATGGCAACCAGCATGATGATCCAGAACTCGGGTTCCTTGACGTACTGTCTCGCCTTACCCATGATATCCACTGCACCTCCAGTTGAGAGTGAGCTAGCCCAGCTGCCGCTTGTAGAGCTTGCCATGCTTAGCCTAAGCCACGCGATGTGATGACTGGTCGGAGCTTTTCGATGCCGTAAATATGGCTAAGCGCGAGCTCGAAAGAGCAGACCTTCGCTCTAGCCCCTCCGACCGCCGCAATCCGCTCGGAAGCGACCAATTGCAACTCAGCTTCTCCCCATTCGGCGACAGCCACTTCCATGCCATCCAACTAGACGGTCAGCCCGTGCTCAACTTCATCTCTTTCGACCTTCAGCCGAGCGAGTGCGGCATCTACGGCATCATCGCCAATACAGACGGCGATGCCTTGAAGCGGAAGAGCCCTTTGGAGACGAAGCGACTGAGTTGGGATGGTGCAAGCTCGCAGTCGCTACTTCGCTCGGTCTTAAGCGTGAGCGCCAGTCGCTACATAGCTCTCTATCTCATCACTACCTCGCCTGTCCTCTCTCTCATCCAGCATGCCTATCAATTGATCTCTCCTCGCGCGCGTAGAAGTCGCATAGCTGCAGCCAGCGCAGCCAGCGCAGCCAGAGCCGCCAGCGCCGAAGCTAGTGAAGTCGAAGAAGGTGATAAGATAGTAATGCGATCAGGGCTGGAGCAGAGTGGCGAAGGAATGACGCTTAGAGCCAGATATGCCTTCCGACCGATAGTCAGCAAGGCAGTGGCGTGGCCTATGACCTGCGCAGCCCTCTATGCCTCGCGCTTCTCCGACTCAGTATCAGCCGGCGAAGAGGTGGCTAGTGCCGCGCTAAAGAGAGGATATGTCTTGAGTGTCCACGCTTCAGCTGCCAACGAGAGAGCATTCATCAGTCGGATAGAGGAGGCAGTGAGAGAGATAGAGACTCCCTTCGACCTGCAGCCGACTAGCGAGAGAGAGGCATTGGATCTAATATACCGCTCACCGCTGCTAGCATACAGCTTATACTCCTCGAAGGAGGGCATGCCGACCGAAGCGTCGCTAGCCGAAAGACGAGGTGCGCTGATGAGCGGCATAGCCGAGTATGCAAGACTCTTCTCCGAGTCCCTCCGTGGCTATAGCGTGGCTTCTGCCGCCACCACTGCCGCTGCCGAGTCGCATAAGCGAGCATCTACCAGCATCATAGCCGGCTGTGACTGCGCCATCCGGCTACCGAGCATGCAGTCGGAAGAAGCATTCCACCTCGCTACCCGAGCAGAGCTGGCATTGATCCCTCGCATCGTCGATCAGGAGTTATGCCTGGCTAGACATCGAGCTAGCGTCTCCGACACTCTCTTCGACAAGGTCTACCATGCTTTAGACGAGTCATCGCTCCTCACTGCCAGCGCAGTGGACGCTGCTGGCGGCGCTGGCGGCGCTGGTGCTGGATCAAAGGCGGCAGGGAAGTGCAAGGCTAGGTACAGAGACTTGCTAGCCTTCAGCTATGGCGACCTTCTCGACGCTGGCCAGATCTTCACCTACGGCGAGTGCGCTGAGTTGGCAGCGCGACTGCAGCTTCTTGCTTGACCACTCTCCCGCCACTCTCCCGCCACTCTCCCGCCACTCTCCCGCCACTCTCCCGCCACTCTCCCGCCACTCTTTGTCGCGTCTCAGCGGCGGCTATTAAAGCGAAGGAAATGGCTAGTCCGTATGAGCTAATCGGCGATGGACCCACTGCCGCCAAAGTGGAGATGTATCGCGGAGTAGCGCTTGTTAGAGCCAACTTCACTGGCCTACTGGTCGGTGAGCGTCTCTTCGAGATAGCTTCATCGAAGCTGGAGGAATGCTGGTCTATCCGACTGTCAGCTTGCAGAGCCTACTCACTCTTCTATGTAGCTCTTCCGTTCCTCACCCGACAGAAGTCGAGCAGTATGATCGCTAAGACGCGGAAAGGCCTGAGCATGCTAGACTCAGCCGACGACTTAGCCTCTCTCATCAATGCTTACCATCTCTCTCGCCTCGATGAAGCGCTAGGCAGTGGCGGCAGTGGCGGCAGTGGCGGCAGTGGCGGCAGTGGCGGCAGTGGCGGCAGTGGCGGCAGTGCGGAGGACAATGCGGAAGAAGAGAGTCGGAAGAATAAGCCAACATCGATGCTATACATGGCATTAGCTGGCGGGATAGTGGTATACGAGTCGAAGAAGTGGAAGAGAGCGCTGGAGAAGGCTATTGACCTGAGTCAGGAAGCCTATATGTCGGACATGCACTGGCTACTCGGCTTCCCCGACACGCAATGCCATACTGGCTTCCTCCCTCGGCGCACTCGCGCTCGCACTCGAGCTGACTTACCCATTAGACGGAGGAGTAGCAGCGATAGCGGAGGCAGCGATAGCGGCGGCAGTGATAGCGAAGAGGACTCCAGCTTGGCTCGACGCATTCTCTACGACGGTAGAGAGACGCGCATCCGAGGCTCGGCCTCTATGCCGAGCTTCATCTCGCTAGGAGTGCGAGAGCTAGACCTAGCTGCGCTGGATGCGGATGAAGCACGCGAGAGAATGCAGGTGGAGACGAGCAGAACCATTATCATCCGCTCAGCGTTAGAGCAGTCGCAGCAGCGGATATTGACTCGTTACCACGTGTCAGAAGGCGATCTGGCTCACATCTTTGCCATTACCATCGGTCGGCTCATCTCCTTCGCCGGCGCTACCTACTACTTCAACACCTACACTCCCGCTAATACGGAGATGGGCATCGACGAGATATGCATCACACTGGGGTCGCATCAAGCGAGCGCTAGCGACAGCACTGACCCAGCTAATCGGACAGATGCAATCAGCATCCTTCTCGATGCCTTCATTGGCGCTCTCTACCGCATAGTAAGCGAGCCAGAGTGTCTCCTCATCGAACCTCCCATTCAGACACGCGTCTCTCCCGACTTCGGAGCAGCCGCTTATGTCCATCTCGACCCGCAGCTGAAGCGGTCGATGGCTGCGCTATTAGCGGGAGGAGTGACTGTTATGGTGGTCTATCACCCTGGCTCCGGTTACGCCGACTCCATCATGCGATGGATAGAGCGTCATACTGACGGCATTTCTGCCGATCAGCTTGCTCCCGACCGCCGCTAGACAGCCGCTAGACAGCCGCTCAACTGCCGCTCAACCGCTGCTAGATCGGGTATTAGCCCGCTCTTTTTGAGTCGCGTCAAAGCGTCAGCAGCGTCAAAGCGTCAGCTGCGTCAGCTGCGCCGGCTTAATCCGAGACAATGTCCCGCAGCGAAGAGCTAGAGCTGAGGCCTATACGGCATAAGGTGATCGAGAGAGGCTACTCAGTGCTGCTAATAGAGCAGGCTGAGGCTAAGTCTAAGGCGGTAGACGGAGCAGCGACGAACTGGATCATACCATCGGCGTATATATGTGTCGCCTTCCACTCCAACCCGCGGTCAGTGCTGCGCTATGGCTCGAATAGCCTTCACTTCGCAGAGCATGTGCTATGGAATATGACCGCGAGAGACGTACTTCACCGCAGCAATGCTTGGACCTTCGGCAGCGGAGAGATGGCAGTGTATGGCATGTGCTTGGAGCGTGAGCTGGCTTCAGCAATGACTTACTTCTTCGATGGTCTCATTGCCGCGACACAATGTCGGCTCTCGCCCACTATGCGAGAGCGCATCGAGATAGAGCAGCGGCGAGTGACATGCGAGACTAGTCACATGTCAGAGCGATCGGTGCTAGCGGTCAGCGAGAAGTGGCGTATGTTCGTATACAACACCGACATAGCTCGCTCTGAATACCCCATCGACTATGTATGGAAGGTCTTACTCGAGGAGTGTCGACTCGGAAGAGTGGTTGTGATGGCTCACTGCCGTGTCTCAGCTGAGGACGTGCTCCTCTTCGAGAGGCTAGCGGACAACTTCCAGCGTGCATGGGACGGCAGAGCCGCCGCCTATGCCAAGCACAGCGTAGCGTCTAAGGCTAAGCCACTGCCTCTCCCCACATACTATGCACCACCCTTCTCGATGCTTGGCTCTACTATTGTCCACCGCAGCAGCCGCGGCAGCCGCGGCAGCCGCAGCAGCAGTGCAGCCGATCTGCAGCGAAGCAAGCGAAGCAAGCCGCGGACAATCGCCATCACGCCGTGGCAGGAGTGCTGCAACAGAGCCACTGACACAGTGGTCTATCTCTTCGAGGACGATGTCAATCCCATCGAGAGGCTCATCATCCAATCCGTCCTCCAACTTGAAGCCAGTCCTTACATCTTCTCGATCGAGCTGACGCCAGAGAGCATCGAGCTATTGCGGTCAGTTGTGTCGCAGCAGAGACTGCCCAAGCGCCACCTTCGCTACTCTTACTCGCCCTATTGTCAATACTTCGCAGTGCCATTGCTTGCAGCATACAGCGGAGGAGTGGACAGTGCTTGGATAGACGACCTATACAACCTCTCTCCCGATCAAATCGAGGACAAGTACAGCAAGCCGGCTCTTGCCAGACTCAGCCAGATATTAGCCTCGCTAGATGACTGTTAGCGGCGCAGCAGCGGCGCAGCAGCGCAGCAGCGCACACAAAGAACGCGAAGCAGCGGCAAGCAGCAGCAGCAAGCAGCAGCAAGCAGCAGCAAGCAGCAAGCGGCGGCAAGCAGCGGCAAGCGAGAGATGTCAGATATCAGGCAGCGAGACAGCGGAGGCAGAGCGAGGCATTCCAGCAGCGCGAGCTGGAGTAGCGACGCCGAAGGTGGCTCCAGAGCGGCGTCTCTCCCCTAGACACGTCCGTCTGATCCTCTCTTCGACTTTGTGCTTGATGTATAGCTTGACAATGGCACCTACTCGCCAGCTGAGGTACTTCACTTGCTTGTGCTTGCCCAACATAGCTGCTAAGCCCTGCTGCTCCGCACGCTTGAATGGCGAGAGATAGATCATGTCCTCCGATGGATCGTAGAAGCGGAAGTAGCCACCAGTCAGCAGTCTACACACTCCTTCGCTGCCGCTCTCAGCGGTGGCAGCAGCGGAGTCTATGTACTCGCCGGAGATGCGGTCATCTTCAAGTAAGTATGGCAGTATAGCGCGTACATGCGATACACCGCTGCATGTAGCGGCTAGGCGGCGCGACAGCCGCTGCTCGCTGGCAGCGCGATCAAATAGGTCTCTATTGTCTGGCTTGGATCGGAAAAGGGACATTAACGCAGTCAATGACCAGTCAGCGCTCCGCTATTGCCGTTTGAGACGCGAAAAAGCGAGGGAGTAGCCGCGCTATGACCGGCTCTCGCTGTGATCAGAGGGGCTGCTGGCACCATTCGAAGTAGACAGCTGGCGTAGAGGACTTCAGCCGCGAGGCAGCGGACTTGTTCACTCGGTAGAAGACGCAGTCATATCCTTCGACGATGGTAAGCATGCTACACACTCTCTTCGCCATCTCGACTAGTGACAAGCTCGGCAGAGAAGGGATGAAGCCGGCCACTACTCGCCGCTCGTGCGAGACGAAGTCAAACATGGTCTGCAATGGGAGAAGCGATACACGCAGTATGACCTCTATGGGCATGAGAGCGGCATGGAAGGCGGAATGAGACCAGGCATTGGCAGCATGAGCGAGGAGACGTCTATTACGATGGTAGATCAGATACGAGTTGAAGCCGGGCTCCTTCGTGACACAGACTTGACCCCATCTTCGGCTCATCACCGCTAATCCACCGCTGGCGACGCTTAGCTCGCCACTAGCGGCGGCAGAGTCGGTGTCTGAGTCAGCGACTGAGTCGGTGTCTGAGTCAGCGACTGAGTCTAAGTCGGCAGTTGGCCGGCTAGCCATGTGCGATAGCTTCTCCTCGAAGCGGTCATGCAGCTGCCAAGGCGGAAGGTAGTCGCTGTCTCGGTATGCTACCACCCATCCAAGCAGTCTCTCGTCTGTCCCTTCATCCGTCTGATAGGAGGCGTAGACGCGAGCGAGAAGAGTGACCTCATCGAAGGGAAGGTCTATCAAAGTATAGCCTCCGAAGCGTGTTATCCACTGCTCGTACACGATAGTGATCAGTGCTGCGATTATGACCAGTCCAATGACCAGCCATAGCGGCCAAGTCATGGTCCACATCCTTTCCTCGCTCGCAATAGCCTCGCTTGACTGCGCTCAATCTCGCTTGACTGCGCTTGACTGCGCTTGACTGCGCTTGACTGCGCTTGACTGCGCTTGACTGCGCTTGACTGCGCTTGACTGCGCTTGACTGCGCTTGACTGCGCTTATGCGGCATAAAGAGGCTGTGCCGCAGCGGTAGAGCGAGGCAGAGAGCGGCAGAGCGCAGTAGAGAGCGGTAGAGCGAGGCAGAGAGCGGCAGAGCGCAGTAGAGAGCGGTAGAGCGAGGCAGAGAGCGGTAGAGCGAGGTAGAGCGAGGTAGAGCGAGGCAGAGAGCGGCAGAGAGAGGCCTTACCGGTCTTCACCTTCCTCAGCGCCGGCAGCAGCGGCTGTGGCGGAGTCAGTGTCGCTAACTCGCGCTTCGACCCGCTTGCCGATGCGGCGCATGGTCACTGCCCACATCGGGCCCACCTCCAGCGACTCTAACCTCTCGAAGGAGACGTAGTCATCCGGTCTACCGCCGAGGTACTTGATCTCAGGCGACTCACACATGACCATAGGCGGTTTGTCGACAATCACCGGCTTGCCAGTGCGGTCATAGACCAAGACGAATGCGCTCTCTCGACGTAATCGCCACAAGCGAGTGGAGCGAGGGGAGGACCAATCGCGCTGGAAGAGCTCAATGGGGAGGTCTTCGAAGTAGTAGACCGGCTGACCAGGATACTCGGATAAGACCGTAGTATAGCTCTTCTCGATCTGAGCGAGGTGCATGCGCTTGCGCTGGAAGGAGTAGACGAAGACGATGGACGAGTCAGGCGAGAGCTTGCGACGCAATGCCTCAGCATAGAGGATGCGGATCGCGCGCTGCAGAGCGGATGAGCGGAAGGATGGGTCGGGATCGAAGAGGGCAAGGACGGAAGACGCGGGACGCGGATGCTCTGCATCAGTCTGACTTGACCCCATTACCACTCTGTAATCGAACGCCTTCCCGATATCTACCGTCTTATACCCTCTATACCGCATCATTGCGATCAAGGGCTTCGCATCGGCTGGCTGCTCCGCTGTCATCGCTAGCTATAGGTCGTCACTTCGACGCTTTGGCGCTTTGGCGACACAAAAACAATCACTTGGTCCGCTGTAGCAAGCAGCTGCCGCTAGCTGCCGCTAGCTAGCGGCAGATGGAGGTCAGCAATGACTTGACATGCGACTGCAGTTGCAAGCCATACTCAAGCGGAAGATAGTCAGTGAGATCAGTCAATGGAATGAAGGCGGCACGCGCTATCTCATTCGATGCATGCGGATGCAAGCCTTCGCTTGGCTCGGCCAGTGACGCAGCTGGCGGCGCAACTGGCGGCGCAACTGACGCAGTTGATTGAGTGGTGAGGCAAGCGAGGTATAGTACTTGGCGGAAGGAGAAGCCGGAGTCGGCAGTGGTGGCAGTGGCGGCAGTGGTGGCAGTGGTGGCAGTGGTGGTAGCAGTGGCGGCTTGACATGGTCTTATCCGATCGACAGAGTAGTCATAGACCAGCGGATGGTCTGCGTCAATGATCGCATACTGATCAGGACAGAGGCCAGTCTCCTCCCACACCTCTCTCGTTATGGTGTCCAGCTGCGTCTTATCGTCGGCTACAGCCGCTCCCTTCGGTGGAGACCACCGTCTCTCATACGTCGAAGGGTCTGGGTGGAGGGAGTGTGACTGGCGAAGGAGAGGATAGACTCGCCAATAGCCAGCCATTACACCGCGTATAAGTCTCTCTCGACCGTCGCTGTACGCGCGCACCACCTCCTCTTCGAAGTGAGCAGGAGAGAGGATGATGCCGAACTCGCGTGGACTAAGCGAAGAGATGAGTCGGCAGACGCAGTCTATCGCTGGCTGGAGATGCGACGAGGACAAGCTGGAGAGACGCAATAGTCGGTACATGACCTCGCGGAAGGCGTATGAGACATACTGCTGTACACATAGCATGTGCCAGCCACCGAGTCGATGCGAGAGGAGGATCAACCCGTATGAGATGCGCCGGTCACGAGTAGGCATATCTGGCGCTTGTCCGATTGCATGCTCTGCTATCTCCTCTCTCGTGCTCCAACAGTCAATCCTTCGCCGTCTAGCGGACCTATCCGCGTAGAAAGCGGCTCCGCTGCTGGTGTTAGCCACAGCTAAGCCGTCGGTATAGTCGGCTCTGTTGAGCGCTATCATCTTTACAGCCGTCTCTTTTTCACTTCCTTCGCACGCTTTTGACACAGCGAAAGCAGCATCTATAGCATGACCTCAGAAGCGGCTCTGCCCGACGTAAGCGAGGGCATAAGCGGCGGCAGTGGCGGCAGTGGCGGCAGTGGCGGCAGTGGCGGCGGAGGAGAGTCGTATAAGGAGCTAACGAAGCAGATAGCGCGCGACTTGTCCTACCGAGTGCTGAGTCAAGTCGAGGTAGTGCATGGACCGGAGTTCACGCCTAACGCCTTCCAGCTCTTTCCCGCTCGCTACCTCGCTCCGATGCATGATCACACGATGCTCTGCATCGACTTCGACATGGGCACTGGCAAGACTCTATCCGCCGCATTAGCTGTGTCGAAGCTACTCTCCAACACTATCAAACTGGAGGAAGAGCTGCGAAGGAGCGGGGAAGAGAGTCTGATAGAGCGCATACCAAGACCATATGTCATAGGCAACTGGAGCTCTGTCGAAGCATTCGAAGAGGAGTTCATGCGTCCTACATTCGGCATGGTCTCGGCCGAGGAGTATGCGGCGTTGCTGGAGATGCGGGCGAGAGATGGTGACCACGCTGTAGCGGAGTATGAGGAGATGAGGATGGACTATGCCCGGCGCGTGCACCGCCACGTCCGCATGGCCAGCTATCAGAAGATGTTTAATCGCTACTTCCGCGGTGTGACGGCGCTGGCAGTGAAGGATGAGAAGGCGCTACTGGCAGCAATAGAGCGAGGAGACGTGACTGTGGACCCGATAGTGGCGGAGGAGTTGGATGGATCCATACTAGTGGTGGATGAGCTGCAGATGCTCTACTCCTCGAGAGGATGGAACACATACGGCGTCCTTCTCGACCACATACGTCAGAACCCTCTCATCCGCAACCTACAGACGGTAGCGCTCAGTGGGACCTTCCTCAACTCCTCGCCAGCGGAGATGATCCATCTCTACAACCTCATCCGTGATCGGCATACGCCGCGCATTAGCGTCGATGACTACTTCGAGAGAGAGATGGTCGGGGCGCAAGCATTCGCCTACACTCCGATACAGCCGAAGGAAGAGGCGCTGATCCGGCTCTTCGATGGCAAGGTGGCATCTTACCGCGTTAGTCCATCGCGCTACTTCCCGACTGTGCGACTGAGCGGCGAGCTGTTGCACATCGGAGATAGATCCTTTCGCTGGCTACGCCTCACTCGCTGCCACGCATCGCCCTATCAGTGGGAGCAATACCTCGCTTCATACGAGCGTCTGCGCAGTATGAGAGCCGAATCCGGCCTCTTCGACGGCTTGGCCAGCGGCAAAGCGCAGCGCAAGCATCGCACTAGCAAGGCAGCGGCGAGTGAAGCGAGTGAAGCGAGTGAAGCGAGTGAAGCGAGTGAAGCGAGTGAAGCGAGTGAAGCGAGTGAAGCGAGTGAAGCGAGTGAAGCGAGTGAGGCTGAGACGGAGCTGATACGTGACGAAGAGGATGAGATGATGGCGCATGACTTCGTCTTGCCACCACGTGATGAGTGGGACCGTTATCGAGTAGAGCTAGTGTCCGGCACCAGCGAGGTATATAGTGGAGACTGGCTCTCTCTCGCTAACCTCAGCGAGCGCTTCGGAGCGATACCCGCCACCTTCATCGGGCAGCTGCTCGCCATCATCCGCTCTGGCAGCGGAGAGAAGGTAGTAGCGCATCACAGACGGCTGGAGAAGGGCGGCTTGCTGCAATATGGCGAGGCACTGCGAGAGAATGGCTTCACTCTGTTCGGAGAGACAGCGAGAGAGAATGCTATCTGCGTCATATGCGGGCAGCGACTCAGTCTTCACTCCTCTCTCGCCGCCACTGCCAGCGCTAGCCACTCCACTGCCAGCGCTAGCCACTCCACTGCCAGCGCTAGCCACTCCACTGCTTCGCCTCAAGCGGCAGCAAGCGAGGCAAGCGAGGCAAGCGAGGCAAGCGAGGTAAGCGAGGTAAGCGAGGTAAGCGAGGTAAGCGAGGTAAGCGAGGTAAGCGAGGCGGTCGCTAAGCCGCGGCTGAGTCGCAGTAGCGGCGCGAAGCAAGTGACTGACCACAGCTTCATCCCCGCTACCTTCGCCATGCTGACTGGCAGACTCTCTTATACGGAGAGACTGCGCATCATCCACGCCTACAACTCTTCCGCCAACGTGCTTAACCGCCGCATCATCTGCTTGCTGCTGTCAGGAGTGGGCGAGAGAGGCATCACACTGAGCGCTACCAACTATGGAGTGGCGCTTGACATCTTCCCCGGCTTGCCATCGTGGCGACAGTTCCTCTCTCGCATCGCCAGGCATGGCACTCATCGCGCTCTACCCGCTAATCGGCAGTGGGTAAGCATCTCTACCATGGTCTTGTCTCCACCGCTTGCTAAGCCCACGCGCGGCACTCAGCTGCTGACGCATAGCCGAGACGAATTCCGTTACCTCCTTCGAGAGATGAATGACCATGTCGCGACTGGCTTATGGAATCGAGTCCGGCTCCGGTCTGTCAACTGTCCACTCATTCCCTCGATCAATCGCGGCGCCATGTCGCAGAGTAGCGCCTCTGATCCGCATGCAGCTGCAGCTAAGCAAGGCAAGCAAGGCGAGAGAGGCGAGAGAGGCGAGAGAGTGGAGTGTGCATGGTCTATCGACCCTCATACCTCGATAGACCGCGATACCTTCGACACCTTCTTCTCTCGCCTCCACCTTGCGATGGTCAAGCGAGTCATTCGCCACTGCTGGAGCCAGTCACCGATCTGGCCACTGCCCGACCTCAGCGCCATCATTAGGAGCGATGTGGTGAGGAAGGTGCCGCATAACATGAGCTACACCACCGATGTTGCCATCTGCGAAGCCATCCTCGACTTAGTCGTCGCTGGCGAGTGCATGCTGCAGTCAGTCGGAAGAGTGCGTGAGCTGGCTGAGCTTACTCCTGCCGACCTGAGGGACGCTGACCTGGTGGTAGTAGTCGGTAAGCAGCGGCCTGGACCCAAGCCCTTCACCATCTTCTCTCCGCTCGCGCCACAGCGAGACGCAGCCTGGATTCCGCTGCGGATTAGCGGCAGTCCGGCCTTCAGTAGCGAGGAGTTGCGCCGCGTCATCGATCAGATAGGCGCCACTACTGGCCATCGCGAGCGAGTGACCCTCTTCGACCGCATCGTCGGCAGACCTAATGTCATGCCACTGATCCGTCGCGACTTCGAAGCGGAAGGACCTGTCTTCCATCTACTCCGTCGCATGCATTGTATCGTCTGGGAGGGCGATGATGAAGGTCCGGCCTCCTTCGCCTCCAATCGACTGCGCTTACTCGACGCTGAAGCAACGCCAGCTGCCGCTGAAGCAACGCCAGCTGCCGCTGAAGAAGCGCCAGCTGCCGCTGAAGTGGCAGCTAAGACACAGAAGCGGCTGCTGTCGAGGCAGAAGCCGCTGTCGAGGCAGAAGCCGCTGCCGAAGGCGATAGGCTTCATCCTCGGCCCAGAGTGCCATATGAAGCGACAGAATGGCTGGACTGTCCACTCTCTACCGATGGTAAGCGCAACTGACACGCAGCAATGGACCATCTGCGCCATCTTCTCCGCTGGCTCAGCTATCGCACACGGCCGTTGGCATACGCGAGTGAGGGTAAGGCCTGTCCCTACTAGCGTCGAGGACCTGAGGCGCGCTCAGAGCGGAATGGCCTGTCTGTCACTGTCTCCTTCGCTACTTAGTGAGTATACGCGCCTCCTTGGCATCGGCAGTAGCGGCAGCCAGGCGAAAGCAATCCTCAGCAAGCAGTCAGTGTGCAACGCAATCGAGAGGGAGTTGCTGAGTAGACAGCTCTCTGCCCGAGCTAATGGCAGCAAGGCGCTGCGTTACATCTACACTCCCTTCGAAGAGCCACCAACTGCCAAGCTATAGCCACTCCACTGCCGGCATCAGCCACTCCACTGCCGGCATCAGCCACTCCACTGCCGGCATCAGCCACTCCACTGCCGGCATCAGCCACTCCACTGCCGGCATCAGCCACTCCTTCGACTCTTTG